>Ga0315291_10004876_pt1 | contig 16942 bp, 16 predicted proteins | sample YL17G12_20_MG_FD_203070 | JGI IMG/M metagenome (GOLD analysis project Ga0315291, IMG submission 203070) | Sediment microbial communities from Yellowstone Lake, YNP, Wyoming, USA - YL17G12_20 | ecosystem: Environmental > Aquatic > Freshwater > Lake > Sediment | place: USA: Wyoming | collected...
CATGAGGAAAGGTGACTATGGAATGAAAGAGTTCAGTTCAGGCTTTAGCGAGATTCTCATGAGAGCTAACAAAGAACGGGAGGAGGATGATGAATTTAATTACCATAATGATAGATTCATTGCGTTTTGACCATGTGGGGATTAACGGCAATTCATGGATCAGAACGCCGAATTTGGACGCTTTAGCATCCAAGAGCGTGCAGTTCAGGAATGCTTTTCCTGAGAGCCTACCTACTTTGCCTGTGCGCAAGGCTCTATTTACCGGAAAACGCATCTTCCCTTATTTTAACACCTGGGAGCTAAACCACTACTGGCATCCGATTCCTGGTTGGAGCCCCATAGATCACGATACTCCGGTTATGGCTGAGATACTCGGTGCGAAGGGGTATTTGACCGGTTTCATCACAGACACGTATCATCTCTTCAGACCTGCGATGAACTACCATCGAGGATTTGAACATTGGGAGTTGATCCGCGGTCAGGAAGTGGATCGCAGCAGAAGCTTTGCCAATCATGTTATGGATTATAGCCCTTTCCTGACAGAAGAAATGAAAAAAATGCACGATGTTACCTTTCCGATGGAGATATATATGAGGAAAGTGGCTGGTCGGCTTCATGAAGAGGAATGGTTTCCCCCCAAGGTATTTCGTGCAGCAGCACGTTGGATAGAGGAGAACTACAAGGCAGAAAAGTTTTTCCTTTGGGTGGATTCCTTCGATCCACATGAGCCCTGGGATCCTCCCAAACGTTACCGCGATCTCTATAGTCCTGGTTATCAGGGCAAGGAAATCATATGGCCACCCTATTCTTTAGATTTGGATTTTCTAACAGAATCTGAGCTGAAATATATGCAAGCCTGTTACGCAGGTGAGGTGACGATGGTGGATACCTGGCTGGGATACTTTCTCAGCATGGTGGAAGACCTTGGCCTCATGGAGAATACCATTATTGTATTACTCAGCGACCACGGTATTCTGTTGGGAGATCATGGTGTCACGGGCAAACCGCAGGAGGCGTTGTATCCGGAACTGTTAAAATTGAATTTCTTCATAAAGGTCCCTAAACAGGAACCTCGCGCAATAGATTCCATGGTTTACACCCATGACTACTTGCCCACCCTGTTCTACTTGCTTGGCGAGGAGATCCCCGAGCATGTTGAGGGGAATAACCTTTGGGATTTGGTGGAAGGCAAGAGATCCAGTTTTAGAGAGTATATTACAAGCGGCCTGAAGACTCGGGTTATGGCTTATGATGGAAGATACTGGATGTTCTGCCGACGCGATTGCAGCGATGTGAGTTTATTCGACCTTAAAGAGGATCCGGGCTGTAATCACAATATTGCAAAAGACAAGCAAGATGTTGTTGATAGGTTTTTCAGTCTGGTTGTGAAGGACGCTGGAGGGAAATTGACGATTCTTCCTGATAAGATACCTCGTAACTTCTTATAGGTGCGAAAGTTAAGATCTTTCCGTAAGGTTAAAGGGAACATTACACACGAAGTTAGGTAGGGTGGAAGTCGTAATGCTTTAAAACTCTTTTGGAAAGCAAAGAGGAAAGGAGGAACCTATGAATCATTTTGTAAAAGTCCTAATGGTTATCTTTATTGTGATGGTTTTTGTTGGAGGATCTGTCCAATGGGTGGTTGCGGCCGAGGTGACGGATTACCCTAAAAAAGGCAGAATCCTGACCATTATTGTGCCTTACCCTGCTGGCGGGAGTGCCGATACTCAAGCCCGCATTATTGCCCCACTCCTTGAGAGAAGACTCGGGATTCCGGTGGTAGTCTCTGATAAGCCCGGAGCTGCCACTCAGGTAGGCATGACAGAACTGACTTCTTCAAAGCCTGACGGTTACACCATTCTCCTTGGAAGTTTTCCAGGTACCTTGATCCCAGCTTTGGATCCTACCCGGCAAGCAGCTTATACCAGAAAGGACTTCAAAGGCCTGGCATTATTTTCTTTTGACCCTTTCTTATTTATGTTACTCAAAAACAGCCCTTACAAAACGATGAAAGATGTGGTTGATTATGCCAAAGCCAACCCTGAGAAGTTCAAGGTGGCCGTAACCGGAATCTTGCTGCCTCCTCACCTTTCGGTTCTGGAAATTGAAAATCAGACTGGCGCAAAGTTCGCCCCAGTTTTCTTCGATGGAGCAGCGCCTGCCCGAACAGCCTTTTTTGGTGGTCACACCGACGGCTTGGTATGTACGCTTGTCGAGTCTGCTGTGGCCACTAAAGGGGATCTCGCGCGGATCATTGGAATCATGGACGAGCAAGAGAATCCCCAAGCGCCAGGGGTCAAAACAATGATCGCCCAGGGTTACAACGTGTTTATGATTAATAACGAAGGCTTTGTTGCTCCGAGCGGGACCCCTCCTCAGATCATGAAGATATTAGAGGACGCTTTGAAAGAGGCGGCGGCTGATGAACAGTATGCTGGCAAGATAAAACAGTTAGGGGCTTCCGTTAAGTTCCGAGGCGCGAAGGAGTCCGAGGAATACCTGAACAAGTTGGGGAACCAGATCAAACCTCTGGTCGAGGCAGCCCGAAAAAAGCAAGATTAGTTCATCTTTGTGGGCCCTTCTTAAGAGAAGGGCCCACAGCGGATATTTGATTCCCTTGGTTTTGGTGTTGTGCAACCTTGCTGATGATCGCGTGCAAAGTGTGAGGATACTCTTCACCAAAATTGAGGAGTGTCGATTGGTATGAAACGGCCCTACCAGATAACAGCTGTCTTTCTCTTTCTCTTTTCTGTCTTTGTGGCCTATGAGTCCTATAAGCTCAGGTACTATACTCCCCTCGGCCCCGGACCTGGCTTCTTTCCTTTTTGGCTTTCCCTGGTTCTCGCAGCACTTTCAGTGGCGATGTTCTACCAGGCCACCTTCAAGGAATCAGAGCCAATGCCAGATGACTTTTTCGATTCCAAGTTGGGCTATCTCAGAGCTCTCGCCATTTGTGGCGCTTGGGTCTGGGCCACAGCGTTCTTGAAACCTCTGGGATACCGATTCACCATGATGGTCTTTTTCCCTTTTCTGCTTCTCACCCTGGGCCGTGTGAGATGGTACACCATCATCCTTTTCACCGTCCTTGGCAGTGTTGGCGGCTACTGGGTCTTCACCCGTGTGCTGAGGGTCGTACTGCCACTGGGGCCTTTTGACGGTCTTTTCGAACCGATTGACGACTTCTTAGAATCGTTCATATCCATTTTTGGAAAATAGGAAAGCCAAAATGGACGCCTTTCAGTTTCTCATGAACGGATTCATCATATGCTTTCAGCCCCTGAATTTGCTGTTCGCGATCCTGGGCTGCTTGTTAGGAACCATCATTGGCGTCCTGCCCGGCGTTGGCCCTGCAGCAGGCACAGCGATGTTGCTTCCCATGACCTTCGGGATGCCTGCTACCTCCTCCATCATCATGCTCTCTGCCATTTACTACGGAGCAATGTATGGAGGCACCATCACCTCGGTTCTTGTCAATGTCCCGGGTGAAGCCGCCTCAGCCATTACCTGCTTGGATGGTTATCAAATGGCAAAAAAAGGTCGGGGTGGGGCTGCATTGGCGGTTGCTGCGATAGGCTCCTTTATAGGAGGCACGGTTGCAACCATGGGGTTGGTGCTTCTGGCTCTTCCCTTGACAGCCATGGCCCTCAAGTTCGGCCCACCGGAATTCTTCTCTCTGATGTTTGTAGGGCTTTCTCTTGCTACAAGTCTCGCCAGTAAATCGATGATAAGAGGCCTGATTTCGACTGTCCTTGGGTTGTTGTTTGCCATGGTTGGAATTGATCCTGTCATGGGCAACCCTCGCTTTGTTTTTGGGCAAACGGATCTGCTGGATGGATTTGGGATCATTCCCATCGCCATGGGCATGTTTGGGATCGGAGAACTGCTGCTTATTGCAGAGGGTTCAAAAACTACGGTGATCAACACCAAGCTCAGAGAAATGTGGCTCACCTGGAGGGAATTCAAAGCCTCTGTCTTTCCGATCATCCGTGGGACCCTCATCGGGTTTTTCATGGGACTCATCCCAGGCGTAGGAGTTTTGGTTCCAACCTTCCTTTCCTATGGAGTGGAAAAAAGACTCTCCAAACATCCCGAGAAGTTCGGTACCGGCATGATTGAAGGCGTCGCAGCGCCGGAGACAGCGAACAATGCCTATTGTAATGCAGCTATGATCCCCCTTTTCACTCTGGGCATTCCAGGGTCAGCCGTCATTGCGATTATCATGGGCGCTTTCATGATGCATGGTCTCATTCCTGGTCCCTTCTTGTTCAAGGAACATCCGGAAATCGTTTGGGCCGTCATAGCAAGTTTTTACATCGGCAACGCGGTTCTGCTCATCATGAACCTGCCTATGATCCCCATGTGGGTATCCATGCTGAGAATACCCACGCCGCTCCTTTACACGGTCATTCTTGGGTTTTGTGTCATCGGGGCATACAGCGTGCATGAGAGCGTTTTTGATGTTGGCCTGACCCTCGGCTTCGGCATTCTGGGTTACCTTTATAAGAAACTGGATTTTCCCATAGCTCCCACGATCCTGACGATCATCCTCGGTCCGATGATGGAGCGGGCAATGCGTAGTTCACTGGATATGTCGCGGGGAGACTTCACCATTTTCTTCACAAGACCTATCTCGGTTGGCTTGCTTGTACTCGCGGCCATCTTCGTGGTTTCTTCATTTTTCAGGGCGTCCGCCGTTATTAAAAAGGACACCGTCATATAGCGCTTGACCACCCGTGCTTTGACTTGTGAAGCGAAGTCAAAGTCTCTTGCCACAACGGCCCATAAGGTGGTTGCCATGAAATGGAGGCTCCCGCTGGTTCACTATCTGTTTGAGCTGTGGTCAATACAGAAGAATTTACCGCCCATTGGAAGGGTACCCGGTCCAAGCGCTCAGGCTTGCGTCCATTCGTTGTCCCCTCTCTAGCTGTGCAGCCTGCATAGCGAGGAATCAGCGGAGGTTAGAGACGAACCTTCGGAGTTCCAGTTCCAGCTCCATGGTTTTTGCAGGTTCCTTGGTGATGAGATTTTTTTTCTCCCCAGGGTCTTCCTTCAAATTATAGAGTTCGTTCGGTCTGCCTTTTTCAAGACCGAGTGTAAAACTCCAGATCCTATCACTCACCCTCCAGGTGCGTTTGAAATATCCCATGTAGGCGTAATCACGGATCGATTCCGCCTGGCCTGCCATGAGAGGGAGCAAGCTCTCGCCATGGATGCGAAGTGGACGAGGCACCTTCAAAAAATCTAGGATGGTCGGGAAGATTTCCGTGGTTTCCACAAGCGCGTTAAAGCGCTTGCCAGCTCCAAGTCCTTCAGGATGACGTATGATCAGTGGGATATGAACGAGCTCTTCGTAAAGCCCCGGTTCGGCTTTCTTGATGTACCCGTGCTCGCCGAAAGGCGCGCCATGGTCCGTAGTAAAGATGATCAGGCTGTTTTCAAAGAGGCCCATCTCTCGCACTTTATCTAAGAAGAAACCGATCCAGCGATCACACAGGGTGATCTTGCCTGCATAGAGCATTTTGATGTGATGGATCTCTTCAGGGGTGAGATACCCTTCTACTCTTCCCGGGATGGGATGAATGATGTCCTTACCATTGTAGTTTGGATCCGTGTACATGCGGTTGTAAGGCGAGGGAGGGTCCCATGGCTCGTGGGGATCAAAACAGTCGAGCCATAAAAAGAGGTTGTCACGCTTTTTCTGGTCCTTCAGCCATTTTATCCCCTCTTTTAGGACTTGGGCCACAAAAGTATCTTCCTCGCTTTTCCAGTGGCGAATGTTCCTGAGATACTGGATGAGCTGGGCCCTCACGGATTTGTCTTTGCCGTCCCCCTTGTAATATTTGTCCACATTCACTTCGATGGATTCGTCAACAACAAAGGGATCTCCTTCGTGTCCCCGGATGTGTTTGGTGTAATCGAACCCCCTTTCGAAAGCCATGGTCGGCTTGTGCAGATGATAGACGTCCGTGATCATGGCAGAGTTATATCCTCTGTTCCACAATACCTCGGCAAGCAAAAGATCGGTTGGTTCCAGACGCTGCCACCCGCGAAAAGGAAAGGTGAAACGACCGGTAAAGAAGGTGGTTCGAGTCGGTACCGTGGGCAACCCTTCTGAATAACAATAGTCGAAGACGGCGCCTTCAGAGGCGAGTTTGTCCAAGTTGGGAGTCTTGATCCATTTATTTCCGTAGCAGCCTAAATGATCCCAGCGCAGGGAGTCATTGATGATTATGATGACGTTCATGTCGGATTTCCTCCGTTATTAACGATTAATAATCGGCAGATTTTGAAGGGCCATTGGGGCCATCTCCACCATCTCTTTCAGGAGTTTCTGGTTCATCCCCTTGTCGAACCCTTCTCCGGGATGTTCGATAGCATTTAAGATCTGAAGGAGTTTTCCCGCCTCGGGCTCGTTGAAAGCAAGTGAATAAGCAGTCCCCGTATCTTCCCAGCGGATGGTCAACTCGTCAAGGTCTTGTGACGGGTCTTCGCTTAGCGATGGCCCAATGATGTAGGCCATCTGAGATTTGAGTTCCTCCAGAAAGTCTTCATTGTAGAACCCAATCCCCGTCTGCGCATAACTAAGAATACGGTAGATATTAACGATCTCTTCTTTCTCAAGCTCAATGGCAAACTCCCTCTTGGAAATGCCACAAGCCGCGGTTTCTTTGACTTCCATAAAACTGTGCCTCCCTATCCTGACTCTAGCTTCGGAATCCTGTAATCTCCCCTCACCCTCTTTTGCCAGGGGAATACCGATATGTTTCAAATGATCGTTTCAAGAGAACGACTCCCTGGACCAGCAGCGCCTCCATGGATTGTCTGTCCCACCAACCGGCAGGCAGGCGGTAGATGCGCAGTCAAAATAAAGCTAACGTCCCCGAGGTTATGCATTATCCTCTTCCACGGCTTTGAAAAGATGGTCATAGATGTCAGGGACGCTAAAGAGCACCCGGTTCCAGGAGGGGATCAGGGTTCCATTGGGATTCTTCTTACATTCGGTCCAGGCAGTCTCCAAGAAATCCCGGAAATAGCGCGCTGTAAGCTCTTCCTGATGACGGTCATAGGCAAGATTGTTGATCTCTGCATCGTCACTATAAATTTTGATGAACCTCCGAGTATTTTCATAGTAAGTATAGCGGATCATGTCTACGAAGGCATCGTCGAGGGGTAAACCGTGAGAACGCATGTAATTGAAATAGAATTTCCCGATATCCACGGTCATTCTGTGAAGTCCTTTGCCGCTGTCCCCTGGAGAGAGATCCTGATGCTTATGATCGTAGTTAGGGGTCAGAGAAATCTGGGCGATCCTGCGTGGGTTGGCACGGTGATAGACCTCCGACAACATAGCCACTTCGAGTCCCCAATCATAAGCAATGTCAAGACTCCGGCCCAATCGGGCAGTGAAGCTCACTTCTCCTGACAGAGGATACTTAAAGGCACGGTGATAATTGAAGAATCTGGCCATCTCATGATATCCACGGCTTTGCATCAGAGTTCCCATGGTATCACAAAAGGGGATCATAAACAGCCGCGAAACCCGGCCATACATCGTCTTCTCTTTGGGGGCCATGCGAGGATAGTACCCTTTGCAAAACTGAAAAATATTGTGGATATTGGCAGTTGGCAGAATGAGACGTCCCAAAAAAATGCGATCGTAAGTAAGGATATCACAATCGTGTAAGGCAATGACATCGCAATCCTTTCGTGCGAAAAGATATCCCAATGCAAGCCACACCGATTGTCCCTTGCCTGGGGAGCCTGTATTGATCTCCCGCGCCTGAATTTTCTTGAGAATCTCTTGGGCTCGAGGGCCCTCAATCCAAACTACCTTCATGTCGCGTTCGGATGTGCGAAGCCTCGCGAAATATTTCTTAGCCTCCTGAAATTGGGCTTCTTTTGTCGCTCCTCCAAGGCCGACCACTACAGTGTGGAGGTAACGTACCTTCACGATCTCATCAACAATTCGATCCAGTACTTGGGGGTTCAAAATTTCCGAGTACAGAAAGGGCAAAAGGAGTCCAATACGAATATGGCGAGCGTACTCCTCCAGTCTTGCTTCTAAGGAGGTCAAATAAGAATTCTGATCTAAGATTTCGTAAAGAGCGTGAATCGTTGTAACGATACCGTCTTGGTGGAAATCAGCCATTGGATGATTATTTTCCTTCTTTTAACCCCTTGGGTGACTACCCTTCCAGATATTAGGTACTCGTTTTCAAGCTATCCACGTTCTTAGATTTCAATTCTTCAAATATAATCAAAGTTTAATAAATCTTAATGGCAAATAGGCCGTTTGTCTAATCAATTGTTTTTTTAAGCTAATTCATTTATTCTATGGGTAGATCGCAACCTTTAGGAGGGTATTATGATTGAAGAGATTGCTGGAGATTTCCTGCAATGGTTACGCGGATTTTATTTTGTAGCCATGAGAAAGAGCGTAACGCAAGCGGGGTTGGACATGGGACGAAACCAACCCACCGTAACCCACCAGATCAAATGTTTGGAAAGTCAATTCGGGGTGACACTTTTTGATCGATCTTCAGGCAAAATGGAATTGACTCCTGAGGGAAGCTTATTTCTTGAGAAAGCGATCTCCCTTTTCGAGATCATAAGAGAAATGAAGAGCGATCTTGGGCAGGATCGTCTCGAATATAAAGGGAGGGTGATTGTGGCTACGACCCACGCGGTCACCCGATTTTTCTTGCCTTCCTATGTGATGAATTTTGCAAGTACTCATCCCAACGTGAGTTTTGATCTGGAAGGGGGAGGTTTGGAGATGATCTTGGGAAAAGTTGAGTCGGCGGAAGCAGATTTTGGTATCGCTTGTGTTGATACCATTCCCAACACAATGGCACATCACGATCTGTTTGAGACCGAGTTGAAGCTAATAGCGCCGAAAAATAATATCTTTTTCTCAAGAAAATCGCCTACCCTGAAACAGATTTCAAAAGCTCCTTTCATTTTTTTCCCTCGCTCAAGCACCATAACTCCTTTTATTGAGAGGAGATTTTCAGAAGAGCAATTACAGCTGAATGTGATTCTGATCCTTAATGACTTTGATGCGGTGAAAAAGTATGTGGCCTTGGGGCTAGGGGTCTCTATTTTAGATAGTTTCACGATCTTAAAGGAAGATGAGGGGAATCTCGATATCTTCCCATTGAGACGGTTTTTTACGAAAAGGAGGTATGGTCTTTTATTACGTAAGAGAAAATATCTTTCACCAGCAGTAAAGGCATTTATTCGAACTATTAAACCAGATATTCAATTCAGAAGATAGAGCTTTCATCCGTGCATTGACGAGGTCTGTCAATCTCCATGCGGTCATGTCGTTTCCCAAAGCGTGCTACCTATTGATGCAATCGATCCCTTTTTTAAAAAAATCGATTGGAAGAATACCCCCGGTCTCCATAAAATACGAGAATTGAAAAAGTGACAAGTCGCGTTAAATGGAGTGATAAGATGGAAAATTTTACTCATCATGAGGAAACCCTTATGCAAAAGATGACTCCTCAGCATAGGGCTCTCATGTCAAAATTCTCTGCGAACGAACGGAGATCAATGGCAGAAAACGTCACTATAGAAAACATTGAAACGATACAATCCTGGATCGGTTCCGATGAAGAAATCGAAAGAATGCTTTTCTGGGACAGAGGGGGCAAGTTCGACGATCCCGAGTGGCAAAGTCTAACTCCCTACGATGAAACGACCGCTACGTTATACGATAAGGCCAAGGGTCACTTTGAAAAGCTAAAAGCAGAGGCTATAGAAAGCCAAAGACGGTCCGATCTGGCATTATATAGCCAATTTAATACAGGCCTTCTCTTTACAGGTCTAGCAGGCGCTGTGCGCTGTGATTCTCAGGGCAAACCAGACAAAAAAGGGAAATATTTTAGAGGAATTGAATGGCGGTGCATTGGAAGCGTGGAAGAGTACATCAACAGCATCACCCTCTATCCTATCGGATTGAATGAATTCGAGGTTCATTTCGGAACCCGAATTGATGATGAGGCTGAGGGGGTGACTGTCTATACTGGTGATTCTTACAGTCTTCTTCAATTAGCGAAACTCAACGGAGAGATCCTTACTGATTACGGATACTGGACAAAGGTAGTGGACTCGTCCGGAAAGGCCCTCATCCTCGATCCTAAAGAAATTAGGGAAGCAGCTTTGTATAAAGGAGAAAGGAAACTTTGCTACGGAGAGGAATTGAAGCTCTATGGATCCATTCGCATGAGTGATATGAAAAAGGCCCTTGAAGCTGCTGATATGCTCTCGCGTCGCTTTTACCAACGATACGGTCTTGAGACGGAATGTTACAAGATCGGGAAGAAGTACGGAAACTTTTTCCTTATGCGAGAGGAGAAATTCGACTACTTCCTCCCTTCGACTCCCGTAAAAGAGACAGCTCTGATCCTTATTACTGCCACTTTGGTTTGCAGGCGATGCAGGCGGGAGGTCAGGGAGTTCCGTGACTTCGCTAAATCCCACCCTCATATGAAAATTGCTCTTGTGAACCTTAATTCACCTCAGTTCAAATTCTATGAGAGGGTTTTTGGAGATATGGCTGGGGGAAATCCGGAGAACTTTCGGAGAACCGCTACGGGGGTCACGCCCTTTATTATCATATACGCCCCTGACGAAAATCGGGTGCTGAAGTATAGGGAATACCTATCAACAGGAAAGGGAGACCAACCCCCTTCGCTTTTGAAATGTGCTAAAATTCTTGACAAATATAAGAAGTAAGACCCCATTTCCAACGGTGGAGAGAATAGCCCTTCATCACTAAAATTTTATTTGGTGGCTGAAAGATTTGCCATGATTATTGAATGCACTAAAATGAAGCTACGTAGAAACTTATTCTTCTTTGATCCCAGGCTTATTGTTAAGGATAATCAAGGCATTGTGAATTTTAAGGGCTAATAGGCCTTTTGTCTAATCAATTGTTTTTTTAAGCTAATTCATTTATTCTATGGGTAGATCGCAACCTTTAGGAGGGTATTATGATTGAAGAGATTGCTGGAGATTTCCTGCAATGGTTACGCGGATTTTATTTTGTAGCCATGAGAAAGAGCGTAACGCAAGCGGGGTTGGACATGGGACGAAACCAACCCACCGTAACCCACCAGATCAAATGTTTGGAAAGTCAATTCGGGGTGACACTTTTTGATCGATCTTCAGGCAAAATGGAATTGACTCCTGAGGGAAGCTTATTTCTTGAGAAAGCGATCTCCCTTTTCGAGATCATAAGAGAAATGAAGAGCGATCTTGGGCAGGATCGTCTCGAATATAAAGGGAGGGTGATTGTGGCTACGACCCACGCGGTCACCCGATTTTTCTTGCCTTCCTATGTGATGAATTTTGCAAGTACTCATCCCAACGTGAGTTTTGATCTGGAAGGGGGAGGTTTGGAGATGATCTTGGGAAAAGTTGAGTCGGCGGAAGCAGATTTTGGTATCGCTTGTGTTGATACCATTCCCAACACAATGGCATATCACGATCTGTTTGAGACCGAGTTGAAGCTAATAGCGCCGAAAAATAATATCTTTTTCTCAAGAAAATCACCTACTCTGAAACAGATTTCAAAGGTTCCTTTCATTTGTTTCCCTCACTCAAGCACCATCACTCCTTTTATAGAGAGGAGATTTTCGGAAGAGCAATTACAACTGAATGTGATTCTGATCCTTAATGACTTTGATACGGTGAAAACATATGTGGGTTTGGGACTAGGGGTCTCTATTTTAGATAGTTTCACGATCTTAAAGGAAGATGAGGGGAATCTCGATATTTTCCCATTGAGACGGTTTTTTACGAAAAGGAGGTATGGTCTTTTATTACGTAAGAGAAAATATCTTTCACCAGCCGCAAAGGCTTTTATTCGCACGATTAAACCAGATATTCAATTCAAAAGATAAAGCTTGCATCCGTGCATTCACGAGACCTGTCAATCTCCATGCGGTCATGTCGTTTCCCAAAGCGTGCTACCTATTGATGCAATCGATCCCTTTTTTAAAAAAATCGATTGGAAGAATACCTAATTCTGTGATTGAAGATAAAAAGGCTCACCTTATACTGTGTTTGTTAGGTGCAAATGACACAGAGGAGGTGAGCCATGAAGGAGATAAGATTATCCTTCGAAGTCAGTATAGTATTAAAGCAGACGGATGTTTATTGGGTAGAAGAGGAGTTGGTGAAGGTGCGGGGAAAAGTGTTTTTAAGAGTCCTGAAGAGGGTGATGGAGGAGATTAAGGGGGAGTCGCTCAGAGGGAGCGAGACTCTGTGAGAAGTGTGGATTAGTTTTGGTGAGGAATGCTTGGGAGAGAAAGAAGATCATGGAGGTGATGACCTACGTAAGAAGCAATCTGGATTGGATTGAAAATATTCCAAAGGTAAAGGGATACGGATCTGGTCCGATCGAGAAGACGGTAGACATCACAGTGGCACAGAGGTTTAAGAAGCGTGGGATGAGCTGGTATAAGAGAAATGCCAATCCTCTGCTAAAACTGAGACTCTTGAAGTTAAATGGAGAATGGGATGCTTATTGGAAACACCGCAGAAAAGAGTTTGCCCGATACGCTGTCTAATCTTTATCACGGGGAAAAGATGCTTATTACTGGATACATCGTTGACAGGTTGGCACTTAGAACATTATATTCATAGGGACGAATGTCTGGATAGGAGGTTCCATGATGAAGGGATATACGGGGAAGTTGCTCAGGGTGAATCTTTCCAATGGAAAGATTTTAAAAGAGGAGATCTCGGATCCGATGAAAAGGGATTTTATGGGGGGACGGGGCTTTGCCGTAAAGCTCTTGTGGGATGAGGTGAAACATGTCGATCCCCTGTCCGAAAAGAACAAGATCATCTTTTCAACAGGCCCTCTAACAGGGCAGCCCCTTCCTAGTTCGGGGAAGATGGTGGTCGCTTCGAAAAGTCCTTTAACAGGTGGTTATGGAGATGGAAATATCGGGACCATGGCATCCGTTCATCTGAGGAAGGCTGGCTACGATGTCATGGTTGTGGAGGGAAAGTCGGAAAAACCCTCTTATCTTTTAATCGAGAATGAGAGTGTCCAGGTTATGGATGCCTCTGTATTATGGGGTAAAAATACATTTGAGGCACAGGACATCCTTGAGAAAAAACATGGAAGAAATTCAGGGATTCTTCTCATCGGTCCTGCTGGAGAGAATCTGATCCATATTTCGGTTGTCATGTCCCAAAGAGGGAGAGCAGGAGGAAGGCCCGGAATGGGTGCTGTGATGGGGTCTAAGAATCTTAAGGCTGTGGTGATCAAGGGGACGGGTTCGATTCCCAACTTTGACAATGAAAAGGTGAAGGCATTCGGAAAGAAGGGATATGATGAAATAAAGGGAAAAGAGAATTATGACTTCTGGGTAGGACAGGGAACGATGCAGGCTTTTGATTGGTGCAATGAAAATGCCTGTCTCCCGACTTACAATTTCAGGGAGGGTGCCTTTCAATACTCCAAGGAGCTTGATGGGGATAGGGTCAAGAAGATCAAAGTGGATCGTAAGGGATGCCCTCTGTGTAACATGCAGTGCGGTAATATTATCAACGATTCGAGCAACACGCCGTCGGAACTGGATTATGAAAATGTCGGGATGCTTGGACCCAATATTGGCATGAAAGACCTACGAGAGGTCGCCCTATTAAACCGGATGGCGGATGAGTGGGGTTTGGATACGATTTCCCTGGGGAGTTGCATCGGATTTCTGATGGAGTCTTCTGAGAAAGGATTGATACCGGAGAAGATTGGATGGGGAGATTTTGGGCTCGTCCAGAAACTGATTACGGATATTGGAAAAGGAGAAGGATTAGGGAAACTCGTATCTCATGGAGTTCGAACTGCTGCAGAGTCCATCGGCAAGGGCTCCCATCGGTGGGCCATGCATGTCAAAGGGCTGGAGATCTCAGCCTACAATTGCCATGCCTGTCCAGGGATGGCCCTTTCCTTTGGGACCTCTCCCATTGGTGCCAGCCACAAGGATGCCTGGATCATTGCCTGGGAGATATCAACCGATCGACTTTCTTATGGCAAAGAAAAGGTTGAGAAGCTTATTGAGTTTCAACGAATCCGGGGAGGGTTTTTTGAATCTGCAACCGTATGTAGGTTCCCGTGGGTCGAGGTGAATTTTGGGCTTCACTGGTACTTGGAATATCTGGAGGCGATTACAGGGAATCGTATGAGCTGGGAAGATCTTTATAAAATCGGAGACCGCATCTATAATCTGATCCGGGCCTACTGGAAAAGAGAAATTCCTCAATTCGGAAGAAAATGGGATTATCCGCCTGATCGCTGGTTTGAGGAACCCCAATCCCGAGGGAAGATGAAAGGGGTGAAGGTCGATAGAGAGAAATACGATCAGATGCTTTCATGGTATTATGAGATGCGTGGCTGGGATCAGAACGGCATTCCTCTTAAAGAAACTCTCAATCACCTCGGATTAGCAGGGGTATCGAAGGAGATCATAGGTTAAGTTGGCTGAGCTTAAGTTCTTGGGCTACCTGGCAGAAGTCGTCGGCACTCGGGAAAAAAAGTTGGTTTTGGACAACCCTAAACCCTTAAGGGAAGTGTTACCTTCATCCTTTCCTGAAAAGAATGTCATTATTCTCATCGATAATAAAGTAGGTCATCTGGACAGTTTGATCGGAAATGAGAATTCCGTCGTCATCATGCCGATATTATCGGGTGGTTAAGGTTACATTTGATTTCTTCTTAGGGCTATGGCCTGAAGGCTCTTGCATATTGTGAAGTACGCTCCCATTGAATTTCTGGAATGATAGTCAATCAATTTGATCACGATGGGAAAATTCAATAAGATTTCGGCAATTTTGATCAAAACCCCGTGCTTTGCTATTGTTTTTTTAATTTTGCTTTTTCTCTCTGCATGCGCCGATAAGGGGAGAGGAATCAAGGGAGATTTATCAAGATCTTTGAATCGGAAAGGATGTCGATGAATAGGGGTGAGGATAAACGCAAAACCTACGTCACTAACGATTCCAATCATAGGACATCAGAGGTGGTCATCTGCGGCGCAGGGATAGCCGGCATTTCTGCGGCCTATCACCTGGCCGTCAGACAAGGGATTAAAAATGTGGTCCTCGTAGACGAACGAACACCGCTTTCGGTAACCAGTGACAAATCTACGGAATGCTATCGGAACTTGTGGCCTGGGCCTGGAGATGCTATGGTGAGTTTGATGAACCGTAGCATTGATATTATGGAAAACCAGGCCCGCGAAAGCTCTAACATTTTCCACTTCAACCGGCGTGGTTATCTCTACGCCACTGCCAACCCAAATCGAATCCCATATTTCAAGCACTTCGTAAAGGAATCGGCTGAGCTGGGTGCTGGTGCTGTCCGCTACCACACTGATCAGCCTGGCGACACACCTTACACTCCCGCCCCTCCCTCGGGCTTCGAGGATCAGCCTGCCGGCGCAGACCTGATTCTTGACCAAAAGGTGATCCAGAATCAATTTCCCTATCTCTCAAAGAATGTCGCGGCTGTGATTCATGCTCGACGGTGTGGCTGGTTTAGCGTTCAACAGTTGGGTATGTATATGTTGGAACGAGCCCAAGAACACGGGGTTCGACTCGTGGCAGCACGGGTTGAAGGCATAGACGTGGTGGGGGGCAAGATACAGGCCGTTCGCGTTCGAAATGGCGGCGGAGCGGCTACGATCTCAACCCGAAGTTTTATCAATGCAGCAGGACCATTCCTGAAAGAAGTTGGGCGGATGGTTGGGGTGGAGCTACCAGTCTTCTCTGAATTGCACCTCAAGATGGTTTTTAAAGATTACCTGGGTGTGGTGCCACGCAACGCACCCATGCTGATCTGGACCGATCCCGTGCTATTACCTTGGTCAGAAGAAGAGCGCGCCGTGCTAGCTGAGTCCAAAGGGACGAAATCGCTACTCGAAGAACTCCCATCCGGGGTCCACACAAGGCCGGAAGGGGGCGCTGACAGCGACATCCTGCTCGGGTTGTGGGCTTATCACACACCCCCGGTGGAACCCGTTTTCCCGTTTTCAATCGACCCCTATTATCCTGAAATTGTTCTGCGCGGATTGAGCACAATGATTCCTGGTCTGAAGGTATATCTTGATCGGCTTCCCAAAGCAACCGTCGACGGTGGCTATTATACGAAGACCCGAGAGAACCGGCCGCTGATTGGAAAACTGCCAGTTGAGGGCGCCTACGTTATCGGCGCTCTATCGGGTTTTGGGGTAATGGCTGCCTGCGCGGCAGGGGAACTATTGGCCGCGCACCTCACTGGCAGCAAGTTACCGCATTACGCTCCTGCATTTGTTTTGGAGCGGTATGAGGACCCAGAGTATCAGAAGCTCTTGGAAAATTGGGGTGAATCGGGGCAGTTATAAATGGTCTTACTCCTTCTGCCGGATGTCTAAAGGAGTTGAGGGCGCGGATTTTTCTCTACCCATTTGGAGTAGAATGACGGCTGCGATTACTCCAATGCCCCCAACACCTGCAAAGGATACAAAACCTCTCCCAGTACGATATAGGCGGCAAACCCTGCAACCACAGGCTCCCAGGTTGCCGTGATGCTTGCCCTGGTTGCACGGACCCGCTCAATCCCTTTGAAATAGAAGCCGAATGGCAGGAGGGTAGAAAAGATGGCGATATAGATGAAGGCCAACCACATTTTGAGAGAATAGCCACCTGTAACGAACTTCATCGGTGAAAGGATGATCCAGTAAAAGATTGCTCCAAATCCAAAGCCGTAAAGGATGAGAAGGTGTGAAAAAATTGAAAGGGTTCTCTGATTATGCTTTCTTAAGCCTTCGGTTGGATAAATCTTTGGCTTCGGGGAAAAAATACTTGACAAAATATCTGATTTGTAATAATATAATTCAGTATGAAGAGAGTGGAAGCAAAGAAAGCAAGTTTACTGAGGAAGATC
>Ga0315291_10004877_pt1 | contig 16940 bp, 41 predicted proteins | sample YL17G12_20_MG_FD_203070 | JGI IMG/M metagenome (GOLD analysis project Ga0315291, IMG submission 203070) | Sediment microbial communities from Yellowstone Lake, YNP, Wyoming, USA - YL17G12_20 | ecosystem: Environmental > Aquatic > Freshwater > Lake > Sediment | place: USA: Wyoming | collected...
CGCTTGTGGTACTCAGGCATGTCAGGAGCGTTGACCCTAACCAGGTCGTGCTCAATAAGAACCTCGAGCACCTGAGCCGCCTGCTTAAGAAAACTCACCACGCCCGTCCCGAGTTCGTTTAGTCCGGCTGCGAACGCCGGTAGTCCGTCCTTAAAAAGTTCGTCAAGTTCGGCGCGCCGGTTTTTAACAAACGTCATGTAGGCCTTGATCAACTCGGACGTCAGGAACATTCCGTCACCATCAAGGTGTCGAAGCAGTTCCTGCTCTTCGGCCGTCAATGGAGGCAGACTCTGGTCCGTCATCTTTGCACCGCCCGTTCTCCGGCTACGATGGCCCATAATCCGACAGCCGCTAGATCGCTGACCGCTGCCAGTACCAAGCCCTGAGACAACAAGGCGACCGCCAAAATCGCCAGGGCCGCTGTAAACATGAGACTGGTCGCATAGGGAATCTGTTGCGAATGACGGCCGACCCAGATCGCAGGAATGACGCCGACGCTCAGGACGACGTTGCAACACATGATAACCGAGTCGGCATACGGCGCAACGAGGTCCAGCATTACAGCGATCCAGCCCACTCGATGATACAGTCGATGGCTCTGTCCAGGTCATCAACGATCACGTCAGATACCGCACGTACGAACCCGTGATTGTGCACGCCATCGGGCTTTACGCAGACTACGACGAACTTACCCTTGAACGTCACCCACCCGAGTTCGAAACTCGAACCGATTGACCTCTCCGTGGCCTCTAGGAAGTTGACCAGGATGATGTCCGCACGCTGGCAATCTGCGTAGTCACGCTTCATGAGCGCGCGGTCAGTTGTTGCTGGGCGCTTATGCCCACCCGGCGGAAGGTTACGATCCTTGTAGTAGACCTCGAGTGTCTTCTTGCCACGCATCGGCGACAAGACATGTAGTCCGCCCTCGGTCAATCGCGAGAGCGCGTGTTCACGCCAGCTCGTTGCGTCGGCGTAGGTTAGACCCGTGATCGGGCCCGACAGGTAAACGACCATTTTGCCGTCAATCATAATCTCCAGCCTCCGAGGTAGAAGGCAGCGCGCATCGTTCGCATCCAATCATCTTCCAAATGTCCAAGTGCGAAGTTGCACTGCCGGCACAATAATCCGCGAACCTGGCCAGTCGCATGATCATGATCTATGTGTGTCCAGGACCGAATAAGACACACATGACATAGTCCACTTGTAGCCGCATCGAGTCTCTCAAGAACGCCCACATCAACTCCATAATGACGAGCGCGCCTTTCCAAGCGAGACAACGGACGTAGATTCTGCTTACGAATTACCCAAGCAGCACGTAATTTGATTCGCGTTTCGGCCGAAAGAGGGCCACGTTTGCGCCCTCGCATACTAGTCTTCCACGCCTCAGTATGACGCTTGCCTTGAAAACCATAACTAGCATTGTTAGTTCTGTTCATGGAAAAACATCGCCGTTAAGTTTTGCCTGCTTGTCTTCGTACGGAGCGACCAGTCGACGGTAGTACTCCTCTGACGCATCGGCCATGGCTGCCCGCAGTGCGGCACACTTAAAGTACCGCGGGGTGCCTGTCAGGGTGACAGCGAGCGCCGTGATAACGTAGTTGAAGATCCCGGTCATGGACGCCGTAAGTTCGGCCTCAGACGGCTCACGCCAATCCTTCTGTCCTGCCTGGATCGTTGCCGAGGCATGCGCTCGAGTCGTCGCCATGATCTCCCGCACCAGTGGTTCCAGCAACGGGTCCAAACGCGCACGCCACAACTTGTTAACGTAGGGCACTTCTCGCCTCCATACTAACTATACCCAGGCCTGGCCGGACCATTACTTTGGTTCCTCAAAGATGATGACCTTGCGTCCACCCCGCACGACCATGTCGAGATACGTACGGATCTGAAGACTGCCGCCCCTGGCGGCACCATGCCCGTAGTACACTCGTGGCGCCAGCGCCCAACCGCTGCCCATGATCTTAAGATGCCTGAACGCGAACTCGAGCACGGCTTGCCGCAGGATCTTGAGAGGGACCCGGTTACCCTTGGAAAGCGCGCCACACTCAATCTCGCCCAAGAGGATGTCCAGGTGCTCGGCCCAGTACGTCGGACAGTTGTAGTAGCCCTTCTCTCTGATCAACTTCTCCAGCAGCGGCTCTTCGTCGCTGTCGTTGACACCATCGACCACTGTCAAATCACCGGGCATCATCAACCTTCCTCCACATCAAGCGCAAGCGGGCAGATCGCCAGTGCCGACAGTAGTTGCATGACAAGCACCTTGAGGAGCGGCACATTAGCAGTCTGTTCATCGACCACGGTTCGACTCGCCGAGAGCGACATTCTGACCGTGACCACCTGTTCACACAAGGCCAGGTTATAGGCGATATCCAGTCTAACCATTCGACCAAGCGGATACCGATCAAGTTCTCGTCGCAGAACGCGGTAAAGATCGGGGTCGCCTCTAGGGCCTCGAGGACCGTGTCCTGGGTAGACTACACTCATGTCGCCTCCTTGAATTCCAGCGGGATCCCGTGTTCATCCTGCGTCGACCAACAGCGCCGACAGTACCGCCACTTAATCACCGCCATACGCTTACCTACCGGCTTCAAGTGCAGTCCAGGCGAGAGTTGTAACATCGGCAACTGCGGCATTAGTGGATATGTCTCTAGTCCGCACCGCGTTGTTGCTACATAGCCCTCACGCAATCGGTGCACGACCTCAGTTACCGTGTTACCGTAGAGCACTACGTCAAGCGCCTCATCCATGTTCATTCGGGAAAGTCCTTTGTCTTCAACTTGAACTTGAGTGGACGCCCGCGCCAGTCGTAGAGGTACGGGTCAGTCCGTGCCACGATCCCCTCAGCCGGGATCCACGTTGTGTTCCAATTAAGTTCCGGCCGGTCGGTCTGCGCCACCGACGAATTGAACCCGGGCGGCCTAACCAACTCGACCACCATGTCCAGGAACGTGAGGCCGGTTATCTTAGCCGCGTTCTCAAAGTCTTCGGTGTAAAAGGCCGGCACCGGTTTGATCTCCAGCCGACCGGCAATGCCCTTGACTGCATCCCAATCCAGCCACTTGTTACCAACTCGCACGTCGAACAGCCGGAAACTCGGGTCGTCGCGGTAGTTCCCGCCGCCCTTCTGGATCTTCGGACCGTAGCCCTCGCCGTACAACGTGAGGGGGTAGATCGGTACACAGTCACACCGAACAAGTCCACGAATTCCTAGACCAGACCAACCGGCGCCGTGACACTTCTCGCAGTTCTCACGCCCACGACACAGACGAAGCATCTTCTCCAACGTGAAGGTCTGTTGAAGATAGTCGAGTAGGAACGTCGGGATCTGTGCCGCGCTCGTGCGTCCGTAGAAGCACACCCGCCACATATCCGACGAACTCGCCATCTCAAGTGAAATACGAATGTTGGTGCCATCAATCTTCTCTGTCACGAGCCAACGCTTGACCAGCTCAAACTCGGGACAGCGGATCGCGCCCACGATAACCCTGTGAGTTTGCGGGTCGCGGTCGAATAACGTCTCGGTCTTCGGGTATTCGATGCTACAACTCGAAATCGTTGGGTCCAACACGCTCTACCTTCTCCAGCACCACGCGCAACCTCACGACCTGTGACATCGCCGACAGTCCCTCATCACGCGCCTGTGCCCGCTGTTCGGCCGCTGCCTCGGCGGCTTCCTCCTCGGACTCGTAGCAGGCCTCGAGCGCGATCTCGAGACTCTCTACTGACCCACACGACTGGAAATACTCGTTGTCCCTGATGTCGTCGGTCGTTGTCCATACGTCAAGTTCAATGGGTCTCATTCGCAGAGTGCCCTCCCTACAAAGTCAATGGCGAACAAGGCCAGAATGCCCCAGATCCAACCCGTCGTAGGTTGAATCGTACCGGCGATCATTAGACCCGTGATAACAAGTCCAGCAATTGATGTCATGTCGTCTCCTCGTGGCAGTATCTCACCTAAATGACTATACCCAAATCAGACGCAGTCGAACACGCTTCTGATCTCTCGACCTCTAGTTACCTTCGCCCGGCGGCGGTACCAGCACCATGTAAGGCCGACCGCTGGATTCGCTTATCCGCCACACCGCACACGCGCGCATCGGATAGTGGTTCGTACGTCGTGCGTCCACGGTCTGTTGGTAGATGGCCTTCGACTGTGTACGAATGCGGACCTGTCCATCTCGGTCATCAGGAGTAACCAGCAGAGTATTGAACCGCCGCTGGGTAGGATCGCCCTCAGGCGGGTCGTACGTGCTGAATCTGGTCTCTGAGTCATGGATGGTGAACGGAAGACTCAGTCTCTCAATGTCGTTCAGAGCGACGTCCTTATAATCGCTCGGGATCCCCAGGTCTTCCCAAGTAATGATCTCATGTCCCGAAAAGGGAGTGAGTTCAGCACTCGGGAAATACGTTCTGCTCATAGCACTCTGACTCCTTTCCACTTCACACTACTTTGAAACATGTTCGACTACGTACAATTTTAAGGTCTGCCCGGGCACTCCCAGTCCGGATGCTCCTGACAACGTTGACACCTGACCATGTGTTCAGAGCGTTCCTTGAGATACCAACACATAGTGCAACTGTCCGGGTAAGGAAACGGATCCGCAGATTTCGCGTGTGCAATATGCCGCGCATGGATCCGATTCTCGTGTTTGAGTTGATCGAACGCCGCCTCTTGTGCATCGTGTGTCAGGCCCGTGCCACACAGGTCACAGATAACCTCGCCCTCGGTACGTGGGCAACCACACCAGCACCTGTCAACCAAATCAAGAATCGGGCGTTTCGGCTTGTGCCGCGAGCGAGCCAGCGCTCTACATTTCGCTACTACCTCGTGAAAGACGAGACACGACGGGGCGCAGATGCTAACGCAGATGATGACCTCGGTTACCGATGGTTGCATTAGTCCAGCAGTCCCTTCCAAACCGGGTGCTCGCGCCCATCCAGGAACAACACCTCGATATCCGGCCGGCGTTCTTGGATGAGATAGCCGATGAGGATCGTGTGACACATCAACTTGGGGTAGGCCCTCTGCCGCTCGAAGTTACACCAGCACAGGAGCGTGATGTCCTCGTCTGGTCGCAAGCGCGCGAGGAACTGATTGATGCGGTCCTTGTTCGGTCCGAAGAGCACGTGCTTGATGTACTCGAGCCGGTACTCTTCTGGCGGCATCATCGAGATCGCCGACCCGTCTGCACGAACCGGGGCCAGGAACCTCAGGGTCGGGTAAAGCTTGGCTCGCCCGGGCTGCCACCTCGCTACCGAGAGTCGCGTACCCTTTGCGTACTTCTCGGCGTGAGCAAATGAACAGAGAACAACTGCCATTGTTCAACACCTCGGACTTCAGGTCGGTTCGATAACGTAGCCGCTCTCGCCGTCCTTGGTCCTGGTAGTAACTGACACGCGGCCGCCCTCGAGTAACTCGACACGGATCCTCGCCTCATGAGGTACAGGAATGAAGCCGGTGCAGAAGGAGCCCACGCCGCCGTTCCTCACCTTGTGGATGAACCGGTTTACCATCGCCGCTACCGGATCGTGCGGCCCATAGGTGTCCATGCAGAATCGGATGGGTGGTTCCTCGTACGTTTCTACCGCGCCATCACTGTCAATGTGAGCCATTAGTTCCCTCCCGCCGGCATCTTAACTGTCCGCGACTCAGGATCGACGCGCAGGTAATGACTTCGGGTCCACTCTAGTGCCGCGAGCAGGTCAGTAAAGACCGCGGCGCTCACGGCGCAGATCATCGAACTCGCGCGCGGTTCCTTGCACACGTAGACGATCGGCTTGCCCAGTGCGTGTGCATAGCCACACTCCAACGCTGAGCCGTCGAACACGTGATATGCGTGATAGAAGATGACCAGATCACAGTTCCTGACGGCTTCCAGGTCATCTGCCGTGAACTCACCGACGACGCCCTGCCGCGCATCTCTGAACGGATCAAAGAGTACAGCGCGATCGCACAACTCTAGGTGCACGGTCTCGCACCAATCTCCCTTGCAGCCGGCCAGGTAGATCTTGATCATGCGTCCCTCGCTGACACGTGGATCTCGATTGGCAGATTCGCCTTGAACGCCCGGAATACCATATCAGAGGTACCAGGCGTCAATGGGTAGACCACGCTAAACGCGATTACCCTGTCAGGATGTCCCTCATCCAGCATCTGCTGGTTACGAACAAAGCCCGCGGCTCGTGGATAACGCACCCAGTCGGCCGGGTACTCCTCGACATCATAGTGCAGTTCGCTCGCGATCAGGGAAGACATGATGTCAGCGCCGTATGCAGCTCCCTCGATGATCGTCACCTGCGTCTCAGAACCAAGTCCTTCTAACACCGACAGCATCAGAGGATAGTCACTAAACCCTCGACTACCGCAGACTAGGATCTTCATTGTCTTTACCCCATCAGATGAGCCATGATAATCAGGCCCGCTAAGATGACTACGTATAGACAGGCGAACCCCAGCACAACTAAGGTCGCCTCGTCTACCTCGGCTAACCAGTTGAACAGAGTATCGGTCAGATAGTTGATGAACCTCACTGGTTATCCCCTCATCTTCACGTTTAGTGAGAGTGTCTGGTTGATACAAACCCGACCCTGAACCAGATGCCAGTCGGACACAGACGATACGTAGTGCTCCTGAGCCGCTGTTCCCTAAACCTTCGAACGGGTACATCACAGATCGGACAGTGCAACATCGGGCCCCGTAGTTCGCGCAAGAACCACAGGATCAGTCGAATCATTTCTACCGCTCTACCTCATCGACCACACCCCACTCGATTGCCTGGTCAACGCTCAAGAAGACCGGGGTATCTTCGGTAAACAGATCGCGCCAGAACTCTGGGTTGTGGTACTTGCTGTCCGCGCCGGTGTTGCGTTCGGCCACCAGGTGAGCCATCCTGTCGCGGATGTCCTTCTCCCAGTTGAGGGTAGCCTGCTTGTCCTTGATATCGCCGATGCTGAAGCCCCAGGCCCCATGCGCCATCAGGTAACTGTGGGGCGACATGACCCGCCTGTCGCACTTCTGGAGAATGTTGAAGCCAGCCGACATCGCCCGTCCGATAACCCGGCCGGTAACCAGGATGCCACGCTTCTGTACATAGGCGATCATGTCCATGATGGCAAACATCGACAGGACGCCACCGCCGTTGGTGCTGATCACGAGTTCAATGGGGTCGTGGTTCTGAGACTCTAGAATCCGAAGGTCCTCGCAGACCCGCTTAGCCGCGGCCTGGTCTATCGAGTCGAGCAGGGTGATGACCCGACGCTTGCGCAGAAGTTGACGTTCAGGATCAAGACCTGTGCCCGCCTTGTCACAACAGCAGTCGTCATCATCGTCTTGCCAAGTCATCCGGTACCTCCTCGACAATGTTCGGCAACGGTGTGAGCGCCTCTTGGACTGCAAGACCCAGATCCGTGGTTACCCGATCTAGCAAGTCGAGTACACGGTGTGTGATCTTCAGGTCTTCGGCCCGCAGTCGCTCGTCCAGCCGTGGCTTGATATAACCCAACTCGTCCAGCACTGTTATCAGCGCCGGCAGCGCTTCGTCAGGAATACAGATGGTCGGTTGAATGATCACACCCTCTTCGTAGAAACCGGGCGCCACGTAGCACAACTCGGCCGACCGGATCTCACGATACCAGATCCCACGCCGATGATACCTGTCAGCCATTAGCCGATCCTTCCGAACTGTCGCCGCAGGGCGTTGCGCACCCGACGCAGGGCCGCAGATTCCTCCAGAAGTTCCGCTCGTTCCTCGCCCGCAGGTCGACCCCAGCCGTCATCGATTCCACGCAGGAGTTCGGTGTTCTCGTCGTGGACGATGCTGACCGCTCGCTGAATGATCTCTGCCTCACGCGGCGTCAACTTGACCTTGAACTTACGCCGTTCGCTCATGGCCTTCCTCCTTACCACCAATGGATCGTTGACCACTGTCCCAACAGGTCAACAGGAACGGAATCCTGAGACGGAACATCCGGGTGTGATGAGGACTCACTGTCCCACGCCACAGTACCGTTGTTCTCATCGCGTGTTCCGGCCTGCCCGCAATCACAGACGATCCTGACGGGATTGGGCTCGGGTGCGCGTTCCTGTCGATGGTAGTGTCCGATGTCAGTCATCGGATACCAGCGCCACTTCGCCACCAGTATAACCGCGCACGTGAACGCTGTACGTTGTCCACAGTTCGGACAACACGGGCACTGTGCTAAAGTTCGCATCTCACTCCTACTATACCCGGGAGGTCATGGATCATCAACCCATCGGCCCTTCACGATGGCATCGTTGTCATCCCAATGCTCGGGCACGAATGTCTGCGCCCGTAAACAGCAGTAGGAGACACGCTTGAGTACCCCGTCTACGGTGAACTCGAGCCAAGCGTGAAAACCAAAGAAGCACAACAGACCCATCGTCTTCTCCTAACTGTCTCTGGTCACGCGGTGTCTGATGTGACCCCATAACACGCGCTTCCACAGGCGCTCGTGAAGGAAGTAACAGCCGACCCGAATCGGGAAATAGACCATCCCGATGGCGAGCGACTGCACCAGGTCGCCAGTGAACAACAACGCCACGAGTCCCACGGTTACGAGACCACTAGTCTCCCAGGTCAAGCCCTTGACCAGCGAGCGTTGAGGCGTACTCTCTAGGGTGAAGACCGGCTGAGGAATTCTCCAGTCGTAGGATATGTAACTGACATCGGCGCAAACCTCCACACCGTCGGCCCGTGCCAGCGCCGTCCGTCCGAAGTCCGTGATGACATACCGTCCATTGCCAAGGTTACTCAGCAACGGCAACATGACGGCATAGATATCTCGCTGTCCCAAGAAGCTAAACAACGACTCTTCGCCGGTGAACCGCAGCCGCCTCTTGGTGGGGTAGACGGGATAATCGTAGTACCGAGCAAGGCCCAAATACGTGACGATCTCCCGCTTGGTTCGCATCTGGCCATCGGCCATCAATCGCAAAACGCGGTAGGGCCGAGAACCACAGCGCGGCACGTAGCGCCTGCTTCTCTCCAGGCGACTGGGCATCTTCTCTGACTCAAGCATCGTATACCTCGTCAAAACCCCAGCCCGTACGTCGCGATCATCAGGACGGCGATCTGCATCTTAGGGTTGCCGTAGTACCCCTGATAACGCCTCGCCACGTCAGGCGAAAGGATGATAAACTCGCTGTGATCCTCCAGAACAACTTGACCGAGCCTGCGTCCGTGCCCGCAACAGCAAGACCGAGTATGAATGCCGCCCGTGTTCAACGCGTTGATCAACGGCACGAGACATTCGTCGATCTTCGCTGTGTGCCAGCGCCGGCCCCTACTCGCCGGGCGAGCGGAGTCCGGTACAACCAGGTCAACTGAGTTTGCGTTGTAGCACACAGGCTATCGTCTCACGCAGATCGCGTCAATGCCCAGCTCGCGCATGCGCTGTACGACCACGGGATTGTTGTCAATGTGCAGGTCGACATGGTACAGACGGCAGGCCTCTGCCTTGCGTTCGGCCGTGGCCTTCGAAGCACCCTCCGAATCGCCGTTCGCCCAGACCTCTTCTACGTAGGCATCGCCCACACATATCACATCGTACTCGCCCATGCCGTTGGCGTAGAGCCATGTACGTGTCCACCCATGAGCGATAGGCAACCGTCCCGTGATGATGAGGACCGCATCGCTGCCCCACATCGTAAACGAAGTTGGATGCGCCTTGGGGAGTGCCCGCAGGTAGATACTGCGCAGGTCATCTTCGCCCAGTGTCCCAGCGCTAAACATGGCATGCGCTACTGACAACGTCGCACAGGACAGATCACACAGAACACCGTCGAGGTCTAGACTGATCCTCATGCTCTCGCCCTCACAGTTACCGACTGCTTTGTGGTCTTCGGAACCGGTGCATGCCCGATCTTCCGGTACCCTCGACACCCGCCACGCGTGAAGCGATCGTACCGGATCCGCGTGTTCAGTCCGGTATCGACGTCTCGCACGAGGACTATGCAGTGGTCGGGATCATCGGGCGACTGGTCTTCCGTTCGGTACAGTTCAAAGCCGGTGATCTGAAGTTGACGTCGCCACATTCCACGAGGATCACTACCGTCGATGTTGCAGCGATTTGACCGCGGGTCCATGTCCTCGTAGATGTCGCCCAACTGTGTTAGCAGTGGGCCGAGGTCGCTCTTGACGATCAGTTCCGCCTTGCGCTTAGGCACCGTCGACCTCGTCGTCATCCTCCAGGCACGCTAGGAACCCCAGCACCAGCGAAACCCCCGGCACCGCGAGCATCAGCCGCACATACGGTGTCGGTATCCACCGCATGAACGTACCCACGCCCAGCGGCAAGAGTCCGACTTCCACGCCACTGTTCGCCACCAAGTGATTCGGCTTGTAGAAGGCTGCCGTGGCAAACACGCCTAGCAGGTTGAACTCCAGTTCAAGGCAGCCCGGGTACCGAAGGGCAGTGAATGGTCCGAACCGGTACTCGCGCGGCATGAGACTGAGGCACTGATCGCTGTCTTCCGCGGAATCGAGATCAGCCAGAGTCTGGGTGATCAGTTCGCGCTCCTCCTCGGTAAAACCGACGGGCCCACTCCCGCCCGGTCCTGTTCCTCCACCCATGACGTTACCTCCTATCTGAGTTGCTTCGCCCAGCGCCAGCGACTGTGCTTGAGTCTCAGAAGCACGTTGCGTAACCGTCGAATGCGCACGGGCAATGATACCTTGTTTGATCTCACGGCGCTGGTCTCTAGAACTTCCGGGGGACGATGACCACCTGCACGCCGGCGGCGATGAACGCGTTGACCTCGTCTTCAGACAGGTAAGACGTTACCGTTGGCAGGGTCGTGTTCACGGCCCGCAGTACGCGGTATGGCTTTGGGTCGTTGGCCGGGCAGTACTCGAGATTGATGCTGATCTTGAGTTCACGTTCCTCGTCAGCCATGCGTCATTCCTCCTCGCCGAATCTTCTAAGGCTTTCCCATTTCCCTATCTGATAAGACTATACCCAGGTTAACGCAGGTTAAGACTGGGCGTCTGTGGTCTACGAGATGGCATCTCTGTGAAGGCGCGCCGTGGGTATTCACGTCTGGCGTCGAATGTGCGTCCTCAGCGAGACTGAGGTCTCTGGATAGAGAACCGCGGTCCGCAAGTCTTACCGAACTCCAACATCTCACGGACCGCCGATTCCCCAAATCTAATAGGGCACTCTCGCCCTCCACAGTCTACTCTACCCAGGTTGTACAAGTATTTACAACGGGTCTCAGCCAGGGCTATCCAAGAGAAGGTCAACGGGCCAGCGTGATGTCCCAGTATCGCTTGCCCCAACTGTGCTTCTTTACCGCTACCTGTTCGAAGCCCTGCTCGTCGAAGACGCGGAGCAACTCAGGCATCAGCACCTCGTACCAGTACTTGCGGGTGCCGTGCAGTTCGATGCCGATCCGACGCACGTAGTTGGGCAGGTTCGTGAAGTCAAGATCCCACTCGCTGCCCTCGATGTCGATCTTGAGAACGGTGGGCCGGTAACGCCGCAAAAGTGTACTGAACCGAATGCCCTGTACCATGATGGGAACGGTAGCGCGATTGAACAACGAGCCCGAGATTGGCGAGCGACTGAGCCTAAACTGGATCGGGCCTTCCTCGCGGTGCTCACCGATCACGGCCGCCTCAAAGACCTCAACGTTGTGCAGACCCTCTAGGTTCGCCCACAGAACCGGGATGTTCCGGGGATCGGGTTCCAGCACGATCAGTCGAGACACGCGCGGCGCCGCTACCTTGGCGAAGGTACCGATGTACCCACCGAGGTCCAGCACCACGTCGTTCAACTCCAGTTCAAGGTCGGCGTACCCGGACTCGTTCACGATCCACTTGTCGTAATGCTCGAGTTCGCCCTCACGAATGTAGAAGCCCTTGTACTGGCGCAGCGCAACGTTGTCCCACATCTTAGTGCGGCCTTATCCCACGGCTCGGGTCAATGTCCTGCGGCGGCGGAGTCGGTGAACCCGGGACGCGGGTTATCGGGTAAGGTTCGCTCACCGTGTCGCCCACCGGCCTAAGCGGAGCCTTACTCATCTTGACGTGAGACGGTCCAGTAACCCTGCTGAGCGCTTCATACGCCTCCAGTGCCAGGTCTCGACTTCGGCGCTCATCTTCGCAGATCGCTTGGTCCGGCCCGATCGTAGCGAGCGTAGCGAGCCTGAGCGCGTCCAGCATCTTGACAAGAGCCGTAACAGCGTTCGTATCCACTAATCTCAACTCCCTTCGTTCTGTCCTAATCTCGACTACGAGACGTTTTTAGGAGCCGTGTGTAATCTAGCAGGCGAGTTCGACGGAGACGCAATCTCGTTGACCACAGAAGCCCTCGATTTGCTTCCAGGTCACTTACCTATCAGTCTTCGAATACCTCGACGGAGATCCGCACCCTCACCGGCTTTGCTTCCAGGGTGCCAAACGAGAACCGAGACGCGATCTGTTGACACACCGACCTGGACTCGGCGGTCATGTTGGCGAAGTGGGCGATGTCTGTCAGGCTAATCACGTCGTTCTTCGCCAGTCCAGCCGGCAGGTACCCGCTCAAGATGCACTTGATCATCAGGCCTGTTCCTCCTCCGTCTCGATGCCAGACTCGAGAAACTTTGCGATCCGCACGTTCCACGTACAGCTCGGGTAGTGTAATTGCGGTCGACCGTAAGGAAACTCGCGGCACGCCGTCGGTCGACGTTCGTAGATGGTGCACCGTGCCAGACGCCCTTCTGACGCCGGCTCGAGAAACGAACACCTGTACCACCAGGTATAGTCAGAGTCCATTGTCGGAATCAGAGCAGCAAACCACTCATCCGTACTGATCACGTCAGGGTCTAGTTCCTTATGCGTAACTGCTCTGAGTTCTGACGGCGACAGACCACCCATGCAGAAATGCGCACAGCACTCGCCGCACTGATTGCACTCAATGCGCCTGAACTCTTCCTCGGTAACCGCCGGCGGTCGCTTCACTTAACTCGACTCCAGTTCACCCAGGGATCAAAGACGAGTTCCCACCAGAAGAGAGGCGCCGGCTGCCCACACATCGAGATGACGCGCTCGTCTACAGACTCAACGCGATGCAGCCAGCGTAGAGGCATGTTGAGCGATAACGCGATGTCTCTTGCTCTCGGCCCTGCTTCCTCATCGTTGATTCCCACGCCGATCATCGGGAAGATATGCGCGTGCGAACTTCCTCCGGTGAGAGAACCCTGGCACGACCACAATGGTTCGACACCAGCCTCAAACAAGCCCCACACGAGTTCATAGATGCCCGGGTCAAGATGGCAATCCTTGTCTTCACAACTCTCGCCGGGTGCTAGATCGGGCGCGTGGTGTCGACAGTCGCCCCAGATGTCAGGTGCAAAGAAGGCCGCCCGTGTTCGCGCCAGCCGGCGTATCAGACTACAACGATACATCCATTTAGGAATCATGATGCCTCCAGAGTTACACGAGATACCGGGAAGAACTCGATGACCTCATCCCACTGAACGTGCAATGCATCGGCCTCCTCAGTAAAACACGCAACGCATAGAACATTCCAACGTCCTTGCGTTACCATCTTCCACAAATCATCCGGAACACGAAAGCCTACCGCGCTCTCACGGTCACATCGTTTACAGACTTCGCGCGTCATCACGACGTAAACCTCGCTGTCTCGTCTCCCCAGGCCGTCCAACCCTCAGCGGTCTCACGAGCAAACAACTCAAGTCGCGGCACGTCGCCCATCAGGTACACGATCCTGTCACGCACATCTGCGGGTTTGCGTGAGTGTTCTCGCAGTGGAGCCATGAGTACCTGCCGCACGTTTCTCGCAACTCGCTTCGGCGAGCCGGTCACGCCCATCAGCACAACCTCCGCACCCTGCCGCGTCCAGTGCCCCATGCCGAAGTGCAACTTACCGCCGTTCCGATGCTTGACCCAGACGAAGGCGATCGTCTTGTAGTAGAATCCCCAGGCGTTCATGAGACGGATGCCCTCTTCAAGCAAGGCGCTCGGCACCCAGAGGAACAACGCACAGTCCTTATCAACCACCTCGTGCACCGGCAGGTCACACAGATCACCGACGCTCAATGTGCGATAGAATGACTCGGCCGTGCGCCGGCCCATGTCTCGTGACCAGGCCTTGAAACCCCAAGGCGGGTCGGCGTAGATGACCTTGAACGGTCCCGGCGGCAGCGGTGCAAACTCGACAGTCATGTTCTCCAGCGACACAAAGGCCGCCCGAAGGCGACCACGATCAACGGAAGCAACAACGGCTCCGCACTCATCTACACTATACCCTAAGGCGCGAGACCCGCCAGTTCTGCCTTGGCGCCGGCCAGTACCAGAGCCACCTTCTGGTCCGTACCAGCCGCAACATAGCCGCGTAGAATCATCGCGATACTCGTGGACAGGGCGTAGCACTCATCACTGGTCACGGCATGTTCGACCAACCAGTCATGGCAGAACGGGTCAACGCACTCGTCGAATGCCTTGGCCGCAGCAGCCAGCAACTCGATTTCTCGGTCGGTCACATCGCTCATCGCTTCCCTGTCCTTCCTGTGCTTACCAGGGGCGTCGAGAACCAAATACCCGCTGTCAGTCAGTCGCCACCTCAGTACTACTCGCGGCGACCAGGTCCACCCCAGGGTTCCGCGGTTAATGCACTTCACCAAGTCTCGCCGTTCCAACGCCTCGAGCGTTGCCAGACTGACTCGCAACGTGTAGGCGTTCGCCTCAGACTCGTATGACGACGCCACCGCCACGAGCGCGTCTACCTGCTTGCGCGTCAGTTGCGTGGTGTATTCGTTAATGGTCAGTAGTCTCATCTTCAACTCCAGGTCCAGTCATTCTGACGGATCCGACAGATGATCACCGGACAGTGCTCGGTGCCCAACAGTCTGTCAACAAACACGAGCAGGTGTTTCTCGCACGCGCGAGCCTGCGTGTACGGCGGGATCTGCGTCATCACAAGAAACCTTGCCGGCGCCTCGCAGCAATGACCCTTCAGTGAGAACTCGCAGGGGACCATCACCAGCTTACCAGACATTGGGCTTCATCTTCCGATTAGAAACGCGATCAACAAGGTCGCCGACATAGGCCGTTGTCTTAACCAGGTACTTGACCATGCACGGGCGTCCAATGTTCTGAACCACGGCAGCAACGTGCATCTCGCAGCACGGCGTCGCCTTGCACTCGCTGAAGTCGTACACTTCGAAGTAGGCTTCCTGACGGCACTGAACGAATCCGTAACCGCAGCAAACCATCGCATCTCACCTCAAGTCACTATACCAATTCGACGTTGAGCAACTTGATCGCCGTACAGATGACCGTTCCCGGGGAGGCATCCCACATGTTCCTGAAGTGGGAGTATAAGGACCGTGGATGGCCCCACCACCCTCGAAGATTCTCGGCCATGTGTGCGTCGTACAGATCGCCGAACGGAGTCATCGTATCTATCTTGGCAACTGAGAGATTCGGAACGTTGCCGTCTAGTGCCTTAACGCCGCGAGCCAACGCCCTGTAGATCTCGGCATCAAGGCCTCTCCAGTAGTCGCACTTGAAGGCTACGGCGTCCTCGAGTGTGGCGAACGCAAAGAGCCGAGTACCCTTCGGCGCCTGCGTCCACACGTCGAGTTCGTAATCACAGCAAAGGCCAGACGGTAAGTCGAACCACATGGCAGATCCGAGCGACTCACTCGGCAGCCGCAAGACTACCTTGTAGACGATCTCTTGCTTAGGCATCGTTACTTGGATCCACCGATGGTACGGCCCGTGACGGCCATGAAGCCACCGAACAGCAGGATCGCCGGCATCAGCACGTTCTGCACGTAGACCGGCACACCATAACTACCTACCGTGATGAGGATGGTGTAGCCAGCTATGAACCCGAACGTCAAGAACTCGCGAGACGTCATGCGCTGAATGAAGTCAACCATCGCTTTTCCCCCTGCGTAGCGCCGCACCAACACGGCTAACCCGCATCCTAACAGTACCCCGAATGTCGCCCATACAAACATGGCCTATCTCACCGCGTGTTCCTGCTCACAGTCTTGGGGGCAGAACCGCTCGTGCAGCATCTTGGCCAAGATCTTGAGACAGGGATAGCACACCGACTCGCTGAAGAGAATCAACGTGACCCCAGTCGTCACCGACACGGTCACGCGTGGCAAGTCAGTTAGATAACGTGGTCCGTCGCAGGTCGCACAGTTCCTGACGGGATCCTCGGGGTCAAGCGGAACGTGACCTAGTTCTTCTCGCTGAACATTTATCGATGGCCTCGGCTCACTGATCCCGGCAAGTTGCTCCTCTGTGATCAGGGTCAACGTGACTACCGAATCATCACTCTCATCAACTGCGTAGCCATGGCGCTCAGCCAGTTCACGCAGTTCCTCGAGGAACGTGTGATCGCCGGTAAGACTGGTCATCGTTTTCCCTTTAATGTCTCGTCGCACCCCTGCCACCTCGCCGCGCCTCCGTTGGCATTGTCTGCAATGGCAGCCTCTAGCCGCCCACGAACCAACTGGAGTTTCTCGGCCACCAAATGACGAGGTTGGTAGGGTCGGACGCCGACGATACCTTCGACAAAGGCCAGAACAGTCTCGAGCGCCTTGGCTTCCTCTTCGTTTAGGATCAACGCTATCATCGCCGTTCCTCAACCAGCGGCGTACCACAGTAAGGACAGCAACCACGTCGGTCATGCTGGAATTCCTGTTGACACGTCGTGCAAACCTCCACGTACTCGGGAACCGCGGCTATCATGCACTCGTCAATCCCGGCCTGCTCGAGAAGTTTCGCGATCTCGTTGCACAGCCAGATCGCACCGCCGAGTGACTCACCGCTGTAGCACGGACCGTAGGGTCCACCAACCACCTTCACGTAGGCGGACTTGAGCTTACGTACGCTTGCCACCGCTTACCTCCCGGCGCCGAAGCAGAACCATCGCACGGTCAAGGGCATCAAGGGCAG
>Ga0315291_10004878_pt1 | contig 16940 bp, 18 predicted proteins | sample YL17G12_20_MG_FD_203070 | JGI IMG/M metagenome (GOLD analysis project Ga0315291, IMG submission 203070) | Sediment microbial communities from Yellowstone Lake, YNP, Wyoming, USA - YL17G12_20 | ecosystem: Environmental > Aquatic > Freshwater > Lake > Sediment | place: USA: Wyoming | collected...
CTTAGAGAATCTGCAGAATCGCTTCATCAATTCGATAAGTGTCGTCTTGAAGAAACTGTTTTGGATTCTTCCAATGCTGAGGTTATGGAGAGAGTTTTCAGAACCATTACATCGGTTAAAGCTGGAAGAAGGACAGTGGGTGCCACAGCAACCTCCAAGATACTACATCTAGTTAATCCAAACTTTTTCGTGATGTATGACGTAAAAATCAGATGTGGATACGGTTGTTCCGGAAACGAGCTTGGCTACACCAACTTCATGAAACAAATGAGACAGCTTGCAAATGATGTCTTACACGAATATTCAATCAAACGAAACATACCTATGAACAGCACTTTTCAATCCCTAGCACAGGAATGTAGAAGCTATTCAAGAACAATATCAAAACTACTTGATGAATACAACTGGATCAAGTTCAACCAGCCATAATGAATCTAAACAGGATGTCGTCTAGCGCGCGTTGTGACTCAGCCCGCGCTGCACAAGGGATAAATGATTGCGGGAACCTTTAGGATTTGACTAGAGAGATGGTAGAGACCGTGACTTCGCTAATAGGAGGTTTGTGATGGAAGTTTTTAAGGCAATTCAAACCAGAAGAACAATACGAGCGTTCACGAAAAGAGCTACCGAAGAGCAAGTGCGAAGATTGCTACTTGCTGGTGTACAAGCACCCTCCGGTTCGAATGTTCAGCCCTGGGAATTCATAATCATTGATGATCCCAGGACTATTGAACAAATCGCGGAGCATAAATATCAACAGACTCTAAAAATGGATATTGACGATGCGGTACTCAAAAACCCGGCTGCCATTGAACAGATTCATCAGCAGTCTCTTAAGACTCCTTTTTCGCTAGATAGAGCAACAAAACAGAAGAACGCTTATCAAAATTGTGCAGTGATCGCGGTCTGCAATAAAAAGGGGCACGGTATCGGACGAAAACCCTGGATGAATGTTGAAAATATAGCCAGTACGTGGATGTGCATCCAGAATATCGCTTTGGCAGCAACCGCTGATGGATTAGGTGTTCAGATTTCCATTCTTCGTGAGGAACACAAGATAGCCGTGGAGAAGCTCCTGGGCATCCCCGATGACCATGAACTGGCCACCACGATATTGATAGGCGTGCCGGTAAAAATTCCCAACAAAAGAGAATTTGGAGCGGATCGGCCGGAGTTTAGCTGGCTTCACCGGAATCGCTTCAGCACAGATTAAAGTTTATCTACTGTCAATGGTTTAGGTGAAAATCTGATGGCATGCTTGACACAGTATTTCTTAAGCGCGCGCTAAAAAGCTCTGGCGCCGCCACGGGTTCATTTCGCCAGTGACGTCTTCTCACCCGAAGAACTTTGTCATAGTCAAAGCCTTATCTACAATTTGGGATAGTATGTGGCGAGGTGAAATCTTGAGAAAGAATGTGAAGAAGAAAGCGAAGAAGACCATAAAAAAATAGTGAAGCGAAAGAAGGCCCCGCGACCTGCACGTAAACCAACTCCAGCACCAGCCGAGGCACCATCACCAACTGCGCCCTCGACGGAAACTCCATCCGTTCCTGCTGCCGCCACAGAGCCTCCGAAGACACCAACCGTCTAGCGCGCGCTTCACACTATTTTTAGTGTGAGGAAGTCCAATGACCGAGAAGGAGAACTGCCAAGGTAACGATGGGAATGTTGTTGATTCGATGGTCGTTATCTCCAAAGAACAGATACCGGGGTCCCGTCAATTCAGAGCTCCAAACAGAGAGCTTGTCAAGAGGTTGAACCGCATACCAATCGGCAAGGCTTGGGTAGTTTCAGAAAATGACCTCGGATACCTCGGAGTTTCTTCCCTGACTGCTGTCAGAGTTGCGGTGAAACGCTACAGTGAAAGGAGACTGGTTAGACCTTGCCAGGCCAGCGCGCGCTAAACTCTGAAGAAGATTAGTTGGATCAGAGAACACAGGAATATGTATGTTCATTCAGACATTGAAAAGATCATTGAGAGTATTGGAGGCGTAATAGATATTCCAAAGAAAGCATTGGAGACAGTCGAGAAAGTCTGCAGTCGCATCTCTGGAAGCTGAGAACGTTGCATATGAATCCTTAACCAAATCCAGAGATATTCTAGTGGAATTGTTTCCACCAAAGTAACCACATGTCTCGCCGCAAGGCTCACGGCGACCCTCGGCATCCATTCACACAACTCCCATTCAGAAACAGAGTTAGACCTGAACAGAGTGGTGGCAAGGCAAAGTCTGCGGCAGAGTCGTGGATGAAGGGCGGTTTTCTTATCTATCTTTTATAGAATTTCTCTAATGAGGATATGCCCTTATTCGATGTTTCCACCCTCAAAGAAAGCAGGCTGTTTCCGTATTTCTCGTAGCAGATTGAACAGTATTTCTTGGCATGCAAGTTATGGAGAAACTTGTCTTTGATATCTTCACAATAATAGGTTTCACCGGAGAATATATTTTTACCACACTTGTAGCAGAGATGCTGGGATCTTGCCTTTGTTTCCTTCAAAGTCTTAAGATGGTTGTATTTTCCCGACGTTTACTCCCTTCTTGATGTTGTTGTGAACTCATTCTTTAATCGAGAGCGAAGGATTAAGGGTTTATTAGATGTCCCTTCTGTTCAAGAAGTTTCGAATACTCTCCAAGCACGGTCGTGACTCGGGAAGGGTGGCTCCGATGGCCTTTCCCACTGTGGTGCTCACCATCTATGGCGATGACGACGCACTTGTCACTGCTCGCCATCGCTCGCAGAACATACCAGTAATAATAACGTTAAATCGTAACTGTAACAGCAAGTGTTAGCAAAAATAGCTACCGGTTACCTAACATAATAAGCACGCGCTATTTCGACTGCCTACTTATAGCTGAGGAGCCCTTTACTCTCAAGCGTCTCCTGAAGTTTGGCTACGGCATGGTGAACTTCTTCCTCCTTCTTCGCTCCAGTACAGACAAAGTTTCCGCTTGCGAAGAGGAGCATAACAACTTTCGGTTCATCCATCCGGTAAATCAAGCCGGGAAATTGCTCAGGTTCATACATCGTCTTCTTCAGTGAATAAGTCGTCTTCTCTAGATCTATTGAGCCACCTAGTCCGCCTGAAGCTACAATGTTCACTACCTTAATGCTAGGTTTGCCAACAATAACAATTTTATTCCTTTTGAGTTCATTCAGAATAGTTGACACTGCCTTCCTCGCTTGTCGTTCCGATTTAGAGCCAGTGCAAACCATCTTTCCAGAGCTGAAAAGGAGTGTCGCAGTCTTAGGTTTCTTCAATCTGAAAACAAGCCCTGGAAATTGTTCTGGTCGATACTCAGTTCCAGGAAATAATCGCGCAATGATGTCTAGGTCTAGGCGTTGTTTTAGACCTGCTGTGGCAACAAGATTCTGTATAGTTACGACCGCCTTCTCCTTTGCCGAGATTTCACAACTCCATCGGTAGATTTCGTCGCGCGCGCGCTTTGCGATCAACTTCACATGATTGGATTTGGAGCTTTCTTGTACATTTGGTTTGGGTAGCTATCGCTGAGTTCCCACACGTGCCATTTTATATACGGACGGATGGCGATAACAGTTAATGGCGAAAAGGCCAGAGAGGTGAAATATTTGGCAGAAACCTATACCAAAAATCAGATGGGTGCCTTAACCTGTTATACTGCAGGTATCATGTGGGGGCTTACAGCTCAATCGGTAGCTTGGATGATGGGTTTTGCAAGACTACATTTCATGGCAATAAATATTATTGCTTGGATAATATTCCCGCTTTACATCATGCGAATCAGGTGGGGCTACATCGCGGGAATAGTTATTGGAGTCATTGCTATGGTTGCGCTCCTAGCAGTTCCTGGTACGCCATGGTACACGTTCCCTGTTCCTGGGCGGCCATTCAACTTCACATACGTCGTATACTACTTATTCAATATAGCCGGTATATACTTCGCCTACAAATCCTACATAGAACTCAAGAAGTGAAAACCTAGACACCCCCCCTTTCCTTATTTTTCTATAGCGCGCGCTTAAGAAACGAAGAGACTGAGCCGCTCGAATCGGATGAAGAGTAGCTCTACAACACTAAGCCATAGTCTTGGAAGGCTTCTCTTTCGGTCTGCCCTTCTTGGGGACTTGTCTAAAGACTCGATATAATGTGGAGTCTGCAAGAGAAGGTCTGCCATCTTATCTTGTCTTGATCATTCGATCAGTCTATGTTCTGAATGCTGGCAATCTAGGAACCTACACGCTGGTAGCTTCTGTACATGTAGAAGCCCTTCTTTCTTTGTAACTTGTTTTGTATTTTCCCTGTTTTCACTATACTCCACTCTATTTCTGGAGCCCAAGGCTTAGGCTGATAGAACATATACAAATAGCTTCCATGGATTTTCAGATTGCTGAATATTTTCAAATATTTCTCGATTGTATTTGCCTGTTCATCTTCATTATAAGGACCTGTATAATTCCATGCAATGCCACCATAATTACTGGCACCAGCGAATGTTGCACAACCAAACTCGGTAACAATTATTGGTTTACCAAAAAAAGTTAATCTCTGTAAAGCTTCAGGGACATGTTCTGTTCTCCACATGTCATCCCATTGATTTGTACCGATGAATCTGGTTTTGACTTCGTTCCATTTCATCTTTTCATAGTGTGCTTCAGCATAAATTGTTGGACCATGAAAAGACTCTTCAGCCGCTCCAACTAATTCATTAACGAAATCAATTAACAGACCTATCCAACTATTCCTGGTCCTAACAATTCTATCTATCTCAGCTGCACGTTCGACATAGGAAGCTTTGTCTGATATAATCCTTGAATCAAGAGACAATTCGACACCTACTTGGAGGACTATCGAATCAGAGTCAAGTTTTTCTGCTTCTTGAGAAATCTTATGTATTTTATCTACTGTCTCATTTCTGGTAGCATCAACAAATCTAGGTCCTAGAATTATTTGGTCAAATCCTAATTCAATTGCTTTCTTACCTGCATACAATATCTTGTTCTCATAGAATCCTTCGATTTTTATTCCATTACACTGTAATTCATTTTTTATGAGATAGAGGCATTCATCAATGTACTCGTCAGTTTTGATGGTGTCTGCACCACCCCAATGAGGCTGTCCTATACTAAATGTGATTCCTTTTATCAGAACATCCAATTGTTTCTCAGGATAATCAGGTCCATATTCATCAACATCAATATCTTCACTGCTCCAGTCGGTTGTTTTACCGTCGCTCACTTTCAATCTGGCTGTATGTTTGCCTGGCGATAGCTTTGTTGAGTAGTCCCAGTTTTGAGAAGTAACACCATCAACACCCCATTCACATGCAGGCTTGGAGTTTTCAGAATATTCTGTAAGGTTCTTGAACTCTATCGCTTGGTTCGGGTCCTGCAGAATGTACTTGTATTTTGGACTGTAGTCAAAGGCAGCTTCCAATGGTTTGGTGATAGGTGTTTCAGTGGGAAGAACCGTAGGAGATGGTGTTGTAGGACTTGGAGATCTAGGACTCCAATAGTCTTTTGTGAAATATCCTATTCCGGCAGCTGTAGCTGCTCCAGCACCCGCGTAGAGAAACTTTCTGCGACTGAGCCGAGTCAAGCAGCATCAAAGAACCGTATTCGGTATGAGAATATCAGCCTTTCAGTGTGGGCGCTGGGCTCTTGGGCGTTAGATACCCATTATAATTACTTGATCAGGGCGGTGGTGGATCCTATCTTGCCTACTGCTCCCGACGCCCCCGTCGGCGGCATTGTGACACCAACAAATAAACTTGAGATCCTAACGCCTTACGTGGCACTGGCAGGACTGATCGCGATTGTCTCCGCAGTTACAATGGTTAAGAGAAGAACCAGAGCGCGCGCTTAACCCAATTCCATTCTACAAATGTCCACGTGGTAATTTACACGTCGATTTCCAGACTTCCACGTCCACCCTATAACGCCGTTATTCCCTATATCCCCCCCTAGCTGGTGAGAGCACCCTAATTTGAACCGTTAGAGCAGGTTATTTTTTTTTCTCACCAGCTGCCACGACGACGCTCGACAGCTAGGGCGACGACGACGAGGCGAAATAGCTTCTGCACTGGAGATCATTGGACAGTAGATTATCGTGAGTTCTACATGGTTATGAAGAATGAAGCTAGAAACATTAGTTCTACAACCACGTAAGTGATCAAGGCGCCAATGAAATGAACTAGCGTCAACCCCTTGCCAGTCAACTTTGTAGTGATTAGTAACTTGTCTTTGAACTGTGGTAGCCGCTCAATACCTCTTCCATGCCTCACGGCTATCCTTAGCAAATGAAAATGCAAAGCATCGAGCATACCAATGCCCAAGAGGTAGAAGAAGCCGAGAAGAAATACAATAGACACCACAGTCGGATTCCAACATAGAATCGGTATCCTCAAGTCTTTAGTATAATTTAGAGCAGCCCACGCTCCACCCTGTATGGCGACTGCTATAGGTATCCCCTCTGTTCTTAACTTGATGACGGCATCATCGAAGTGTTTGATCCTGTCTTTCGTCATTTCCCAATCTTTCAGGATTAGCTCATCATCAGTGAATGGTTTTGACAAATGTTGGTACCTCAAGGGTAGCGTCTTGATATTAACGTCAAGATTCATTCTTACGAATTAGCGCGCGCTAACCTCAAATAAATAATGCCCGTCCTTAAAGAGGTATATTTCTGTCTTCATACATCATCATCTGGATTCCAGATATGCCAACGTGATGCGAAATAACGAGGCTTCAGCGCGCACGACCTTTCATTCTTACGCCATGCAAAAGCAGCGAGTCTGATCGCCTCGTCGTCGTGCATAGATGGTTAGAGCATCTGAAATTGAACTGGGTTCTCTGTGTTTGGAGGCTAAGGTGAGAAGCTCAAGTCAGCTTGCTTTATCTCTGGCTGATGTGTCAATCGTAATGCAGGAGTCAAGCTTGCGCCAAAGCTCACACCGTGCCCATCACGACACTAGTGTTACGCTTAGACCTCCGCTGAAATGGGCTGGTGGAAAGAGACGGCTTGTTCCTTATCTGAGATTAATCTGGGAACCTTACAGAGACCGTAGGCTTGTTGAGCCTCTGTGCGGTGGTCTTGCTGTTGTTTTAGGCTTGACGCCTACTCACGCTCTTCTGAATGATATCAACAATCATGCGATTAACTTCTTTGGATGGCTCAAGAAGGGCCTTGTAACAGACATACCCATGGCTAACAACAGAAAAATCTACTACCAGCATCGAAGACGATTCAATCAACTTGTAAAGTGTGGAAAAGCCAACAGCAAAGAAGCTGCCGAAATATTCTACTATCTTAATAGGACATGCTACAATGGACTCTGCCGGTTCAACCGGTCAGGGGAATTCAATGTCCCCTTTGGCCGATACCAAAAGATCAACTACGTACACGACTTTACTTCATACAAACGGGTTTTTCAAGAATGGAAGTTCACAGCCAAAGACTTCGAGAAGGTCCCCCTTTCTCGAGATGATTTCGTGTACGCAGACCCACCCTACGATGTGATATTCACCCAGTACTCCAAAGAAGGGTTCTCCTGGGACGATCAGGTGCGCCTAGCAAAATGGTTAACAGAGCATCCCGGCCCAATCGTACTCTCCAATCAGGCAACACCAAGAATATGCAGACTCTACAGAGACTTAGGATATGAACTGCGTTTCTTGGATGCTCCACGTATGATCAGCTGCAACAAAGACAGAAAACCCGCCAAAGAAGTCCTAGCCCTAAAAGGAATCTGATACCGCGCGCTACACGTATAGCTGTTTGTTTGAGATCACGCCTCTGATTCCACCACGTGGATCCTCAACATCGTTAGGCCGTCTCGGGATCAGATGGAAGTGACAATGCGGGACCGTTTGTCCAGCAACTTCTCCAGCGTTTGCTCCGAAGTTGAAACCTTCCACCGTTCGGTCTCTAGCAACTATTGTTGCTCGCATCTCGTAGAGAAGCTTGTGAACCGCATTAAGTTCTGATTGATACATCTTGAACAGATTCGAAAGATGTCGCTTAGGTATTATTAGCGTGTGGAATTGAGTCACAGGATACTTGTCATATATAGCGAAGGCAAGCTCATTCCCCATTATGCTCTTTCTTGCCTCAATCCCGCAGAACGGACAACCTTTCCTGCGCTTCTTGAAAGTCTCTTTTAAAGCGTGAAAATCGGTACTGTCTGTGTCACGCTTCTGAGCATTACACGTGTAACAAAGCGCTTGCAAGTTTGTCAAATCATTTGAGCCACCTTTGTTGCGAGGCACAATGTGGTCAACTTCCAAGGCCTTCGTTTCAACCGATACCCCGCAGGCTTCACAACGTCCTCCTGCCCGCTTCAATACCTCGTATCGAAGAGATCCAGGAACGTAGCCTACTTTACGTCGGTGTTCCCACGGGTCAAGTGAACGAGCTTCAAGGAACAACCTAAGCTTCTTATTGCAGAGTTCTATAAGTTCGGTGCGTTCATTACCGGTCAACTCGCTGAGACTGGGAATCAACCTGTATTCACTTCCGTGTCGCTGAACAATATGTCGGCGCGCCAACACATTACCAGGCACTTGCTTTGTGATCTTCTCATAGTACTCGAGTTGACTACGGTCTCCTCTTAGAAACTCTTGAGCGATTTCACGGACTGTCGCCTTTCCTCCATTCTGCAGAATCGTTCTCAGCATTACTGGTTGGTAGATGTGCTGCATTTGCATTTGATTCTGCAAGAAATACTTCAGCTGTTCGTAGGCTGTTGTCATTTGGCCGAAGATCCCTTCCTCAGAAAACCTTGCGTATTATTCTATCTTATCTCTTTATTCCAAGTTGTGTCGGGCGCAGAGCGCGCGCTAAACTTGAGTTACTACCCCTACTGGCCTCGAGGCTACTGGAATTATCCGACCTGCTACTCTTCTCAATACTGGCAACCTTATCCATACTACACTTGGCCCCAGAACTGGCAATACTCACAGACACCTATTCCCGGCTATCAACAACAGCAAAGAACAGACTTGGGAACCGACCTTCTCGGAGTACTGGGTTTTGGTCTCTTCCGCTGGTACGCGTTAAAAGGACTGTTGGGACGTTAGGACATTAGCACGCTCTGAAGACTTAAGGCCGCAAGAGCAGATGAAGCGCGCTCGCTATTACTATTAGGGCTTTGGTGTGCGGTGAAGTGGGCGCCTCTAGACCACGCAAGATGAGCCGGCCCAGTGGCACTAGTCAACCGTGCCCTGTCAGCCTGCGTTGAAAGCCAACGGTTTACAGACGACTCGCAATCAAGAATCCGCCGTTATTCTCTACCTTGAATGGCATATCGCAGTTCGGGCATGAGAGTAGAGACAGTTTGCAAGAGCTCACCACGAGATTCCGCATATGTGCGGAATTCGCCTTGCCCTTATCCTGTCTTGCTGGATGGCTGGGAAGAGATGGTCTCTTCTTGAGCAGGCCCAGCATCAGATAAACCTGACGCGGCGTCTTATCCAGCATGCCTTGGAGTTGGTCTACTGGAGTCTCACCAACTTTCATATAGCGTTCAATTGAGTCTAGAGAGATCTCTGGGTGACACCGCCTGCAGTGGTCAATCCAATTCCCATGACCGACCAGCTCCTTCTCTCTTCTCAGGACTCTGCCTACAGACCAGATACTGTAGACGGTTTGACAAAGATGGAAACCGACATTGTTGTGTAGTTGATTTGCTGTCCCTACAAGCCAATCCAAGCCGGCAGATCCGAGCCTCCGCTCCCAATCGGCAAGGCTGATCCCCGCGGGGGCCTTGTTTTCTTCAGTCATGTACGAAGACCTTCCCTAATGTTGATAACTAGTAATCAGTCGCTTTTAAATACTTTCCTCGTCGATAAAAGTCACAAGAAAGGAAGGTTGAGATGTGAGAAGGCTACCCAATATGCAGAAGCAGCTGAAGGCCGAATATCAAATTTTAAGCGAGCTAGCTTCAGCAGATTCAGCCATAGGCTTCAACGAACTCCAGGAGAAGGCTTCCGTATCCTCAAGGACGCTGGCAGAACACCTCAAGAATTCCATTCCCAAGATAGTTCAGAAAGTAGGCGGAAAATACCGTATAACAGAAGACGGTAGACAGCGCGTAGAAAATCTCAAACGGGATCCTGAGATGTGGACGAGGAAAGGTAGAGGTCGCCGATCCGCTGTAGAGATGGTCGAAGTATACTCGATAAGTCCCAAACGTTTCTGCAAGGGCACGTTAAAAGTTACGTCTCCTCGAAAACTTCTGGTGGAGGAACGCGGAAACCTGGACAAAGCTCTCACCCAGACCATCCGAACGTTTAGTTCAATTGTTCCTGAAGGTTCCAGGAATTGGAGAATCTGCATATATTCACACACCAGCTAGAAAACACAGGTAAATGACAGTTAGTTCTGTTTCACTGGAGAAGCTGTGCAGAGTTTGTTGAATTGACATACCATGCATTTTCCATGTTTCTTTGTGGGCACAGCAGACCTTTGTCCTTTCCAGAAGTCTAGTGCCCAGTTGAGGTCATCGATAGTCTTCTTTGGGTCGAAATCATTGATGTAGATGTTGGCGCATCCTGATTGGAGCTTCAATATGAGTTTCCTTTCGCCTTTGTGCTTGAGGATATGTTGTGGGATCTCTCTGAGTGTCTCGTCTTTTCGGCATTCTGGCGGAGCCATAACTAGAGCATACTTTGTTCTTGAGGTGTCCCAGCCCATCAGATTCAACAGATGACAGTAAAGGCCTGCCTGAACATGGTGGCCGCTGAATGGAATCGGCCTTTTGGAGAATTTGTGTTCAAGAAGGAGAACCGGATCGCCTCCCAAGAAGAGGACGGCGTCTGCCATGCCAGCGATGATCACGTTATTGTGTTTTCCCAGCAGGGGCATCTCCCTCACCATGATAGGCTCTCCTGAGAAGACTTTGCGCAGAATCTCTTCTCTGCTGGCTTGTACTGTGTCTTTTAAGAGAAGATCATGAGCGACTTTTCCTTCTTTGATCTCAGGGGTCTCTTCTTCTCCGTGAATTCGACGTAACTCCACTTTCTTTTCGCAATAGTATTGCGCTGCAATCTCTGATACAGCAACTAGTTTAGACTTGAAACGAAGAACCCCTTCCTCAATTTCGGATAAGTCCTTGACCAGTGCGCTGTATCTTCCAAGATGCTCTTCAAGAGCTTGATTGACCTTTTGCCGTCTCCTGAACAATACACCCACGCACAAGATCAAGAAGTCGCGAAAGACTTGTATGAGGCTAACCTGTAGTACTTTGCTGGATGCTGTTTGTTAAGGCATTCATTCATTCACCTCTCAGGCGTCGGTGAACATCGAGAAATTGCAATCTGGCGAAGTGGAATCAAAACTTGGCAGGACTTCCTAGAAAACAAGTCACTTAGGCACACGTGGCAAATGCGACTGCCACCGCTAGTCGAAGAATCATTGGAGCGTCTCGAGAAACGTGACGCATCATTTTTTCACTCTAACCTTCCTGGTGGTCAGAGGTGGCGTCTATATGACGAGTTCAAGGCAAACTGTGCTTTCTTGGACATTGAGACGACCGGCCTTTCTTCAGGTGAGAGCAAGATAACAGTAGCAGGCCTATTCAACGGTGATGTACTGAAGACGTTTGTTAGGGGCAGGAACCTGGATGAATTCGTTCCTGAGCTGAACAAGTACTCTCTGATAGTCACTTACGGAGGCTCCTGCTTTGATCTACCATTCATCAAGGCGGAGTTCGAACTCGATTGTGTGTCTCCTGCTCACATAGACCTTCGGTACGTTCTTCATCGTCTGGGCTACAAGGGAGGTCTGAAGGCTGTTGAAAGAAGGTTCGGATTACTGAGAGAGGGCCCAATAGCAAGGGTTGACGGCTGGATTGCACCGATTCTCTGGAGAGAGTACAGACATGGAAGCTCAAGAGCACTTGAGGCCTTGATCAGGTACAATGCTGAAGACGTTGTCAACCTGCAAAGCCTGATGGAGAAATCCTACAGCCTCTCCCTCAGGCAGATACCTATTGATGTACCACATAGTAAGTCCTCAGAGAATCCGCTGAGGCTTCCTGACTATGATCCTGATTTCCTAAACGATTTCCTCAAGAAGCACAACATCTGGCAGAACGAGAATTCGGCAACACAGTGAAACGCGCGCGCTCACTGAAATTCATAGCCGCATTGTGGGCATCGCGGTCTCACAGAAGATAAGCCAACAAGTTCAGGGGGTGTCTGTCCCCGAGTCTTCGGGACTAATCGGGGCATAACCATTTCCTTGCATATGGGGCAGTATCTCAGATTCTCTGGAAACGCCAAACTCTATACCTTCCTATGTCCTCATCCCACAATCAGGCGCGCGCTCGCTAGCCTCGGTCCGAATTGTCGATTTGCTTCTTCTTGGTCGAGAAAATCATCTGGAGCCGCTTAGGAATGACCTTTATTGGAAGTTTCAGCTGCAAAATCATTTCACTTAACCAGTCTGGCTTAATTCTAGTTCGGCTCGCGATGACCGTAATCGGTTCCAGTTCAATTCCAGAGCCAGATTCATCAACTATTAGATCCCTTAGCACTTCAGTTATTTTATCGATTTCGTTCTTCTGGAGGCCCTCATCAACGTACAGATTTATTTTGCCACGTGGAGAAATCTGAATATGTGCTAAACGCTCAAAGCCTTTCTTCAACTCTTCAGTAGGTCTTTTCATATCAAAGAGGATTACGTCCTTCTCAGAGTCCAGGAGTATGACTCTAGCGTCATTCAATATTTTATCGAATGTCTTGTTGTAATGGATTTCCTTCTTTGCCTTGTAGACGACCTGTCTGTTGTGAGGCATTCGTCCTATCACGACCAAGAGTAAGATGGGGTGGTTTGGTACATATTCCTATTATGTATCCAAACTGAGGAGGTGATATCAAATGTGTATTGAAAGCATTCGGGAAATCGACGTATGTAGGCTTGATCCTAATCCTTACCAGGCCAGGGCCGAGTATCCAGAGTCGGAGTTGAAGGATCTTGGCAACTCCATAAAGGAAAAGGGGTTACTGGAGCCTATAATAGTGCGTTCAAAAGGTGACCGTTACGAGATCGCTGTAGGAGAGAGACGTGCCAGAGCCTGCAAGCTAATGGGTATAGAAAAGATCTCGGCCATAGTAAAGGAATTGTCGGATGAGGAGATGGCGGAATATGTCCTCATTGAAAACCTTCAACGAAAGGATCTCAATGCTATTGAAGAAGCAAGAGGGTTCAAAACGCTCCAGGAAAGGTTCGGCTGGACACAGGAAAAGATAGCTAAGAGGGCGGGCAGAGGCTTGACCAGGGACATTGTCGCACAGAGACTACGGCTCTTGACTTTTCCATCAGAGCTACAGGAACTTGTGTCGCACGACACAGTCACACCAACACATGCGGAGATCTTGGCCAAGCTAGCTGGTGATCCAACCTTACTAAAAGAAACTATGTCTAAGGTAGTAGATCAGAAACTGACAACAAAGCAGACAGAACAGCTCATAGGAGAGGCAATAGAGACTCGGGATCTTCGTAAGTCCATCCTAGATTACGTTACCAGCGAGCATTTCATACTCGAGCAACAATTCATCCACCTCGCACTTTCAGAGCTGACCGGCGATGAGGCCTGCCCCTCCGCTACCTGCGGAAGTATTCTTGAACTGACCGATCGGCTAGATGAAAGAGGCTATTACAATGACGTCCTTACCTGCAAGAAGTGCGGATGGATATACGGAGTTACTTGGGGCCCAAGGCAACATCTCGTAGAAAAGATAGATATGCTTCGTGCCTTGAAAGAAGCAAAGGCTAAAGGACAACCCAGCTTACCAGAAAAACAGTCCTGACAAAGGTTCATATGAACTCCGCTAGAGCCGCACCGAGGATGAACATTTCTTTGCAGTTCAACCTCGAGTGCACCTTTCTGACTCCAATCACCCGTGTCAACTAACCACGAATGAAAATGGAGCTTAGCGCGCGCTAGAATCAAGAGAGCAGAATGAAAAAACAACATGTTAGAGAAGGGTTAGGTTTACCTTCTCTTCTTCACAACTACAACTGCTGATACTGCTACGACCAGTCCTGCTAATGCTGCGAACGGTGCCACTACCTCAAGCTTGTTTGTAGGCACGACAAGTCCACCAACAGCATTTGGAACCTGACTAACTAAGGCATCAAAAGGATCAGGATTCGTGTGAACTGGAATCTGGGGATCGCTTACGTAGATATCAATCCCATTAGGCGATGCAATGGTTACCGTTGCAGGCCCTTCAACCAAACAATGAAAAGTAAGATGAAGCCATGAAGCATCACCAGTCACTCCAGGACCACCTGCTAGCCTTTCAACATAGTCAGGGCCTGTTTTTCCACCTGTCTGCCATCCATGATCCTCATCCAAAGCACTAACCAGCTCCATCTGCTTGGGATCCCAAGAAACCCTGTAACTATACCAGCCCATGGAATATCCTGCTGGAATGTCACGTATCCAGACCGTCAGTACGAAGCGGGTGCTCACCCTTATCAGAGTGGTAGCAGGTTCCAAGCTGATCTTCGGTGCGGTCGCTGGCGGTTGCCCCGAAACAGGCAGGACGACTCCCAAAATCATGACTGCTACAAGCATAGCTGGAAGCAATAGACCATAACGATTGTTCATAAAAGCCACGCTCTACAGTCAAAACATGAGGGCAAGTATATAGATAACGTTTGCTAATCGTTCCGATACTTCGGCTTCTTCCTTCTTATCGGCGCGCGCTTTCTTGTCTTGACTATGCGGCGGGCATGTAGTGTCGGTGGTATGGTTTTGAGTCAGGTCTAGGATAGATGTCACTATCCGCTATTTTCTTAGCTTCAATTGCATCTTCCGGGCAGACTTCTTGACATAGGCCGCATCCATCGCACTTCTTGAGATCAACATTAGCTTTTCCACTTTTGATATCTATGGCAAAGTAGAAGCAACAGCGTTTACATATTCCACATCCAGTACATTTGGAGGGATTCACAACAGCATAGACGCCTTCGTTTCCTCTCTCAACCATGCTCGGCGGGATTATGTGGGGCAAGGCCCGTCCTTTCATGTCCTTTATGGTGGAGTAGCCATGCTCTTCCATGAATTTGCTCAGCATCGTCAGCCAAGGCTTGACTACATCATAACCTTGAACCATTACTGCGGTGCAGCTTTGGACGGCTGAGGCGCCGACCATTATGTACTTGACTGCATCGCCCCATTCAAGCATCCCCATGTTAGCCATTATCGGCACCTTCACTTTCGGTGCTGTCTTTGCGATCCATTTGAGTGAGAATCCGACCAGGTAGGGTCCTCCGAAGCCCATGATGCAACCGAAGGGTGTGGGCTTTGCATTCTCTATGTCGATGTCCAGGGTTGAGATCCTGTGTGAGAGGGTTAGGCACGGTGCGCCTGCGCTCTCGAATTTTGTTGCCCATTCGTCAACCTCGCCTGTCTGGGAGGATATCTTGGGGCTGAATGGTACCGCACATTTCTTCTTTGCAAGTCTTATGACTTCTTCAGCCATGTACATCAAGGCCCATCCGATCTTCTCCCCTTTCTTCTGCGTTCCAGCCTCTCCAGCGTACGGGCATGAGAAGTTCAACTCGACCATGTCAGCTCTTGAACCGTTTATCAACTCAATGTACTTCTCCCAGGTCTCCATGTCACCGGCGGTTATCTGCCCAATGATCACGGCCTCCTCGCCTGCAAGCTTCTTCGCCTCGTTCAGCTCTTTGACCCAGTCTTCAGGAGCCAGATGAGAGGATTCTTCGATGTCAGTTATTGTCAAGGCTCTGGGAAGTATCTTGGGATATGCTCCCTGATCCTTAAGCCAGTAGATCTTGAATCTTGGTCGGGGATAGACCCTCGTGTAATCTAGGGGAGCAAGTGCTTTCACTACGGCCCCACCCCAACCAGCCTCTATTCCTCTCAGAATATTCTTGGCGGTCTTTGTGGGCGTGGCTGATGAGAGTATGAATGGGTTCCTGAAGTGAACGCCACAAATATCGGTTGAGAGATCAACAGGCAATCAGAATCCAACCTCTGTCTTCGATCAAAAGTTGATCTTAAAAGTATTTTGTGGGCTCAGCTACGGCTGCGGCTGATGCTAACTTCGCTTACCCAACGCTTCCAATCTCTTGTTCTTTGCTGACCGAAGGTGCCATTCTTGATATTATAGTTCCATCATTTAGCTCTCTGAATGTAACTCTAAAGTTCTCCTTACCACCAATAACCTCAACTACTATTGCTTCTGCATATTCATCACTTTTCAGTACTCTTACCCTCAAGTCAGGCTCACCATTTCATTCACAAAATAGATTCATGCAATTAACGGATTTAGTAATTCCTTCCCCACCATGCTTATGAAAAAGCGCGCGCTTTCTATTTTTTCATTCTGAATCTTATTCTCATTATTGAGGCTAAAACAGCTGTTAATGTGATAGCGCGCGCTTGCCTACCAGTGATCATATTTTACTATCATGTCAAATGGGAGACGGCTCTTTTCTACGGGTGTGGGGTCAACTGGATAACCTAGTGGCATAAGCTCTACTACACGAATATCTTCAGGAATACCGAGGATCTCCTTCACCTTCTTCTCTTCAAATAAACCAATCCAACAAGTTCCTAAACCCAACTCCACAGCAGCTAAGGTCATATGATCCAACGCGATGGCAACATCTATTGGGTAAGAAAGTTGCCCGCATCTCATAACACGCCCGTCTGTCTTGGCACACGCTGCAATAACAACTGGTGCTTCTGCGACAAACGTCTGCCCACCTGCGGCCTCAGCAAGTCTTTTTCGCGTCCCCGATTCGCGTACAACAACAAATCGCCACTCCTGACGATTCGAGGCGGAAGGGGCGAGTCTTCCAGCCTCCAGTACAGTATTCAGCTTGCTGTCCTCAACGGGCCTGTCCAGATACTTGCGTATGCTCTTCCTCGACTTTACAGCATCCAAGACATTCATAATTGCATCACTTCCAAGAAATC
>Ga0315291_10004879_pt1 | contig 16940 bp, 34 predicted proteins | sample YL17G12_20_MG_FD_203070 | JGI IMG/M metagenome (GOLD analysis project Ga0315291, IMG submission 203070) | Sediment microbial communities from Yellowstone Lake, YNP, Wyoming, USA - YL17G12_20 | ecosystem: Environmental > Aquatic > Freshwater > Lake > Sediment | place: USA: Wyoming | collected...
AAAGGCAATACGGCGATTGGGATTTAGAATGGAATCCTGAGTGGTTTCTGGCAGAGGCCGCTCGTATACTCAAGCCAGGTGGTAGCTTAGTGGCATTCATGGCGCATGAGTGGATTCCTCTATATGAAGAATCGCCTCTGAGAACACGCAAGTTCGGTGTATGGGTTAAGTCTAATTCGCCGCCGCGTGTTCGTCCTGGCTATCAGCATAGTACAGAGTTCTGGATATGGCAGACTAAAGATGGCAAGCCCTTTACCTGGAATGGCGGTTTTACGCAATCGAATGCTATCATAACGCCTAATCCGCATAGTACAGACGGCGATCTTGTCCACCCTAATCAGAAGCCGTTAGAACTCATGAAAGGCTTTATTCTAAGGCATTCTAATCCTGGAGATTTAATCATAGACCCATATATGGGATCAGGGACTACGCTAGTTGCAGCGTATCATCTAGGTAGACGCTGTATCGGTATAGAGCTTGACAGAGAATACTGCGATGCCGCTATTACTAGGTTGCAGCAGAGTCCAATGATGGGCGGGATCGCCTGTCCTGATGTAGAATCTATAGACTTAGAACAGCAGCCTATGTTGCCGTTGTTTCAAGTAGGAGGGATACATAGATGACTATTAGGCATACTTGCGCGGACTGCAAAGTATGGTGGGAGTCCTCTTCGCCTATACGCGAAGGAGAAAAGTGTCTTATCTGTTCCACTAAGCCTAAAGATAAACCCTCAAAGATGCCAGCAGGAAAGCGTGTAACTGGACTGAAAGGCACGTAGTAGTTATAAAGGAGGTAATTCCAATGACATTTCCGACAGAGGAGCAAGGACGAGAGGCCCAGCAGGAAGAGGAACAGCAGCAACAGGAAGATGAACAGACGCAAGATGATCCAGAGACACCAGCAGATAGTGCAGAGCCACCTGATCCTGTGTTCTCAGAAGACAGAGTAGAACTATCAGGTGAACAGAAGGTAGAAGCGCTGCTATTAGTCCATGAGGCTATCTGTGGTATGATGGCTGCACAGGTAGAGAATCCGGCAATGGTGTATCGAGAGACGCTCTCTAACGCTGTTACTGGTTTGCCTCGTAGCGATATGCCGATGGTATGTAACCTGATAGACTCAGGCGCATCGTCGCCAGAGGCTATAGTTGCTGCCAAGGCAGAAGTAACACGCCTGATCATACTTGGTATGACTAGTGCTGAGCATAAGGCACCAGGTAGGGCACCAGCAAGGCGAAGATAGACGGAGATAAGCGAAGGGATGATGCTATGGAAAAGTATAACTATCTCTTTGATCTCTTTAAGAGGCGAGGTGATTGGGATGCGATGATGGAGGATGCAAATAAGGTACTAAGGTTGCTAGATATACCAATTGATGAGTCTGACAATAGGTATCATGAGCATCATGGAGTGGTTAGCGGTATAGCAATGTCCTATTGGGCTAGGGGATATGCAGCGGCTTCTGGTAGAAATACAGAGGACTGCATTAAGGAGCTACTTACTAAGTAGGTAGGCTGGATTTAGTAGAGTTCAGTGGGGTCAGCGGGTAGCGAGTGTCAGGATTTCTGTCATCCTTTACCTGGCCCTTTGCGTCGGGATGCTTGCTGGCCCCACTGAGTAGTAGGTAGCTATGCCTATAGATACAGGTGAAATAGAAGAGGCCATTAGGCTTGATCTTGGCCGTCGTCGCTCGCCTAGAACAGTGCGTGACTATACCTCTGCCGCTAAACGCTTCTGTAAGTTCGCGCATAAGACGCATGACTTTACTCGTCGTGACTGCCTTCGCTATCTAGATCACCTAATAGAGAAGGGTCAGTCTGAACGTTCTATAATGTGGACATTTGCAGCTATGAAACGTATCATGCGCTGTATCGAAGAACCCTTCCCTATTAGCATAGACGATATGCCTAAGCATCCAGGTGTGCGTAAGGCTCCGGCTGCAATGCTGCCTGCTGACAAGATAGCTATGCTGATTAAGTTCGTTCGTGACGAGGGCACACCAGCGCAAACGTTCTATATTGCCATGTCTACTATCTATGGCCTAAGGCGTGGTGAGCTAGCGTTACTCACTCCTGCTAGCTTTAGTCCTACTCTGTCTACAGTTACTATAAATACTCTTAAGGGCGGAGATGTTAGGACTCATACAGTGCCTGACGAGATCAAGAACGCAATACGGTTAGCTATAACTTGTGAGTCAATAGGCTATGCTGATTGCACGATGTCCCTAATCTTCGAGAAACTCTGTGAGAAGGCTGGACTAATCCGTATTCATAGAGAAGGCTGGCATTCTATACGTCGTGCTCTTAACACTTATCTTATCAAGAATCAGGTATCATATTATCTCGTTCAGAGCTTCCTAAGGTGGAAATCATCCTCACGCGATATGCCAGGAATGTATCTTCGCCTAGAACCTCATGAAGTCGATGCCGAAATCTTCCGGCAGCACCCATTCTTGGCGTTCTGGCGCTGACGGGGGCGCTGTGGTACTATATACACGGCTGCTAACAAGTGTTAAACATGGGTGGGAGATCGAGGGTGATATCAACTGCCACTACTGATCGGCTGGAAAACGCCACTAGATATGAGTCAGATTACTTGACTAGATTGTCTGACAGTGCTAACTTTGTTTATAGCGTTGAACAAGTGAGGGATGCATGTTTAAGCGGCGTTTTCAGTCCAGGTCATCGTTTGAGCCTATACCTAATCGGCTATCAGAGCTAAGGATCAAGTCCCAAAAGACTCAGAAAGAGGTAGCGGAGGAGATTGGACTGTCTAGGGGTGTCTATGCGATGTTCGAGGCTGAATATTGTATCCCGAATGCAGCGCTTAGGCAGAAGCTATCTGACTACTATAGTGACGATGAGGATGCGATGTTTCCTCTGTTAGCTGCGGTGAAGGCAGCAAGTGGACGAGATGACGAGGTGTAGGCAGGGATGCTAATTCTGAGACTTAAGGTTGATGAGAGTGTCATCTTGTATACTAGCGATGGAGAGGTCATCGTTAGGATTAACGAGATACTGCGTAACAAGGTTGCGCTTGGTATTATAGCACCTGAGAGTGTAAAGATTCTACGTGACAAGTTAGTACCTGATAGCGAGAGGAGATCAACTATGAGATCACCAGCATCTACGAGGCGGCAGGCTGGGCATATTGTTGCAAGCGCTCGACCTCGACCGTATAGTGGAGGTAGAGACTAATAGAGTGGCTAGTACATCGTCGCCTACTGCTCGGATGCATGATGGCGGCGGTGGTAGTTGCCTTTACAGGAGGCGCGAATGAAGAAAATGTGGGAATGGACAAAGGTTCCACGGCTCAACTTCTGGCAGGTGATAGGATATATAACTCTAGCGCTAATAGCTTGCAATGCAACCTGGATGCTGAAATAGGAGATGTCGATGTTTGCATGGCTGAAATTACCCCAGCTTGTATGGCCTTCACGCCGACGCCAGGAGTGCCTACGGATACGTCTACTGAAAGACAAGGCGGAGTTGGAAGCGCGGCGTTCTACCAGCAGAGCGCAACCCCTGACGGAGAAGGAAGTGCTGGAGGCGTTGCATATCCCGCAGACGCCGAGTTCGCTACACTCATCTGCTCCTATCCCTGGCCTTGTGAAGAAGCGCTAGCAGTAGTCTATGGGACATCTAACTGTCCTAACGGAGAATCTAGTGGCAAAGCATGGGTGCTCAACAATGGCTGCTATGGCCTCTTCCAGATCAGGTGTGTATCTCACCGTGATCGCTTTATAGGTGAGTGCGAGGTACTGTATGATCCGCAGGTGAATGTACGAGTAGCCTATGATATCTATATAGATAACGGTGGGTGGAGTCCTTGGACATGTAGGCCATAGAGGATATGAGAGGAGTGCTGTCGTGGCTACTGAGGTCGCTCCAGGTGAGTATCTAACCTACTATCTCAAGAAGGATGCATCTATAGAGGACGCTATAGCTCTTGCCGTAGGCCAGTATCGTGAGGCTACTGGTGAGATGCCCCATGTAGCTAAGATCAATATCAGGCATAGAGGGGATGGTATTGACCTTAGCGATATCGGTCTTAGGATACACTGTCAACCGAATGTTTCTAAGGGTACTATAATGCTGGGGCCGGAATAATGTCACTAGCTGTCGATGGCAGTAATTATGGTGGCGAACTAACGCCTGATATCGTTAGGTGCTGGCGAGAGTCAGGTGTTAATATGTATATCTGTGGTGTTGACCTTGGTCATATTCCCCTGGCACGACAGCAGCTAGGCATGGCCGTTCAAGGTGGTCTGGCTATTGAAGTCTACCGCTTCTGCTATTGGGGTCAGGCGCCTGTGCTTTCGCTTCAACGGGTAGCAGACGCTATTCAGGGATTGCCAGTAGGTAGAATATGGCTAGACTTCGAGGACGAGGACGCGTCAGAGAATCCTGATCAGGTTTGTACCTGGATTAAGGACTGCTTAGATGTAGCAGATACCATATGGGGATATGATCGTGTAGGTATATATACTGCTGCCTGGTGGTGGAATCCCTACACAGGTAATACAACGCGCTTTGCTGATAGGGCATTATGGGTAGCTCAGTATGATGGTCTAGCGAATCTTGACTTCTTCGTGCCCTTTGGTGGCTGGCAGTCCTGTGTCATGAAGCAGTATACTAACACGATTGACCTATGTGGATATTCGGTTGACAAGAACTACTACGAGGAGGATAATGATAGTATGGACGAGGAGACTAAGAACAAGGTCGCTCGTATCGCTCTGCTACAGCGCTGGGCAGGGATGATTCAGTCAGGTGATGATACGTTCGAGAACAGGGTATATCAGGAGATGAAGTACATTCGGCAGTTGGCTGGTAGGCCTGTATAGGGATAGGGGGTGTCAGAATGGATGTGCAACCGATACTCAGGAAGTTGGCGTCTCGTAAGTTCTTACTCGGCATGGCAGGACTCATCATAGCCGTACTGAATGACCCTATAGGTCTTAACCTGACAGGACAGGCCCAGGCAGAGTTGGCAGCTTCACCAGCGCTTGCTATCATAGCTCAGGGTCTAGTAGATATGGTGGAGAAGCTAAAGGCGTCATCCCCTAAGTAGGTAGATGACTACGAAAGTATATGACCCTTGTAGTAAAGATACTGGCTGTAAGCTGCATCCTGCATGTCTTAGTTGCCCTGAGCCTGAATGTATAGAGGACATTAGCTATGGAGCTAATCGTAGACGTAGGCGGGGACTAGTGGCGCGGAATAGGCGGGTTGCGACATTTCGCTATGACTTGCGGATGTCCATTAGTGAGCTATGTGGTATGTTTAGTCTAACAGAGCGACAGGTATATCGCATACTGAGTGAGGAGCGACAGGGTGCCGCGAGACACTGAGTATCTCAACTGTCCTCTCTGTGGTATAACCTGGGCGCTAGTTATCTCTAGCTCTGGCCCTATCCCCCCTGGGGGGGTAGAGGTGACTCCTGATAAGGCACTTATACATATCAAACAGTCCGAGGGCGCTAAGGGGTTCAAGACTGTGGAGACGTTATCTATCGTCGAGGCCATGCGTGATCCTAGATATCAGCCTCTCGTAAGGGAGCTAAGGCGTAGGTGCCAGAGATTCCTGGCGCTAACGTCAGGGATATGAATGATATGAAAGATACGGATTGGGCATATCTGGCAGGTCTGATAGATGGGGAGGGTCATCTAGGAATAGAAGGCCCACAAGGCCCAGGGGTTATGCTTGTAATAACTAACTCCTCGGTAGTTCTGATGGATTGGCTGGAAAGTCATATGCCTGTTGGTAAGAAGTATAGTCTTAAGGGTTCTAAGAATGGAGTTAAGCGGCCTGTATGGCAATGGTGGATTTGGAATGAGGATATTCTGCCTATAGTCTCTGCTGTTATGCCATATCTAATTGCCAAGCGGGAGGAGGCAGAGGTGATACTACTAGCCCTAGATGAGCGGAAGCGATACTCATATGCCCTAGGTACTGGTCACCATCCGCCTCAGAGCTTTCGTATACAGATGAAGGAATTGCGGGATAGGCTCTTATCTATAAGGTCTGTGAAGGGAGATACGTCGAGTGATATTCCTTCTGTCTCATTGCCTATTCCCTTATTCGATATGTAGCTGGCCTTAGCCAAAATTAAACAAAAAAAACTTTGATCAACAAGAATTAACACAATCGCCATATGCTGTACATAATGATGATTGTGTCCATATCTAAGCGCTTCCTCAACGTCGATCACGTCATTTTTCCCCATAAGTGAACCGATCCTCTTCAACTGCTTTTCCAGTGCTTTTCCGGCTTGTCATGGCATTGCTTCCTGAGTGTCAATATCGTTAGAACGCAAGAGCTAGAAAATAGTCCGAAAATAATCCCAAAACCCCTTGACAAGTATCTGAGGCAGAGGTATGATCGAGATGGTCAATACGACCATACATTTACAACCGAATACGTAGTTGGTTGTCAACGGTGCAAGTACATGTATAGGAGAATGCGCTGATGACAACCCAAATAGACGAATCCGAAAAGACCGCTGCCGAGAAGATCGCCGATCAGGTTGCGAGCCTCGAAGCACGGATCGCCAAGCTTCGGGAAAAAGAGCAGACAGTCAAAGCCGACGAGCAGCTAGGCGAGAAGCGCCAACAGCTTTCCCTGGCGTTCGCCGATGCCGCGAGGGAGATCGTCGCTAGTGTCGGGATGAACGTTCCGGCGGTCGGCATGACGATCACTCTCAAGCCATCCACTGCCGATGCCACTCAGCTTGACGTATCGGTATCGGTCGGTAGTAAGAAGGGAACGCGCGCGGGCACTACGCGCGGGAAGAGTGGGAACGGGATCGGACGGACTAGCCTGAAGCAGATCGGGTACAAGAGTTTCACGCTGGCCGATGGCTCAGAAGTCAAGTCCCCTGCTGGCGTACTTGACCACTACGGTCATCCTCACCAGGCAGCGGGAAGTGGTGACGCGGCGCACAGGGAGATTCTCCGCTGGGTGCGCGACAACGCCGCCGAAGCCGACAAGATCACCGTCACGACCGACGACGGACAGACCCTGACGCTGAAAGAGGCCGCCGAGGCTCTAGGTGTCAAGATCGGCGCCGTCGAAGCAAAAGGCAAATAAGACGGACTGCCGTTGACAATCGACTACGTATAGCGAGTAAGACATGAATCGCCCCTACGCCTTAAACGCTTAGGGGCGATTCCTTTTATCTAAAATACCCTCAAAAGCTCTTGACAAAGCTAGTCGGGTATGGTATGCTTATGTTAGATGGTATGGTCGTACCTTAACAATCGCATATAGTAGCACTGCCGAGGCTATCGTCCTAGCCGCAAGTATAGCTAGGAATAGCTAGGAGGTAAACGTGAGTGTTACCCTTAAGTTAGCTGATGATGATGCGTGGGTGATAGCAGTTATCCTGGGAGGTGCTGCCGACATAGTGGATCAGGTAAACCAGGGCGGCAAGGTTGTGGATGCAGTACCTCTGGTGGATAAAGCTTGTAAGGTGCGGTCAAGATTCGGCTCAGAGTACATGCCCTATGTCGAAGCTTCGAAGCGCCTGCGCAGGCTATCATCTGCCTTCTCCACTGTGGTTAAGGCCAACGTCAGGATACCGACATGACTACCCTGGGACTAGGCTATACAGGCAAGGCCAGCGACGCCTGGGTGCTAGTATCAGGGGCGAACAGAATCCCTGCCGCTGCCGATCCTGTCGTCGCTGGAAGTCGCATTAGTGCCTATCGCTATACGGGCGAGGATGGCCGAGTCCAGGTTAGCATCGCTGCCGATAGCGTAGGACATCTTAGGGTCATAGAGGGCAGGGATAATGAGCTACTGCCCTATCTAGTATTCAGGGGACATTATCCAGGCTATACAGCCTGGAGGCGTATTCTGAGATAGACAAGTAAGAGGGCTAGGACGATGGCCCTGGTAGTGCTGCTGATAAGGTTCTATCCTGTCGCCTTGGTCTGCTGGGGACGCTTCTAAGGAAGGGGTATGGTAGTCCTGTGGTGTCTTGGCTGCTGCTAGCATAGCCTTTACTGGCAGGCTAAGGCGAGAGGGTAGAAGCTAAAAGGAGGTAACATATATGTCAGCAGTATCTAAGCGAACCTTCGAGGTGGTAGCGAAGGCTATCAAGGACAACACTTGTGGTTCTGGTGAGGGAGGCTATCAGTTGGTCAACAAGGATACGCTGGTTGAGGCGCTTGCCGATCACTTCGAGGAAGACAACAAGCACTTTGACAGGAACAGGTTTGTCAAGGCTTGTGGATGTGAGGGATAGGATGATTATTGCGATTGCCGTTGTCGCCGCATTCGTGTCTCTTGTCGCTACTGTTGCTAATATCCTGATAACTATAGATATACAACGGAAAAGTCGTAGAGGATAGCCGCCCTTCTCTGGCGACTCCTGCTGCTGTGAATTGCGTTTACAGATATACTTGAAACTACGTGTCCTACTTTACACATAGCAGCAGGAGCGGTTAGAGAATAGCGAGGAGCAAGGCTTATGCCACCATGTAGGTTCTGTGGCCAGGAGATGTCTGAGGCTGCTTTGCGTCTCCATGAGGATAAGTTCTGTCCGAAGCGCGACAGCGATCCTCAGCCGATAGCGCAAGTACAGCCTGAGCCTGCTCCTGTCCCTGAGATGCCTAAGATTCAGGCTGTCTCTACTTCTCCTAACGGGCATCGGATATCTGTCCCTGGCATTGACGATAACTACGTTCTGCCTCAGGGCATCATAGATAAGATGTCACGTGTAGAGAGGCAGTCAGCGCAGCATCCTGTACGTGTCCTGATGCTAGGACATAAAGGCTCAGGTAAGACATCGGCAGCGGTGCAATTCGCTGCGATCTATAATCGCCCTTGCTACATAGCTCCCTGCTCGACTATGCAGGAGCCTCAAGAATGGTGGGGCGAGACTAAGTTTACTCCTGACAGGGGAACGTATTATGTCACTAGCCTCTTCATCGAGGCGGTAGAGACTCCCCGCGCTGTAGTTGTCCTTGACGATGCTGACCGTGTTGAGAATCCTAAGGTTCTTAACCCACTGTTGCCTCTGCTCGATGACCGTAGCAAGTCCTGGGTTGAGCAGGTAGGTCGCTATGTCGTCGTTGCTGAGGGAGTCGTATTCTTCGCCACTGTCAACGAGGGTTGGGAATATGTCGGCTCTGATCCTCTTGATCTAGCTCTCCGTGACCGCTTCTATGAGGTCAAGCTGGACGTTCCGCCTGAGGAGATGCTTGCTGGTGTCATCAGGTCTAAGGCTGGTGTCGATTCAGGTATCGCGGCTCAGCTTGCGATGTTTGTTACTAAGGCGCGTGAGAATGCGACTATGCCTGTTATGATCTCCACGCGTAAAGTCCTGTTGGCTGCTGAGGACGTAGCGTTGGGCGCGACTATGCGTGACGCGATCCTTTATAGTATCATCCCTGGACTAAGTATAGATCAGCAAGAGGCTATCTTGCAGGTGTTACAGCAGTCTATGGGTGAAACACAGCTCAGGACTAACGACGATCATGGTGTATGGCGAAACTGGAAGTAGAGAGCAGGGCACTAGCGTTGCTGTCCACCTCGTCAGCATGTCTGCCACCAAGCAACAAAGCGCTGGTGTCCTTGCCCTTAATAAGGAGATGACATAGTGTTTGAGACTATAGGACATATCATCTTCTGGTCATGTGTAGCAGGTGGTGTTGCCTTCTTGCTATATCAGCAGTTGAGGATATCCAGAGGTGGTGATCTATAGCTATGCCTGAAGATTCTAGTCTGTCGGACTACTGGCGTATCAGGCGCTCTCCTGATAAGGCTATAGAACTCAAAGTTCTTATGGAGGATTTGACCTCTCTAGTCGGCTCTGTCGCAGGTCGTGCTAGAGTACGCAAGGGCGAAGCACTCCGCAAGCGCAATATCAAAGTCCTGTGGTCTGATCAGATGAAGTCATCCTGTGTCAATGATGCTCAGGGTGATGTTGGTATCGTCATAGATTCTTCGCCTATACTAAATACTGATTATCCTGTATCGGGTGATCGTGTTGATGTCTTATCTGGCCTTGCCCTTGGTGAAGCAGGTAAGGCTGTGTTTCCTGGTATGACAGAGAAGCAGCGTCGTAGTATACAGCAGAGGATATACAACGACATAGGCTATGTTGAATCCTTTGGTCATCAGCAGCGTTGGGACTTCGCCGAGCGCGTCTCAGGCTCTATCACTGACGTAATCAGTGACGTTATCGTTGACCAAGGTATTCGTAAGTCCTCTCCTGCTGCCGAGGGTTATGTCACTGCCGCAAGGCGATATCAGCGCCAGGTAGCTGACGATATCATCTCGTCTACTATAGATCGCTGCAAGAGTGATGATCGCAAACTAGAAGATGTCCTTAATCTCTGGTCATGGCTAAGCCTCTTTAATGAGCCTCTGCCTTCTGATCTACATCCTGATCTTATTCCTGTCTTATCTAAACTAATGGATATAACCGCTGAGGCGCTGGCACATCCTCATGCTAAGACACTAAACAAGCTCGCTCTTAGTGCTTGGGAATGTGTCAAGGGCATTCCGTCTGCATCTCTACAGCCGCCTCAGCCTCAGCCACAAACTCAGGCATCTTTAGATCAGATGTATCAAGACCAACAAGAAGGCGATCAGGAAGGTGATAGTGATGGTGACTCACAAGAAGAGGACGCCGAAGAGGAAGGCGGACGCGGCAAGTCGGACAGCGACGAAGAAGATGACGAGGAGGATAAGGCTGACGGCGGACAGCAAGAAGGCGACGAAGATAAGAAGGATAGCGAGCAAGAGGACAGCAGTGAAGAGGGGGAGGACGAAGACGAAGGCGATACAGGCGATAGTGGATTCGCTGTGTCATCTATCAAGTCTAAGCCGACCGATCTCCTGACAGAGGCTATGCATCGACAGGTCAACATAGATCAGGATACTGTTGACGAGATCAAGCAGGCTATAGACTTAGACCGTGAGGATATCTCACAGCAGATTAGTCATGGTCAAAGCGGCTCAGACGTTATCCTTGAGAAGTTTCCCTATGACGCTATATCTGAGACTAACCTGCTATCAGGTGGTCAAGATATAGGTAATGCGCTATTATATATCCTGTCGCAGTGGAAGCGCCGAAAGTCTAAGTGGTATAGAGGCGCTGATGACGGTAGCCGTATAGATAGCAGGTTGCTCTATCGCGGTGGCCTACAGGATAATCACGTATTCAAGACACGTGAAACTAAGGATAAGCTTGATATGGCACTCTGCCTGATGCTAGACGAATCAGGCAGTATTACACCTGAGCAGTGGGATATTATATGCCGTTCAGCAGGTGCCTTCGCAAACGCCACAGGACATCGGGATGACATTGATCTTATGATTATGTCTTATAGTGGTGACCGTGGTACGAATATCCGTAGGATTTGGGATACGGCTGATCGCAAGCTTAGGCTGTCTGAGCATAAGCATAGTGGTAGTACACCTTCAGGATATGCGCTTGCTGCTATCCGTGATGTTGTCCTTAAACGCTATACTAAGCGGCGTGACCGTGTGATTATTCATATAACAGATGGTGCGCCTGATCGTGGTCAGCCTCTAATAGATGAGGCTAATCGCTGCCGCGCTGCTGGCATCTATGTTGGATGTATCCTTGTTTATCCTGAGGTTGTTACTGGTCGCTATGGGCCTATCTCTACCAACTATGATCGTCACTATGAAACTTTCCTTGGCGAGTTTAAGCGAGCCTATGGCGATGGCTTTACGCGAATCTCGTCCTATGATAATCTTCCTGTCGCTCTTGAGAACATAATGCGGAACCTGCTGTCTAAGAGGTAGGAGTGTATATTATGACCAACGTTGCGTTATCATCTGTGACTATTAGGAGGCTGTATCATAGCCGACGTAGGGCATACGATGATGTTCGTAAGTTATCACGCTTAGACGGCCCTGTTAATAGGGTGATAGCTGTTCATCCTGATGGTGTATATATTAGGGTAGTGGCACCGTCTCGCCTTGAGGAGAATATCAAGGCTATCCTACTATGGGGCAAGGAAGTAGACTCACTACCTGACACTAATGAGTGTAGTGAGTATTATCAGGAAGAGGCGATATCAGCGTTTGCGTCGCAGCGCAGGAAGCGTTGTAGGGAGGACTAATGGCTCGTCTTGAAATGACTGTTGAGCTTGATCGTAAGTCTAAGAAGGAAGTTAAGGCAGAGAAGGTTCTAGCACTCGCTCGTGAGGGTCTGGCCTTGCTACGCGCTATTGAGCGTGGACTTGTGACAGGTAAGCGATGCTCTGTTATCCCTTGGATAGTAGAAATTACCTCATCGTACTCGCGGGTTCTGATAGTCTATAGGTGTGAGTCGGAGGCTGCTGGTGGCCTGGATGCACAGGTAGCTGAGGGCTATGCTGCGTCTCGGAAGCAGGAGGTCAACGATGGCACAAGGTAATCTGGATGCTCTATCTCCTGGTGCGCGTGAGGCGCTAGCTGCTCGTCTCAATGGCAACACTGAGGAGAACACTAGCAGCAGGCGTCCTATCCATGTCCTTGTCATGCGCTTCTGTGGCTTCACTCTAGGCTATATGCTTCTAGGTCTAGGTTGGATCATAGAACATGTAGGCAAGGGCATATATATCTTTGGACGAGAGATGAAGGACGCGGCGAGGAGCATAGATTAGCTATGACTGATATCAACTGGCCTGTTATGCCTGGAACAATAAAGCTCGAAGGCTGGAATCCTATGGTCGGCTGTACCAAGATTAGTGAAGGCTGTAAGAACTGCTATGCTCTTGATAGGGTACTGCCGCGAATGGGCTATGAGCCAGGAGTTCATATATGCGATCAGTGGCTAAACAAGCCTGTGCATTGGAAGGCACCGCGTACTGTTCTTGTTTGTCTACTTGGTGACCTCTTCCATGAGGATGTGTCGAATAACTATCTCCTTGAGGTCTTTTCGAAGATGGCGATCTGTCAACATCATACCTTTATGGTATTGACAAAGCGCCCTGAGCGAATGCGTGACTTCGTTGCCAGCCTGCGACCTATCTTCTCTGCTGACATGTGGCCTCTTCCTAATATCTGGTTTGGTGTCAGTGCTGAGAATCAGGAGTACGCTGACAAGCGCATACCGATCCTGCTGGAGATGAAGGCAGCAGGAAACGCTAAGCATGTCTATGTGAGTCTGGAGCCACTGCTAGGGCCAATAGACCTGAGCCGTTGGATAGCCTGCGAAGGACATCTGGCTCGAACCTTTGACAATCCCTTTCTTGATCTCGTTATCGTTGGTGGTGAGTCTGGCCCTCATGCGCGTCTATGTTATATCTGGTGGATACGGAATATCAAGGAACAATGCGAGGTAGCAGATACAGCGCTGTGGGTAAAGCAAGACTATGGCCCCCGTCCAGGACAGTGGGGGCGTATACCGCCTGAGTTGCGAGTGCGTCAGATACCGGAGGTGAGCGATGGCAGGAGACAATGAGGAACGGGCACTGGAACTAGCCTCTGCTCAGGGTAATGAACTTGTCGGGTTACGGGCGGAGGCCAAGCGGCTGGCTCTAGACAACTGCGAACTCAACGAGGCATTAAGCGCTAGCCAAGTAGCTCACGATACGCTGAAGGCTCGCGTGCGGGAGCTGGAGGCGGCATTGAAACGTGCCCTGCCCACATTGTTGAGGCATGAGTTCTCTAAGAACGTTGATTGGGGTTGGATATGCCCCTTCTGTAAACGGGTCAAGCCCCACCACGATCCTACGTGCGAGTGGGGGGCGGCTATTGCGGCGTTATGTGCTGCCCTGAAAGGGGAAGACGAATGAGTAAGAGAAGTGAGAAAGATGAGGCATGGTATTTGTTTGTGGATGCCTTAGCCAGGGGTGGTATAAGAGCGGGACGACCCTATGCGCTGGCGACAGAAGGTGCTCGGCGCTACGCCGCCGCTTGTGTCGCCGCCGCCACCGGCCCTGAGCGCGACCTGCTGAGGCGGATAGTGGGGCCAACGGGTGCGGGCAGCGAATACCCCGACGGCCATCACTGCATCCTATGTGGCGAGGACATGCAGGATCATCCAGGTCACGAGGAGGGATGCCCTGTGCCAGAGGCCCTGGCGTTGCTAGGGGAGAGGGCGAAGTGATCCTGACAGACGGTGTGCATCTGGTCAGTGACAAGTCGCCACAAGAGCTGCGGGCCTTTGCGGACAGTATTGGCCTCAAGGGGTGTTGGTATCGGCGCGGGCACTATGATCTATGGGGCAATAAGTTGGGCTTGGCGCTGCGGGCTGGTGCCGAGATGACATCACGTCGGGAATGCGCCAGGATGCGGCGGCGGATGTTGGGGAAGATTGAGTGGGATGTACGACCGAAGGGAGCGAAGTGATGCTGGATAAGGCGATAGCGAAGGTAGGGAGATAGTACAATGACAATGTTAGAGTCTGTATGTCCTGGTTCGGAGGACGGCAAACATGAATTCCGGTTCGGCTATATGTACGCTAAACCTAAGCAGGTAGGTCAACCTGATGCGCTAGCAGTGTATCACTGTATTCACTGTCTCGGAGAGGAAGAAAGACAAGTGAAAGGCGTACTAATACCGGCTGTGCAGGTACAGCTAGTGCAGCAGCAGCCACCACATGTAGCAGGTCGAGGTGGTCTTTTCGGATTGCCTGAGGGCATGTGACATCATGCGTAAGCTCGATCTTACTCCTGAGGGTTCTGCTATAGTGATGGGCGTTTTAGCTCAGCTAGGTCTTGCTAACGCATCATCTGTTTCTGTCTCAGGTAGCATAGCCGCATTTGATCTTGATGTGCCTGACCCAATTCCAAAGCCACTGTGGATATGTCAACCTATCAAGTTTGAGCCTAGTGGCAGTAATCCAGAATACAGGTCTATCGCATCGTGTTCCATATGTGGCGAGAAGGTCTGGAAGGACAAGAGGGCACTCACTGATGTTATGACTATGTGTTATAACTGTGCTATCGCTGATATGCTAGATCACCTTGGCATTGATATCGAGGTCATGGAGAATATGATTCCTGTCTTCGGTAGTGGCTAGAGATGCTAAGTATACTTTTCAGGTTCGATAATCGTCCTGATGCTGATAACACTTGGCAGCTATTATATAAACATGCCAGTGGTCTACCAGGTCTATGGGTAGATCATATAGGTATTGGAGGTATCAGCTATATAGCTGTCATCGCTGATGGTGAAGAGATTATGCATCAGGTATGTGATCTGCTTCTATCTCCTGCGTATGGTAACGAGTTTGGCATCCAGGTAGATTGGCCTCCTAATCTCAGGGAGTCGATATTATCTCTGCGGGGATATTTTGAGAGTCGCGGTATCAAGGAAATGGAGATGCGATATAGACCTGGTATGTTTATACCGATCAAGCATAAGCGTGATCCTGGTACGCTGATATGAATGACCTAGCTAACTATCTCAGTTTCTTATGGTTCCTGCTGTCTAATGTTATACCTTATACGGTCAGAGAACTAGTGTCTATTGCTATGGAATATCCGCTATTATTCATTATTCCTATGGCTTTTGTCATTGCTGTCTACATAGCTATCAGGGTCATGTTTCGTATGATCCGCTTTATGATTGCGGTAGGTGCCTGCTCGGCTGGTGTTATATTTGTTGCCTATAAGCTGCTGCCGCGTCTGCTGGGCGTGTAGACGTTGACAACGGATATGAGTATCTGTTGTAATAGCGTCATGACTGATGGAACTGGTAATAGGTTTGACAGGATTTGGGATAAGCTCCTTGAGTTATCTGGTGGTATGGGCGACATCAGGCAGGAGCTTGGTGGTGTTAGACAGGGGCTATTATCACTTAAAGATACAGTTAAGGAGCTAGCTAATTACCAGGGCGAGCAGAACGGTAATGCTAAAGATGTTCTTTTGCGCCTTGAGTCGCTTGAGCTTGCTAGTGCCGAGGAATGTGGTGAGCAGCGAGGTGCAAGGCGTCAGTGGTTGATCATCGCTGGTGTGATAACTGCAACGTCCTGTATAGCTACTACGGTAGGTATAATTATTGGCCTTGTGGTGAGGTAATATGACAGATAGAGCAGCTATCATACAACGTGCCCTTGAGCTTGAGCATCAGCATAAGGACGATGATGGCTGGTTAGGCTTCGAGTGGTCTGACATTAAGGCACATGCTCGTGACCTTAATAATCTGGTCGTCGATGGCCTATTAGAGATTGCATATCGCTCTCGTACTTGTACACACTATCGCCTCTCTAAAGATAATGCACGTATCCTTGAAGAACTTGGCATCGTACCTGAGTCAGAGCGTGAGATTCCTCCTGATCTCTTTAGCGTTATAGAAGGATGCGATGACGCTAAGAGACTAGTCACTCTGGCCCTATGCGCTCCACGACCTGTCCATGTGCTTCTACATGGCCCGTACGCCACAGCCAAAACGATGTTCTTATCTGAGCTTGCTCGTCTGCCAGATGCCCGCTACGCGCTTGGTGGTACGTCTACGCGCGCGGGCGTGATCGACTATGTGCTACAGTCGCGCCCACGCTACCTTATTATAGACGAACTCGACAAGATGGACATGAGGGACTTCTCGGCGCTGCTGTCTCTTATGGAAACAGGTACACTAGCTCGCCTGAAGCATAAGGCAACTGAGCTAGAACATCTTGTCTGCTGGGTATTCGCTGGTGCTAATAACATGCACCGCATACCTGGTGAGCTAAAGAGTAGGTTCTTAAAGATAGAGATGCATGAGTACACTGACGCTGAGTATCAGGATGTCGTTCGTGCTGTGTTGATTAAGCGTGAGAAGATAGACCCTGAGATCGCGTCATATATTTCACGTGTACTAACAGGCAAGACTAAGGACGTTCGTGATGCTGTGCGTATAGCTCGTATGGCATCGTCTATTCAGGAAGTGGATAGTCTCGTGAGGAGTATCTTCAAGTGACAGGCGCAGAGATATTTCTTCTTCTTATCATAATAGGTATACTATATCTGATTCTTAGACCCACTGA
>Ga0315291_10004880_pt1 | contig 16938 bp, 12 predicted proteins | sample YL17G12_20_MG_FD_203070 | JGI IMG/M metagenome (GOLD analysis project Ga0315291, IMG submission 203070) | Sediment microbial communities from Yellowstone Lake, YNP, Wyoming, USA - YL17G12_20 | ecosystem: Environmental > Aquatic > Freshwater > Lake > Sediment | place: USA: Wyoming | collected...
ACCCCATTGAAATAAACCGGGTAGACAACCACGAGCTTCTGCGTGTACCCGGAATTGGACCGAAAAGCGCAAAGGCTATTATGAGTGCGCGTACAAAAAATAAACTATATAACCCTGAGGAATTACATGCTTTTGGGGTAAATCTTAAACGAGCAGCGCCTTTTATTCTCATTAATGGGAAGAGGGCTGCATATCAGACCTCATTTCTGTAATCTCCAACTTCATCCCTTGTAAATTTCAAATGGATATTCTATACTGAGATACCATGTTACGCATTGGTATTGATATAGGCGGTACCTTCACCGACTTTGTGGTTCATGATCTAGTAGATGGCAGAATAACCACATTTAAGATATTATCTAATCCCACAAAACCTGCAATTACTGTTTTACAGGGACTAAAAATAATAGGTTTAGACCAACCTGCACAGATCATCCATGGATCGACAGTTGCGACCAATGCATTATTGGAGCGAAAAGGTGCGCGCACAGCACTGGTCACTACGCGTGGATTTAAGGATGTCATAGAGATAGCGCGCCAAAACCGTCCCAGCCTATACGACTGGTCCGCAAAACCAGCCCCAGTATTAGTTCCCTCATATCTAAGAGCAGAGGTGGATGAACGGGTTGATTATCAAGGTAATGTCCTCACACCTTTGGAACCATCACAACTTGATGAAATTATCAAGTTACTCACCCAAAATAATGTCGAATCAGTCGCTGTCTGCCTGATTTTTTCGTTTTTGCACCCCCAGCACGAACAAATGATTGTTGAGAAATTGCGCAATTCTGGTTATTTTGTCTCTGCTTCTAGTGAAATCTTGCCAGAATATAGAGAATATGAGCGTACCAGCACTACTGTGGTTAATGCCTACGTATCACCTATTCTCGACCGATATTTAGCTAAATTGGAAACCGATCTTCCAAATTCGAGAATACAAATTATGCAATCTAATGGTGGAATGATCAGTGTGAACGAAGCCAGTCAAAACGGCGTACGGTGTATCCTTTCGGGACCAGCGGGAGGAATTATTGGTGCGCAGAACATTGCCCAGACGATAATGAGTGAAAGTTCTATCAACCTACCTGATCAAGCAATCAAAATAGTCACTTTTGATATGGGTGGGACATCGACCGATGTATCCCTCATCAAAGGACTACCGGGTCTCACAACAGAGGCAGCGATAGGAGGTTGCCCCATCCACCTGCCAATATTGGATATTCACACAATCGGTGCTGGTGGTGGTTCGATTGCTTATGTTGATTCAGGTGGCTCATTGCGGGTGGGTCCACAAAGTGCAGGAGCATTCCCAGGACCAGCGTGTTATGGTAATGGCGTATTACCGACAGTCACCGATGCAAATCTTGTTTTAGGTCGTCTCATCCCGGATCGTTTCCTTGGGGGTCATATGCAGATAGATCCTGACCGGGCATATGCAGCTCTAACTACTCTCGGAACATCAATAAATTTAACTGCAATCCAAGCAGCTTTTGGTGTGATTGAGGTGGTTAATGCACAAATGGAACGGGCATTGAGGGTTATTTCGGTTGAACGCGGCCATGACCCACGCGATTTCAGCTTGTTTTCATTCGGTGGAGCGGGAGGTTTACATGCTATCGAGTTAGCTCGACACATGGGAATTCCTAAAGTAATTATCTCCAAATATGCTTCAACGCTCTCTGCATTTGGAATGTTGGCATCCAATGTGATAAAAGATTATGTGAAGACAATCATGCTACCCGGTATTATTCCTCAAGAAACGATTCAGAACCTATTTTCTCCAATGGTCGCCCAAGGAAACATTGAGATCCAGAACGAGGGAATTCAAAAAGATCAGATTGAGATTTTATGTAGTTTAGATGTTCGTTATACTGGACAATCATATGAGCTAAACGTGCCGTATTCAGAGGATTTCATTTCTGATTTTTATAAAGCCCATAGTTTCATATACGGTTATGCATACATGGATAAGGCTATTGAAATAGTTAATCTCCGTGTCAGAGCAATTGGAAAGGTCATTCCAATCAGCCTACCTCCAATAAGCACTAACCAAATTTACAATGATCCTGCTCCCATAGAGTATCGACAAGTCGAAATGTCTGAAGGATCTTCATTTCTTGCTATATTCGCTTTCGAGCGACTGGCTCCAGGTACAAAATTTGTTGGTCCAGCACTTATCGTTTCCTCAGATACAACTATTTTAATAAACAAGAATGACGTCGTTAATGTCGATAATTATCAAAATCTGCTAATCGATGTAAGCTTAGATGACTAGGTTTTTGACTCGCAATTTAACTCGAAAGTGTAGCATGAACACTGATAAGGATGCAAATATATGTCCACTCACCCCCTTAGAATATTTGCAGGTTCTTCCCACCCCGCTTTAGCGCGTGAAGTTACGGATATCCTGAGTGTCCCTCTAGGAAAATCCACCACCCGAATATTTGATGATACAGAGACTTCCGTGACGATCGACGAAGTGGTACGTGATCAGGATATCTTTTTAATTCAAACCTGCTCTGCTCCGGTAAACGACCATCTGATGGAGCTGCTGTTATATTTGGATGCTTTCCGTCGGGCAAGTGCACATACTATCAGCTTGGTTATTCCGTATTTCCCATACGCCCGGCAAGATAGAATGGCACATGGCCGCGAAGCTATCAGCGCAAGGGTTGTAGTAAATCTTCTGGAATGCCAGGGTGCTGCGAGGGTTATCTTTTTTGATATTCATAATCCCGCAATTCAAGGCTTTTTCAACATTCCTGTCGACCCCCTCTCAGCTATCTCCCTATTGGCGAATTACTTCCGTAAACGTGAGTATGAAAATGCCGCTATCGTCAGCCCCGATGTAGGACGAGCAAGCCTGGCAGGCAAATATGCAGGATTGCTTAATTTACCCCTGATAATCATGCACAAGAGGAGATCCAGTCCTTCAGAGGTAAAAACCACCCATATCGTCGGGGATATTACAGGTCGCCGACCCATCATTGTCGATGATTTAATTGCCGGTGGAAGCGTGTTAAGGCAAATCGATGATTTATACCAACATGGTGCTCACGGTAAGGCTTCCTTGGCAATCACGCATCCAGTTTTATTATCCACTGCACTGAAAACATTGGATGCAGACGACCGGATTGAGAAATTAGTCGTTACAAATACGATACCTTTATCACCCGAACAACTACATCCAAAACTTGAAGTTTTGTCGATCGCTCCAATGTTGGCAGATATTATTTATCGAATTCATAATGGGATAAGTATTTCAGAAAAACTGATAATGTCATAATGTCTATGCGCAATTCTCAATATTTTATGCCTTCTAATCCTATCCAACTTGAGGTTTATAAGCATTTTTTCTCTGCCATCGCTGAGGAGATGGGTGCGATCCTACGTAAATCTAGCTTCTCACCCAACATCAAAGAACGCCGAGATTATTCTTGTGCCATCTTTGATTCACAAGGCAGCATGATTGCCCAAGCAGCGCATATCCCTGTTCATTTGGGCTCCATGCCATTATCAGTTAAATCTGCTATCTCTAAATTCAATGAGCCTCGCGAACATCTTCTACCTGGGGATACAATTATTCTTAATGACCCATTTCTTGGGGGCACCCACTTACCGGATATTACTCTGGTGACCCCAGTTTTTATTGATGCTATTTCTGACTATTCCGATAAAAACTTTGTTTCGACATTGCTTGAAGAAGAAAATAATACTCCTATAGCCTATGTAGCCAACCGAGCTCACCATGCAGATATTGGAGGTATGACGCCGGGTTCAATGCCGATTGCCCGAGAAATTTACCAGGAGGGGTTAATCATCCCACCGTTAAAAGTAGTTACTGCGGGAAAATTGAATCAGGATATCCTCGATTTGATTCTGGCGAATGTGCGCACACCAGAAGAACGTTCTGGAGATCTAAAAGCACAAATCGGTGCTAACCAAAGAGGAGAAATCCGCCTAATAGAATTAATCCATCGGTATGGCCTGGAAGAAGTCTCCCATTATATGCAGGAGTTATTGCAATATACAGAACGAATGACCCGCCGTTTAATTTCGAGCCTCCCGAATGGAAAATTCTCATTCGCCGACTACCTCGACAATAATGGGATCACCGATGAGGAAATCATAATCAAGGTAACAATTACGATAGAAGATGATGAGGCTCTGGTCGATTTTACAGGATCTGCTCCCCAACAAGATGGAAGCGTAAATGCAGTCTACGCGATCACATTATCAGCAGTCAATTATGTATTTCGGTCCTTGATCGGTTTGGATGTGCCTAATAATAGTGGGTGTTTAATCCCGATACAAATAATTGCCCCAACAGGTACGATCGTCAATGCGATTCACCCGGCACCTGTCGCCGGGGGTAATGTAGAAACATCTCAACGAATCGTGGATGTATTGCTCGGCGCACTGGCCCAAGCCTGTCCAGATCGAATCCCTGCAGCCTCTCAAGGCACGATGAATAATGTTAGTATCGGCGGATGGGATCCTTATAGGAATCGGTTTTTCACTTATTATGAAACCATCGGAGGTGGGACAGGAGGAAGTCAGTCAAGTGATGGCACGTCTGCTATTCACAGTCACATGACAAACACATTGAATACCCCCATCGAGGCCTTAGAGTACACGTACCCATTACAAGTCATCCGCTATTGCATACGAGAGAATAGCGGCGGAAGAGGAGCTCATTTCGGTGGAGATGGAATCATTCGGGAAGTCAAGCTATTAACGAACGCGCAGGTTACTCTTTTATCTGAACGACGTGCTACGTCCCCTTATGGCCTGGCAGGAGGAGAACCCGGGCAACGAGGGGAAAACAAACTAATCCACGACTCAAAAGAGATCATTTTATCTGGGAAAAGCTCATTTTATAGTTCCAAAGGAGACATTCTCAGCATCAGCACACCTGGCGGTGGAGGTTATGGGATTAGGGATGGCTAGTATCAATTTGTTGAGCATTATCCTGGCAATCTCACCAGTAATAATCATCTTCCTATTGCTCGCATTTCGCCACACACCGGCTGATATTGCCGGTATATTTGGATGGCTGGTGACGGGCATCATCGCCTGGATGTATTTTAAAACATCGCTGCAAGTAGTTCTCCTTTCCAGTCTGGGCGGGATCGTCGCCTCACTCCCCATTGCCTTGGTGGTTGCCACTTCAATATTCCAAGTGACGATTATGCAAGAAGTTGGTGCAATTGACCGTATAGTCGCCTTACTAAAAACCATCTCACCCAAAGATAAAATCGTACAGATTCTGTTGATCAATGTGGGATTTGGGACTTTGCTCACCGCCTTGGGAGCAGTTCCTGTATCCATCCTGCCTCCCATCATGATCTCCTTGGGATATTCATCATTTGTGGCGATTGCGTTACCTGCGATCGGTTATGATGCATTGACCACTTATGCACTTCTCGGAATTCCAGTTGTGGTATTTTCGAACATTGTCGGCTTGCCGTTGAAAGAAGTCGGAATGTATTTTGCCCGGTACATGCCAGTTATTAGCACTTGTATCGCCCTGGGAATGTTATGGATCATTGGGGGCAGGAAAATGATGTTAGAGGGGTTGATCCCCGCGCTCATATCTGGATTGATAGCAGGATTTATCTGCATCGGAATGAATGTTCTAGGCTTGATCACAATCACTGGAATAGCCGCTGGCTGTGGGGTTATCGTAGGTATGTTAGTTTATCTGTGGCTGTTACGAAAACCGTTGATAGACCGGGAGAAAATGGATGAAACGGACCGTTTGGCAAAGACACGAATGTCATTGTTCGCGGCAATCTCTCCATGGTTGATACTTTCGGGCACATCCATACTGGTTAATGCACCTTTTCTCCCCTTGTTTGATGTGACCTTTAACCGGTTATCGATGCCTTTGGAAATAATTCCAGGAGCGCCAGAGAAAATCCGTTTGTTCTGGCAAGCTTACTTTTGGATAGCAATCAGCACGATATTCTCCCTGCCAATATTAAAGGCTTCACCAATCCAATTAAAACTCAGCCTACAAAAATGGCTAAAAAGAGCGCCACGCCCGGTATTTTCCGCAGCGATATTCTTTGCAATTGCTTATTTGATCAATAATTCAGGTAAAAACGTTAGTTGGCAAATCATAAACCCCAATTTAAATATGGTCGCATTGCTTGCGAAAGCCTCGTCATCAACATTCGGGCACCTCTATCCTCTAGTAGCCCCCTTTTTAGGATTATTTGGCGGATTTATAAGTGGTTCTGAAACTTCTGCAATTGCGATGTTGACCAACCTACATTTATCAACTGCAGAAGAAATCGGTGCAATCGGATTACTCATTGCCGCTGCCAGTGGGATTGGAGGCGGACTGGCAAGTGTAATCTCGCCTGCAAAATTACAAAATGCTGCAGCCAGCATTGACCGTATCGGAGAAGAAACTCAGGTGATTCGCACGACCATTATTATCACACTGGTCATCACAGCAATCTGTGCCCTAATGACTATGATTTGGGCTTTTTAATCTTTCAAAAGAACCTGCCCAAGGTGAGCCTAACCGTTTCCTTTGAGATATCTTGACCTTGCTCATCTTCTGAGTCACTTGAGCAGTGATCCTGACCACACTCCCCCAATCCTCACTGAGAACAGCCAGTTTCATTTCTTCCCCCAAATTGCTTGCCCAAACCCATTCCATTCTGTAACGATCAGCTTTTACCCAATAGCCGCGTTTTTCCCATGCTGTAACCGATTCATCAACCGTTTCCCCAATAGCCCTTAAGGACAAGGCGATATAAGCCAATAAATCCCGCGTGGTCGCGTCCATGCCAGATTGTGTGGTCAATTCACGGATGGCCAACACGATACCTTTTTCCAACAAAATTCGATCTTTACTGGCACTACCAGTCTTAATTAAACGGCTCAAACTGTCACTCCTGGTACCCACTGTTAACATTTTGATAGAAAGACCGCATGATTATATCCGATTTATTGACGTCCTCCTCTCTCTAGCTTATAATTCCAGCCCGCGGGGAAGTGCTGGAATTGGCAGACAGGCATGACTTAGGATCATGTGCCGCAAGGCGTGAGGGTTCAAGTCCCTCCTTCCCCATAAAATATCTTACCCGCAGTTGATTTCGGGGTATATCAAAGGGATAATGATTTGAACATCGAACAACAAACTCTAGAAAATCATCAGATCAAGCTTACTGTCCAGATAGAACCATCTAAGCTGGAAGAAGCCAAACATCGTGCTGCTCGACAGATTTCTCAGAAAAAAAAGATACCTGGTTTTCGCCCGGGTAAAGCACCCTATCCCATCATCTTGCGCACAATCGGTGAAGAGTCAATCCTTGAAGAAGCCTTGGACCTCCTGGTAAAAGAGATTTATCCTAAAGTAATTGAGGAAGCCAAGATCAAACCCTACGGTCCAGGATCACTTGAGAACATGCCAAAGCTTGATCCACCCACATTTGAGTTTATCGTTCCCCTCGAACCTGAAGTCACACTTGGAGATTATAAGAATATTCGCATCCCGTATAAACTCAAACCAATTACTAAAAAGGACATCAATAAAGTATTGGATGACTTACGTGAACGACAAGTTGTGCTTGAGCCTTCAGACCAACCCGCTAAAGAAGGGGATCAAGTATATATCAAGCTTTCTATTAAACGGATTCAGCCAGCAGAAGGCGAAGTTCCCAATCTTGTCAACGATAGACGAATGCCTGTGGTAATTTCATCTTCAAAGGTAGAAAATAAATCCGAGTGGCCGTACCCTGGCTTTTCTCTGAAAATGCTTGGCCTCACCAAAGGGGAGGAAAAAGTCCTTCTTTATACTTATCCTGAAGACTCCGAGTTTAAGGAATTGCGCGGGAAAGAAACCGAAGTTCATGTATATGTGGAAGAAATCAAAAAACGTATTCTTCCTGAATTGACCGATGAATTTGCCCAATCGGTTGGTGAACAATACGAGAATATGGCAGCATTAATTGCTGATATTCGCAAGACACTCGAGAAGCAAGCCAAGGAAGATTATGATAACAGTTATAACGATACAATCATGCTAGAAATGCTCAAGGAAACTGTTATTAAATATCCTCCCCAGATGTTAGACCGCGAGATAGATTTATATATTCAGCAACTTGAAAACCGTCTGGCTCAGCAAAAGTTGGATATGGATACATATTTGAAAATGCGTAAAATCGACGCAGCAGCGTTACGTACTGAGACAAAACCTCTCGCTGAAGAAAGGTTGAAGCGCACTCTGGTTTTGCTTGAAATTTCTAAGGCAGAAAATATCCATGTAGAAAATTCCGAATTAGAGACTGAATCCATGCGTACCCTGGACGAGCTTGGTCGCATGATGCCTCCAGATAAAGCCAAAAAGACACTTACCAATGAATTTGTACGTGGAATGATCGGTAATATTGGCGCCGATTTATTAGTCCAGCACACCTGGACATATCTGCAATCCATCGCGCGTGGTGAGAAAGCAGAGCCGGTGACTGAAACCAAATCCGATGCAACTGACATAGAAACCTCAGCTGCAGTAATCAATGAAAAACCCAAAAAGAAAAGAACAACAAAGAAGGTGGAAAATAATGAAACTAAATGATCCTCTATCCCTCGTACCAATGGTGATTGAAACCAGCGGGAGAGGTGAACGTGCCTATGATATATTCTCACTTTTACTCAAGAATCGAATTGTATTTCTGGGTACTCCAATCAACGACCAGATCGCAAACCTGACCGTTGCGCAGCTATTATTCCTAAACCAGGAAGACCGTGAAGCACCTATTTCAATGTATATCAACTCACCAGGTGGTCAGGTATATGCGGGCTTAGCGATCTATGACACCATGCAGATGATCACAAACCCGATCAGCACAGTGGCGGTGGGGGTAACCGCTTCCTTTGGCACCGTCCTCTTAACTGCAGGTACCAAAGGACAACGGTATGCCTTACCTCATGCGACCATACATATTCATCAGCCGTTGGGTGGTGTACAAGGACAAGCGACTGATATCGAGATTGAAGCACGCGAGATCCTCCGTTTGAAAACCCGCCTGAATCAAATCTTATCCTTCCACACAGGACAATCCGTGGAAACGATCGAGAAGGATACAGACCGTAACTTTTATATGGATGCTAAGGGAGCGGTTGACTATGGTATCGTCGACCAAGTCCTTGAATCACCCGCAGAAAAGGTAGAAAAAAGTAAATAACTCGATTCGGATCAGGGAATTTAAAACTCAATTTCCATAAGAGGATTCATAAGGATGTACTCGGAGAAGATAAGTTATAAATCCTAACTTCCGGGTACATCCTGATTGTTTATGCGGATCGATAATAGGGCCAGAACAATCAATTGACTAATACACTTATCACTCGACAATCAATCCAAGCGCTTATCCTGGATATGGATGGCGTTTTATGGCGTGGTGCGGAAGCAATCGGTAATCTCAGATCCATTTTCACTCAAATCAACGAGGTTGGCTGGAAAGTTATTTTTGCTACCAACAATGCTTCGCGAACCATACGGCAATATATAGAAGTATTATCTTCTTTTGGGGTTAACGCAGAACCATGGCAGGTTATCACTTCTGCCACTGCTGCGACATCTTATTTACTCAGTCAATTTCCAGATGGTGGTCCGGTCTATATTATTGGTGAACTAGGGATTATTGAAGCCTGTTCCGAATATGGGTTTTATCAGTCCGAGACCGGCGCTTTAGCAGTTGTAGTCGGTATAGATCGTCAGCTAACCTATGATAAATTAAAAACTGCGACTTTACTGCTTCGTTCAGGTGTGCCGTTTATCGGTACAAATCCAGATCGAACCTTCCCAACACCGCAAGGCTTAGTTCCAGGAGCTGGATCGATCCTGGCAGCATTAACCACAGCCAGTGATGTAGCACCCATTATTGTTGGAAAACCTGAACCGACTATGTACAGGATCGCATTGGAGCGGCTAAATATCACAGCTGATCGAGCTTTGGTGGTTGGCGATAGGCTTGAGACGGATATTGCTAGTGCTCAACTAATTGGTTGCCGTACTGCCCTGGTACTTTCTGGAGTTACCAGTTCTGATCAGGCCGCTGCCTGGCAACCTGCCCCAGATATCATCGCAAAGGACCTTGAAAGCATAATAAAAGTATATTTGCAATAAGGATAAACACAGTTCCCCAGTCGTATTCAGGATTGATTATGCAAAAAACTGCCAGTATCTACGATCTTAGCTTTGAGGAGCTCAGCGCATTATTGAAATCGTGGGATGAGCCTGACTATCGGGTATCACAGATCTGGGAAGGGTTGTACCGGCATTTGTGGAGCAGTTCCGAAGAATTTACCAGCTTGCCTAAAATTTTACGGCAAAAACTTGTGGATAATTATTCCCATGATAAAACAGGGATTGAAGGTCGACCATCCTTTATTAGTCTTCAACCGATAAAGAAACAGGAATCATCCGATGGAGAAACCATCAAGACACTTTTTTTTATATCAGGCGGTTATACCGTCGAAGCAGTATTAATGCGATATACTAAACGCCGTACCTTATGTATCTCCACACAGGCGGGTTGTGCCATGGGGTGTATATTCTGTGCTACGGGTCAAATGGGTTTCCAGAGGCAGCTGACAAGCGGTGAAATTATCGAGCAGGTATTATATTATGCTCACCAACTGGAATTGGAGAGTGAACAGGTTACGAATATCGTTTTGATGGGTATGGGAGAACCCTTTCATAATTATGAAGCAACCATGGCTGCCATAGGTCGATTGAACGACCCAAATGGGTACAACCTCGGTGCGCGTAGATTTACCATCTCGACCGTAGGTTTAGTACCAGGAATTCGACGGTTTACCAGTGAACATTCCCAGATTAATCTAGCAATATCCCTACACGCAGCAGATGATATTCTGCGTTCACAATTATTACCGATCAATCAAAAATACCCGCTTGAACAACTATTTTCAGCCTGCCTTGAATATATTCAAGTCACACACCGGAGACTGTCTTTTGAACGGGCACTCATTCAAGGTGTGAATGATGCGCCTGAACAGGCTCACCTGCTCGCTCAAAGATTAAGTGTATTTCGCATGGGTGGATCAACTTTATGCCATGTCAACGTGATTCCATTAAATCCTACGCAAAAATACGGGGGTCATGCCTCGACCCACCAAAGAGCATTAGCATTTCAAAGCGTGTTGGAACGGTCTGCCATCCCATGCACTATTCGATTACGCAGGGGGATTGATATCCAGGCGGGCTGTGGTCAGCTGGCAGGTCAAAATATCCGAGCATAACCAATTAATCAGCTTCGATATCCTTCCAGCACCAAAATTGACCGATGGATATCAATAGAGTTTATGAGCTAAACATCAATCATTGCTAAGTGACAGGTGGAGTAAATGCCTCGATCGGTGAAACCTACAATTCTACCCGCTGAACGTTCAAAAACACTGATCGAAAGAATCATAAATAAACCATCCGGTACTGCCAAGCACCAGCCTAATATTTTAATCAGTCAACTCAAACTCCAAACGTAAGACCCGTACCCACACGCCTTTTGCTCGACAGGCTGAGACCAATTTCTCCCCTTCTGGGGAATGGAGCAAATTGGCTGTGGTGGCGATAACCCCACTTACTTGTCTCTCATGAATAAACTGGTCAAGTTTATTCAAATCCCCAAGAATATTAACCCCATGGATATTACTTCCCCACTTTAGAGAATCATCATCCATAAAACCAACCACACTATACCCAATGGCAGGATTTCGTAAAATCCACCTGAGAGCTATCTCACCTGCATCTTCAGCACCATATAAGAGTACGTTTTCCTTCTGTATGCCTGAAAATTGTCGAATATATAATCTATCCAATACCTGAAACGAGGAACGAGATCCCGCAAGACCAATAAGCAAGTATATGATAAATAGTAAGAACACATCACCTGTAAACGGTTGGCTTGGAAAAGCTAGTTGGATTAATACCCACGATATCCCCCCGGCGAGCATCGATGCCCCAACATAACGGATCAAGTCATTAATTCCAATATAACGCCACATCCCGCGATAGATACCCAGGAGATAAAACGAACCGTACGCTGTGCCCAGTGCAATAGGCCATGAGAGCAGGAAAAGGTTCATACTCATCGAGGTCATATTAAGCCCAAAGCGTGTCCAGAATGCAAGGTAATAACTGACACCGATTAATAACAAATCGAAAATTAATTCAAATATTCGCCGTTTAAATGTTATATTGACTATCCAACGGGTGATTCCATTCGGCTGATCCTGTTGAGTTGAGACTACCTTCATTCTTGCTAAATATGCTACAAATAGAGAAAGTACTATTAGTAGAATAGGGATAAGAACCAGGCTCAGGTCATAATCCCATGCTTCGAGTCCAATCGAGGCTAAACCAGATATGATCGCAATGCCATACAAAACTAGTACGGCCTGTCTTTCAGATAATCCAAAAGCTACCAAGCGATGAGAGGTGTGATCTGTTCCACCCGTTACAGGAGATTGTCCTCTAAGTATGCGTGTAATAGCTACTAAACCGGTATCTAATATGGGTAACAGGAAAACTAATGTTGGAACGCCCACAATGGCAAAAATGTTCGATGCCTGAGTCCGACGTGCAACTGCCAATGCAGCAAGCGAAAAACCTAGTAGCATACTCCCGCTATCACCCATGAAGATCTTGGCAGGGGGAAAATTAAATACTAAAAATCCAAGAATACTACCTGCAAGTGCTAGTGAAAGGACAAGTAATTCAGGATACCCGGTTTTCCAAAAGAATACTGAAAGAAATGCTGAGGCAATCAATGCCACACCCCCTGCCAAACCATCCATATTATCCAATAAGTTAATTGCGTTGGTTATTCCTACCAACCAAAAGTAAGTCAGGAGAATATTGGCTATCGGCCAACGGAAGAAGTTGATGATATTGCTACCAAAAAAAATGACTAATGTTGCAGCAAGAATTTGGAAAGCAAGCTTTATTGGAGGGCTAATGTGTTTAAAATCATCATATAGCCCGATGGAAAACATAATGACGATAGCCAGTAATATGCTCCACCGCTCGCTAAAGAGATTATGATCTGTATTGGTCAGCCAAACAACCAGCAGGGAAGCAGCAAATGCAATGAAAATCCCTATGCCACCAAGTGTCGGAGTTGGTTGCCGATGCCATCTATCACTCCGGGGAATGGCAACTTGCTTAATCCGAAAACTAAACCAACGAATTACAGGCACCAGTAACAAGCTAGCCAACGAAGCAATGATCAGCGGTAGGAAAGTGGTGTAAGCCAAAGCAAGTTTTCCACGTTGTAGTTTAGTTCACTTACGGTAAAGTAATAGTTTGAGTAATTAAATCCTGAATTCGACTGGTAGCTGAAGCTGGAGCGGCTAATAATGCCTGATTTGCATAGTATTGAGCATTTGCATTATCTCCAAGCTGCAAGTATAACTTGGCGATAGCTTCTTGGACTTTCCATACATCCGTTGAATTTAATCCTGCATTGATCGATTCGAATAATGCACTAATTGCCTGCTGTAATTTCTCATGATTAATATTTTGAGGATCCATTTCAGCCATTATTGTGTAAACATTTCCAAGTGAAACCAGATAGCTTGCCTTCGAAGTTGTATCGGTAGACTTCGCAACATCCGCCGCTGATCTGTAATATCCTGCCGCGGCGGTTAATGCTTGTTCTTTTGCTGAAGTATCCGTTGCTGAGTTAGAAATTTTTTGATAATAATCTCCTAATAACCCCTGGGTGAAACTAAATTTCGCATCTAGCTCCAATGCATGTTGCAATCGATCTAAGGCTTGTTGTGGTTGACCAATTAATTGCAAAAATACGATTGCCCATTCGTCCCATAATGTGGAATTATTCGGACTCAACATGACTGCAGTGGCATAATAGTCTGATGCCTTTTGGGCTCGATCTGCGCGTGATGAGGTTGTGGTTGCTTTACCAGCCCACCAACTATATAAGCGAGCCAGATTGGCAGTGTGATCCGTATTTAAAGGGTTTATCGATTGAGCCACCTTGAGATCTTTCTCTGCTTTTAAAACAAGATTATCCTGATCGGTCGTTGCATCGGTAATTTTAGCTTGTTCCAAATAGCTCCTGCCAAGGAAAAGATAGTAATGATCTTCTTTAGGGGTAAGTTCTAATGCCTGTTTATACAAAAATGTCGCCACCTGCCATTGACCGTTTTTTGTGAATGGATCAGCCATTTTAAAGGTAACATCTGCGTGAATTACCTTCAAGTTAGTGCTGTTTGTAAAAACAAACACTAAGACTAACATTACAGGTGCCAAGAATCCACTGACTGCAGCTGGTGAGATATTCCGTGATGGCCATTCATCAGGCAAGATGAATGCAACCAGCATAATGATTAAAAATATATACAGATAATATTTAGTCAACAATGAACCAATACTGTTCACTTGCGTTATTACGTCATTTTGATTCGCCGGAGTAAAAGAAGCTAACGCTGCCAGGCTTAACCCATGTAGTAACCAAAACAAAACCCCTATAGATATTGAAACAACGGCCATCACAACTATGTCTTTCAACCACTTTTTATTCTCATGGTATTCATTGCTTTCGGTAGCAAATAACAATATCCCCAATAACCATGTAATCAAGATAAGAACCAAAATACCCAGCGAAACAGCATTATTATGGTTAGCCAAGCGGGTCAACGAATTTATAATAATAACAACTATTGACGTAGTATGTATAGAATTGGTCACATAGTCAAACCCTAAAGTCGCAACGATAATTCCCACAATTATTGCACCTATCAGTGCGTTTCTAAATAATTCGGTTTTATCCCCAATGAAAGGCCGTCTATTTCGATCTAAATACCGTCGTGTTCTTACCGGACCAGGTTTTTCTTTCCTCCTACTGGCTTGATAAATTTTTCCTTCATTGGCAGTATCTGATGGCTGCAATTGCGTGTCTCCTATATTCATCTTTGGGATCACATAGCCAATCACCAGAATCAACCCGGCATATGTCCAAAATAATGTCCGTGTAGCAACAATAGCAATACCAAAGTTGATTTCAATAAAGTGTCCAACAACTGCTGAAAATAATACAATCAATAACGGAGAATAAGAATTATTTTGCTTTTGCGTTTGAGTGTTGGATAGTGAAAATAAAGAATAAAATGTGAGATAAACGACAATCCCAATAATCATTCCAAATGGTAATCCTACCCCCAGAAATTCAATCCCTTTAAGTACGATCAAAACGATTGCACCAACGACACCACCACCAATCAGACAAATATAAAAGAGATATTTGTTTCTATTACTATTAATCAAACCTTGCCATTTTAATCCGTAATAAAACAAAGCACTAAATATTGATAAATAAACCAGCAGACCCGATACGCCTGTGATAACAATTGAATCCCAAGTCTCATTATGAGCACGGTCTGGTGAAGCATTCCGCTTTTCGACTTGACCAAGCTCGGGTTGGTAATATTGGTTATACGCAACATACATGGATTCAGGACCATAACCAATTAAAGGACGTAACATATTATATTTATCCGTGCTCCCGTCTGGAAATCTAAGCGGATCGTGGATCCCAACCAGTTTAACGGTCCCCTCCCAGATGTATTGACGGACCAAAGCACTATTACTTTCGGGATTTAAGAGATTTCCAAATCGACCTATAGCTGGAGAACTCTTCAAAGCCTCTAGTGGTCCATTGCTCATATTGAATACTGCTAAAAAAGCTGTCCCAAGAATTGCCAAACCAATGGCACTAAATGTTAGCCACCTATTACGCCGATAGATGGAAAATAAAAGTAATATGAAAAATGAACCAGCTGCCAGTCCAAGGAGAGGACCACGACTGCCACTCATATAAATTGCAATCAACTCCAACGCAGCAATAAAAACATATATCGTCGCGCGAATGATCTGTTTTGATGAATTGACACCCGAGCCAGTTGTATTTTCAATACCAGTAAGGATTGCCCTAAATGCTTCAACCATTCTTCCGATTGTCAACGGAAAAACCATGATCAGATATGCTGCTACAAAGATTGAGTTTCCCATATTGGCAGCAATACGAATCGAAACATTTCCACCCCATGGGATGGGATCAATTTGATATCTTTGTAACAAGCCGTATAGCGATACTGGCAAGCTGGCTAGAATTACAGTTGTGACCAAGCGGTTGATCTGGTCACGTCTACGAAGATTTACTACGAGCGAAAAAAAGATAACCAAGTATGAAAAAGTGGTATAAGTACCTTGTAAGCGTTGCCATGAGCCTAATAAACTGATAGAGGGTGTAACAGAGAAAATCGTAGATATACTATACACGATCACAAGTCCAATTACAGGTGCAATCAACGGATAATTCCACAAATACATAATCAAGGAAGTATCCTTGGTATTAGCTTTCCACTTAATCCCACCTTCATCGACCAATTTAATCGCCCAAGGTGCCAGGGATAATAAAGCCAGCGAGCGTAAGATGGTTATTTTATCGGGTTCAAAGATGCGACTTGAATAAATGTTAAAAAATATTGGAACTACGCTAACGGCTGCCAGCCAGGCAGCCTCCATCACCCCTAGGCAAAACCGGCTTAATTTAGTTGGCATGCGACGTCACCTATAATTATGAATACCGGTTACGATATCACAATTATAGCAAGTATGCAAGACAAACATTGACGGAAGAATTTATCACCGATAGAATTAATTTTTCTGATTATCATCTATCCGATCCGAAGAATCTATCTCTATGCGCATACTTTATCTTTCCCAATATTTTCACCCAGAAACTGGAGCCACACAAGCTCGAGCATATGAGATGGCGATTAAATGGATTCAAATGGGGCATAAGGTAACTATGTTAACAGAATTCCCCAATCATCCATCCGGCATCATTCCACCCTCCTATAGAGGCAAATTAT
>Ga0315291_10004881_pt1 | contig 16933 bp, 16 predicted proteins | sample YL17G12_20_MG_FD_203070 | JGI IMG/M metagenome (GOLD analysis project Ga0315291, IMG submission 203070) | Sediment microbial communities from Yellowstone Lake, YNP, Wyoming, USA - YL17G12_20 | ecosystem: Environmental > Aquatic > Freshwater > Lake > Sediment | place: USA: Wyoming | collected...
CGAACTCGGAAAAATCGATCTCGACTCATACTATCGTGGGATGAACTACGCCGTATGCGGAAAATTTTTAATGGGAATACATCTCATATAGGTGAACCGCTGTGATGAAGAAGGTAACAGTAATAACGCCTCCAGAGTATGAACCCCAACTCATCGAGGCAATCGGTAAAACAGGGGTAATACAGTTTAAACCAATCACTGGTTCAGAGTACGAAGTCCTGAGGGGGACAGGTAAGCAGCAGGTGGACTGGGATGGATTATATCAAAAGATCCATTCGCGGCTCAACGAACTCGAGAAAATTACAGGCCTCAAGATAGAGTCCACTAAACCAGACTCTGAGGAACTGAAGAGGTTCACAACCAACCCAAACGAGGTCATAACAAGAAACACCGAGAGCCTTGACGGTCTTATGGTGGCACTCAAGGAAAAACATGAGGATAAGTTCAAGACGGGAAACAAGCTTGTTGAAGAGCTTCAATCAAAAATCCTTGAGGTGGATAAGGCTCATGAGGAGGCGGCGAAGAAGCGGGACGAGGAACAGCGGAACCTCAAATTAAAGATGGAGACTGTAAAGGCGCGGATGGCCTCCATAGAGGAGCTCGAGCCTGAAGAACTCAAGAAATGTTTCACCGTTGGCGTTGTAAAGAAAGATATTATCGCCCAGATGGAAGAGTACCTGAAGCGATACCCCGACGTCTTTTCCAAGACAGCCAAAGTCTCGGATGATGAATCCTTCCTATTCGTCTTTAGCACCGAGGAACGACGTCAGTGGGTCGAAGCCCTCTTCTTGGTATTTGATGTGAAGGATATTTTCGATGTGCTAGAATCTACAGACATCCTCCTAGTTCTTGACCCAAAGAAGAGGCAGGAGGCAATCACCAAATACAGTGAGGAGCTGAAGAAGCTTGAAGCTGATAAGAGCAAATCTGATCTTGGTGACATGCTCGACGAGAAGAAATCAAAGGAAATCGAGAGCCTTAAGGCTGAATACGATAAAAAGATCAAGGAAAAGGAAGATAGGTTCACAAGAGAGCTTCAATCACTCCAAAGCGAGCAGAGTCAGATACCGGGTAAGGTTAGGTACTACGATCAACTCCTATCCAACTACGCGGGAAACCGTGTTCCAGCCCTTAGAAGCAGTGTAATAAGCGTATTACAAGGATATACCCCGGAGACCAAGGTTGCCGAACTACGCGCGCTAATCGAATCCTTGGAGAAGGAGATAGGTGAAAAGTTCTTCATCCAAGTAGAGGACCCTGGACAAGAGGAAAAGAACGTACCTAGCCCACCTATGGATTTCAAGCCCAAGTTCTTGCAGCCACTCTGGACCCTCACGACGCTCAGAGGTTGGCCAGCATCATTCGAAATCAATCCAGGCTACATCTCGATTATCGTATTCTGCTTCCAGTTTGGCCTAATGTTCGGAGACATAGGTCAAGGCCTGATATTCCTACTAATTGGCATATTCCTTTCGCAAAAGTTCAAGAGAGGGATGATGTCGAAGCTGGGGACGATGTTCATCCCAATGGGCATCGCCGCCATCATATTCGGTGTTATGTACGACTCGATCTTTCTAATTGAGGGGCTACTGTTCCATCATAACACGGTGTTTTCATTAACTATTCCACCCCCAATATATGGTAGAATCACTATTCCATTTCCTAACCCCATTCACCAGACCACTGCTCTAATGAAGCTAGTTTTCATGATCGCAGCTATAGAAATCATAATCGGATTAACGCTAGGTGCAATAAACCAGATTAAGAAAGGAAACCCGATCGGAGCTCTTGGCGAACACGGCCTTGGAATGATACTGTATATCGTAGGACTCTATCTAACGGCGATGTACTTCATCAGCGTAGGCATGGATTTCATGATGGCGATTGGGAACTGGACTTTCTACCTTATGCTCGCTGGGTTGTTGTTAAGTTTCCTCGAGCCTGTTCTCCACTCCCTCCTACACGGGCATGGAGTAGGAATAGAGTCGATAGGAGAGGGCGTGGGAGGCTTGCTAATGACCTTCGTTGAAGGCCTCGCCAATCTCTTCAGCTTCCTGCGTATCGCCGCATTCGCCCTAGCTCACGCGAGCCTGGCTGTCGCCGCGGAAGCCTTAACTGTGGCACTTGGAGTCACAGGGATCGGGCTTGTAATCATGAACGTAATCGCGTTGAGCTTCGAATTCGTTTCAAGTTCGGTGCAGTCGCTGAGGCTGCTGTACTACGAGTTCATGGGCAAGTTCTTCACGGGTGGAGGCGTTCCGTTCAGGCCCTTCATAATAAGAAAGAAAGATTAATACTTCTCTAACCAACAATTTTTTAAATACTCTATTTAAGCGCAAAGATTAAGGAATATAGCTTAATAATCAATCATTATTTAATCTAAAAAATATGCTAGGCTTTGGTAACCTAGCTTAATCACCTATGGATGACAACGTACTTCATCAGGTCTTGGGAGGGTATCCCTTGAGCCTTACCCCAACCTATGCCAACTAGGTTGTCTTTCTCTATCTCGCTATAGATCAGGTACGCCATGATAACGTAGAACCCAAATTCGTTACTTGCCCGTGCATGCGTGATCACCTCATATTTATGACGCCTTAACCCGGTCCTGATTAGGGCTACATCACCCTCATATATCGGTGAGAGGACTTTGACGTAACTCTCACCGAGGCTTTGAATGACCTTTCTGAGGTCCTTCGTCTCCATAACCTCTCTTAGCTTATCCAGGGGTATCCCATAGGTGGTGGGGAATATCTCCTCAAGCTTCACCTCGGTCTTCGGCCCCTGCCTCTGCTTCACAGCGACTAGGAAGTTCTCGATATCAGCTTCGAACTCTACAATGTCGTGAATCACCGGCCGGTCCTTTCCGGGGAGAGACTTTACGACTTCGAATATTGATGACGCGAAGATATGGCTTAGTTCTAGCTCAAGCGGCCAAATCGCCTCATGCTTCTCATATAGATTAAGCTTCGAGATCACCCCTGAGTATGGTGTCCCCTTAAGATGCTGCACGACCTCGTTTACCGATCCTAGTTCCGCTAGTTCATTGTAGCTACGAATATGGTAGGGGCTGATTGGTACAAGAGACTCCAAGATCTTAGTTGGAGGAAGCCCGCTGAATTTCCCCCTCAATATCCTCTTCAGGTTGAGGGTCTCGAGTCTGAGATAATAATAGGTTTTTAAGACGTCGCCCATAACCTGAGGCGTGAGGTCAATGATTTTCAGTACGCGCTCTAGGAACTTTTCATAGAAAACTTTCTCGAGGGCTATGGGGACGACCTCTGCGCCCTCTATGGAGATTCGTCCATATGACGTCTCGGCCAGCCTATCCAGAAACTCCTGGACGTCCTTAGACTCGGTCAACCTCTGGGTCTGCTGGTGGTTCAGAAGGTTAGCGATGCGTGCATGCGCCCTGATGACGACGTATGTTAGGTCTAACTTCATTTCCTTCGAGATGCCAACGCACCCCCTATTCGCTTCATCCTAACTAGCTCCTCGAGGCTCTCCTCGTCTAGCTTGCTTCCGATGAACTTGATAACCTGCTTGTAGTTCGGTATGACGGTGTTCTCGAGGGCGTTTACCTTTCTATTAGTCTTTCCTAGCTCATCAGCGATTCTTTCAGCCCTAGCCTCATACTCTGCGAGCTGAACTAGTTCCTCGAGAATTTCGTAAATCTTCTCCGCTGCACGAGCTAGGGTAATATCCAGATCTGTTGTGATCTGTGGCTTTGAGATGATCTTCACGTATGGGTAACGGACACCCATAACGCTTCGAGGCAGTACCTCCAATTGGAGCGCGGACTTTACAGAGCTGGCCTGACTGTCTACCTCCGTCGGGCCTAAAGAGATATAGGCTGCTGTCAGGGCATCATAAGCTTCCTTGAGGTTGTTGAGGAGGAGCTTACGTCTACCCTTGAGTATGTCAAGGGAGGCGCTCAGCTCCTTGGCGAGGTGATCCCTCTTGAGCTTGAGGAACTCGCACCCCCTCTCGATGAAGCCTATGCGCCTCTTCATTTCCATGAGGTAACCCTTGGTGGGCCGGACTCCACTCATCTGAGACAAAGTCAATTATCTCTCTTGTGAGCTGGATGGAACTCTCGAATGTAAGCCTCCCTGACCCTGATCAGGTCATCCTCAGGGAGTATTGATAGTAGATCCCACGCTATGTCAAGGGTCTGCTCGATGCTTCTATTCTCATACGGGCCCTGGGACACAAACTTTTGCTCGAACTGGTCGGTGAACTCGAGCCAAGTCCTCTCCCTGTCGCTCAAGCCTACGACGCCAACGATCCTCACTAGGCCCCTGGCCCGTGTACCCTCTGCATACGCCATGTAAAGCTGATTAGAGACGTCGCTGTGGTCCTTCCTAGTCGTCTTAGCCCCTATCCCATCCTTCATCAGCCTCGAGAGGCTGGGCAGGACGTTCATTGGAGGGTATATTCCCCTAAGCTCAAGGTCTCTCTGAAGTATGAGCTGACCCTCCGTGATGTACCCCGTGAGGTCCGGAACAGGGTGTGTGATGTCGCCAGCCGGCATAGACAGTATGGGCATGAGTGTGACCGAGCCTGACTTCCCCTTGATCCTGCCAGCCCTCTCGTATATTGTGGCAAGGTCGCTGTAGAGGTATCCCGGGTATCCTTTCCTGGTAGGAATCTCCTCCCGAGCGATGCTAATGCTTCGGAGGGCTTCCGCGTAGTTAGTCATGTCAGTTAGAACGACGAGTACGTGCATACCTAGATCAAAGGCTAGGTACTCTGCGACCGTCTCAGCAATCCTAGGCGTAACTATCCTCTCGATGGGCGGGTCATCGGCGAGATTTAGTATCATGACGGTCTTGCTAAGGGCCCCCGTCTTCTCGAACTCCTCCTTGAAGTACTCGGCCTCCTCATTCTTTATGCCCATGGCGGCGAAGACTATGGCGAACGCTTCCTCTTTACCGGGTATCGTTGCCTGCCGAGCTATCTGAGCCGCAAGCTGATTATGAGGCAGACCCGACTCGCTGAATATGGGGAGCTTTTGCCCTCTGACTAAACTGTTCATGCCATCTATAGCAGAGATCCCTGTCTGAATGAACTCGCTCGGCACGTCTCTCGCGGAAGGGTTGATCGTCCCACCGTTGACGTCCCTCAGATCGGTGCTAAGCGGAGGTGGCATACCGTCAAGTGGCCTGAAGCTCCCGCTGAATACTCTCCCGATAAGCTCCTGAGTCACAGGTATCTTGAGGACATCGCCTGTAAACCTGATGTCGACGTTTATGTCGAGGCCGCTCGTGTTACCGAAGCACTGGATCATAGCCCAATCCTTTGAGACGTCGAGAACTGAACCCATGATCTCCTCACCCGTCGGCCTCCTAATTCTGACTACCTCGTCGTATGAGACACCCTTAATGTTCTCGATCATCAGGATTGGTCCCTTTATCTCGGTCGTTGTCTTGTAGATCAGACCTGACTCTTCAACCACCATTTTATTTCACCTCGTACTCCTCGGCGAGACCGTCTAACTCCTTCCTCATCTTGATGCGGGCTTCGGCGATTGGCTCTACACCCTTCTCCTCTTTGAGTCTCATGAGGCTCTTGACGACGCTCAGGTCCCTCACCTTCTCAATCGGGATCCCCTTACCGATGATTGGGCGCGATAGGTTGTAGAACTCTATCATTATCTTCAGGAGTTTCGTCTGCTTATCGGCGTCACAGTACGTGTCAACCTCGTGGAATGCGCCCTGGACCAAGAAGCCCTCCCTGAAAATCTCAGCCATAAGCAGAACCAACCGTTGCTCGTCTGGCAATGCCTTCTCGCCGATTATCCGAGCGGTCTCCTCAATCTGGGAAGCCTCCTCTAGCAGGCTAAGGGCCTTTGCCCTCATTTCTTCCCAGTCGCGATCTAGGTTAGACCACCACTCTGAGGCGACGCCCATGTATCTGGTGAAGCTTCTCAGCCAGTTAATCGCGGGGAAGTGGCGCCTATATGCTAGCTCGCTGTCTAGGGCCCAGAATGTCCCTATGAACCTTAACGTGTTAGTCGTAACGGGTTCGCTGAAATCGCTCCCAGGGGGAGACACGGCGCCAAGCAAGGTCAGACTGCCGACCCTCTCGTCTGTCCCCAGAGTCTGTACCCTGCCGGCACGCTCGTATATCTCGGCGATCCTATCTGCCAGATACGCGGGGAACCCAGCCTCGGCTGGGATCTCCTCTAGGCGCCCCGAGATGTCTCTGAGTGCCTCGGCCCACCGCGATGTGGAGTCGGCAAGCACAACCACGTCATACCCCATGTCGCGGTAGTACTCGCCCAGTGTGATCCCCATGTAGATGCTGGCCTCCCTCGCGCTTACGGGCATGTTGCTCACATTAGCGATGATTATTGTCCTCTCGATCAGTTTCCTTCCGCTTCTCGGGTCGGTGATCTCAGGGAACGTGTTGACGACATCCGCCATCTCGTTTCCCCTCTCCCCACACCCGACTAGCACGATGATGTCGGCATCCGCCCACTTGCTGATCTGCTGCAGTGTAACCGTCTTACCTGTCCCGAATCCGCCTGGAATCGCTGCTGCACCCCCTTTTGCACACGGGAAGAAGGTGTCAATCACCCTCTGGCCGGTCATCAGGGGCTGGTTTAAGGGCAGTCTCTCCCTTATGGGTCTCGGGCGCCTAACGGGCCACCGCTGCATCATGGTGAGCTCGACAACACCGGAATCAGTATCAAGCTCGCCGATGACGTCGGTTACCTTAAACTCGCCCGATTTAATCGATTTTATCTTACCGTTCTGATTTGGGGGAACCATTATGCGGTGCTCGAATGAGGTGGTTTCTTGCACGGTTCCGATGACATCTCCCCCTGAAATCCTGTCGCCGACCCTTACCTTAGCGTTGAAATGCCATTTCTTATCCCTGTTGAGTGGGGGTATATTTGTCCCCCTAGATACAAAGGGGCCTGTGAGGTCCCATAACTCGCTCTCTGAGCGCTCAACTCCATCCACGATCGTGCCCATCAGCCCTGGCCCCAACTCCGCTGTGAGAGGCATACCGGTATCGATGACTGGCTCCCCGGGCTTCAAGCCGCTTGTGGCCTCGTAACACTGTATGTATGTGGACTCGTCGCTTAGTCGAACGATCTCGCCCATGAGTTTGAGGTTACCCACCTGTATTAGGTCGCCCATCTTGGGTTCTTCGTCGAACTTGGCTACGACAAGGGAGCCGTTGATCCTTTCTATTACACCCTTAAGAGACATTTTCTATCATTCCAAGCGTTTTAGCGGTTTTTGCCTTTGTTTCGCTTATGGCTCTTGCAAGTCTACCCTCGAAAGTGTTGTTAAAGATCTTGTCTCCCTTCGAGTTCTTTAGCACCACCCCCCCTAAGACGTCTATGGGGCTCTCAGCGAGCCTCACATTGACACCTCCAAGGGCCTTACTAATTTTTTTGATATTTTTCTTCAGATAATCTGTATCCCGATTGTTAGCAGAAATTATTACCTCATTATCGCTGATGGCTGATACACCCTCAATAACTAGTTTTTCTAGGATCTGTGCGTAATCGTGATCCTTTGATTTTCCTTCAGAGATCTTACCGAGCCTTTGCTCGACCTGATTATAGACCTTGGATAGTATCTCGCTCCTCTTATCCATCAGGGCCTTTTTTCCTTGTAATTCCGTCTGACCTACGATCCTGAGCCTCACAGTCTTAAGCTCGGAGCCCACAATCTGAAGGATCTGTCGGTCAGCGTCGAAGTTAAGTCTAGCCACCTCGGTTTCAGCTGCTTTGATGATGTTCTGAGATCTTTCCTCAGCTTCGGCAAGCACCTTGTTTCTTTTCTGTATCCCCTTCTCTATTATATCGGACCCTATCTCGATTGATTTACTCACCGGGGAAGCACCTCCTTAAGGACTAGATCAACGGACTCTTCAATCTTCTTATCAGGTATATATGTGAGCTCATCAACCTTCTTCTGATATTCTTCGGCTATCTTCTCTGCCTCTTTCTTGGCCTTCTTCTCCTCAGCTACTATTAGATCGTCGATCCCTGTGCCCCTCTCAGCCCTACCACGCCTGTAATCGGCTTCGGCCTTCGCTGAGTTGATGGCTTCATCGGCTTTCCTCTTTGCCTCTGAAATCTTTTTCTGGGCCTCGGTATCTGCATCTTCCAGTATCTTCTGGAGGCGGCCACCGATTGAAATGATTCTCTCCATCTCCATTTGTTTACAACTCCAACTTGGTGCCTATAGCTAGCGATACTACTGCCTGAAGCTCCTCCATCCTCATACCTGTCTCCATCGTGAAGTCAGGCACGAGGGCGAAAACAGGGGTTATTGCCCCCTTCTTCATGACACCTTCCCTGATTGAGTAAGTGTCTTTCGAGAAACGCTCAGGTATAATAATCAGGCCATATTTTCCCTCCTCGATGAGCCTTAGGAGGGTATCTGCTACGGTCTTTCCCGAACTGGTCTCATAACCCTTGGCTCCAATTAGCTCAAAGGCTGCTATGAAAGAGGGTGGACCTATGACAGCTACGCTCATTTCATAATTGTGAAGGGTTCTAGATTAAAAAACTTGTGTAAATTGGATCTCTTATAATTCTTTGTTAATCGTGTTCTAAAATTGTGATTATCTAGAATTTGGTGAAAAAAATGAGCTTTTACCTATCATAGTGATGCATTAAAGAAAGGTAGGAGGAAGTCGGTGACGAGCTTTGGGTAGATTCCTATGAGGATCGCAAGCAGTGTGAAGACCACGATAGGTATCAGCATCAACGTCGGAGCCTCCTTGACCTTCTCCATCCCATCGGCTAGAGGACCGAAGAAGATCCTGCGGACCGTCCAGAGAGAGTAGCCAACTGTGAGCACAGTCATAATAATTGCAGTGACCGCTACAAAGAGTTGCTCGGTGGAGTTCGTTAGAGCGCTCGAGAATACCCCGGTAAATATCATGAACTTTGACATGAAACCGATCGTTGGGGGTACTCCGCTTATGACGAAGAATCCAATTATGGCAAGGGTAGCAGTGATGGGCATCTTTTCAGCTAAGCCGCCCATCTTCTTGATGCTCCTCGTCCCAGTCTGAGAGATGAGTATCCCTGCGACGCAGAAGAGAATACACTTACCAAAACCGTGGCTCACATAATGGAAAACTGCGCCAGCCTCACCGTAGGCTGATGCGCTTGCGAGGCCGAGGAATAGATAACCCATCTGGCTGACACTTGAGTAGGCTAAGAACTTTTTAATGTCGTCCTGAGAGAGAGCCATAAGTCCTCCATAGGTCATGGTCACAAGTGCCCAGATTGAGAAGACGAGGCTGAAGTTACTGAATACGGGTGCCATTGGGATCGCTACGAGCCTTATCGCCGCGTATGTTCCTATACCGATCATTGCGGGGCTTAGCAGAGCCGAGATTGGTGTGGGTGCCTCAGCGTGGGCATATGGTAGCCAGATGTGGATACCGAATACCGCCATTTTGGTGAAGAACCCTATTAAGATTGCAAAGGCTATCAAGCCGGCGTTTGGATGCCCTACAATCCCTGATAAAGCTGAGATCTCGAAGCTCCCCGTTATCCAGTAGCTGGAGAGGATGCCGGCCAGTAGGATTACGGCGCCTACGTGGGTCCACATGAAATACATCATGCCGATGCGCTCCCTCGCTCCGTATCCGTAGTTGTTGATTAGGGCCCAGCTGGGCACAAGCATCAACTCGTAGAATAGGTAGAACTGGATAAGGTTCATAGCCATAACCGTGCCTAACATACCGACGGCGTAGAGAAGATACAGGGCGTAGTAGTTCGCATACGCACCATTGCTAACAGGCTCTCCTGTCTCATGCTCCCATTCGTGGAGTCTATGCTCCATGTATGGAATACTGTATATGCTGATGCATAGGCAGAGTATATTTATGGTAAGAAGTACCCAGATGCTTAAACCATCGGCCTTCAGACCGAAGGTTAAGCCAGCATCTGGGGCCCATTTATAGGACTCAATGTAAGCCCCCCCGCCCTGAATCTCGGCTGCTATGCCAATGAGAAGCAGCAGGGTATAGACCAGGGGGATAGCTGTCAACCACCCTGTATCCTTACCTATACGCTTACCTACAAAGTAGGCAATTGGTGTGAAAACTAGAGGTACTAGAAGTACCTGGGCTAGAGAATAGGGAATTACCATTCTACTTCAATCCTCCAAACATCAATATGAACATAACCAGTAAAACGAGGAACGTACATATGATATAGACGATATTATAAGTCAAGAAGCCGGTTTGGAACTTCTTCACTGTGTGATATATAGACGTAGCCAGGTTAGGTACGCCTTCGTTAATGCCCTTGTCGACGATTTCAGACTCAAAGCTATTAAACGATTTAACGCCTAGTCTGATGAAGAAATTACTGACTACCGGTGTGATGTTGTCGAAGAATATCTTCTCGAGGCTATTGTATAGCATTCTACTGGTGAAGATGACGCCGTCGACGAAGATAATGTAGTAAATTTGGTTTATGTACCAACGGTTCCAAAGGAATGTGTGTATCTGCTTTAGCGTTTTAGACCCACTCACGAATGCCCATGGATCTATTTTACGAGTAATGTAGAAAGTCCATGCTATCACACCGCCTAATAGGATTATGGCCCCGGAGGTTCCAAAGGCTGTTAGTTTAACAGAGTTCGCGACATGAGCTACCTCCGTATCTACGTTAAGACCGTGAAGCGTACTCTCTATCTGGTGTTCAATAAAAAGTTCTGGCGACATCTCAGGGTTAATCTGCCCGATCAAACCTAGCAGGCCTACACCCGTCATTAAGATAACTAGGATAGCAATTGGCACCCACATGACTTTGGGAGACTCATGGACGTGGTGACCGTGATGTTCAAGTGTCTCAACGAATTTACTTTTCTCGCCATAGAACGTCATCATAATGTACCTTGCACTATAAACCAGCGTCATTAAGGCTGTGACCGCTGCAACGCCGTAGAGAACCATTGCTAGTGGAGTACCAGCTAATAGTCCTGTAATGAATACAGCGTCTTTACTCCAGAAGCCGCTAAAAGGTGGAATACCAGCTAATGACAGAGTCGCTAGCAGCATGAGAATCTTTGTTATTGGCATATGCTTCCCAAGGCCTCCCATGTTGCTCATGTAGATTGTCTCAACTGAGTGAATGACCGAGCCAGCGCAGAGGAAGAGAGCAGCCTTAAAGAGAGCGTGACTGACAAGGTGGAAGACTCCAGCAGTTAAACCTGCCACGAATACACCCTCATTTAAGCCAGCTAATCCTAAGGAGAGCATCATGAAACCGATCTGGCTAACAGTTGAGTAGGCAAGCACTTTTTTCAGCTCTAAGGCGACCATTGCTTGGGACGCTGCTAAGAAGGCCGTGAAGGCGCCTATACACGCGATGGCTATGAAGAATATCTGAGCTTCTTCCAGCCCCTCGAGCCAGTAGCCAGTATAGAAGACCGGGGACATCCTCGCAACAAGGTAAACACCCGCTTTGACCATCGTCGCCGCGTGTATCAAAGCTGATACGGATGTGGGGCCAGCCATAGCCTCGGGTAACCATTCGTGGAGTGGAAACTGTGCAGATTTTCCTATCGGCCCGCCTAGGAACAAGAGAGCCACCAAACCTATGAGCCCAGGCGTCATAGACATGAGGCCGAGCCAACTCGGAGCCGTGTTAATTAGCTCAACGAAGTTTAGCGTGCCTGCATAATTGAATATGATGAATATAGCGCCGAGAAGGAATACGTCACCTACGCTTGTAACGACGAAAGCCTTCATCCCAGCATGGCTTGGCGGATACATCTTCGTTGGAGGAGGCCCACCAAGCCAACGCTCCTTCTCATCCCTATAGTAGTAGCCAATCAAGCCATAGCTACACAATCCGACACCTTCCCACCCGATCAGAACCTGGAGAAGGTTATCGGATAGAACAAGGAGCAGCATATTACCGATGAAGAAAAGGAAGAAGAACCAGTATCGAGTCAGGTGCTTGTCACCATGCATGTACCCGACTGAGTAGACGATTATCATGAATGATATGAAGGCGACGACGTTTGCAATGATGATGCTTAATGGATCAACTAACACACCTACATTCAGAGGTTTTCCCATGAAGTTGATCCAAGTCACTATTTGGATGTCTCCTGGGGCATGGCCCCCAAAAAGGGCTGGAAGCATAGAGCCTGCGGCGACCACGGATGAGAACGCGAACACAACAGCCGCATAATCGCGAACCTTGTCGCCAAGCTTCGCTATTAAGGGCATAAGCAAAGCCCCGATAATTGGTAGGATCCAGCAGAGCCAAGGACCCCAATACTCTGAGATTATCTCAAGGGGTTCCATCTAGCTTGGACCCCCATATAACGACGTTTTTATCAGTGTATTAATCATGGCATAATCACCTTAATGTAATTATTATTGAACAAAGCCCTAGCTGCCTCGGAGGCATAGCTGATCAACGGTTCAGGCCATATTCCAAATAGAATCACTAGCGTGGCCATTGAAACCGTCACCCCCAACATAAGGCTAGGCGCCTCTTTTAGACCTGAAACAGCCTCCGCGGGTCTAGATATCAGAGTCTTTAGGAAACGTAGATAGTAGGCCATCGAGAGGGCGCTGTTAAGAACCCCGAGTAATCCGAGCCACCATAAGCCGACGCCGAAGGCCGAGCTAAATAAAATGAATTTGCTAATAAAACCGTTTGTTCCGGGGACACCTCCAAGCCCCATCATGGCTATGAACATTGTGAGGCTAGTTATCGGCATCGTTTTGGCCAATCCCTTCATGTTATCAATTTCTCTACTATTTGTATTGTGGATTAGTGAGCCTGCGCTAAAGAAGGCGAGGCCCTTCATCAATGAGTGATTAAAAACATGAAGTAACACACCTTGAATCCCAAAGGCTGTACCGGCAGACAAGCCAACTAGCATATAGCCTACCTGAGCGATACTGGAGTAAGCAAGCATTCTCTTCAGATCCTGCTGAAGTAATGCAAGTACGTTCGCCAAACACATCGTCACGACGGCGAGAACGGCAATAGGTAAAGTAAAAGTGCCTGGCTCGTAAATTAAGTAGAGCACTCTAATGAAACCATAGAGCGCAGTTTCGATGAGTATGCCGGACAACATGGCACTTATCGGGCTAGGAGCCTCTGGATGGGCATCTGGCAACCACGTGTGCATTGGGACAATTGCAGACTTTATTCCAAAACCCACGACCATGATAGCGAATACTAGGTAGAGCCATAGGCTCATGGGTTGTCCACGTAGAGCTGTGGATATTTGAGCAAAGTTTACTGTCCCAGCCATTCCATAAATAAGCGCTATCCCCATCAGCAGCAGAGTGGACCCCACGGCTCCCATGACCATATACTTGAAGCCAGCTTCAATAGGTCCCCAGTTTTCCTTCCTGAAGGCTACTAAGACATAGCTAGTTATACCCATCAATTCCCAGAATATGAAAAGAGTGAAGAAGTCACCTGCGAAGCTAACACCTACGATGCTTACTACGAGGGCGGATAGTAGTGTGTAATACTCGGTGACCCTAGTATCGTGAGCCATGTAATTTACGCTGTAGATAACGGCGAAGAGCCCGAGTAGGGTTGCGCTGAACGCCATATAAATGCCAAGCATGTCTATTTCGAAGCAGGCCCCAAGGGGGGGCGCACCGCCGAGAGTGATCACAAGCACCTTACTAGGGCTGTCCTGCCAAAGAGCATATAGTTGATACACTGAGAAGAGGCTGAATACGCTTAAGATAATCGCTCCAACCTCTCTGAGGTTGGGGACTTTATATCTCTCTGAAAGTAATCCAAACAGCACTACAGCGAATGGACTGAACATAAATAGGAGTTCTAAACCCATCACCATTTCAACCTCCTCATCTTGTCGACCTCAGTAGTCTTGAATTGCTTGTACGCGTTCACTATAAGGGCGAGGCCGACGGCTACAGTGCTGCCACCCAAGACTATCGACATGAAGGCCAGCGTCTGGCCGAGTGGGTCGACGAATCCCGCCGCTATCCTGTAGGATGCGAAGTAAACGAGGGCGAGGTTGCCAGCGTTTAGCATCATCTCGACGCCTAGCATTATGCGTATCATGCTCTTCTGCGTCACGCAGTAGAGGCCGATGCACACGAGCGCGAATATGGCGCCGATGAAGACTACGTCGTTTGCCATCAGTGTTTCTCCTCCCTTAGGAGCGCCAGGCAACTGATCGCCGTGGCGAAGAGTATGAGTGTTTGCATTATTAGATCAAGTCCCCTGAATTTCCAGAGGAAGTTGCTCATCTCACCGCCCAGCGTGTCCGCCGGCTCGATGGGGAGCAGTTCTCTGCTACGGTAAGAGGCGTGTGGGAACGGGGTGGTCGAGACCACGTAGAGCAGCGAGAGGAATAGGAGCCCCGTTACGAAGAGGCTCGCGACCTTTACTGCGCCGTTGTTCTCACTCATCGCCCTCACTCCTCACGAACATTATCACCGTTACGAACAGAACCACGACCGCGCCTCCGTAGATGAGCATCTGGAAGAGGCCCACGTAGGGCGCGTAGAGCGTCCAGTAGAGGGCGCCAAGGCAGATGCACATCGCGCCGAGGCTAAGAGCCGCGTAGAGCAGGTTCTTGAGCCCAGCCGCGCCGAGGGCGAAGGCGATGGCCGCCGCGAGTATGCCAAACTGTATCAACTCGGTCGCCATCACTTCTTCACCTCCACGGGTGCCGCGGGCTTCGCAGCCGGTGCCGCCGGTGCCCTCGGAGTCCGCTTAAACTCCAGAATCTCGTCAGCCTTGTTTAGCACGGCGAGCTCGTACGCCGTCGTGAGCCAGATGGCCCCGGTCGGGCAGCTCTCCTCGCACTGCTGGCAGAAGAGGCAGGCCCCGAGGTTGATCTTCAACCCCTCGCACTTCGGGCCGAGGCCCTTGAGCTCTATCGCGAAGCTTGGGCAGACGCGGCTGCACATTCCGCAGCCGGTGCACTTCGCCTCGTCGTAATCATGCCTGCCGCGGCTACCCTTAGGCATCTCCCTCTTCTCGAAGGGGTAGATGAGTGTGCAGGGCTTGCTCACGGCGTTCTTTAGAAGTTCTCTCTCCATCGCCATCTTAGATCACTCCCGAGAGCGCCACGATCGCCATCACCTGTAGGACGGCGAGGGGCGTCAGGTACTGCCACGCCCACCTCAGCATCACATCTATCCTGAACCTGGCGAAAAGCGCGCTCAAGTTGCTCAAGATGAGGACGCAGAACGTGGTCTTCAGTATGAACCATACAATCGGTGGTAGGATTGGTCCGGCTGGTCCGCCCAGGAACAGCGAGGTCAGAAGGGCAGAGGCAAGAACAATCTTCACGTCACGCCCTAGGACGAGCAGTGCCAGCTTCTTACCGCTGTACTCCACCTGCCAGCCGTGGACGATCTCCGTCTCCGCCTCGGCCATGTCGAACGGGCGCATCTCAAGCTCCGCGAGGAGGGAGAGTATGCAGATGCAGAAGCCAACAAACATTGCGACGCCGAGCATTAGGCCCCAAATGCTAGGGGCGGCTATGAAGTTCTGGACGCTCGCCACCTCCCAGGCGACGATGTTGTTGATGCTGAGGCTGCCAGCCATGATTGCGGGGCCCAACGCGAGAAGCACGAGTGGAATCTCGTAGGCGAGGGTAGCGAGTGCCACCCTCGTCGCGCCGATGGCGCCGAAGGCGTTGGAGCTGCTCCACCCCGCGAGGAAGATGTTTAGGACGATGAGGCTTAGGATGAGGAGGACAATTACGAGGTCGCCCTCGAAGCTGACGATCGGTGTGTAGGCGTATAGGTTTGTGAGGGACTGGATGGGCATGACGAAGACGGCAGAGAGCGCCAGGGCGAAGATGACGACGGGGGCTGAGATGAATAGCGCCCTGTTCGCCGCGCTGGGTGTTATGTCCTCCTTAGCGAGGAGCTTCACCAGGTCGGCGAATGGCTGCAGGATGCCGGCGGGGCCGGTGTGCATCGGGCCCCTCCTGTTCTGGAGGCGCGCGATGGTCTTCCGGCTCAACCAGTTGCAGTATAGGGCGTAGGCTATGATGAAGAGCGCCCCGGGGAACACCACTATGCTGATTACGTCACTTATTGAGACCATTAGAGTACCACCTTATTCCGTATTTCCTGATCTCTTCGCTGGTCATGTCCCAGGTCTTCTCCTTCGTCTCGTCGACGAAGACCATGCGGTCCGTGCAGCTGAAGCACGGGTCGATGCCCGCTAGGACGATGGGGATGTCGGCGATGTACCCGCCCTTGAGCTTCACAGCTAAGCTGGGAATGTTTGCGAGTGTCGGCGCCCTGATCTTGTACCTGTAGGGCTTGTTGTCACCCTTGCTACAGAGGTAGTGGATGTCTTCGCCGCGTTGAGCCTCGACCATGTTCGTGGCCTCACCCTCGGGGACCTTCTGCAGGGGGTTGAACCTCTCCCTGATCGGGCCGTCTGGCAAATGGTCGAGGACGTGCTTGGCTATGCCTACGCTCTCGACCAGTTCACCTACGCGTACAAGGACGTTGCCCAGCACGTCGCCGCTTTCGGCGGTGACGACGTTCCAGGGGATCTCATCGTATGCGAGGTAGGTGTTGTCTCGGCGGGTGTCCTTGTTGACACCACTCGCCCTCGCGTGGGGACCACAGCCGCAGAGGCGGATCATGTCCGCCTTGCTGCAGTAGCCGACGCCGGCGGCCCTGTTGATTATGGTAGATTCTGTCGTGGCGACCTGAATGTAGTATTTTGTGCGCTCGGCGAGTATGTCGAGCATCTTCTGGAACTTGGGGATCTTGTCGCTCGGGATGTCCCTGCGGACGCCGCCTATCGCGTTCCAGGCGTAGTTGACCCTGTTGCCGCTGATCTCCTCGAGGATGTCGAGGACGACCTCGCGGTCGCGCCAGACGTAGTAGAAGAGGGTGTCGAACCCGATCTCGTGGGCGGCGACGCCGACCCAGAGGAGGTGGCTGTGTATCC
>Ga0315291_10004882_pt1 | contig 16930 bp, 15 predicted proteins | sample YL17G12_20_MG_FD_203070 | JGI IMG/M metagenome (GOLD analysis project Ga0315291, IMG submission 203070) | Sediment microbial communities from Yellowstone Lake, YNP, Wyoming, USA - YL17G12_20 | ecosystem: Environmental > Aquatic > Freshwater > Lake > Sediment | place: USA: Wyoming | collected...
AGACAGAGGTCATCTCGGTAGACCCGCAAGAACCGGATCTGGATGTGATCCGGTATGCGGCGAAGGTGATCGAGACAGGCGGCCTGGTCGTGCTGCCGACCGACACGGTGTATGGGCTGGTGTGCGACTCGCGCAGGCGGAGCGCGGTGCAGCGGATGTACCGGGTGAAGGCGCGGCGGCGGCACTTGCCGCTGATACTGCTGCTGCACGATATGTCACAGGTGGCGGCCTTCATTGCGGAGGTGCCGGAGAGCGCAGTCCGGGCGATGCAGGCGTTCTGGCCCGGCGCGCTGACGGTGGTTCTGCGCGACACGAGCGAGGCGACCGCGCCGGTTCGCGCGAAACGCGACTCGGTGGGGCTTCGGCTGCCCGCGCACATGGTGCCGCGGCTGGTGGCGGGCGCGGTGGGCGTGCCGCTCGCCAGCACCAGCGCGAACCGAAGCACCGAGCCCGCCGCGCTGACGGCCGAGCAGGCGCTCGAGCACCTGGAGGGGCGGGTGAACATGGTGCTGGACGGCGGCCCGGCGCCGCTGGGTCAGGAATCGTCGGTGGTGAGCTTTGTCGAAGGTGTTCCCCGCCTGCTCCGAGAAGGCGCTATCACCGCGCAGCGATTGAGCGAAGTGCTGGGCGAAGTGAGCATGTAACGCGGAATGCGCCGATCCACGACGGCCGCGAGCATGCCCTGCGCTGCCCCTGAGGCATGTGGTACAATCTTCGGCAGCTAGGGGGTGTTGGAGGGAGCTATGGTCTTCAAGGCAGTGATTCATGATGCGGAAGAGGGCGGGTACTGGGCTGAAGTGCCTGCTCTTCCGGGGTGTGTTACCCAGGGCGAGACACTCTCTGAATTGCGCGACAACCTTCAGGAAGCCATCCGAGGTTGTCTGGCGGTGCTGAACGAGAGGCAGGGATCGCCGGAGCGCGTCCGCGAGGTCATCGAAGTGGCGGTATGAAGACCTACAAGGGGAGGGAGCTGATACGCCTACTGGAGAGACACGGGTGGGAAGTGGTGCGCGTAGAGGGCAGTCACCACATCCTAGTCAAACCAGGGCGGGAGGAGGTCATATCGGTCCCTGTCCACGGCAGCAAGGACATCAAGGCGGGCATGGCACACCACATACTCAGACTCGCCGACATTGATGGGAGCGAATAACTCATGGCAATGGACACGATCGAGACGATTCTGAAGCGGCGGAGCGTGAGGAAGTATCAGGCGAAGGCGATCCCGGATGACCATCTCAACACCATCCTCGAGTGCGGGCGGCAAGCGCCGTCGGCGGCGAATCGCCAGCCCTGGCATTTCGTGGTGGTGAAGGACGGGGAGCAGCGGAAGAAGCTGGCGGAGGCCTGCTCCGGTCAGCACTGGATGGCCGACGCGGCGGCGATCATCGCCGGCATCGGCAAGCCCGGCACGAGCGAGAAGTGGCACCCGGTTGACGTCGCCATCGCGATGGAGAACATGATATTGGCGGCGACGGCGCTCGGCTACGGCACCTGCTGGATCGGCGCGTTCGACCAAGGGCAGGTCAAGCAGGTGCTGGGCGTGCCGGATGACATATCCGTGGTGGCGCTGACCCCAGTGGGCGTTCCCGCCGATGCGCCCGACGCTCGGCCGCGAATGCCGATGGCCGAGTTCGCCTCACTCGACAGCTATGGGAAGGCGTTCAAGTAGGGCGGACCTGCGTGTCCGTCGTGCCGAACCACAGATGAACACGGATGCACACGGATAGCGGCGACCGCGACAGCGCCCGCGACTGCCGTTGTGTGTAGGGCGGGGACATAGGAGTGCACCTGAGCCAAGTCCAGTGGCATCTACGCCGGTCTGCTATAATAGGGGGGAACCGATGAAGCGGAGAGTCAGATGGCCACGGTGCGATACACAGTGATTCTCGAGCCCGAGGAGGGCGGCGGCTACCACGCCTTCTGCCCCGCGCTCAGGGGTTGCCATAGTCAGGGCGATACCCTTGAGGAGGCGCTGGCGAACATACGCGAGGCGATCCAAGCGTACCTGGAGAGCCTGAAGCTTGACGGAGAACCCATCCCCGTCGAGGACTTCCTTATCAAGCCGGTCGAGGTCGCGGCGTGAGTCCGAAGCTGCCGGCGGTCACCGCGCGGGAGCTTGCTCGCGTGGCGGAGAGGCTGGGCTTTCGGCTTCGCCATCAGGTCGGCAGTCATGCTGTGTACTCGCGGCAGGAGGACGGAGCGCGCGTGACGATCCCGATGCATGCTGGCAAGACCATCAAACCGGGGACGCTTCGGTCCATCATCGCCGATCTTCGCATAAGCCCGGAAGAGTTTCGCGACCTGCTGTAAGATAGACGGAGGAGCGCGACGCAATGCCAGGCAAGCGGACGTCCCTCGACCAGTGGGTTGATGCTGCCAAGCGCCTTGGCGCGGCGGAGGCGAAGATCATCAGCCCCGCCAGCGTTGTCACCGCGCCCTGGGTGAGGCTGAAGTGCCAGTTCGGCTGTGGCGGCTACGGTCTGCGGCTCACCTGCCCGCCGCATTCGCCGACCCCGGAGCAGACGCGCGCGGTGCTAGACTGCTATCAGAGCGCGATCCTGGTGCACTGCCCGGGTGAGGGGAACTGGCGCTCGATCAAACAGATCGTCGCCGACCTGGAGGGAGAGGTGTTCCTCGCCGGCCACTACAAGGCCTTCGCCTTCGGGTCAGGGCCATGTGACCTGTGCAGTGAGTGCAACCTGGAGAGCTGCGTGCATCCCGAGCGCGCCCGGCCGGCGATGGAGGCGGCCGGCATAGATGTCTACGCCACCGCCCGCGGCAACGGCTTCCCGATCGAGGTGGTGCGGGACCATAGCTGTCCGCAGAACTACTATGGGTTGGTGTTGGTGGAGTAGGGCGAGCCGGCCCGTCCGGCCGGGCAGGAGGCAAGCTCCTGCCCTACGATGTGGCTGATCCCCCTACTGGCCGACTGCCTCCACCGCCTCCCAGATGGCGGCGGAGATGTAGGCGTTGTCCTGGTCGGACATGGCCGGGTGGATGGGGGGGCAGAGGATGCGCTGGCCCAGCTCCTCCGAGACCGGCAACTGCTGTCCCTCGGTGTGGCGCTTGATGTGGGGCACGGCCTGGTGGACGGGGCGGTTGAAGATACCGCAGCTTACCCCGTACTTGTCCTTGAGCAGCTCAATGAGCTGATCCCTCTTCTTTCCGGCCCACTCCTTCGACACGAGCATCGTGTACATGTAGAACGAATGCACGTACCCTTCCGGCTCATAGGGAAGTGTCAGATGGGGACAGGCGTCGAGCATCTCGCTGCGCGCCGCAGCGAGCCTCCGCCGGGCGGCGATCATGCCGTCGAGCCGTCGCAACTGGACCGGTCCCACCGCCGCCTGCACCTTGGTCATCTTGTAGCTTGACCCCCAATACTCACCCTCACCCCATTGGCGCATACCCCTCAGCCGGGTCGCGACCGCGTCATCATCAGTGGTGATCATCCCACCCTCGCCCAGGGTGCTCATGTTCTTCATGGTGTGGAAGCTGAAGATGGTCATCCATCCCTTCTTGCCGATCTTCGTCCCCTTGTAGCCGCCGCCGCAGGCGCGGGCGGCGTCGCCGATCACCATCAGCGGCCCGTGCTTAGGGTGCGGATGCCGCTGCGCGACCTCCAGCAGCGCATCCATAGGTGCCGAGAGCCCGTTCATGTGGGTCGGCAGGATGGCCCGGGTGCGAGGGGTGATGCGCTTCTCGACATCGCTGGGATCGGCGCACAAGGTCTTCGGGTCCACCTCGCACAGCACCAGCCGCGCCCCCGCCCCCAACACCGCCATCGGCGCGGCCTGGAAGTTGATGCTCGGCACGATCACCTCGTCGCCGGGATCGAGGTCCAGGCATCGCATCGCCATGTCGAGTCCGCAGCTTGCGGTGCTGATGGAAACCGCGTGCTTCGTGCCACAGTAGGCCGCGAACTGGCGCTCGAAGTCCTCGAACTCCTCGGTGATGAAGCCGAAGCCGACGGACGGCTCCAGGGAAGCGCGGATGGTCCTGACGACGGCTTCGATCTCCTCCTCGCCATAGATGCTTCCGAGCATCGGCTCGGACTGCCACGGCCCCGACATGCCCCACTTCAGCGCGGCCTTGCGCTCGACTTCGGTCATCGTCTCATGCCCTCCATCTCGATGAATGCGCTGGCCTGGTTCGTGGAGGCGGTCTGCCTTCCTTCCGGGAAGGCGGCGCGTCGGCCGCGAAGAAGATGCTCGCACCACTGACCGGAGGGAGCTCGCATGCAGTTCGGTCACTTCTCAGAGGACGGCAGGGAGTACGTGATCACGCGGGTCCCAACTCCGCGGGCGTGGGAGAACTACCTCAGCAATCACGAGTACGGGGTGAAGGTGGAGGAGACCGGAGGCGGCTACAGTGTCCTGCCCGCTGCTCCCGGCTGCCGGATCACCTATGCTTCAGCGGGGGAGCCATTCAGCAAGGTCTTCTATCTGCGCGACCGGGAGTCGGGACGCCATTGGAGCCTGACCTGGCAGCCGGTCGCTCACGCCTACGAGAGCTTCCAGTGTCGCCACGGCCTCGGCTACACCATCTTCGAGATGTCCTGCGAGGGCATCGAGACCGAGCTACGCGTGTTTGTCCCTGTAACGGATCCGGTCGAGGTCTGGACGGCAACGATCCGAAACCCGAGCGAACGGCCCCGAAGTCTTACCCTCTTCCCATATCTCGAGTGGCATCTCGCGCCGTACCTGAAGCCGTGGGATAACTACCGCAACTACATCGCAGCGCATTGGTCGCCGGAGGAACAGCTCGTCATTGCTGAGGTCATGGACCCGGCCCAGCCGGGTCACAGCTTCGTCGGCTTCGCCGGGGTTGATCGCGCTCCCGCGGGCTGGGATACCGAGCGAGCGGCCTTCATCGGGGATGGCTCGCTCGCCGCCCCGGCCGCGGTGACAGGCGGTTGCTGCGCGAACAGCGATATGCCCGGCGACGGAAGGGCCGTTGCCGCCTTTGCGGTTGACCTCGAGCTCGCCCCAGGAGAGGCTGCGACGGTCACACTCGTCATCGGCTTCTCCGCTGATGCCACGCAGCGCGAGCGGCTGCGCGACAGCTACCTTCGTGCCGACGCGGCCGAGGACGCGTTCCAACAAGTGCGCGCGGGATGGCGCGAGCTGGCGAAGCAGCCGTTCATCGAGACCCCGGATCGGCGGCTCGACCGGATGACGAACCTGTGGCTGAAGGCGAACATCCAGCAGCTCTCCCGCATGATCCGCGAGGGAATCAGGGGATATCGCGACACGCTCCAGGATGTCATAGGCCTGGCATCGTTCGACGCAGAGACGGCGAGGCGGAGGCTGGTGGAGGCGCTGTCACACCAGTACGCGGACGGACACGCGCCGAGGCAGTTCTCGTACAACGGCGGCCCGCACGATCTCCGCGTGTACAACGATAGCCCGCTCTGGCTGATCCTCGCTACCGCGCGCTATCTGAAGGAAGCCGGCGACTTCGGCCTGCTCGACGAGGGCGTTGCCTTCCTCGACAGCGATGAGAGCGCCCCTGTAATCGAGCATCTGCGCCAGGCGCTGGAGTGGGTGGCCCAGCGCCGCGGCTACCATGGCCTTGTCCGCATTGACCGGGGAGACTGGTGCGACGCGCTCGATGAGGTCGGCAAGGAGGGCAAAGGTGTCAGCGTCTGGCTCTCCCAGGCCTTCCACCTTGCGCTGGTGGAGTTCGTGGACATCTGCCGACTCCATGGTGACGCGGACCTCGCCCAGGGCTACCGTCAGTGCGCCGACGACCTCCGTGAGAAGATCGAGGAGCACGGGTGGGACGGCGGTTGGTACGTCTGCGCGATCTCGGACAGCGACCGGCGGCTGGGTGCCAAGGGCGCGCAGACAATGGAGATCTACTTGAACTCGCAGTCGTGGGCGGCAATCGGCCAGGCCGGCGACCCGGCGCGCATCGCTCGCGCGCTCGACTCGGCTGACGCGAAGCTGGGCTCGCGCTACGGGCCGCTGTTGATCGACCCGCCGTACCGCGCTTATGACCCCGATGTCGGCCGGCTGTCGGTGTTGCGGCTGGGCTGCGGTGAGAATGGCACGGTGTACGTGCACGCTGCTGTGTTCTATGCGCTGGCGAACCTGATTGCCCGGCGGCCCGACCAGGCGATGGAGGTGCTGCGGCGGATCGCGCCGATGCTGGAAGCGCACGACCCCGAGGTGACGCAGGCCGCGCCGTACGCATATGTGAACTCCTATGTCGGCCCGTGCTACCCCGCTCACGAGGGCCGCACGCTGGCCAACTGGTACACGTCGTCCTGCTCGTGGACGCTGCTCCTGGTCACCGACTGGCTGCTCGGGGTCAGGCCCACCTATGACGGGCTCCTGATAGACCCGTGCCTGCCATCGGACTGGGAGGGCGCGTCGCTAAGGCGCGAGTGGCGGGGCGCGAGCTACGAGATCACCATCACCAAGCCCCGCGGTCTTGTCGGCGGCCGCGTCGAGGTCAGCTTAGATGGTGTGGCGCAGCCCGGCAACGTGGTTCCTGCTTTCTCGGATGGGCGGAGGCACGTCGTATCCGTCCGGGTCGCGCACAGTTCGTAGCGGGCGGGACGGGAGGCAGGCGTCCTGCACTACAGCGCAGGGGACGCTTCACACGTGCAGAAGAGTGCGCATCGAGGGTGGCTTGACCCCGTCTTTGCCCGGCGAGGCGCAGCGGACGATGAGGACCCCGCCCCGATCACGTAAGCGACGAAAGCAAGAGCAAGCGCGCGGTCAGCGATGGGATCATCGCTTGGCAACAGCTGCCACCGTGCTGACGGTGGGCCTGCTTGCGCTTGCTGTCTACGCACTCGACCCGAGTAAGCCGACCGGTTGGAGCTGGCAGGTCCTGATGCTGTGCGCTCTGGTCGCCGCGCTTGCTTGGCGAGCGCTAGTAGGGCCTGCCCTGAGCGCAGTCGAAGGGCAGCCCGAGCCAGGCGAGCGGACAGAGGGCCGACCAGTCCTGCGCTCATCGCTGCTAGTCTGGGTATTGCTGCTCGGCGCGGCCACCGCACCCAACCTCCAGAGCTTGCGAGTCGGCTTCCTGGCCGACGACTACGGCCTTGTCGGGTCCGCGAAGTCTGGCGCTGGTCCGCTTGACGCTATGCGCCTCGTCCCTCTTCAAGTCTTCCACCGCCCGGTGAGCGCACTCCTTTGGTGGCTCGGGGGGCACCTCTGGGGCTGGTCCCCGCTGGGCTTCCACCTCCTCAGCGTGCTCCTGCATGCTGGCAACACCGCGCTGCTCTATCTGCTAGCACGCCGTTACATTGGCAGCATCTACGGCGGCGCCATGGCCGCGCTGCTGTTCGCCGTTCATCCGTACCATGTTGAGGCGACCACCTGGGTCGCCGCACAGCCCGACCTGCTGTGCCTTTTGTTCTGTCTCCTGTCTCTGTGGGGTCTCGAAGGATACATTGAGGGGCCCACGCTCCTTCGCCGCGGCCTCGCCCTCGCCGGTGCTGTTGCCGCTTACGGCCTGGCGCTGTACAGCAAAGAAACCGCCATGGCATTCCCAGGCGTCGTCTTCCTGCGCCTCGTGCTTGTGCCTAACCGTCGGTTGCTGCGCGCCGCGGGGGTGACCGCGGGCTTCGGCTTGGTGCTCGCGATCTACCTTACGGTTCGATGGCTCGTGCTTGGCAAGGATTGGCTTGCCAGCTATCGGCCTGCCCTGGACTTCTGGAACACGGTCTTCCCTTCCATGCCCTTACGCATCATGGCCGGGTTCTTCTTCCCCGTACATCAGGGCCTCTTCGACTCCCTGGCACAGCCGAGTCTAGCGGCAGCTCTGATAATCGCGATGGCAGTCGGACTGCTATGGTGGATTCGGAGCCTGGAGTTCGTCCCGTGGCAGCGGATAGCGTTATGCCTGGGCTACCTGCTCGTGCTCTGCGTTCCTGCCTGGATGCTGTCGTATACTGTGGGAGTGTCCATGGCGAACAGCAGGTACGCCTATCTCCCCGCCGTCGGACTCTGCCTGCTGTTCGGCGAAGTGCAGGCCAGGCGGCGAGACGGCTGGCGACAGCGGGCACTGGTGGGCGGGGTGACCATCGTTGTCGCGGCGGCACTGTCCCTATGGTACTTCGTGCCGTGGCGGCAGGCCGCGCAGTTGCGGGACGATGTCCTGGCCGCCGGAGTGCGAGTTGTCGAGGGGCTCCCCGAGTCGCCGCCGCCCACAGCCCTGCTGGTGAGGGGGATTCCTTGGTTCCGTCAGGGCGTACCAGTGTGCGTGAACGCCTATAGCATCGCCCTTTCTCCTCTCCTCGCGAGACCGATCGCTATCCAGGAAATCCCGCAGGTTTCCTCCAGCCTGGATGCGATATCCGCGTCGGATTTGCGGCCCGGAGAATACCTCCTGTCCTGGGATCAGGGAACGCGAAGCATGGTGATCGAGCGCGCCGGGGCCTATGCTGCGAGCAGCGCCCCACCGGAGGCGCGACCGTGAGACGTCGCGCCCTGCAGGCTCTCCTCCTGGCATCCGGCATTGGGTCGGTGTGCGTCTGGGCGGTCGTGCTCAGCATGGTTCCTCAGGCGAAGGCACGGGAAGCCGCAAACCGCCTCGTTGACAGAGCACAAGAGCTGGGTGGCAAGGGCAAGGCAGCGGCCTCGCGAGAACTGGTGGACCAGGCCCTGGCCATGGACCCCGACAATCCGCGGGCGCGCCGCGAGCTGGCGATGCATCTGTTGGCGAGAGGACGCGTCGATGAGGCGATAGAGGAGCTGCGGCGAGTCGCCGCTGCCGACCAGCGCAACGGCGGGGCCGCGCGGGAGCTCGCCTCCGTGTTCTACGCGACGAAGGACATGAATGGAGCGCTCCACTGGCTGCGAGAGGCCGCGAAGAGAGAGCCGGACAGCGGACTGGCGTATGTTGGCATGGCCTACTGCCTGCTGGAGACCGGAGATGTCCCTGGCGCAGTTCGGGCGGCGGAGCGGGCCGTCACCCTCTCGCCGCGATATCACCCTGCCTATGCTGTTCTCGGAAGGGCGCGATGGCGGTCCGGCGACCTGAGTGGTGCGCTCGGGGCGCTCGAAGAGGCGCTCCAGCTCCGGCCGAGCGACGTGGGCACGCTGTTGACGGCTGCAGGCGTCACAACTGAACTGGGTCATCAAGACTCGGCCTTGGGCTACGCGCGGCGCGCGGTCAGTGCCGATCCGAACGAGGGACTCGCGTGGTTGGTGCTCTCCCAGATTCTCACTGCGAATGGGCGCGGCGCCGAGGCGAGGCGGGCGCTCTCGCGAGCACAGGCACTCAAGCCATCCGGTGCAGAGATTGGGCGACCCCAGATCCGCCCGCACAGACGCGGCTCGCAGTAGGTCAGCCGCCTGGCCGCGTGATCGCCGGCTCCGCGCCAGCTTGGTCTTGCATTTCGGCTCGAAAACTGCGAACATCCAGGGTACACGTGGGCAAACGCGCGCGAGTACGAGAGGAGGCAGAGCTAGGAGTGAACCACCAGGACAGGAGCTGGGCGCCGAAGCATGGACTGGAGCACCACGGCTTCCGCAATATAGGCCGTGTCTACTGGACGCTGAACACGCCCGCGCTCTACGAGCAGATCGTGCGCAGGCGAGAGGGGATGATCGGTCACCTCGGGCCGATCGTCGTGCGGACGGGGGACCACACCGGGCGCTCGCCCGACGACAAGGTGGTCGTGCACGAGCTCTCCTCGGCCGACCACATCTGGTGGGGTCCGGTCAACCGGCCATTCGACGAGCAGCACTACAAGCAGCTCTACCAGCGCTTGCTCGCTTACATCCAGGGGAAGGACATCTTCGTCCAGGATGGCGAGGTGGGCGCGCATCCCAGCTACCGGGTGCCCATCCGCATCATCACCGAGCACGCCTGGCAGAGCCTGTTCGCCCGCAACATGTTCATCCAGATCAAGGACCGGGAGCGCCTGATAGAGCACGTGCCCGAGTTTCGCGTGCTCTGCTTCCCCGGTTTCCATGCCATCCCCGACGTAGATCACACCCGGACAGAGACGTTCATCGTCATGAACTTCGCGGAGAAAACGATCCTGATCGGCGGCACCTCTTACGGCGGCGAGATCAAGAAGTCCATTTTCACGATCCTGAACTACGTGCTGCCACGCACCCAGGTGCTGAGCATGCACTGCTCGGCCAACGTCGGGCCGCGGGGCGACGCCGCGATCTTCTTCGGCCTCTCCGGGACGGGCAAGACCAGCCTCTCGGCCGATCCCAGCCGGGCGCTCATCGGCGATGACGAGCACGGCTGGTGCGACGATGGCATCTTCAACTTCGAGGGCGGCTGCTACGCGAAGGCGATCCGGCTCTCGCCCGAGGCGGAGCCCTATATCTACGAGTGCACCCGCCGCTTCGGGACAGTGCTCGAGAACGTTGCCATTGACGCCGACACGCGGCGGCTCGACCTGGACGATGACTCGCTCACCGAGAACACCCGCGCCTGCTATCCGATCACCCATCTGCCGAATGCCATTCGCAATGGCATGGGCGGCCACCCGGAGAACGTGGTCTTGCTCACCTGTGATGCGTTCGGCATCATGCCGCCGGTGGCGAAGCTCACCGCCGAGCAGGCGATGTACCACTTCCTGTCGGGCTATACCGCGCGCGTCGCCGGCACGGAGCGCGGGGTAGATGAGCCGCAGGCCGTCTTCAGCGCCTGCTTTGGGGCGCCATTCATGGCATTGGCGCCACCCGTCTATACCAGCATGTTCGGCGACCGCGTCCGCAATCACAAGGCGAAGTGTTGGCTCATCAACACGGGATGGATCGCCGGCCCCTACGGGGTGGGTCACCGCATTGACATCGCCTCAACGCGCGCCATCGTGGATGCCGCCCTCACCGGGAAGCTCGATGATGTCCCCTGTGAGAAGGACCCGAACTTCGGGCTGCTCGTGCCCAAAACCTGCCCGGGCATAGATGATAAGCTGCTCCGCCCGCGCGACGCCTGGGAGGACAAGCAGCAGTATGACACGATGGCGCGGGACCTGGCCGCGCGCTTCGCCCAGAACCTGAAGCAGTTCGAGGGCAACGTCAGCGATGACGTGAAGAGGGGCGGACCTCAGCCATCCTGAGGTCTGGCGCAGTCGGTGGCTGGCGGCGGGCCTGTCCGCCGCCAGCGGATTCGTAGTTCCGTCGCCGGCCATTCACATTTCCGCCATCCCGCGCCGCTATTCTGACATAGGAGTTGGGGCGGTCACCGGCCGCGGAGGCATTCTCTTGGGCAAGTTCTCATGGGTGGTGCTGTTGTTGGTCTTCCTGGCGCTGCCGGGATGCGGAGGCGGAACGAGCCCCAACGCGACGGGTTCGCCGGCGGCAGAGACAAGAGCGAGGCCGACGCGTGCCGAGCCGGTCCGGCTGATAGCCTTTGTCGGCTCGGCGAGCAAACCGCCGGCCCAAGAAGCGAAGGCCGCCTATGAGAAGCAGAATCCCGGCGTGACGGTTGACATGACCTTCGGCGGGTCGGGGACGCTGTTGCAGCAGATGACGCTGGAGAAGACCGGCGATATCTACATGCCCGGGTCCGACGATTACATGGACAAGGCCGAAGCGAAGGAGGCGGTGATCCCGGGGACGCGCGCCATCGTCGCCTATCTTGTTCCGATGATCTGCGTGCAGAAGGGAAACCCGAAGGGGATCACGGGGCTGGCGGACCTGGCGAGGCCGGGGCTAACAGTCGGTCTGGCAGAAGCGGGAGCTGTTTGCCTCGGAGACGTGTCTGCCCAAAGCCTGGAGAATGCCGGATTGCTCGCCGCGGTGAGGAAGAACGTCATCACCTATGCCAGGAGCTGCGAGCAGACGCAGCAGCTCGTTCAGCTCGGCGAGGTTGACGCAGTGATCGGCTGGGATGCCTTTCAGCAGTGGGCGCCCGATAAGATAGACGTCGTGCCGATACCGCTAGAGTACGCCCGTCCGCGCACCATCCCAGTGGCCATCTCGGTTTACTCGACGCACAGAGGCGCGGCCCAGCGGTTTGTTGACTTCCTCACTTCGACCGAGGGAAAGGCGATCTTCTCGAAACATGGCTACAGCGTCGAACCACCGCCCGGGTAACGGTATGGCGCCGGCGGTTCGAGCGACGGGAAGGAACAGAACCGCGCTGGCAGTGGCGACCCTGCTTGCGCTGCCACTGCTGATCTACCTGCTCGCTCCGATCATCGGGCTGCTGGCGCGGACTACCCCGCACATCTGGCGCTCCTATGCATGTTGCTGGGAGGCGGCGACTGCGCTGAAGCTGAGCCTGATCACGGCGAGCATCGCGCTGGTGGTGTCAGTTATCATCGGGACGCCGGTGGCCTACTGGCTGGCTCACTACACCTTCCGCGGCAAGAGTGTCGTTGATACGGTGATAGACCTGCCACTCGTGCTGCCGCCTTCCGCCGCGGGGTTCGCGCTGCTGCTTCTCTTCGGCAGCCAGGGCATCGGATCGTGGTTGCTTCAGCATGGGCTGCGCATCTCGCTCACACCGCTGGCGGTGGTGATGGCCCAGGTCTTCATCGCCTCTCCCTTCTACGTGAAACAGGCGCGGGCGGGCTTCGAAGCGGTGCCGGCAGAGCTGAGGCTGGCGTCCGCCACCCTCGGCGCGGGGCCGGCCCGGACGTTCTTCCGGGTGACGGCGCCACTGGCGAGCCATGCACTGCTGGCTGGCGCGGTGATGGCCTGGGCGCGGGCGTTGGGGGAGTTCGGGGCGACGCTGGTGTTCGCGGGGGCTTTCCCGGGGCGCACCGAGACGATGCCGATCGCCATCTACACCGCCAGCACGACCAACCTGCCGGCTTCGATTGCGCTGGCGACAACGCTGGTGGTGGTGTCCTTCGCCGTGCTGCTGGTTGCCCGGGCGCTGCTCGAACGGCGGGTGCGACCGCTGGCCGGCGGCTGATGGAGGAGCATGGCAAGGCCGTAGCAGGCGTGATCGGGTGCTCGTGGGAACGCCCGGTGGGAGTGTGGAAAAGACACCTGGGGGGGGATTGACAGAGTTGTGGGGTGTGGTATACTGACGAGTGCCCTGACAGAGGGCAACTGCCGGAGGGCGCAAAAACGCTCGTCTACAGCTACCGATTCTGAATAGCGCGTAGCAAGTAGGGTAGGAGCCAACCGCAGACGGGGCTCGGCCCCGTCTGCGTTGTTGTGTCCGGCAGGAGAACCTTGAAAACAGCATAGTCGTGAGAGTCGAGTGATGTCGTTGTGCTCTCTGGCCCCGCCAGACCCGTTGTCTGGAAGGGGTTAAGCTACTAAGGGCACGTGGTGGATGCCTTGGTAGAGACAGCCGATGAAGGACGCGGCCAGCGGCGAAACGCCTCGGGGAGCTGCAAGCAAGCTTTGATCCGGGGGTGTCCGAATCGGGAAACCGGACAGGAGTGATGTCCTGTCGTCGCCGAGCCAATCAATAACTCGGCGATGGGAACCCGGGGAACTGAAACATCTCAGTACCCGGAGGAAAAGAAAGCAACCGCGATTCCCTGAGTAGTGGCGAACGAAAGGGGAACAGCCTAAACCCACGCCGTGTCAAGGCCCCAGCCGTTGCGGTGTGGGTGTCGTGGGATCGGACTGGGTGAGCCTGGGGGCTCGCCGGGGAGTTAACAATCGCATCGTTAGCCGAATTGGCATGGGACGGCCAGCCAGAGACGGTGACAGCCCGGTAGGCGAAAGCGATGCGACTCTCTGGGTCCGGTTCCCAAGTACCACGGGGCACGAGGAATCCTGTGGGAATCCGGGAGGACCATCTCCTAAGGCTAAACACTGTCTCTGACCGATAGCGAACTAGTACCGTGAGGGAAAGGTGAAAAGGACCGCGCGAGCGGAGTGAAATAGAACCTGAAACCGCGTGCCTACAAACGGTCGGAGCCCCATGTGACGCTCCTTCGGGAGCATCACGGGGTGACGGCGTGCTTCTTGCATAATGAGCCGGGGAGTTGACCTCAGTGGCAAGGTTAAGGGCCTCTGGTCCGGAGCCGCAGGGAAACCGAGTCCGAATAGGGCGATCCAGTCACTGGGGACAGACCCGAAACCAGGTGATCTACCCATGGCCAGGGTGAAGCGAGGCTAATCCCTCGTGGAGGCCCGCACCAGTGTCGGTTGAAAACGGCTTGGATGAGCTGTGGGTCGGTGTGAAACGCTAATCGGACCTGGAGATAGCTGGTTCTCCCCGAAATAGCTTTAGGGCTAGCCTCGAGCGATGACTCGCGGAGGTAGAGCACTGAATGGGCTAGGGGCGTTCATAGCGCTACCAAACCCAATCAAACTCCGAATGCCGCGAGATTCAAACTCGGGAGTCGGACTGTGGGGGATAAGCTCCATGGTCGAAAGGGAAATAGCCCAGACCGCCGGCTAAGGTCCCCAAACCGAGCTAAGTGGAAAAGGAAGTGACTCTGCGCAAACAGCCAGGAGGTTGGCTTAGAAGCAGCCATCCTTGAAACAACGAGTAACATCGGACTGGTCGAGTGGAGTTGCGCCGAAGATCCAACGGGGCTCAAGCTCGGTACCGAAGCCGCGGATGTGCGGATCGCTACGGTGATCCGGACATGGTAGGGGAGCGTTCGGCCCAGGGGTGAAGCGGCACCGTAAGGAGCCGTGGACCGCGGCCGAAGTGCGAATCCCGGCATAAGTAGCGAAAAAGAGAGTGAGAATCTCTCTCGCCAAAAGCCTAAGGTTTCCCAGGCAAGGTTCGTCCTCCTGGGCTCAGCCGGGCCTAAGCCGAGGCCGAAAGGCGTAGGCGATGGACAGCCGGTCGACATTCCGGCGCCACTGCACGGCGATCAAGACGCGATGAGGGGACGTCACTGGGTGTGTCAGCGCGCGATTGGATTGGCGCGTTCTGGGCCGAGACAGTCCGGCAGGAAAATCCGCCGGAACAGCTGTCGGAGCTTGGAGGAGGAAAGGCTTCGGCTGGACTGAACTGACTTGACCAGTGGCCACGAAAAGCCTCTAGCGAGTCGTGCAGTGCCCGTACCGCAAACCGACACAGGTAGGCGGGCAGAAGATGCCAAGGCGCGCGAGAGAACCCTCGCTAAGGAACTCGGCAATCTCGCTCCGTAACTTCGGGAGAAGGAGCGCCTCCTGGTCCGAGCGGACTTGCTTCGCTCGGGCAGCCGGAGGCCGCAGTGAAAAGGCCCAGGCGACTGTTTACCAAAAACACAGGTCTCTGCTAAGCCGCAAGGCGAAGTATAGGGGCTGACGCCTGCCCAATGCCAGAAGGTTAAGGGGCGGGGTCAGTCCGCCGCAAGGCGGACGAAGCTCCAATCCGAAGCCCTGGTGAATGGCGGCCCTAACTCTAAGGGTCCAAAGGTAGCGAAATTCCTAGTCGGGTAAGTTCCGACCTGCACGAAAGGCGTAACGATCTGGGCGCTGTCTCGGCGAGGGACTCGGCGAAATTGTAGCGCCAGCGAAGATGCTGGCTACCCGCGACAGGACGGAAAGACCCCGTGGAGCTTTACTACAGCCTGGTATTGGATTTTGGCGAATCGTACAGAGGATATGTGGGAGCCGGTGAAGCAGAGGCTCTGGCTTCTGTGGAGGCGACCTTGGAATACCACATGCGATTCTCCGGGATTCTAACCGTAGCCCTTATCGGGTGGCGGGACAGTATCAGGTGGGTAGTTTGACTGGGGCGGCCACCTCCTAAAAGGTAACGGAGGTGTTCAAAGGTTCCCTCAGTGCGGTTGGAAATCGCACGGCGAGTATAAGGGCAGAAGGGAGCTTGACTGCGAGAGCGACCACTCGAGCAGAGACGAAAGTCGGACCTAGTGACCCGGCAGTTCGGGATGGAACGGCTGTCGATCAACGGATAAAAGCTACCCCGGGGATAACAGGCTTATAGCGCCCGCGCGCTCACAGCTACGGCGCTGTTTGGCACCTCGATGTCGGCTCGTCGCATCCTGGGGCTGGATAAGGTCCCAAGGGTTGGACTGTTCGTCCATTAAAGCGGCACGCGAGCTGGGTTCAGAACGTCGTAAGACAGTTCGGTCCCTATCCGTCGCGGGCGTAAGAGGTCTGAGGAGGGCTGCCGCCAGTATGAGAAGACCGCGGTGGACGGACCTAGGGTGTACCAGTTGTCCCGCCAGGGGCAAATGCTGGGTAGCCATGTCCGGTCGAGATAAGCGCTGAAAGCATCTAAGCGCGAAACTCGCTCCAAGACTAGACCTCTCACCGGGTTAACCGGGTAAGGCCGCAGGAAGACTACCTGCTTGATAGGCCGGAGGTGTAAGCACGGCAACGTGTTCAGCCAACCGGTACTAATCGGCCGAGGGCTTTAACCCCTTCCAGAGAGCGGATCTGGATTCAGGTCAGAGCGCACAACGAATCGCTTCGATTCTCACGGCTATGTGTTATGTGGGGCAGGAGTCGCACTCCTGCCCTGCAGACCAAAAACTCGTTTTGCTTCCGGTGACCATGGCGGAGGGGAAACGCCTCTTCCCATTCCGAACAGAGAAGCTAAGCCCTCCAGCGCCGATGGTACTGTAGGGGAAACCCTATGGGAGAGTAGGTCGTTGCCGGGAGCGCTAGTATTGGACCCGTCCGCCTCAGGCGGACGGGTTCTTCGCGTTGGGCGGGAGCTTGCTCCTGCCACCCGCACGCTCCTCCGGGCGGACTTCGTGTATAATGGACTCACGGAGGACTGCAGCCATGGTCACCCATCATCTCACCGCTATCATCGAGCGCGAAGGAGACGGATACGTCGCTCTCTGCCCCGAGCTCGACATCGCCAGCCAGGGGGACACCGTCGAGGAGGCGCGTGCCAACCTCCGAGAGGCGCTCGAGCTCTTCTTTGAGACGGCCTCCGAGGAGGAGATCCGCACCCGGCTGCCAAGCGAGGTCTACGTGACGAGCTTGGAGGTAGGCGTTGGCTAGTGTAGTGTCCCTAACGCTTCTTTACATTTGGCGATCCTGGCCAGAATGCGTTCGACCGGGGCGCTCCAGACGAAAGGTGTCGGGTCTTGGTTGTGTCCTTCGATGTAGGCCAT
>Ga0315291_10004883_pt1 | contig 16928 bp, 8 predicted proteins | sample YL17G12_20_MG_FD_203070 | JGI IMG/M metagenome (GOLD analysis project Ga0315291, IMG submission 203070) | Sediment microbial communities from Yellowstone Lake, YNP, Wyoming, USA - YL17G12_20 | ecosystem: Environmental > Aquatic > Freshwater > Lake > Sediment | place: USA: Wyoming | collected...
CCGCCCCCCCGCCCGCGCCGCCCGCGGCGGGCGGCGGGGTGTGTGTGTTTGTCCTCCTGCCCGGGCGGGGGGGGGGGGGGGGGGGGGGGCGCTCCCGGCCGCGCGCTCGTTTGCGCGCTCCCCCTTTTTTTGTCGGGATGTGACCCGCGGCCGCTAGACCCCGCTCGCGCCATCATACCCGCACCAGTGGCTAGCTGAAAATTGGCGTAAACCAAAATGGGAAGGCTGGGGCAGGCGCTCCACTGTTTGCGTCGCCCCCCAAACGCATCCTTTTTCACATTTATCATCAAAAAAATATATATATATATAAAAACTCCCCCTTTCTCTCTTCTCTTCATCCATCCAGCCTCGTCAAGGAGCGGGGCGAGGGCCGCTGGTCCGACCTGGCCATCTACTTCCCTGGTCGAGTGGGCAAGCAGTGCCGGGAACGGTGGCACAACCAGCTGCGGCCCAACATCAACCGGGTAAAGAAGGAGAGAGAAAAGCGCGCGCGTGGCCGCAGCGTCATTCCCCTTTTTTAGCAGCAGGCAGAAAGTAGAAAGAGACCACCTCCCGTAACGCCTCCCAAAAACACCTCTCTTCTCTCTCTCTCCCTCATTTCCCACCCACCCACAAACACAACAGACGCCCTGGACGGAGGAGGAGGAACTGATCATCGTGGAAGAACACAAGCGGACGGGTAAAGAGAAGGAGAAAGAGAAGGAGGGAAAAGAAGGAGCGGGGGGCCGTACCTCCCTCAACCTTTTTCCCCCTTTGCCGCTCTCCTACTGCCTCACTCTCTCACTCTCTCGCCAGGCAACAAGTGGGTGGACATCGCCCGCCGCATCCCAGGCCGCACCGAGAACGCCGTCAAAAACCACTGGAACGCGACCCTGCGGTGCAAGGATGCGGCGGGCGCGCGGCAGCCCACCCCGCTCCGCGACTACATCGCCGACCTCCGGGACGCCGGCCTGCTGGCGCCCAGGCCCCTGCCGGCGGCCGCGCTGCATGCGGCTGGCGCGGCGGTTAATGGTGGTGGTGGGCTTGAGCTGGGCGCGCCGCCGCCGCCCCGGCCGGCGGCCTGGCCGGCGAGGGGTAAGGGTGGGGGCGGGGGCGGGGGCAGGGGCGGGGGCGGGGGCGGGGGCAGGGGCGGGCCGGCCGGCGCCCCGCCCGCGGCGACAGCCTTTGTGCCGACCGAGTCCGCCCGCCCCTCGAAGAAACCACGCTGGGTGACGGCCATGGCGGCGGCGGCGGCGGCAGGGGGTGGCGGGGGTGGGGGCGGGAGTGGCGCGGCCGCCGGCCCGCCCGCGCCTGGCCCGCCCGGGCGCGTCACCGTCCCCTCCCCGCTCGCCCTGTGCCTGGGCGGTGGGAATGGCCTCCTCTCGGGTGCCCTTCTGCCGCCCGGCGGGCCCGCGGCGCCCTTTTTGCCGGCCGCCACGCACCGTCAGGCCGGCCCCGCCACCCAGTGGCGCCTGGTCCAGTTCCAGGTGAGTGCGGGGGCGGCGGCGGCGACGGCGGCGGTGGCCGCGGCGGCGGGCCACCTGCCCGCCCTGCCGCCGGCGCCGGCGCTGACTGCCCGCCGCCGCCCGGCCAGCGCGCCTGCCGGCGCGCGCCTACCGGGCGGCCTGCGGGGCGGCGGGCCGGGGGGGGTGGCGGCGGCGGGCGGCGCGGCGGCCCACACACCCCACGCCGGCACGTTCATGGCCTTTGGCGGGTGCGGGACCGGGCACAGCGGCGGGGGCGGGAGCTGCGGCGGCGATCACACGCCGGGCGGCGGCGCGGCCGGCGTCGCGGCGGCCGCGCCCACCCCGACCGCCTCTTCGCCCACCCTGGCCCCTGCCGACGACGACGACCACCTGCGCCGCACGCTTCGGGACGTGGCCGAGGTGACGGCCGGGCTGCTGCTGTCCCCGGTGGTGGGTGGTGGGAGTGGCGGTGGCAGCGGTGGTAGCACGCCCCGGGCCGGGGCGGGCGGGCGGCGGGGTGAGGGGGGGGCGGGGGGCGGGGCGGCGGCCGCCAGCGCGCTCGCCCGCCCGTCGGCAGGCGCCCGCCCGGCCGACTCCCCTTGCCTCCTCGTCCTGACGGGCGTGGGTGGGGGGCACAGCGACGGCTTGGGCGGGGGCTCTGGCCTGTGCACGCCCCGCCCCGGGGCAGCCCCCACGCCGCCAGCGCCGACCTCCCCACGGCTGGGCGCGGCGGCCAACGGCACGCTGGCCCGCCCGGTGCCGCCCCGGCGCGGGCGTGGTGGCGGGGCGGCACACGGCACCCGCCCTGCTGCCGCCGCCGCCGCCGCCGCCGCCTCGTCCGCCACCTGGCCGCCCGGCCACCCACGGGATGAGGTCGATGAGGCGGCGGCCACGCTTATCCTGCTCTCCCCCGCGGGGCCGGGGTGCGCGTGGTTGAGCGGCGGCCCGCCTGGTGGGGCGGTGCCGCCGCACCCGCACCCGCACCCGCCATCGGAGTGGCCTGCCACCACCGCCACCGTGCTGCCCGTCGACCCGCCCGTCCCGGCGCTGACCCCGGGCGGCCCCGCCCTGGCGGACCTGAGCTTGGCCGCCGCCTGGGCGACGCCTCTGGTGGGCGGGCTGGATGGGGGGGCCCCCCTGCCGGCGGTCGCGTCCACGCCGGCGGTCGAGGGGGAGGCGCCGCCAGCGGCGGCCGGGCACACGGCCACGGCCGCCCCTCCCACCGCCGCCGCCCCCGCCCCACGGGGTGCGGCCACCCCTGTCGGCCGCCACGCCCCCGGGCGAGCCCTGCTGGAGATTTCGGCCCAGGGCGGCCCAGGGCGGGCACCACCAGTCCTGCCCCTCCGGTGCGTGCCCGGCCTGGCCGCGTCCCTGCTCGCCGCCCAGGCCGCGCCCGTGTGCGTCCACGGCTGGGCGTCGCCCTCGGCCTGGCTGTGCTCGCCCGTCGTGGCGGTGGCTGGGATGGCGGCGGTGGCGGCGCCGCCGTCGCCAGTCACTGCGCGCGCAGTCGCGGCCGCCCTGAAGAAAATCACAAAGGGAGGGAGGCGGGCCGGCGTGGGGGCCGGCGCTGGCGGCGCTCCAGGGCGGCGGTCGACTCGCAAGGGCCGGACTCCCGTTCGGGGGTGAATGTCGTGTTGCTTTGGGGCGTGACAGAAAAGTTGTGGGCACAGAGAAAGGAAAAGAGGGAGGGGGGGGTCAAAATAAAGAGACGAATAAAATGGCTGCCTTTCTAACAACACACGCACGGCACGCCGCACACAACACACGCACGGCGCGCCGCACACGAACGCACACACACACACACACACACACACTGACTGTGCTGTGGCTCTCTCTAGAGGTGCGTCGCCACCGGCCGCCCATCCCCACCACTGCTCCTGCCCCGCCCCACCCCGCCCTCCTCCCCGCCCCCCCTCCACTCCCCGCCGGCCCCCCACACCCACACCTCATTGTGCCGCCCCGCCCACCGGGTGGGCGGGTCGTACAGGGCGAGGCCGAACGCGCCGCCCACCTGGAAGGGGATGCGCGCCCGGGTGAGGGCGAGGGCGAGGCGGGCGGCGTTGGACAGGGCGACCCCGCCCCGGGCGAACCCGCCAAAGGGGAGGGCAAAGGTGAGGGCGGCCGGGCGGGCGGCCAGCGCGACGCCCGGGTCGGTCGGGGCCGGGAAGGCGGCGGCGAGCAGCGGGGAGGGCGCTGGAGCACCGCCGCCGCCGCCTGCCCTGCCGCCTGCCCTGCCGCCTGCCCTGCCGCCTGCCTTGCCGCCGCCCGCCACAGGCGGCGGCGGCGGCGGCGGCAGGGGCGGCAGGTAGGCTGCGACCGTGAAGGCCGGGTGGAGGCCGGCGTACGTGTCGGAGGTCGGGCGCAGGATGACGAGCGTGGGCGCGCCCCGGGGGATGGTCGCATTGGCGGCGTTGGCGCCCCGGGCGTACCGTTCCAGCATGAGGACGCCCTCCGCGAGGGCGACCTCCGCGTTGATGGCGGTCACGTCGACGGAGACGTAGGTGGCTGCATGAGAAGGAAAGAGAGAGACAGGCGAGGTGAGAAAAAGGGGGGGGAGTGGTGGGGGGGGGGTCGAGAAAAAAGCAGCGCCTTGCCGGCGCAACAAGCGCCGGGCGTGCATGAATCTGCCCCCGCGCCCGCCACCCCTCTCTCTCCCTTCACGCCTCCATGTGCACTCCATGGACGCGCATTGCACTCTACACAAGCCATCGCCGCCGCCACCGGCCTCGCCCGTACCTGGCTCGTACGCGCGCGCCTCGAAGCCACTGCCCGAGTGCGCGGCGTCTGCAGCAAAGGGCGCGCACGGCGAGCCGTGGCAAAACCAGGGCTCCTCGAAAGCGCGCGGGCTCTTGCGGCCGCCACCACCACCCCCTGTAGAGTTCAGGTAGACGGGGGTCCGGTGCGTGGCCGTGGATGCAGATGACGTGTCGGCGATGGCGGCGTAGGCGAACAGGCAGAGCAAGGCGAAGGAGAGAATGCGGGCAAAAACTGCGGGCGCCAGCGTCCCCGCCGGGTGGCCGCGCGGGGACGCGGGTGGGGCCATGGGAGAGCACCCCGCAGGCACGGGGATTCCTGTGCAGGTCCGGGGTGGAAGGGAAGGGTGTTGGAGTGGGTCCGGCCGCGCCCCGGCGCGCGGGGGCGGGAGAGCAAGGGAGGGGACAGAAGCGAGCGAATAAAACGAGCCAGTGTATCTCCACCTTGGCATATCAACCAACAACGCTCTCGATTCGCTCACGCACCACCACCTCACGCCGGCACCTCCCACGCCGGCACCGCCCCGACATCCACCCTGTCCAACCGCACCACGCCCACCAGCCCCTCCGGCAGCTCGCCCGGCGCCTCGTTCCCCTGCACCAGGACGGCAATGTCGATGACCAGGCCCTTGACCGCACCCTGGACGAGGCCGACCACGTGGGCGGCCGTCCGGGAGGAGCCCACGTCCACGTCCACCTCAAACCAGCCAGGCCCAGCGAAGTAGCGCGTGTCGATCTTGGTCGCCAGCAGGCAGGGCGTGTTCTGGCCGACCGCCCGCTGGAGCACCCACCCGCCCCCGCTGGTGAGGCGAGGGATGATTTTGAAGCCGGCCGCCCGCCCCGCCGCCGGGTCGGCGGGGTTGCGGCACCCCGTGATGAAGCGGGCGAGGGCCAGGTCAAAGGGGTCGAGGGTGCCGGGCGGGAGGGCGGCGACGTGGGGCGCCCACCAGGGCGTGGACGACGGCGCGTCCTCGGCCTCCCCGCTGCCCGCTCCCTCCTGAGGAGGAGGGGGGGCGCGCAGGCGGGCGGCCGCCTCCCCCGCGGCTGCGGCGGCAGCGGCGGCTAGGGCGTCCCCGCTCACCGCCGTCGCCGCCCGCCTGTGGCCTGACGCAGAGGAAGAGGGCGGCGGCGCGCCGTCCCCACCCGTCGCGCTCACGGCGGAGCGTTGGACGCCGGCTGCAGCCGCGGTCGCTGCAGCCGCGCCCGCGGCCGCGGCCGCCCGTGCGTCGTCGTCGCCGCCTTCCCTCCTCCAACCCCACCAGGGCCTGCCCCCGTCCTCAGTCGTAGGCGGGAGGGTGGGCGCGGGCGGCGGCGGCGAGGTTCCCCCAGCGGGTGGCGCGGGCGGCGGGGACGGGCGCCCACCACGCGCTCGCACGCCTCCATTTTCGGCTGCGAGACTCTCTCCGAGGGCCGCCCGCACGGCGCCCTCCACCCGGGCCACGGGGTGGTAATCGAACGCCCACGCCGCCGTCAGGGACAGGGCGCCTCCTCTATCCGGCACGGACACCTGCCACACAAAGGTGAAGGGGGACGGCGAGGCGGCAATGGCGGGCAGGAAGCGGGCGATGTGGGGGACCGGGCGGGCCACGCGCACCAACTCGACGGCGGCCAGCCGACCGCGCGTGGTCGTCGGCGCGATCTTCTCGCCGTCCGCCAGGTACGTCGCGCCCCGCACACGAAATCCCGCCGCGCCCGGGTCACAAAAGGATTCGGGCGGCAGCGAGCAGGAGGCCGGGACGCCAGGCAGGCGGGGCGCGGGCGGGGGCAGGGTCGGGGCAGGCGCGGGCTCCTCCAGGGAAGGCACGGGCGGGGGCGGCGGCGGCGGCGGCGGCGGCGGCGGCGGCGGCGCTCCATTCCCGCCCGCCTCAGCGCCGACCTTCCTGCGCCGGACAGACGCCAGGGCGGCGCTGCCCGGGCGCAAGCCGCCCAGCGCGTGGGCCCGGGCGATGACGAGGGCCGCCTCCCCCTCCGCGCCCGGTGCCGTGCCCTGAGCGGGCCGGGTGTCCGCCGCCCCGCCTCCCCCTCCCCGCCGGGCCTCCACGGCCGCCGCCCCGTTGGCCAGCACGCCCGCAAAGGCCAGGCCCGCCAGCAGGGGCAGCAGCAAGGCGGACGCCGACCCGTCCGGCACGGCGGCCTGGAAGGCGAGCAGGGCGCAGCCGGCGGTCGCTGCCAGGGCCGCCAGGTCAGCCGCCGCGCTCAGGGCGGCCGCCCGCGCGCTCCGCGTCCGCCCGGTGAAGAAGAAGAGAGGGGGCCAGGCGGCGGTCGCGGCGGCGGCCAAGGCCGCGTAGGCCAGCCCTGCCGCCAGGCGGGCCCCGCCAGGCGCGCCGGGCGCGGTCACGGCCCGGTGCGCGCCCGTGCCGGCCGACACAAAGGCGACCGCCCACCACGCCAGGCGCTTGTGCGGCTTGGCGGGGCGGGGGCCTGGCGGGGAGAAGGGCTTGTGTGTCGCCTCCTCTGGCCTGGTGTGCCACCTCCGCCAGCCGATGGTGAGGAGGAAGGGCAGGGCAATGAGGACGGCCTGTGCAAAAAATAAAGTTTGATGGGGAGGGAGAGAGGTTGAGCGTGCGAAAGAATTCGCAGGTGGCGGGGGGGACAAGCAGAGTCTAGTGTGGGCACGCGCCGCGCCCCCGCTCGCTTCTCGGTGCGGATCTCCCCACGCACTAGGCCCACTGTGTCGCCCACGTGCATGGCTGCGAGGGTGTGTGTGGCAGGTCGAGGACACCCTACCCTGCCCAAACGCCTCTAGTTTAGTTTTTTTGGCGCTCCGCCGGCGAAGATGTGCACGCGTGAGAAGAGAAGAGGTCTCTCTTGCTCACATCTCTTTCGGTAAAACCCCGTCCGCCCCGGTGCCGCCCGCTCACTTTGGCTCTGTCCATTCCGCCCACCGCAATGGCGGTGCCATTTCATTTATCAAGCCGCACCTCTTCATTTTATTTTCCTATCCCCAGGCGGCGGGCGGGCCTCCTCAAACAAACCACAGTGCGAAGGCCGTCCCCCGCGCGCCCTACCACGCAGACAACCCTCCCATCATCACCACCCGCCGTGAGCACTACCGCCACGCCCGCCCCAGGCAGCGCCCTACCTCTGTTCCCGACCCCCGCCGCCGTGCGCGCATTCCTCACCGGCCACGCCGGCCCCGACCCCGACCTGGAGCGCGCGGGCCCGCCGTACGAGTTTTCAAAAACCCAGGAGGCGGCCTTCGTTTCATTGGAACAGGCGATGCAAGGGTGCGCCCGCGCGTACGGCGGCCTGTCTGCGACGGCCGCCCTGCACGGGCTCTTCCTCTGGTCCGGCGCGGCCGGCCATGGCGCCCCGCCCCCCGGCGCCCTCGCCGTCTCGGCCGCGGAAGCCTCCCAGGCGGCGGCGGTGGCCTTTGTGCTGTGGGTCGCCTCCGCGGGCTTCTCCCAGGTCGCGGCCACCCGCGGCCGGGACGTGGCCTGGCTCCTGTCAGGCGTGCGCGACCTGGCAGGCGCGTTCGGGGAGGTCGCCATCATGGGCACGGGCCTGGCCCTGCTGCACGTCGGCGTCGCGGTCCTCCTCTGGCCGGGCGGGGCCCTCCCCCTGGTCGCGGGCCTGACCGCGGCCGCGACGGTGGGGCGGGCGGCCACGCATGGGCGCCCCGACCGGGCGGCCCACGCCCTGCGCGCGCCGAGCCGGGCTATGCGGGTGCTGACGGCTCCCCTGCGGAGCGTGGCGCGGTGGGAGGCGCGGGGGAGGAAGTCCGTTGCTAGCGCGTCCCTGGATGATGGGCACGCCGGCGGGCCACCCGCGCCCGCCGCCGCCACCACCCTCGCCCCCGACTCCCCCGCGGGAGTGGGGGCGAGGGTGGTGGCGGCGGCGGGCGCCGCACCCGCCGCCGCGGGGGATGAGCGCGAGTTCTCGCCCGCCGAGGAGGAACCCCTGGCCGCGTGCATAGCGTCCATGCACGTGGCCTGCCTCGCCCGCCTGCTCCAGGCCGCCGCGGAGGCCGTGCTGTGCGTGGCTTGCGCGGCAACAGGCCGGACGGGCGAGGCGGTCCTCGCCGCGGTCGGCGCCCTGGAGACCGCGGCGTCGGGCGGCCTGTTTTACTTTGCGACGTCCTCCTTGGGGGCCGTGATCAAAACTCAGGGTAACGACGTAGCCCACGTGCTGCAAGGCCTGGGCCCCTCAACGGGCTTGGCCCGCATGTTCCGGCGCCTGGAGCATGTCGTTCACCTCGTCATCGGCCTGCGTGTGTGGCCAGAGGCGGTGGGCCTGGGGTGGAGGTCGGTCTCAGAGGGCGTGCGCAAGGCCGGGGGGTGGGGTGCTGTGGTGGGCGGGGTGCGGGGGTGGGTGGGGGTGTAGCAGAAGGCGGGTGGGGGTGTAGCAGGAGGGGGTCTCGTTGCAGAAGTGGGTCTCTAGGTGCAAGGATGCTTGGCGTGGTGTGCGAGGGAAACGCCATGTGGAAGCGCAGAGAAGGAGAGGGAGAGGAGGTTGGTGGAGACACCACCGAAAAAAAGAAAAAATGCGACGTGCCACCCGCTCCAACCCCGCCTTCGCGGCGGAACCCATCCTCGTCCTTCCCTCCTCGGACGAGGACCTGCCGACCGTGGTCGAGTCCGAGCCGGGGGCGGTGGAGGAGGACGACGACGACGACTACGAGGAGGCCTGGTCGGACGAGGACGCTGCCTTCATCTCCGACCCGCTGCCGAGTGCGGGAGGAGGCACCGCCGGCGGCGGCGGGAGCAGGGGCGGCGGCGTGGACGCCCTCCTCGGCACCGTCCACCCGCGCTCCGCCTCGGCCGGCACGGCGGGGCCGGCCTGGCGGGTCATCGGCCCGGATGAGCTGGTGGCGGCGCAGGTGCGTGAGGAGGGGAGGGTGGGTGGGGCGCGGGGCGGAGAAAAAAGGGCGCAAGCGATGGCTCTCCGCTCCCAGTTTCTTTCTCCCCTCAAACGCTTTTCTCATCACCCACCCGCACCATCTCGGAACGCCACACGCACGCACACGCACGCACACGCACGCACACCCGCACCCGCACACACACGCGCGCGCTCACTGCCCTCTCTCACCCCCTCCCCCCCCCTCCCCAATCCAGGCCTCCGCCCTCGACACGGTGGCCTCCCTCTTGGGCGTCTCCCACCCGGCCGCCCGCACGCTGCTCATCCACTTCCGGTGGTCCCTGGACGCCCTGTGCGGTATCCTGGCCGAGCGAGGGGAGGCCGCCCTGTTCCGTCTGGCGGGCGTGGCCGTCCGGACGGAGGACGGTGGGGGTGGGAGCGGCGGCGCGCCGGCCACGACGTCCGCGTCCCGCCCGCCGGGGCGCGAGTTTGAGTGCGGCGTGTGCATGACGGCCGTCCCGACCGCCGCCGCGACAGCCATGCCGTGCGGCCACACCTTCTGCGATGACTGCTGGCGCGGGCACCTGGTCGCCCGCATCTCCGGGGGCGGCCGGGGCGCCCGCGTCCCCTGCGCGGGCGTCAAGTGCGGGGCGCTGTGCGATGAGGCGGCCGTCCGGGCCCTCCTGTCCGCGGGGGTGGCCGAGGAGGGCGGCGACGGCGCCGCCGCCGCCGCCCTGGCCACCTTTGAACGCGCCCTGGCCCAGTCGTACGTGGACGATAATGCTCGGGTGCGGTGGTGCCCGTCCGTGCCGCACTGCGGTGCCGCCGTCGAAGCCGCGTCCGCCGACGACGCAGCGTGCGAGCCGGTGTGTGCGTGCGGCACGGCCTTTTGTTTCGGGTGCGGGGCCGATCCGCACTCGCCCGCCACCTGCAGCATGGCGGAGGCCTGGGCGCGCAAGTGCCGGGACGATTCGGAGACGGCGACCTGGATGACGGCCAACACGAAGCCGTGCCCCAAATGCAGCAAGCCGGTCGAGAAGGTGAGAAAAAAGAATAAAATGAGAGAAGGGTGCCCTTTGGGGGGGTTGCTCGCTTCTCTCGCACGATCCCTCACACACACGCCCCTCTCCCTCAACCTTTCAGAACGGCGGCTGCAACCTGGTCGTCTGCACGTGCGGCCAGCCCTTCTGCTGGCTGTGCGGCGGGCCGACGGGGCACGCCCACACCTGGACGTCCATTCAAAACCACTCGTGCGGGCGGTTTAAAGATGACGCGGCCTCCCGGGTGGGCGGGGCGCGGCGGGCCATCGAACGCTACATGCACTACTTCACGCGGTGGGAGGCGCACGGCAAGAGCGGGGCGGTGGCGGCGGCCGCCCGGGCGGGCATTGCGGCCCGGGCGGAGGCGATCGGCCTGGGGCGGCCCTACGGGGGCGGGCCGCCCGTGCGCGCGGGCGCGGCCACCGCCCCGCCCGCCCGCCCGCCCCGGGCCGCCCTGCCCCTCCTCGCCCCCGCCCGCGGCCCTCTGGGCGGCGCCCGGGCGGCGGGCGCTCCCGGGCCGGGCACGCCCCCCCCCGGCGGGCCCCACAGCCACGCCACGGCCAACCACCCGCCGCCGGGGCAGGGCCCGCGCGACGCGGCTTGGCTGCCCCGCGCGCTGGAGCAGCTCATCCTCGCCCGCCGCTGCCTGCGGTCCTCCTACGTCTTCGCCTTCTACATGTTCGGCGGGGAGATGTACGCGGAGGAGGACTGGGTGGCGGCGGACCCGGCCTTCCCGGTCGCGCAGGCCCTGTTTGAGGACCAGCAGGCCGCGCTGGAGGGCGAGGTCGAGCGCCTGGCGGGGTTGACCGAGCGGGGACCGGCCGACTTCCGGGGCGGGGAGGCGGAGTGGCGGCTGAAGGTCATCGACTCGGCCGTCAACGTGGACCGCCGGCTGGCCCATATGTTCGAGTCCGCTCGGGACGACCTGCTGGGCAAGCTGGCGTGTGGCGGGACGGACGTGGCCCCTTACGTCGGCCTGCCCGGCATGGTGCCCGGCGGGGGTGGGGGTGGGGGGGGTGGAGGAGGTGGAGGAGGCCACGGCGGCACCTCCTTCACGACGTCTGCCGGCCTGGCCGGCGGGGCGGCCGCGCCGGCGCCGCCTCCTGAACCGCCCCAACCCCCGGGCGGGCGCAAGAAGGCCCGGGTGTGAAGCGAGAGGTGGAGAGGGATGGAGAGAGAGAATAGAGAGCCCCCCCTTTCCCCGCTGCTTTTTTTTTCCCCTTGTGTGCTTTTTCCTCTTCCAACAATGACAATGAGTGTGTGTGCGCGCACGCAACGGGAACCTAGGCCTTCTACAAAAAAAGTGCAAACCTGCTGTGTATTGTGCCGTCTCTCATCCCTTTCTCATAAGTTTCACCCGTCCACCACGCCCACGCCGAGCGGGTCGAGGCCGTCGAGCGTGCTGGGCGGCGGGGAAGGCGACCCCCCACCGTCTTGCTGCTGCTCTCCGCCGCCCGCCACCAGGGCCAGGCCTGTGAGGGGCGGCGGCGCGGCCTCGCCCGCCGTCACGGCCGCCAAGGCCACCACCGTCGCGGCGGGCGAGGTGTCGACGGCGGCGGGTGCGGGTGGGGGCAAGGGCGGCGCCTCAGTGATGACGACCACCGCAGCTGGAGGCGGCGTCCCAACCACCCCTCCTTCCTCGTCTGCCTCGCTCTCCGAGTGCTCCGGCGGCGGTGGGTTCCCTCCCTTGCCCCCCAGAAATAGTTCCACCGCCGCCTGGCGCCCACCATCCCGGGTGACGTTGTAGAAACGGCGCTGGACGCTCAGGCCCACGTTACGCAAGCGGGCCCCGCCCGCGCGCGCGAGCACGGCCGCCGCGTCCGCCGCGTCCGCGACCGCGGCGGACGCGGATGCGGCCGCGCCGTCCTCCCGGTCACTGTCCACCGCGCCCGCACCGTCACTCTCACCACCGCTCAGCAGCAGGGCCAGCACGTCCGCGTGCATGGCTGGCGAGGCGGTGTACATGTGGGAAATGACGTCGCCCGCCAGCCGGAATGCGGACGAGGAGGCGGCCAGGAGGGCGGGGAGGAGGTGGGTGCGGGCGGCGGGGACGGTCCCGTCGGCAATGACGGACCAGGGTGGGGTTGTAGGCGGGGTGGCGACGGGCGGCGGAGGCGGGGGCGGGGCAGCGGGCGAGGGGTCTGGCGGCAGCAGCGCCTCTTCTGCGACCGTCTCCTTCTCCTCGCCGCCGCCCACCGCCACCCCTGGCCGCAACCAGGTCGTCGTCTTGGTGGCGTGGTCCAGGTAAAATACGCGGCCGGTGTTCGGGTGGATGCGGGCCTCCCAATGGGCGGGCAGGGGCGGCTGGAATGAGGGCGACTGCTTGCGCGCGGGCTTGGTGGCCGCCTTCGTGGCGCCCAGCCCGGCCTCCCACACGCGCAGGCCCAGGACCCGGCACTGCTCCGCAGCCAGGGCGACGCCCACGAAGTAGGAGGCCGCATTGGTGCGGTCCAGCGAGTCGGCGCAGTTGAAGCGGAGCAGGCCGTCCTGGGCGGCCGTGAGGGTGAAGGCTGGAGGTTCAACAGCAGCAGCAGCAGCAGCCGGCCCACCACCCGGCACCGCCCCCAGGACGCCGACCGTCAGGCCGATGTCCGCCAGCAGGGGGCCCAGGCGGGCCCACAGGCCCTCCACCGCGCCGGCGGGGGACAGGTCCTTGCAGATGGCGTGCCAATCAAAGTTCACGAGGAGGAGCGGGAGCGGCGGGGTGGTTGTTTTTGAGTCCGCACCCCCTCCTCCTCCCGGCGCCCGACGCTTGCCAGCCGGCGCCGCCGCCGACGCCCGTCGCACGCCTTCGGCCAAGTGCTCAGACAAGCAGAGCTCGTCCCGGCGTGTGGGCGCGCACCGCAGCAGGTTGACGCAGACGACGCGGACAGAGGCGGAGGAGGGGTCTGATGGTGGAGGGGCGGGGGTCCCTCCCTGTCCACCGGCACCCCTGCCCGCACCAGCAGCCTCCCACCGCCCGTACCGCTTTTGCAGGCGGCGGAAGTAGCGGCGGGTGCCGACATACGTGCCCGGCGGCGGGCGGATGACGATGGACGCTTCTCCAACCCCGCCGCCGCGCAGCTCCACCCCCCACCACACTGGCACGGTGCCCCGCCGCCACACGGCCGAGGCAACAGCCGTCGCGCCGGGCGGCAGGGGGGGGGCGGGGTAGTGAGGGGTGGTTGGGGGCGCGGCACAGGCCTCGGAACCAGGCGTCAGGGGTGGGGTGAGGCCGCCATCGGGCACGGCGCCGCCCTCCCCGCTGGAGTTGCTGTCCCCCCCCCCGCCCCCCCCTCGCCACACCAGCTGCTCGACCTCGACCTCATTCCCCGGCCCCGCCTCCGCGTTCAGGCCGCGCGCCCGGTACCGGGTGCCCGCGTGCAGGCGGGAGACCCGGGTGAGCAGGGCGTACCCGAAGCGGCCGCCCCCACCCCCGTCAGGCAGCGGCGGCGGCAGGCTGAGGGTCGCACTGGTCGCGGAGCCCTGGAGGAGGGGGGGCGGGCCCGCGCCTGGTGGGAGGCCGAGGCCGGAAAAGGGGGCGGCCAGCCAGGTGTTCCACACAAACTCCCAGGCGGGGGGCGGCGCGCGGGCCGCCACCGCGGCGTGCGTCCAGGGGCGGGTGACGTCGAAGGTGTCGCAAAAGTAGTGGGCGCCCGCCACTCGGAACCTGGCCAGCGCGTCGGCCGCCTCGGCCGCGCGGGCTGTGGCAGCCGCACACGCGGCCCCTTCGCCGCCGGCAGAGCTGCTCGCCACCGCCAAGACCGGTACGGGCACCCACTTGCTATCCTTAACCGCCCGCACGACGTGACCGCCCGGCAGGTAGGCCGCCGCCGGGGCGTCGGTGGCGATGAGGAGGGCGCCAGCCGGGGGCGGGACGGTCGAGGGCGAGGAGGTGGCCGCTGCCGCGTCGGGCAGCGGCGGCGTGGTGCTGCTGCTCGCCCCGCCCTCGCCGCCGCCTCCAAGGAACAGGGCATACCCCAGCAACGCGCACCCCCGGGCTACGCGCTCGTACGCCGGGCGGCGCGGGGGCGGGGCAGCAGGGGCGGCCCCACCATCGACCACCGCGGTTGGTGCAAGCGCCGAGGCCGGCCGCGGCCAGGCCGCCTCCAGCGCGCTCAACGCCTCGCCCTCCGTGGCAAAGGCGCCCACCCCGGGCGCGGGGTCAAAGACCGGGACGCCCGACCGAGCCGGGATGGTGATGAGCTGGGTGTCGGACCTGCGGCGAACGGCAAAGAAGAGAAAAGAGGGAGGAGGGCGGAGGGTTGAAGAAAAAAGAAGAAGGCGAGGGGAGAGAGCGCTCTCTTCCGTCACCTTGACCCACGGGACACACTCACCGCCCCGCCGCGGAGATGACCAGCCCAAAATCACCCGTAGCCGGGCACCGGACGATAACGACCGAGGAGGACCGGCCGGCGGCCAAGGACGGAGGAGGGGCGAGGGCCGGCCCACCGCTGCCCGCGAGCGGCAGGAGGGGAGGCATGTGTGGGACACAGGCGCGCGGTGTGCGCTGGTGCGCGTGGAGGCAATGTCTCGCTGGTATGCGATCCAGGGGCGCGGCGGTGGCCCACCAGTCGCGGCGGCGACGCCTCTCCGGAAGGGAGAGATAAAACGAATGGGCGCGCTTTACCGCTGCTTCATTTTTCTTTTGGAGCGGTGTACCTGTGTGTGTGTGCCGCGCCCACACACACGCACACACACGCGCACGCAACCACCACACACCATGATGCGCCTCCACCAGGCCGGCCCCGTCCTCCTGGCCCTGGGTGCAGCCTTTATCGCGGCCTCCCGCGGCCCGCTGGCGACCGAGGAGGGCGGGCCGCGCACAGTCGGCTCGCTCGCGTGGGCGGTCGCGGACACCGGCGCCGCCTTTGGCCTGCTGGCGTCCGGCTTTGCGGCGGGCCTGACGGCGGCTGTGCTGGGGCTGGTAAGTGGGTCGGTGGTGCCGTGCGTTGCGCGGGGCGGTTTTCTGGTCTCCACCCCATTCGACCATCAACACCATTTTCTGTCTCCCCCTCTTCACAGCTCGCCCTCCTCTACCTCGCTACGGAGCCCGCGTCCGCCTCCGTCGCCCGCCGGGAAGCGGCCCGGGACGTGGCCGCGGCGACGGGCCTGGCGGCGAGCTTGGACGCGGCCGCGGCGGCGGCAGTGGCCACAGTCGTGCCGGCAGCCGACAACCGACCAGCAGCGGGGGATGGCGGCGAGGCGGCGGGTGGGGACGGCGGCCCCTCCCCCTCCTTTTCCGCCCCGCCGACCGCCGCGGACGAGGCCGCCATGTACGCGGCCCTGGCCGCCGAGGTACGGGCTGGCGGCGCGCTGACTGGGGAGCCGCCCTCGACCTCTGCCCTGGCCCCGCTCAGGCCCGGGCGGGCCAAACCGCCCCACCCGCACGGGCGGGGGGGCCAATACAGCGGGTGGGTGTGGACGGTGCCGTCCTCGCTCCACCCCGACCTGTCCGCCCCCGCCCGGTCGTGGCCGCCCCCGACGGAAAGTCCGGGCGCGGTGGCGACCCGGTGGTGGGCGTCCGTGCGGCCGGGCGAGCTGTTGCTGGCCCGGGCGAGCGGGTGGGGGGCGGCGGGGGTGGCAGCCGCCCAACCCCCTGCCGCGGCGCGCGGGCGTGGTGGCCGGGCCGCCCCGCCCCCGACCCCCGCCCCAGCCACCGTCGCCCGCGTTCGGCTGGCCGGAGCCGAGGTAACCGTCATCACACAGTGCCTCATGTCCAAGTCGGCCTGGTGGCGGAAGGGGCCCATCCGCGTGGGGGCGCCCCTGGGCGACCCGACAAAGGACACTGCGTTTTTCCTGTGGGCGCCCGACAATGCGGCCAAGCAGCAGTGGAGCGTGGCCCTGGCCGCCGCAGCCGGGTCCCCGCCCGCCCTGGCCGCCGCCGCCATCGCCCAGCCGGCGTACGAGGCCTTCGTTACCTGGCTGAAGCGCGGAGAAGGCGCCCGCCACGCGTACACGGACGCGGCGGACGCGGCGGCGGCGGCGGCCGCGCACGCGGCCGCCCTGCAACAGGCTGCCGCCGCCGCCGCTGGCTGGACCCTCGCCGGCCCGCCCGGCTCGCCCATGCGTTCCTCAGCCGCCCACTCTGCCCGCAGCGGCGGCGGCGGCGGCAATGCGGGCAATGTTCTGGCAACCAATGTGCGGCGCACCATCGCGGCGGCGGCCGCGGCGGCGGGCGGGCGCCTGTTCCGTTTCAGGAGGGGGGGTGGCGGCGGGCCGGGCAAGCCGCCCCTTCCGCCCCTCCCGCCCCGGCCTGACGGGGCCGGTCCGTCCACCCCACGCGCCGGCACGCCGCGCCCCACCGCTACCACCCTCAGCCCAGCCGCTCTGGATGACGCCTGGACGGGCGGCGGCGGGGCGCGGGGCGGGGGCGGGGTGGGCGGGCCGGCACGGCCCGGGCGCCCCGCCTCGGCCGACGGGCGGGTGGGTGCGGGCGCGCACCACCACCACCACCACCCGCGCACCACGACCGCCGAGGAGGAGGACGACGAGGACGCGGAATCGATTGCCGCCGCTGTCGCCTGTGCCGTCCCGCCCACGGCGCTGGGGTATGGCGGCGGCAAGGAGGGCGGCGAGGAGGAGGACGGGCGGGGCCGGGACCCCCGACCCCGCACGGCCACCGCCGTGGCCACCCCTGCCGCCCGCGCCGGCGCCTCCCGCACCCCGTCCCGCCCGCCTGCCCGGGCCGGCCGGTCCGTGTCGCGCGGGGCCTCGCCCTCAGCAGGTGGTGGCCCGCCGGCCCCCGTGTACGCGTCCCCCGCGCCCTGGCCCCCGCCCCGCCCGGGCTCGCACCAGGCGGCGACGGCCGCCGCGTCTGCTCCCCCCCCCCCCCCCCCCCCCCCCCCCCCCCCGGCCCCCCCCCCAGGGCCCCGGCCCCCCCCAACACCCCCCCCCCCCCCCCCCCCCCCCCC
>Ga0315291_10004884_pt1 | contig 16925 bp, 14 predicted proteins | sample YL17G12_20_MG_FD_203070 | JGI IMG/M metagenome (GOLD analysis project Ga0315291, IMG submission 203070) | Sediment microbial communities from Yellowstone Lake, YNP, Wyoming, USA - YL17G12_20 | ecosystem: Environmental > Aquatic > Freshwater > Lake > Sediment | place: USA: Wyoming | collected...
GTTATAGAACACCCGCAACTTGTCGATCCTCGGTGCCTGCGGGCCCACCTTTGCCCGCGCCCGCTCGATGTCTTCCAGGTACTGCCGGCAGCCGGGATACGAACTAAAGGCCGAGGTGACAAACGCCAGGGCGCGGCGGACGCCGTCCTCGGCCATCTGGCCCAGCGCGTCGCACAGCAGCGGGTGCCAATGCCGATTGCCCCAGTAGACCGGCAGCGTGAGACCGTGCCCGCCGAGCTCCCCCAGCAGCGCGGCCAGCAGGGCACGATTCCCCGCGTTGATGGGGCTTGCGCCGCCGAACAAATCGTAGTGTGTGGCCACTGCGAGGATCCGCTCCCTGGGAACGGCTCTTCCGCGGACGATGTTCTCCAGGAACGGAATCACGTCGTCGGGTCTTTCCGGACCGCCGAAGGAGACCAGCAGCAGGGCGTCGTAGGGGCAAGACATGGATAGCGCTGTATGCTGAATGCCGAATCACACCTCGAATTCCTCGGAAAAACAAGGGGGGCTCGAACAGGGCGGTGCAAAATCCGGCTCAGTTGAGGATCGAAATCGGGCGACCGACGAGATTCCGCCGTCTTTGCGGCTGGTAATGGCAATCTGGTCGAACCTGGACTTGGAAACCAAACGCTGGATTCTAACGATCGCAACAAGCAAGAGCAAGAATCTAACCGGGCTATTACACCCCTTTCTCCCCCAACCTGGCCATGCTAGAATAGGCAGGGAGATGAACAACCACAAGAACAAGCATATCCGTGCGGCAGTGGATTATGCCCTGGAACACGGCTGGCGGCTGGTCTTGGCGGGGCCACGAGCACATATCTGGGGCAAGCTGTATTGCCCTCAGCATGACCGTACTGGCTGTGACCAAGCTGTCTACTCGACGCCGCGTGTACCGGAATGGCACGCCCAGGATATACGGCGGGCTGTTGACTGCTGCCCTCACTATCGGAGGCAACCATGAACTACGAGTTTAGCTTGATCCTCAAGGAAGGCACCGAGATCACCGAGGAATTGGCCGACAAGCTATTTGATGCCGGTTGCGACGACGGCACGCCGGGAACGTTCTGCGGCACGCCCTACATCAGCTTCCACCGCGACGCCGACAGCCTGGAATCTGCCATCCGCAGCGCCGTTGCCAATGTCCAGAAAGCCGGTTGCGTTGTCGAGCGAGTCCAGATCGAGCATGACTCACCGCTGCTGTCTTCCGGGGCGGGTTAGAAAGAACCGGGAGTCCGCGTTTTCTGGATTCGCGCCGACACAAAGACTCCTTTGTTCGCCTCCGGTGGAGGAATCATGGGATTTCGCTTTTCGCGACGAGTTACGCTGTTCCCCGGTGTGCGGCTCAACTTCTCAAGGAGCGGCATTTCGGCCTCGTTCGGGCCTCGCGGAGCAACCATCACCGTCGGCCCACGCGGCTCGATGATGAACGTGGGCATTCCCGGCACTGGTCTGTGATTCCGGCAGCAGTTGAGAAGTACAAAAGGGCATAAGGATCAGCCCCGACTACCCTCAGATCCTACGGAGAAGCAAGGGTTTTTCGAACAGAGCGATCCGCAAAACGGCGCGCTTGGGTCATTCGTAGTCTGGGCAGTGAAGACCACGGTCCAGTTCACCAGTCAAGCTCCTTGGCGCACTGCTCGACCGGCGTCCGGAGTCCCTCGACAATCGACTCCTTCATCCCAGGGACGGACGTGAGGTACAACGTCTCCTGGATGGACCGCCAGTCGTCCTCGGACACCAACACCCCAGAATGACGCTGCCCGGCGATCCAAACGACCTCATGGGATTCGGCCAGATTGTCGAGAACCTCGTCCAGGCGTTGGGATGCCTCAGTTGTCGTAAGGGTGGTCACGTCGTCGTTCCTTTCCGGGGAGAGAAAGAAGACCCGAAGTCTATCTTAACGTAGCCACCGGGCGAATGGAAGCACGAGGCTGTTGCGTGGCTTGAAGACTGGTCCCCTCTCCCTTTGGGAGAGGGTCAGGGTGAGGGCATGTGGGTCGAAAACCGCGACTATTGACGCCGCTGCCCGTCGATTGGCGCGCCTGTCCCACTCTCGTCTCTTTCGTCTCTTGTCCACATACTTCGGACCGCCACTGGCCCCCTTAGACTTCCAGTGCATCTACGGCGGGTCGCAGTGCCTTTTCAAGCTGGATCATGGCTTCGATCATGCCTTCCTGGATCAGAGGCCATTTCGACTCATCATCCTTATAGCCGCCCGTGGCGACAATGAAACAAATCCTGCACGCCTGCTTCTTTTCCAGGCGTTGCCACATCAGCGGTTTTCCGAAAGCCGTCTCGATCTCATCTTTCCGCTCCTTCAAGGCATCAAATAACCGTTTGTTCGTCTCGGAGTCTCCACGGTCCATATAGAGTTCGACACTTCCCTCATCCTGGCGTATGACGTAGTTCAGATTCAGTCCCCTGACTCCAGAACTGGTGCTGATCCAATTGTATTCACTCGGGGCGATGTTTGAGTGCAACGGCGTGCGACTCTTCGCACAGGCGAGCAAACCCTGCCAGAATCTAAAACGCAAGTCGTAACGCTCCGCACGATCCTTGCGGCCTTTTTGTTCCTTTTCTCGCAATTGGACTTGATAGGCCGTTGCTTCGGGCAAGGGGATGACTTGCTGCACGTCGACAAATACCCGTCCATTATCCGAGTAGGGCTTGATCCGAACACAGCGAATATCCAAGTCCCGCTCGTTTAGCCACATTACGGCTGTGGTCAACTCCTTGGAGAACTCGGCGGAAACAAGGATGATGCGGACATCCTGGGCGAAATGGTCCTCATTCGCCTCTTCCCACTCAAGGAACTCCAGAATCGACGTCCGGGCATCCAAGGTGCTACCGCTCCGCTGGAGGTAGGCGGCATATACCTCTACCGCACGCTCGAAAGTCATGGCGGAAACCATTGCGGCGTAGCGAATGGCCTGAAGCTCCATCTGGCCACCGTCTTCCGTTCGCTTCAACTCGATGACGACGAGATTTGCGTCTTTGTCCAGCGCCAGCAAGTCGATCCGTCGCTTGCTATCTTCCCACTCCCCGAATTCTTCAGCGATGACCAGCGTATCGGGCGAGATCGTGCCGATCTGACTCCGTAGCAGGCGTTGCAGGTCTGCACGTTCATTCACGCCGAGCTTAGCGAAGGAAGTCTCCTCAATGGGACGGATTGCGTCCTTCATCAACTCGTAGATGGCCATGTGTGCGTTTCCCCTGGTTTCAGGGAGCGAAAAACAACAGCCGTTTCTCGGCCGATGCCTTCACGCTTGATGCTGGATTCAGTCAATCATACCCCCCCGACACTGGGTAGCAAGCAGCCTGTCAATCCAGGACAGAAAGCGGCTCAAGAGGCGACGTAAATTCCGACGTAAAGGCGACGTAAAAAGCGACGCTGCAAGCGCCGGCAAGGTTTCGCAAGGCTTCGCAAGAAACGCAACAAGCCCTTGGTGGCCAAGGGCTTGTGCGAAATCCTGCAAAACCTTGCGAGGTCCTGCGAGAATATCAAGTGACCCCGACGGGATTTGAACCCGTGTTGCAGGCTTGAAAGGCCTGTGTCCTAACCTGGCTAGACGACGGGGCCGCAGGCTCAGCCCGTCCGCGGGCCAAACCCTTCTGTATACTCCCTGATCGCAGCCCGCGTCAAGGGGGACACGACGCGCCAGAGGCGCCGCGGGAATCTCCCCAGCGCGCCACCGCGGCGAGAAGCGGGAAGGCAGGAGGCCGCAAGCGAGGAGAGGCTGTCGGGCCGATTGCCCGACGCAGGAGGAAGAGCAGTCTACGCATCGCCGCCGGGGCCGGCGGAGTCAGCCTTGCTCGCCGCCTTCTCCTCGGCGGCCAGCTTGTTGCGGTGGATTGCATCGAACACTTCGCGCCGGTGCACCGGCACTTCCTTCGGGGCCTCAACCCCCAGGCGGACCTTATCCCCTCGGATCTCCACGACCACGATCGTAATGTCATCGTTGATGACAATACTCTCGTTCTTCTTGCGGGACAGAACCAACATGCTACGTTCCTTCGCCCTCTTCCCAGAGCTTCCTATTGTACCATGCCCTATCAGCGCCAACAACCGTACGTTCACACCCGGGCCGCTGTTAATCTACAATACGCCTCTTTCACGCGAAGTCAAGGAATTCCGCACGCTCTACGGTGGTTTTCCCACGATCTTTCTCGGCCGTTGGCACAGAATTCGTATGCTTTACCTCAGTCGCCCCGTTTGTAGCGGATGTCTCTGGTGCCCATCTGCCACAATCTGAATGCGTAACTCATTGCATAACAATAACTTAAGAATCATCATGTGAATAGTCGTCATTGTGATGTTGCCGCCGGGCTAGTCCCAATGCCATCCCACCCGAGAGGCGTTGACCCTGAGGCCACTGGGGCTCCCGGCGGGGCATGTGACGGCGATTTTTTGCCGGGAAACCTGGTCAAGTCGATCCCCGGCGGGGCGGCGAAACCGGCCGTGCTATCCCCAAACCTGCTGCTCCCCGCCAGCTTATCTATTCGCAGACCTTGCCCCAGCTTATTCGCGCCCGGCACCCCGATCCGGTCTCGCATGCCGGCCACGGCGGACCGATGCAGGTCGATTTTTGCGGACCGCACGCGGTGGATCGAGTCCACGTGGCTTCTTGCGGACAAGACTGCCGCGTCTATAATCCATGCTCCCGTGGCAGGTGGATGCCGACAGCACAAACGCCCCAAGGGGTTGTGATGCTACGCCGGTTCGGGAAGATCTTGGGCGAGGTGGCTTGGGGCCCGTCGACATTCCGTACCACGATCACCGCCCGCGCCAAGGTCGCCGCCCGGGCGGCTCGGGGAGGATCGGACCAGGACGGTAGTTGAGATGGCTCAGCAGCGAACCGGACCACGTCGGCTCTTCACGCTGGAAGAGGCGAATGCCGCCCTGCCGCTGGTGCGCGCCATCGTGGCCGACCTGTCCGGACTCTCCCGCGAGGTGATCGACCGCCGGCGGCGGCTATCGCTGCTGCTGGACGGGCGGGCCGCGGACTCCGGCGACCCCTACCGCGAGGAATTGGTCCAGATCGTGGAGGAATTGGACAAGGACAGCCGGCGTTTGCGGGAGTATGCGGAGGAATTACGGGCCTTGGGCGTGGAGCCGACCAGTGGGCCCGAGGGGCTGGTCGATTTTCCCGCCGTGGTCGACGGCCGCAAGGTCCACCTCTGCTGGAAACTCGGAGAGCCGGAAGTCTGCTACTGGCACGAAGTCGACGCCGGATTCCGCGAGCGGCGCCCCCTGGCCGCCGGCAGCCTCGCCGGCCAGCGCCTCTCGGGCCGGGCCGGCACGGGCGTCGGCTCGTAACGCGGGCGAGCTCTCGGCCGCCGAGCTTCCGCCGGCAGTGGCTTCGGCGGATGGAACACGGCGAGAGAATCGTTTTCTCATTCCCTTTATGCCCTACGTCGACACGCACGTCCATCTCGACCAGGAGGAATTCGACGCCGACCGCGATGCGGTGCTCGCCCGTAGCCGGCAGGCGGAGGTGGAGGCCATAGTCTGCGTCGGCGTTTCCGCCGATTCCAGCCAGGCGACCCTGCGGTTGGCCGAGACGCGCGAAGGAGTCTACGCCGCCGTGGGGATCCAGCCGAACTACTCCGCCCAGGCCGACGACGACGACTGGCCGCGGATCGTGGCCATGGCCGATCATCGCCGCGTGGTGGCCCTGGGCGAGACCGGCTTGGACCGCTACTGGGACTATGCGCCCTTTGAGCTGCAACAAGACTATTTCGATCGGCACCTCCGCCTGGCCGCCGAGCGGGGGCTGCCCGTGGTGATCCATTGCCGCGACGCCGAGGCCGACCTGTTGCCGATGCTCCGTGCGGCGGCCGCCCGGGGACCGTTGCAGGGTGTGTTGCACGCCTTCAGCGGCGACGCGGCCACGGCAGCCGCATGCCTTGAGCTGGGGCTCTACGTCAGCTTCGCCGGGATGGTCACCTACAGGAACAAGAAGTTCCAGCCGCTCCGCGCGGTGGCGGAGACTATCCCGGACGATCGCATCCTCATCGAAACCGACAGCCCTTACCTGGTGCCCGAGCCGCTCCGCGGCAAGCAGAAGCGCAACGAGCCGGCCCACGTGGTGCACACGGCCGGTTGCCTGGCCGACGTCCGCGGCGTGAGCCTGGAGCAACTCGCCGCGCAGACCACGGCCAACGCCCGGCGGCTGTTTGGCCTGCCGTAGCGCGGGCGGCCAGACGGCCACGCCGGGGATTGTCGCCGCGTAGCCGCGGCGGCTAAACAAGTCACTCCCGGAATCGTGCAACTTTATTCACCGACCGGGAGTTGACCCGGGCATCCCGCCGCGGTATGAATGGGGGCAGAATGCACCGGCCGATCTCCCGCCGTGCGAGAAACGCGTTTAGCCGCCGCGGCCACGCGGTGGTCGGTATGTGGGCGTTTTTCCCTGGTTTCCGCCGCGTGGCCGCGGCGGCTAAACCCGTTATCCGCCGCCGCGGGAGCCTCCGCAACAGAAACTACTCGGAGGTGACGAGATGCGCAGTGGAGCGATTTCTGGCTGTTTAGTTCTCTCTTGTCTCATGGCGGCAAGTGCCGTTGCGGCCGAGAAGCCCGGCCCGCCGGCACCGTCTGTCCCAGGCTCGCTGAGGTTCGTGATGCACCGCGTGGGCACCTTCCGCAGCGAGGCCTGCGGCGTGGGCGACTTCAACAACGACGGGAAGCTGGACATCGTCGCCGGCCCGTATCTCTACCTGGCCCCCGACTGGAAGCCGCAGCAGATCCGCACTCTCGAAGGCAAAGTCGACGACCAGGGAAAAGGCTACTACTGGGACTTCATGAACGTGCCGCTGGACGTGGACGGTGACGGCCTGCTCGACGTGGTCTCCTGCTCCTGGCACAGCCAGCGGGCCGATTGGTTCCGCAACACCGGAGCGGCCGGCGGCCAGTGGCCCCGAAACCTGATCGAGGAGAACGGCAACTACGAGCACGGCGACCTCTGGGACATCGACAACGACGGCAAGCTAAACGAGATCCTCCCGGTCGTCACCGGCACCGTCTGGTACGAGGTGGGCACGCTCCCGAGCGGCAAACGCGGGATCCTCAAGCACGTGATCTCCGAGAAGACGTTCGATTGGGGCGTGGGCGCGGGCGACGTGAACGGCGACGGGCGGACCGACGTGCTCCGGCCCGGCGCCTGGTTCGAGGCCCCCCAAGACCCCCGCCGCGGAACGTGGAAGGAACATCCCTTGGCCGTCGGCAGCAAGCAGGAGGGCAAGCCCGACCACACGCCGCAGATCCTGGTCTACGACGTCAACGCCGACGGGCTTAACGACATCGTCACCAGCTCGGCCCACGGCTACGGGATCTTCTGGTACGAGCAGACCCGCGACGCCACGCGGGGCTGGAAGCAGCACCTGATCGACGACACCTGGACACAAGCCCATGCGCTGACGCTGGCCGACCTGGACGGCGACGGTGACCTGGACCTGGTCACCGGCAAGCGGTTCATGGCGCACGACGGCGGCGATCCCGACGAATTTGGCCCCCTGGGCGTCTACTGGTACGAGCTTAAGCGTGGGCCGAAGCCGGTCTGGATCAAGCACGCCATCTCCTACGACAAGGGGATCGGGGCCGGGATGAACATCCCGGTAGTCGATCTCGACGCCGACGGCGACCTGGACATCGTCGTGACCGGCAAGTGGGGCGGGCCCGTCTGGTTCGAGAACCGGGCGAAATGAGCCGGCGACCAGAACTCGCCGTCCTGGCTTCGAGACCGCTGCAAGTGCCGCGGCGCCCGCTTGGTGGCGGAAGAACTTTGCGGCGGCGCGGGATCTCCGCTATGCTGGGGGGCGGACGTTCTGTGGGGCGCTTCAGCCAATACCGTTCAATCAGGCGCAGTATCAAGCAGGATCAAGTGGCACCGGCGTCTCGCCGGTGTGCCCTAAAGGAACGCGTTGCCATGAGTTCCGTCCCACCGGCGAGACGCCGGTGCCACTGTGTTGACGCCAATTTCACCCTTAATTCAACGGTATTGGGGCTTCAGCCGAATCTACGATAACGGAAAGGACAGCCCGAGATGAGCAGACCTTCGTGCATCCCTCTTGCCAAGACATCGCTCCTGTTGACGTGCGTTCTTGCCGCCTGGCTCGCCGCATCACGTGCCCTCGCCGCCGACTGGCCGCAGTGGCGGCACGACGCCGGGCGGACGGCCGCCTCGCCCGAGGAGCTGGCCGCTGAGCTGCATCTCCAGTGGGTCCGCCACCTGCCGCCGCCCAGGCCGGCCTGGCCGAAATATCCCCGCGCGTGCTTCGATACCTCATACGAACCGGTGGTGCTGGGAAAGACGGTGTTCGTGCCCTCGATGGTTACTGACAGCCTGACCGCGTTGGATGCCGACACCGGCGCGGAGAAATGGCGGTTTTACACCGACGGTCCGGTTCGGTTTGCGCCGGTGGCCTTCCAGGGCAAGGTCTGTTTCGTCTCGGACGACGGTCACCTCTACTGCCTGGACGCCGCCGACGGCCGGCTGCTCTGGAAGTTCCGCGGACTGCCCGCCGAGCGAGAGGATCGCAAGGTCCTGGGAAACGACCGGCTGATCTCGCTCTGGCCGGCACGCGGCGGTCCGGCGCTGGCCGACGGTAGGATCTACTTCGCGGCGGGCGTGTGGCCGTTCGAGGGCGTCTACATCTACGCCGTCGACGCGGAGAGCGGCAAGCCAGTCTGGTCGAACAAGGACACCGGCTACATCGAGCAGGGGCTCACCGACCACAGCACCCGGCAAGAGGCCGGCCTGTCGCCGCAAGGCTATCTTTCGCTGGTCGGCGACGGACTCTACGTACCCAGCGGGCGGGCGCTGCCCGGCGTGCTCGACCCCAACACCGGAAAGCTGCGACCCTACGTAACCGGCTGGGGCGGACGTGAGAATCTGGAAAAGGGCTGTTGGTACGTCTCGGGCAATGAAAAGTACCTGTTCCAGAGCGGCGATCCGTACGATCTGGCTACACGTACCCGGTTGCAGATCGATCCGGCCAACGCCAAGGAGTTGGGCACGTTCCGCGAGCCCGTGCTCACCGAAGATGCAATCTACTTCTCTCGGCCCGTCAACCAGCCGCGGGGCTACCGCCCGGCGGGCGTCGGATACGACGGTCTGGTGGCCTGGGACGTGACCCAGCCGCCCGAGCTGAAATACATCGAGGATCAGCAAAAAAAGAAGTGGCCGGCCGCGACCTTCCATGAAATCTGGGCCCTCCCGAGCGACCTGAAGGTTCACATCAAGTCCGGTCCGCGGCTCTACGGCGGCAGCGACGGCGCGGTCGCGGCGGTGGACCTCCCCGGGCCGGGCGGCCTGCCAGAGGTCTCTTGGAAGGCCCCGATCGAGGGCGCGCCTGCCAACATGCTCTCGGCCGACGGCAAGCTGTTCGTGGTAACGGCCCGTGGGAGCATCTATGCCTTCGGCCCGCAGAAGGTCAAACCGAGGACCTTCACCACGGCCGATCAGGAGCCCATACCCAAACCCCCTGACCAGTGGACGCAGGCGGCCGGCGAGATCCTCAAGACGACCGGTGTCAAGGAGGGTTACTGCCTGGTGTTGGGCGTCGGGATCGGGCGGCTGACGGCGGAACTGGCCGCGCAATCGAAGCTGCACGTGATTGCCGTCGATCCGGATCACGCCAAGGTGCAGAGGCTCCGCAGGGAACTCGACGAGGCCGGCCTGTACGGGACGCGCGTGGCCCTGATTGCGGACGATCCGCTTGCCTGCCCGCTGCCCCCCTACGTCGCCAGCCTGATCGTCTGCGAAGACCCGGCCGTCGCCCAACGGGCCTCCGACAAGCGGGCCGTTGCACAGGTCTTCCGTCTGCTCCGGCCCTACGGCGGCGTGGCCTGCCTGCCGCTGCCCGCCGACCGCCAGGCGGCCTTTGCCGATGCGGTGGAAGCGGCCGCGTTGGGCGGTGGCCGGGTGAAACGAGCGGGCGACTTCGCGCTGCTCGAGCGCCCGGGTGCCCTGCCCGGCTCGGCCGACTGGACCCACGAGGACGCCGACAGCGGCAATAGCCTGGTCTCGCGCGACCAGCGGGTCCAGGGGCCCTTCGGCATACTTTGGTATGGCGGGGCGGTGGACATGCTCTATCCCGAATGGGACTTCACGCACAGCAACCCGCCGACGCTCCTGGTGGCTGGCGGGCGGATGTTCTTCCAGGTCTTTCCCAACCTCCACGCCGTCGACATATACACTGGCCGCCACCTCTGGACCAGGACCATGCCCGGCACCGAGAACAACCCACAACGCCGCAACGTCCCCTACGCGGCGACCGCAGACAGCGTGTACGTTGTTTCGGGCAGGACGTGCGCCCGCCTCGACGTAGCCAGCGGATCGACCCTGGCGGAACTCAAGGCCCCCGTCGACGCGGGGGCGGGCGGCTGGCGGGAAATCCGCATCTGGCAAGACGCGCTTATCGGCACGGTGGGAAACACCCTGGTCTGCGTCAACCGCCGCAGCGGAGAAACAGCGTGGACGCATCGCGCCGGCCGAGAGCTGGTCGGCCTGGCCGTCGGCGGCGGGAAGGTCTTCTCGGCAGATGCCTCGCTGCCGGACCGCAAAGGCGCGGTGACCACGCCCGAAGCCACGCTGCTGGCGTTGGACGTCGGCAGCGGCCAGCCCGTCTGGCAGGCGGCCCTGAAGGTCGCCGGCCAAAAACGGCTCCCCCTACGGCTGGCCTACTCCGCGGACCACGACATGCTGGTTGCGGTCTACGGCACTGTTAGTGCATACGCTGCCAAAGACGGCAGCCCGCTCTGGGGCGACCAGACCATCGAAGGCGGTGATCAGCCCATGCTCCATCGCGATCGGCTGATCTCTCAGGTGGGCAGAGCCTACGATCCGCGGACCGGCTCGCCGCTGCCACAGCGGTTGTGGAACATCGAAAAGCGAGGCTGTACCCGCGTGGTCGCGGCCGAGCACTTGGTGACCATCCGCCACGGCCACGCGTCGTATCTCGATTTCGTGTCCGGCCGGCAGACGTTCTTCCGCGGCGTCCGCGCCGGCTGCACCAACAGCCTGATCCCGGCGGACGGGCTCCTAAACGCGCCGAACTTCTCCCACGGCTGCGCGTGCAACTATCCGGTCTTTGCGTCCACGGCGCTGGTGCCCATCCCCCGGGCCGACCAGTGAGGATCTTCAGTGTTTAGAGCCTGTCCCATAGAGATAGGGATTCATCGTCGGATCGTTGTACATCTTAAACTGCCGATACACTTTCAGTCGCTTGCGGCCGGAGAAGAGGTCTTCCAGCAGCTCGCCCAGCGATCTGCAGAGGTCGGCGTGCTGCTGGCGGAGGATTTCGAGCCTGGCCCCGGCCTTGGCACGGTGCTCCTGGGTGGCGTCGGCACGGGCCGCTTGTTCCTCCATGTGATAGATTCGCAGTGCGAGGATGGAGAGCCGATCGATCACGCTGCCGGGGGTTTCGGTGTTGAGCCGGCCGTCCGGGCAAGGCGTGACTCCGGCAATCTGAAGCTGCCGGATCAGGTAATCGTCCAACTGCTCGATCAGGTCGTTCCGTTGCTGGTTCAGCTTGTCGATTGTGCGTTTGACCTGGGCGAGTTCGGCGTCAGCCACGTCGGGGCTTCGGGCGATGTCTTCCTGGTGCCAGAGGCGATAGTTCTGCTCGTGCTGCCGGCAGGCCAGCAGGAGGAAATCTCCGTAGGGATTGTCGACGCCGCGTCGATGCCACTGTTGGGTGGTGGTTTGGTGCAGGCGGGTGACTGCCTCTACGTCGATCATCGTCTGGCCATGTCGATGGGCTACTTCACCTTCCATGATTCCGGGAATTCAGCAGTGCACCGAGAAAGCAGTGGCACCGGCGTCTCGCCGGTGTTTTGTGGCCATTTATGTGCCGCCGGTGACTTTCCACCGGCGAGACGCCGGTGCCACTTGCCTCCTGGAATCGTGCGCGAACCACGGCAACGGCTGGCAGGATAGCGGCTTTCGAGGGTTGCCACAACATGAAAAAGACCGACAGGCGGAGGTGGCTGCAAATGACCCTGCTAGCGCTGCTGGTCGGCGGCCTGATCTATCACGCGTCCCTGCCTGTGCCGACTGGGCCCGCCGAGGGGCTCGCCATCGAAGGCCAGATCGACCGCCCGCCCTCCAAGCCCGGCACGATCCGCATCGGCACGTTCAACATCCACGCGGGCAAGGGCCGCGACGGCCGCCGCGATCTCGTGCGGGTGGCCGATTGCATCGCGTCGGGCAACCTGGATTTCGTGGCACTCCACGAGGTCCGCGGCCACAGACTCTCACCAAACCAGGATCAGGCCGCACAGCTCGGCCGCCGCCTGGAGATGAGATGCCTGTTTGCACCGGCGGGCCGGGTCTGGTACTACCGCGACTCGGGCAACGGGCTCTTGAGCTCCCTGCCGGTCAGCTTCTGGCAGCGGATACCCCTCTCCAGCCAGCACGATCGCAGCCCACGCAACGCCGTCCTGGTCGGCCTCCCGCGACCCGAAGGGTGCCCGGGCCGGACAATCCACGTCCTGCTGACCCACATCACCCGGGGTGACGACCGCGACCGGCAGTCCCAGCTCCGGGCGGTGATCGCCATGTTCCTGGCCCTGGCCGAACCCTCCGTCCTGGTGGGTGACCTGAACTCCGACGCCGACGACCCCCAGATCCGCCAACTCCTCGAGACTCCCGGCGTGGGCGACCCGGTGGGCGAGACCCTCGGCCCGGAAACCCCGCGGAGGATCGACTGGATCTTCACCCGCGGGCTCCGCTGCCTCGACGCGGGGATCCGCGACGACGGGGCCTCCGATCACCCACTGATCTGGGCGGAACTCGACCTGCTCCAGCAACACCCCTGAACTGGATGTAGATCTCGGATGACCATAGAATAGCTTCGTGGGGCTTTCCACGGTTGGGTCTTGAAACCCACAAGTCATTCCCACAGCAACCCTCACGGCCGGCACAGGCAGGCTCGTAAGCCATGAAGCCAATCGCAAAGAAACCGGCCCGCGGAGTCCCCGGTCAGACGGTCTTCTTGGCGGTGGTTGTCGTGGGGAGTTGTGTGATGTTCGGTTACCTGGCGCTGTTTGGCGATCGGCGGCCCAACCGCAGTGCCGAGGCCGCCGACCCTCGGCTGCGGCTGGAGAAGATCCCTTTCGACGGGGCCCGGGCGTACGAGTACCTGAAGCAGGTGTGTACCGTCGGGCGGCGGCCGAGCGGATCGCCCGGTATGGAAGCCCAGCAGAAGCTGCTGGCGGCCCATTTTCAGAAGCTTGGCGGCGAGGTGGAGTTTCAGCGGTTCAGCGCCACCCACCCGGTGGACGGCTCGGCGGTGCCGATGGCCAACCTGATCGTCCGTTGGCACCCCAAGAGCACGCAGCGGATCTTGCTGTGCACCCACTACGACACGTTACCGTTTCCGCTGCGCGACCGCCGCAATCCGCGGGGGACGTTCATTGGGGCCAACGACGGCACCAGCGGGGTGGCGGTGCTGATGGAGCTGGCCCACGAAATGCCCAAGCTGCCGACCAAGTACGGCGTCGATTTCGTGCTGTTCGACGGCGAGGAGTTCATCTTCAGTGAACAGGACCGCTTTTTCCTCGGCTCGGAGCATTTCTCCCGCACCTACGCCCAGAGCCCCCCGCCGTATCGCTACCGCTGGGGCGTGCTGCTGGATATGGTGGGCGATGCCGACCTGCAGATTTACCAGGAATGCTACAGCATGTCGTGGGATGACACCCGCCCGCTGGTGGAAGACATCTGGGCAACCGCCGGGCGACTGGGTGTGCGGGAATTCATCTCCCGGCAGAAGTACTTCGTGAAGGACGACCACCTGCCGCTGCACGACACGGCGAAGATCCCCACCTGCGACGTGATCGACTTCGATTATCCGCCCTGGCATACCCAGGGCGACACCCCCAAACAGTGCTCGGCCCTGAGCCTGGCAAAGGTCGGCTGGGTGTTGCGCGAATGGCTGAAGGCCGTTCAGTAGGCGGGAGGCAGTGGGCAGTGGGCAGTGGGCAGTAAGGGGAATCTGGGGGGTGGCAATTCATTGCCACCCAGATTGTCCATTGCCAGCCAGATTCCAGACCTGAAACGGTGGTACTGAATAGTCTTGCGTGATTCCCGGAAAAAGGGGACAGGTCCAATTTGCCGGAACGGCCCGTAGGCGGGCACCATGCTTCCATGGTCGTCGCACAAATTGGACCTGTCCCCTTTTTCCTCCCGTTTGAACCCGAAATCCCAAACTACAACTACCCGTGGGCATCTGGCTATCGGCGCTGGTTTGGCTGTGCCTGTTGCTTTGTGCAGCGGGGCTGATGGTCTTGCACGTCCGCACCTGGCGCCGGGTCCGGCAGCAAGAACACAAGCCCGATGATCTCGATTACCACCGCCGCCAATACCGTCGGCGGATGCAGGCCAGTGCGATGCTGGGGCTGACGGCGGTGGCCGTCTTCGTGGGCCAACTGGTCGTTCCGCGGATCGAGTCGAGGCTTCTGGCCTCCGCCTACTGGGGAGCGGTGTTGCTGATGGTCGGTTGGGTCAGCCTGCTGGCCGCGGCTGACGTGCTGGCCACCAAGCACCACTTCACCCGGTTGCGGCAGACGTACCTCGTGGAGCAGGCCAAGTTGCACGCCCAGATCCGCCGCATGCAGGCCACCCGCGGCAACGGCCAGGCCGCGAAGAGAGATCATGGACCGAAAGGAACGATTGACGATTGATGATTGATGATTGATGATTGCTAACTGACCTTGCGTGATTGCGAGAGGAAAACGCTTTACCCGCTACGGCCACGCGGCGCAATTACCTGGCACGCCTGCCGGCCCTGAACATTCAGAATTCACAAATCACGCAAGTCCATTTAGAGTCTCCGCTCATCAATCATCAATCATCAATTTCACCCTGACCGGGCAGGAAGGAGACCTTCGATGCAATGGCTTCGCATCCTCTGGCAGGCCGTGTTCGGCATGGACGCGCTCCATGCGTGCCTGGCCCTGGGGCCGCTGGCCGTCTACTTGCTGCTGATCGGGATGCTCAACTTGTCCCGGCGGCCGTTTCTGGTCTCCGGCCCACGGGACGCGGCCGCCCTGGGCCTGGCGCTGTCGGGGTTTGTGATCGTCGGGCCCATCGAGTTGTGCCTGCCCGACGCGGCGGCGGTCCGCTTTGGCCCCTACGTATGGGTGCTGCTGATCGTGCTGTACGGCCTCTGCCTGGTGCTGGCACTCCTGTTGGTCAGACCGCGGTTGATCGTCTACAACACCTCGGCCGCCCAGCTCCGCGCGGTCCTGGCCGACCTGGTGGGCCAGCTCGATGCGGACGCCTCGTGGGCCGGTGACGTGCTGGTGCTGCCGGGCCTGGGCGTGCAGTTGCACCTGGACCATCTGGCGGTGATGCGCAACGTGTCGTTGACGTCGGTCGGTGGGAAACAGGATCCCCTAGGCTGGCATCGCCTGGAATCGGCGTTGGCCACCGCGCTGAGCCGGGCCCCAATCGGCCGGAACGCCCGCGGCGCAGTTCTCGTCGCGGGCGGATTGCTGATCATCCTGGGATTGGGCTACGCCGTGGCCTGTGACCCTCAAGCCGTGGTCCAAGCCCTGTTCGACATGCTGCGAGTGCAGAAATGATCGGCTTGACGACCAGAATGAGCGTGGCGATTGCCCTGGGGACGATACTGGCTCTTACGACCACGGCCAGCGGGCAGCGCCAGATGGAGAACCTGGACCGCGGCCTGGTTGCCATCCATCAGGGCGAAGGAAAGGTCTACGTGGGATGGCGCATGCTGGGCACCGACCCGGACGACGTGGCCTTCAACCTCTACCGCTCCACCGGCGGCGGAGCCCCGGTCAGGCTGAACGATCAACCCGTCACCGAGTCCACGAACTTCGTGGACAGCGGTGTGAACGTGAGCCAGCCGAACGTGTACTGCGTGCGGCCTGTGCTTAAGGGCGCAGAGCAACAGGCAAACAACTCGTGCAGGCTTGATCCCGAAAGACAGTACATCTCGATTCCTCTTCGGACTCCCGCGGGCTGCACTCCCAACGATGCATCGGTCGGGGATCTGGACGGGGACGGTGCCTATGAGATCGTCATCCACCAAGCGCCCAGGGGCCGCGACAACGCGCAGAGCGGCACCACGGGCGAGCCGGTGTTTGAGGCCTACAGGCTGGACGGCACTTTCCTGTGGAGGATCAACCTGGGAAAGAACATCCGTGAAGGCGCCCACTATACGCAGTTCATGGTGTATGACCTGGACGGCGACGGCAAGGCTGAACTGGCCTGCAAGACGGCGGACGGGACCGTCGACGGAAAGGGCAAAGTGATCGGCGATGCCAGTGCGGATTACCGCAATGCCCGGGGCTACGTCTTGGCCGGGCCGGAGTTCCTCACCGTGTTCGACGGGCAAACGGGCGCTGCCCTGGCCACGACCGATTACGTGCCGCCCCGAGGCAACGTGGCCGACTGGGGAGACGACTACGGGAACAGAGTCGACCGCTTCCTGGCGTGCATCGCGTACGTGGACGGGGAAAGGCCCAGCCTGGTCATGTGCCGCGGCTACTACACCAGGGCAGTGCTGGCGGCCTGGAATTGGAGAAACGGCCAGCTTGCCCGCGTCTGGACCTTCGACAGTGACGACGGCACTCCCGGTAACAGGGCCTATCAAGGACAGGGGAATCACAATCTGAGCGTTGGCGACGTCGACGGCGACGGGAAGGATGAGATCGTCTACGGGGCATGTGCGATCGATCACGATGGAAAAGGCCTCTATTCCACCGGCCTGGGGCACGGAGACGCCATGCATCTATCGGATATTGATCCGGACAGGCCGGGCTTGGAGGTGTTCGCCATCCACGAAAGACCCCGCCACCCCAACGGCGCAAACCTCCGTGACGCCGCCACCGGAAAGGTGATCTGGGGACTGCCGCTGAAGGACCCGGGAAGAGGAGTGGCGATGGATATTGA
>Ga0315291_10004887_pt1 | contig 16920 bp, 19 predicted proteins | sample YL17G12_20_MG_FD_203070 | JGI IMG/M metagenome (GOLD analysis project Ga0315291, IMG submission 203070) | Sediment microbial communities from Yellowstone Lake, YNP, Wyoming, USA - YL17G12_20 | ecosystem: Environmental > Aquatic > Freshwater > Lake > Sediment | place: USA: Wyoming | collected...
ATTAGTCTGACCGATATAAAAGTTATTATCCTTTTGACTTCTTAGAAGATAAACATAAAATTTCATAATAACTCTACCACCCTCCAGGCCGGAGGCCTTCCGGGCCGGAGGCTGAGCTACCCCGGCATATTCCAATCAAAATCTTTCAAAAACCTTCTTATAAATGCCTTCTTTTTATCGCTGTGATTTTTCAAATCTTTTTCAATTTGTAATGCCTCTTTTCTCGAAGCCACTTCCACAAAACCAAGCAGTGACCATGGCTTTCGTTCCGATGTGGATCTAACCTTACCAGCATTATGTTTAATTACACGTTCGCCGACATTATTAGTCTGACCGATATAAAAGTTATTATCCTTTTGACTTCTTAGAAGATAAACATAAAATTTCATAATAACTCTACCACCCTCCAGGCCGGAGGCCTTCCGGGCCGGAGGCTGAGCTACCCCGGCACGTCCAACATAAGTTGCCGCTTTCGTATCCCCGCATAGCGGGGCCACTTCAGCTTTCACTTATGTTCTCCTTCACCCCACCACTTCGTGGCGGGGACCCCAGAATCATTTTACCACAAATGGGCACTGGGGGTCTCGAACCCTCGACCTCAGCGATGTAAACGCTGCGCTCTAACCAACTGAGCTAAGTGCCCTTGGTCGCGATAAATCGCGACGTTCCTCTGTGGATCGCGCCAATTTATTGGCGCCGGCTGGAATGAATTCCAGCAATCCAATGTGCCTTTTGTTATTAAACTCTTTTTGCAACCTCATTCCAATTTACCACGCTCCAGAAATTTTCCACAAATTTGGCACGGTCGTTTTTGTAGTCTAAATAGTAGGCATGCTCCCACACATCCAGCGCCAAAAGAATTTGAAGCGATGGAATTAAATTAACATTATGTTTTTCGATTTGCAAAATAATTGGCTTGCTGGAAATTTTGTCCAAAGCCAAAACCGCCCACCCCGACCCTTCGCAACTTGTGGCAGTTTGCGAAAATTCTTTTTGAAATCTTTCCAGCGAACCAAATTCTTTTTCAAGCATTTCTTTTAACTCCCCCGCGGCTTCCCCGCCTTTGCCGGCAGGCGCTAAGTTCGTCCAAAACAACGAATGGAGCAGGTGGCCGGAAAGCATAAAAGAAAATTCTTTGGCAAGCGCTTTGGCATCAATTTCTGCATTTTCTTTGCGCGCAGTTTCGAGTTTTTCCAAAATCGCGTTAGCGCCTTTGACATAGGCCGCGTGATGTTTTGAATGATGCAAAGTCAATTGCTCTTCCGAAATTGCGGGCGCCAAATCGCCATAGCCATAAGGCAATTCCGGCAACGAATAAATTTCCATAAAACCTCCTTATTAAACTGCTATGTCGCGTTTTTCAAAGACATACGCACCAATGGCAGTGCAAACAATTATTGTGCCCAAAAATACTGGATATGCCCAAAGATCAATGTTGTTGTGAACGAGCGCATCGGCTGCATTGTAATAATGGAAAAACGAAAAATATTTTAGATTTTCGAGCTGTGTAATCAGCGCTGAAACAACATTGGCTAAATACATTAAAATAATCAGACCTCCTGTCATAAAAAAGACTTTGCTTTTTTCAGAAAAAATCGCCGAAAACATCATTGCGATGCTAAAAATTGCCAAACCGAGCATAAAGCCCGCAAGCGCCATTGTTAAATAATTTTGCGGAATAGTTGGGATACCAAATGCCGCCGCTATGGGAATGGCAGAAAATACGGAAACAATGACAAAAACTATTAAAGCCAACACGCCCATTAAATATTTTGAAAAGAAAAGTTTGAGGCGCGCAATCGGCAAGGAAAGCAAAATTTCCATTGTTCCCTTTTCGATTTCAGCGGCAAGCGCGCCGCCGGCAATGCCAATAAACATAAAGCAAAGCACCACAACCCAAAACATTCCATACGCTTCCAGGGATAAAAATGCCTGAATATCACTCATCATTTGCAAACTTGAGCTCGATGAACCCAAGGCTTTCCAAAGCGATTCAGGATAAGCTTTTAAAATTTCCGTGAATGACTTGGATTGCTCTTGAAAGATTGGAAAAATTGCTACATACATCACAACTATAAGAATCGACACAATAATGTATGTGATTAAAGAAATTTTGCGATCTTTAATTGTCCGCCAAATTATTGTCCAAACTTTAGCCATTGTTATAGTACTCCATAAAAACATCTTCCAAGGTGGCGTGCGTGATTTCTAAATCAGTTATTTTATATTTTTTAAGTTGGGCGATGACTGGATTTAAATCGCCTTTGACATGCAATACCAAACCATTTTTCATTTCCTTAAAAATTTTGATGCCATCGCCCGTAAAATCTGATTTTTTATATGGGCCTGAAAAGTAAGCGTAAATGACGTGAATTCTTTTTTTGGTGATATTTTCCACTTTTTCAACCGCGATCATTTTGCCCAATTTGATGATGCCGACGCGATCAGCCACGCGCTCGACTTCTGGCAAATTGTGCGATGACATAAAAACTGTATGGCCGCGCGCTTTAAATTCTAATAAAGTTTCCAGCACCATATTTTGCAAAATTGGATCAAGCGAAATGGTTGGCTCGTCCAAAACCAAAATTTCCGGCTCATGCATCAGCGCCAAAACCAGGCCCAATTTTTGCTTGTTGCCCGACGAGAGATGTTTAAAACGCGGCTTGGGATCAAGCTCAAATTTCTTGAGAAGCTCACCCACAATTTTTGATTTGCCGCGAATTTTTTCATAAAAATCAATGTGCTCGCGGCCTGTCCATTTGTCATACAAATGCACGATGCCGGGCAAATAGCCAATTTTCTCTTTGAGCTCAACAGAATCTGTTTGCGCGTCTTTTCCCAAAATGGAAATTGAACCTCCCACAGGCCGGATAAAATCCATCAGACAGCGGATGGTGGTAGTTTTGCCCGCGCCATTCGGGCCCAAAAAACCAAAAATCTCGCCTTTTTTCACAGCAAAAGAAATACCATCGACCGCTTTCGTGCGCCCAAAATATTTCTTTAAATTTTTTATTTCAATGATATTGTTATTCATTGATTTTATTATCCCTGTATGTTGTTATTCCTGCGCTTCCATTTTATTTTATCATTTTTCTCATTTGCGTGAAAATTTTCTGTTTATCACACCCCGAAAATTTATATCACTTATTCTGCTATCGCGGCATAAGTGATATAAATTTAGAAAATTCTTCTTGATTTTTTTATCTTATTCTGATATTGTGTGTATAATTCTAGCGACACTTGAATTTTAAAATCTTATTTACGAAAGGAGGCAAAAAAGTTTCTAAAAAAACAAAAACAAACCCTTCGACTCACTCAGGGTCAGGGAGAGGAGGAAAAAATTATGGAATTAAGAAAACGCTCTATTGCTTGCTTTATTGGCGGATGTCCGGGGACAGCTATTGCGCTTATCTTTGCGCCATTGTTCTGGTGGTTAGGCCTTTTGGCTGGTTCGATTGTTGCATATCTACTATATGATTTGAAAGAGATGTGGCAAAAAATCCCAGAAGCCTTTTACGATTTAAAAGAGGCCTGGCAAAAGTTCCCACAAGCCCGCCACAAGTTTCTGGTAATTCTTGAAGCTAATAGAAGAGGACTTATCAAGACGTGCTGGCTTCTTATCGGATATCTACTTATGTTCCTAACAGGCACCTTGCTGACTGGATTCCTTCTGAATGATAAAGTGGCTGGTCTGTTAGTAACCATAGCTTGGTTCGGTCCTTGCCTATTCGGCGGATTTTTCTTTTATAAGATAGGAAGATGCGCATGGGATAGTAAATTTGATCCTGAATTAGCTTCAGCCTGTTTAAAGGATTGGGAATGGGGTCCAGAAATATCTGAAGACTACTCCTTCAAAGATTTTGCATCGTTTGCGATGAAAACAGTTCCCCTGACTCTTCTTGGTGTGATAGTTTTCCCTTTCTTAATACTCATCTTGTTCTGTGGCATTCTCTGCAGCATTCTGTGGGGTTGTCTTAAAGGCGCATGGAGATTATTCATCCTAATCCACTCAAAAGAGAGAATCTTGTGCGCGATAGACTGCGCGATGGGAATAATCTGCGCATACTTTTTCTTAGCGCCATTTGCGCCAACACTTGCGGCAAAACTTATGGTTGTAGTCTCTGGAGGAATAATTGCTGTAGGATTTGGGGCATTTAATTACGAGGTCGTTTCAGTTAGGTGGTTGAAGTTAAAACCAGCAAAATAAAATGAACAATAAAGGGCGAACATCCGTGTTCGCCTTTTTTTATTGAGTAAATGAATTCACAACCCCAAAAAATTATATCACTTGTTCTGCTATCGCGGCATAAGTGATATAGATTTTTCAAATGGATTCCCGCCTTCGCGGGAATGACAGGGCAGAGAAATCGGCGAAAATAAAAGAGGCCGCGACATTGTCGGGCCTCATTATTTTTTTGAATCAACTTTTTTAGCTAAGAAACCAGATTGCTCCGCAGGCAAGTACTATGCCAATAATTTTGTGGACGGAAAGAGCTTCGCCAAAGAAAATTATCGCTCCTATGGTAGTGACAATGGGAATGAGGACAAGCGCCACTGGCAGAACTTTGGACATTTCCCACAAACCTTCATTGGCGCCGGCAACCAACCTGTAAAAAGCAATTATGCCAATGCCGTTTATGACGCCTCCAACAAGGCCAAACGTCAAAGCTTTCCAATCCGCTGCCGCTAAGTTTTGTGTGAACGCGACAGGAAGAGTTACCGCAAAAGTGCCAGCCGCGATTAGCAATGCCATCAGCATCGCGTTGACGGACGAAAGCCGTCCTACAAGTGGAGCGACCCCAAAGAAAAAACCAGCCGTGACACATAAAAGTATTACATTGTTCATCCGATTTTCTTCACCTGGACGCTTAGCGTCCTGATAGTCACGCTTAGCGTGACCACAACGCTGAGCGTTCTAATAGTCACGCTTAGCGTGACCACCCCTTTCTTTTTATTTTGAAAACGAAATTTTAAGGTTAACGGCATAGCGTAACAGAAATTGGGCAAAAATAAAAGAGCTCGCGACGTAATGTCGGAGCTCTATTTCTTTTTCATACTTTTTCAAACAAATGCTGGTATTAGTTTCTTGTCTGCTTTGATTTCGCGCGGGACTAAGGTCAGCTCTTCAATCTTTTGTGCTAAACTTACGCGAATGGTGTCGCGCGGACCTCTTACGCTTGTAGAAAAATTCTCAAATATTTTCAGGCAGGCTAAGCAACGATAAAGATAGACGTTTCTCGCTGTGGCCGATTGCCCAAGAAACATTACCTCTTTCCCACATTTTGGACAAAAATTAAAATTCATATCATCACCCCCTTTTTGATTAAACTTCAAACTTCAAACCTCAAACTTCAAATTTTAAACATTGGTCATTCAATTAAAATAATTTTGTTTTGGATTTTTTGTTGTTGAAAAGTTTCCAAAATATCCCCTCCTTTATTTTTTTTTGAAAACCTCCTTCCCAAAAAATTAAAGTGCATAAGAACATTTGATAATAACATAAATGGCTGGGAGAATTCAAAAGAATTTAAAAAGCAGCCCATTTCGAGACCGCTTTCTTCTTGCCCAGGAGAGGACTCGCCCGGTCATCCGACCGGGCGTCAAGTCGAATGACTTGACGAACCTTTATCATTGCCCAGGAGAGGACTCGAACCTCCACAGCCTTGCGGCCACTACCACCTCAAGGTAGCGTGTATACCAATTTCACCACCTGGGCACAATTTAATTTTAGCATACTGCCCGGGAGAGGACTCGAACCTCCACGCCCTTGCGGACACTAGCTCCTGAAGCTAGCCTGTCTGCCAATTCCAGCACCCGGGCAACGACTTCAAATCCGAAATCCGAATATCGAAATTCTAAACAATATCGAATATCGAAATTTTCAAACGGAATCGGAGAGGTCATTTCTTTTTTGGAATTTCTGATTTCTAATTTCGAATTTGTTTCGTATTTCGGATTTCGTGCTTCGAATTTCCAATACTATTTCTTCACCGTTGGCTTTACAGTTGGGGTTTTTGTTGCTTCAGCTTTTTTTACCGCGACTGGCGCCGGCACTTTTTCCCTCTTAGTTTTAATATACCATGAAGTGACCGAGGCAAACCTATCCGAAGAAATATACATCTTGTCCAAAACAATTCCTTTGATAGAAGCATCAATGGCGTAAAGAAAATAAGGCTGGAACAAAAATACCGCCGGCACATTTTCCGCGACATAATCCTGAAACTGCCCAAGCTTGTCGATCTTGTCGTTGGTATCAGTCGAAGCGCTGATTTCCTCAAGCAAAAAGTCTGTATCGCCATCTTCGAGGCCAGAAAGATTAAATCCCGAAGCCACTTGCGAGGAGTGCCAAAAAGTCGAATAATCCGGCAAAGCGCCGAGGTTTTCGCCAAAAAGCAGAACATCAAAATCTCGCTCCGGCAATATTTTGGACTGAAGCTCCGCAAGGCTGACGGGAACCAATTTCACCTCAAGCCCAGCGGTTTTCCAATCCGCTTGCAGAAGTTTGGCTATTTTTTTTGAAAGATCGTTGTCGAGATATGTCAGATTGAGAGCAAAGGGTTTTTGATCCTTGACCAAAATTTTATTCGTGCCCATCTGCCACCCAGCTTCAATCAACATATCGCGGGCTTTGTTGGGGTTGAATTTGTAATCCTTGACTGTTTTGAAGCCCAGCGTTTCCGGCAAAACCACCGAGGAAACAGCGCGGCCTTGGCCATAAAGCGCCTTTTCGACCACGCTTTCTTTGTCAACCGCAAAAGCCAAAGCCTGGCGAACATTTTTATCCGCAAAATATTCTTTTCCGAGATTGAAAAAGATCCCAGTGTACTGGGGAAGTGGCACACGGTAAATGTTCAGCTTTTGAAGCTGTGAAAGCTTTTCCAAATTAGTGGGATTAATGGCCGAAAAGCCGGCAATTTCGCGATTTTCAAAAGCTTTCGCTAAATCCAGAGAATTGTCATAAAAACGTAAAACTATTTTGGAAAGATAAGGTTTGGAACCGGCATAAAATGGGTTGGACTGCAAATCCGCAAGGACCGGCTGGCCTGCTTTGAGCGCGATATTTTTTAAAATAAACGGCCCGGAGCCAACCGCCTTCCACGTTTGGGCCAGCTTGACAAACTCTGCCGGTTTTTTGTTCTTAAAAATGTTTTGCGGAATAAGCCCGATGGTCAAGTTTTCCCAAAATGAAGGAGAAGGCGCTTTGAGGGTAAATTTTATTTGGCGCTCTGCGCTTTTTTCGATCAGCACATTTTTGAAAACACCTGAAAAACTTCCCATATACCAACTATCTTGCATAGTTTGGTAAGTAAAAAGCGCGTCGTCAATGGTGAGAGCTTTGCCATCGCTCCATTTCAAATCCTTTTTCAAGGTGGCAAGATAAACTAATTTGTCTTCAGAAACATTCCATTTTTCCGCAAGGTCGCCAACATATTTTCCATTCTCGTCTACACGCAAAAGGCCAGAAAAAAGCAGGCGCGCCAAATCGCGGTCAACGTCAGTCTGCGCAAAAAGCGGATGCACCAGTTGCGGACGCCCCAAGAACCCCTCGGTATAAGTGCCATAGCGGGCAGGCACTTCACGAAAAGTGCCGATGCAATTGTCCCAGAGGAAAAAGCCCGAGCCTAAAAGGATTAAAATGCCCGCGATGATGGCGGCTCTTTTTTCCACACGCGTAAAATGGCGGTAAAATCGGGGAAGTTTTTTCAATCGTATGCGAGTGAAATATCTGAAATTCCCTAAAGATTTTTTGAGCCATTGCCAAAAAATAGCCAGGCGCGTTTTCACTTCCGCCTTGCCCAAATTTTGCTGATTATTGTTTCTTTCGAAATAAAGTTTTATGATTGCTCCTTCTTTTATTAAAAAATGAGCCCCTAAAAGACGCTCAAGCTTTTAACTTAAACATTATACGCGTTTTTTATTTAAGAATCAACTGGGTGATGGCAAGACCGCCAAAAAGGACGGCTAAAATAACGGTAAAAACATGCAGGCCTTTTTCAATTCCCCTTTTGGAACGGTAAATCGCGCCTTCGCCGCCAAAAGTGGCCGAAAGCCCGACGCCTTTGTTCTGGATTAAAATTACGACAATCATCAAAACGGCGATGACTAATTCGATAATATTCAAGACATTTTTCATAATGGGTAAATATAAATTACGAGTTTACCTAAAAAGCTATAAGCTATAAGCTATAAGCTATTAAAAGCGGGCGATGGGTCTCGCACCCACGACCTCTTCCTTGGCAAGGAAGCGTTCTACTACTGAACTACGCCCGCGTGGGAAAAAATTCTCTTAACAAACCCCTCAAACGTAATTGTACCTTATCTGTTTGACTTTTTCAATATATAATCTTATTATAATATGTTGCTCTTTAAAAAAAAATAAATATAAAACGAAAGGAGGTGACTGTATGGCTGTACTGTGGTGCAATCTTTGCAATCGTAATGTCGTTCCTCAAAAAAAATTCAACTGGCTGATTTTTATCTTTCTTTGCGGCCTTTTCTATCTGCCGATTTACTGGATGCAGTCCAAGAAATGTCCGCTTTGCGGAGGAGAACATTTTAGCGAAGGGAAAAAATGATTCGCTGGAGTATGCTGATTTCGCATCATCCGCCCTGCGACTACGATAAGACTTGGAGAATCGGCCAAATTCGCGTTTGTACGAGATGCTTAGGCATTATCTGCGCGGTTCTGATAGTCGTAGGGCTGGCCGATTTTAAATTTTCTTTGGCAAATAGTTGGATATTTTTTCTGCCACTGCCTGCGGTTGCGGACTTTCTGGCTCATGAAACAGGTCGGCGCAGAAGCAATAACACCCAGCGATTTCTAACGGGATTTTTGATTGGCATGCCGCTGGGCTGCTGCGTTCTGGCTTTTGCGGCAGGATGCCTATTCTACGGATTTTTAATTGCCCTTTGGTTGATTTGCCTTGAGTTTGTGACAGCCTTATTACTCAAGAAATCTGGAAAGTTTGAAGGGTACCTTCTTAAATACGAAAAAGCGGCGCGCTGTTCTGATCTTTCTGAAAAGGAGGACTAACGATGTCCAAACCACAAAAGTTATTTATCATTTTGTTCTGCTGCCTTGCGGCATTCCCTACGGTTCTATCCTTAGAGGCCTTGCATTCCGAAATTTTGATTTTCTCACTGCTGATGACCTGGTTTATAGCGGCAATAATCGCAGGAATCATTACCGCCATAGTGAAAGCGATGAGCAAAGTCAGCTGAAACAAAATGAGAAATACAAAAGTAGTAAAAAAAGAGGCTCACCGAGCCTCTTTTTTCATCTGACATCTATAGCGCCAACCGGATTCGAACCGGTGTTACCAGGATGAAAACCTGGCGTCCTAGACCGGGCTAGACGATGGCGCCTCGTCGCGATTCGTGATAATACAATCCGACTAACTACTATTAAACTATAGCAGATTAGCCCTCGAATGGCAACCTTTTTAATCTTGATCTTTTATTAAAAGCCTGTTATTGTTTAAGATAAATTTGCTAAAATGATATTGGCGGGACGTAGCGCAGTTGGTAGCGCGCGTGTTTTGGGTACACGAGGTCCCGGGTTCGAATCCCGGCGTCCCGAATGAGCAAAGCGAATGAGGGCGAAGCAAGCAAACTGCTTTGCTTGCGTTGGGATTCGAATGCCGCAGCGATGTGCGAGTTGTCCGATGTCCATCGGACAGGCGAGCACCGCGAGGCGGGGTCGAACAAAATTTCCGTCAGGAAATTTATGTGTGACCGAATCCCGGCGTCCCGATTTTTGGCCAGGTGGCCGAGTGGTTAGGCAAGGGTCTGCAAAACCCTGTACACCGGTTCAATTCCGGTCCTGGCCTTTGCGGGTGTAGTATAGCGGCTATTATATCTGCTTTCCAAGCAGAGGATATGGGTTCGATTCCCATCACCCGCTTTTTGCCCCAGTAGCTCAATTGGATAGAGCAGCACTCTTCTAAGGTGAAGGTTGCAGGTTCGATTCCTGCCTGGGGTAAGGTTTGAAAAATTTGGACGCGCTCCCTTAGTATAATGGATAGAATGTCGGGCTTCGGACCCGAAGATAGAGGTTCGAATCCTCTAGGGAGCAAATGTATTTTTCCAATCAAAAACGTGAAGCGTTTTTGGACGAGGTGGCCATGGTGTAGCGGTTAACACAGCAGTCTGTGGCACTGCGAACAAGGGTTCGACTCCCTTTGGCCACCCCAGATGAGTAAATTTCAAATAACAAAATCCAAAGGTGAATTTTTAGTTCGTCATTTCTGTGTGGTATAATTGGTAGTATGAAGGATTATACTTTTTATAAATCAGAAGCAATACGGTTAAGAAAACAAGGATTGAGTTATAATGAGATACGCAAGCAGATAAAGATTGCTAAGAGTACTTTAAGTGTTTGGCTAAAACACGTTCGTCTTAAACCCGAGCAGAGAGAAAGACTTTATACAAAACAAATTCAGATATTATCTTTCGGACCGCAAAGCCAAAAACAACGAAGAGCCAGAGAAATAGAGCAAATTGTTAACGAGGCTGGCAATGAAATTAAGCTTCCTCTTTCTTTCGAAACTCTTCGTTTAATGGGCGCATGCCTTTACTGGGCCGAGGGAAGCAAAAGCGGCATGCTTGACTTAACTAATTCCGATCCACATTTAATATTATTTTTTGTGAGATGGATCAATTCGGTTTTTGGAATATCAGCTAAGGAAATAAAAGCCAGATTGAATATTTATCCGCAACAGAATGAATTGAAAATTAAAAAATTCTGGTCAGACCTAACTGGAATTCCTCTTCAAAACTTCGGCAAAAGTTATGTTAAACCTCTCAGCAAAAACTACAAAAAACATAATTTGTATTATGGAACGATGAGAATCGAGGTTCCAAGGAGCGTTAATCTTCGCCATAAAGTTTTTGGTTGGGTTAAAAAAGTTTTAGAAGATATCGACAAGGATGTCAAATTAAAGCAAAGGAAGTGGCAATCGCTTACTAAAGTAAAGAGACCGGCCAATTTATAATTTAATAAATTCTGCCCCCATAACTTAGTGGTAAAGTAGCTGGCTCTTAACCAGTTAACCCAGGTTCGAATCCTGGTGGGGGCACCAAATATTCAATAATCAAAATGAAGACGACAATTTTAGTCATTGGAATAATTAAAAATGGCAATCGGGTTCTGCTTCGTAAAAAGCCTGCCGATTCGCCGCCCTACAAAGAAACTTGGTATTTATTTGGCGGTGAACTGAATGCTGACAATCAAAATCCGGACGAAGTGCTGCAGTCTACCCTAAAAAATCAAGCCGGCATAGACATAAAACCAGTTGAACGCCTGGGCTGGGACACGGAGACAAAACCTGACCATGAAGGCAACATAACTTTTTATATTTACCTCGATTATCTGTGTGAATATGTTTCTGGCGATCTTGTCCCAGCCGAGGGAATAGAAAAGTTAGAGTGGGTTCCGATAGAACAACTTTCGAACTATGATTTAGTCCCGCCATCTCGAAAATTGTTCAAAAAGATTGGTTATTTATAAGACGCAGGTTTCTATCCTGATAACACCGATTCGAATCCTTGTAGAAGCATAAAAAAACAGCCCGAGAGTTAGCGGACTGTTTTTTATTTAAAGCTTACTTTACCTTAAACAGATGTAGACAAAGCCGGTTTAGTTTTTGGGGCTACGGCTTTTTCGGTTACTCGGTATTCCATATATTTGCCCAACATCAATCTTGTTTGCGCGTCAATGGCCGGAAATGAGGAAAGGATAATTGACATCACCGGAAAAAGCAGCCAGCCCAAAATCATATTTGCCCATTTGCTTTTTGGATATTGTGAAGGTTTTGGAGGAAGCATCAAAAGCGAAATTACAATTGAAGCCAGCAAACCTAATGTGGAAATTGTTAAAATCGTGCCTGTAATTCCAGGAAATGAGTAGCCCAAAACCGTATCGCGGAAAGTGGGATGGAGCAGAAGCGGAAACCAACCGACAAAGGTGATGAAAATGGGCGCGGTTGCCCAAGAAAAATGCCATTCTAAAAGATGGAAAATGTGTTTGAACTTAAACCAAGGCGAAAGCGATTTATTGCCCAAAGATTTTTTAATCAGATAGGGAATGTCTGTGCAACCCCATGCCCAACGCCGCAATTGCAAATATTGGTTTTTGAAAGTTCCCCAATAGGTCGAAGCAAATGCCGCATCCATATAGACAGGCGTAAGTAAAGGCACAACGGGGTGCTTGCCGCCAAAAGCGAACAACGAGTCATAATATTGCCGCGAATCTTCGGGGATAGCATCCACGCACCAAAAGTTTATATCCACAATTGTCTTAAAACAATTGGAGCGCGAAGAAAAATTGCGAAATCTTTTCGGCTTTTGGCAATCTGACATCAAAACAAAGCTTGAGCCAAATGCCACCAAACGGATGAGGGCAGGCACATCCCAAATGTTATTGTTGTAGATATGAATCGGCTGGAAAGAGGTGTGCAGCGGGTCGGGAACAGTTAAAAATTTGTAAGTTAAGTTGGCAAAATATTGGGGATGGACACGCGTGTCGGCATCGAAGTTGGAAATAAGAACGTGTTCATAAGAAATTTTCCTTTCGTCCAAAATCTTTTGCAATTGGCGGCCGCCCCAGGTTGTGTTGGCGCTTTTGCAGCGAATTTCCCCTGGAATGCCATCGGGGTGAACCGTCATTTCGAAAATAGCAAAACCGCTTCCAAATTCTTTTTTTAATTTGAGAAAATGATTTTTGGCATTTTCCGCGTCACGTTCTTCTGCGGCAAAAATCATAATTTTTCTTTGAGCGGGAAAATCGGCTTTTACATAAGATTCGATTGAAGTCCGCAAAACTTCGTAAGGTTCTTTGTAAGTTACCAAAATAATCGCCTGCCAAATTTCATTTGAATTTCTCCCCAATTTATCCAGTTCGACAAGCTCTTTATTCCAATCCTTTTTTTGCTCATCTTTCATTACAAAATAAGTCGAAAGAACTCCTCGGGTAAAATCAATGGATTTAACCAGCCACATCAGGTCAAAAATTACCACAAAAATCGCCACCCAAACGGGCATAAAAAAAGAAAGCGCGATCGGCAGTAAAATTGCCAGCCAAGTAAGCGCGCCGGGCAATATCTCCGTCACCCTCTTAAACCAAATTGTTTCAAACCACTTCTGCATAAGGAAGTTCCCCTCTATAAGCTAAAAGCTATAAGCTACTTCGATGCCAGCAGATAATAAATCGTTACCAGCATAATTAAGATTTGCGCCAAAAGGTTAGTCGCCAAAAAAGTGTACGCCGCCCCTTTTAATTTTTTATATGAGAAAACGTAGAGCAGCCAGTTAAGCAAAAAGATAAAAGTGGAAGTAGCGGGAAGGACAAAGACGAGATTGCCCGAGCGCTCGGCAAAAATGGGGGTAAGCAAAAAATAAGCCTGCGGCCCAAGCAAAATTATCCAAATTATCCAAAAGGTTACCACAAACAGCAGCGAGATTGCAAGAATAATATCTGCAGGGTAATTGTGATACCATTTTGCCCGCGCCGAAACGGCTTCGACTTTAAATTTTTTGAAAAAAGATAGTTTCATTATTGAGTCACGAATAACACGAATCCCGAGTACTCGGGACTAATGACACGAATAAATCAGCCCACGGTCGGAGTCGAACCGACGACCTTCGCTTTACGATGTCCCGATTAACAGCCAAAAGCCCACGGTCGGAGTCGAACCGACGACCTTCGCTTTACGAAAGCGCTGCTCTACCAACTGAGCTACGTGGGCTTTCGGCTGTTAATCGAGGATCCTCGATGCTAATGCATCGGGACTCTACCAACTGAGTCCCGATGTTCGCTTTAGCGAAATCGGGATCCCGACTCCCGAAGTCAGCTTTGCTGATTCGGGACGTCGGGACTACTCCGGCAACAAACTTATTTTATATTATTTTATCTCATTTTTCAAGCCCTCGAGTGGCAAAGCTTGACAAAAATCAAATTTTATGCTATAATAATCAAATTAGCTTATAGCTTATAGCTTATAGCTTATAGGAGGAAAACAAATAAAATGATTAAATTTATTCTCAAGCACAAAATCTATTTAACCCTCGCGGTGGTTTTGATTGCCGTCGCTTATGTCTCAACTACAATGCTTTCAACAGAAGCCCACACCATCACTTTTTCAGTGGTCGCGCCTCCGACTCCCACGCCCGCGCCCGACATAAACCAAAGCTCTGATATCTTCAAACCCATCATTGATTTCTTCGTCAATCTTTGGGACTTTCTGTTTTAAAACAAACTTAAAATAAAAATCAAAAAATGTTTTACGAGCCTTCTCTAAAACCAAAAAAGAAACATCTTGCCTTGGCAGTAATTCTGGGGCTTTTTGCCGTGGCAGGAATCTTAGCCGGAACTTTATCCACTTACTTGCCCGGCACTGATTCAGGGACAAACGCCGCAGCCACTACGCTTTTTTCAGATGGTTTTGAGTCCAATAATTTTTCCAATTGGGATTCAGCCGGCACAAAATGGACAATTACGAATACTCACTACAACGGCGCAAAAGGGGCCACGGTTACGGGCAATGTGACAAATTCGAATCTTCTGAAAAATAATTCAACAGTAGGCTATTTTAGCAATAATTTTTCATACTGGTTTAAAACTTCCGGAAACTGGGACGCGAGCGGAGACTATGTTTACGCCGAATGGTTTGATGGCGCAAGCTGGCAAACTCTTTTTACACATAATTCAACAAATGACTACACAAGCTGGACAAACAATTCTTTTACGCTTCCTGCCGAAGCAGATAATAATGCTAACTTTGCAGTTCGATTCCGTGCCACAATTGCCGGCGGCGATGCTTTTTACTTAGATGATGTTTCTATAGTGGGAAATACGCCAACTCCAACTAATACTCCGACCAACACGCCGACTTATACACCGACTTATACCTCAACACCTACTTCTACCAACACCCCAACTGCAACTCCAACTTCAACAAACACCCCGACTCAAACTCCGACCAATACAGCCACTGCGACTGCGACTTTAACTTTCACTTCTACCCCAACTAATACTTCGACCCCAACCAACACACCAACCCATACTCCCACACAAACTCCAACTGAAACCGCCACAAGCACCCCAACAGAAACTTCCACCCCCACAAACACTGCGACTAACACGCCAACAGAAACTTCCACACCCACTGAAACGGCCACAGCCACCCCTACCGCAACTCCTGTCCCAGGCTCAATCAGCGGAAAAATTTGGTCTGATGAAAATGGCAACGGGCTTTTGGATGTTGGCGAAAATGGAATTGCGGCCGTAACGCTCGATATCTGGAAAGATAACAACCACAACGGCCTCATTGACGGCGGCGACACGTTGCTCGAAACTCAAGAAACAGCATCTGATGGAGATTATTCATTTTTAAGCCTTGACGCGGGCGACTACGTTGCTGATGTGACAGATACGCCTCCATCTGAATTGACGGGCTACACCCTTACTTATCCCGTAGCCGAACCAGAGGGACTGTCGTTATCTGTCGGCGAAGACAAAACAGATATTAATTTTGGCTATATGCCTCCCGCGACACCTACATCGACAGAAACTGGCACGCCAACAAATACAAACACCCCAACAAATACTAATACACCGACAGAAACCGCCACTGCTACGGCAACTTTGACACCAACAGATACCAGCACAAATACGCCTACTGAAACCCCGACTGAAACTCCGACACAGACTGCAACTGCAACTCCTACGGAAACCTCAACTCAAACCGAAACTAATACCCCATCCCCAACTCCTACAAATTCCCCAACACCCCTAAATTCCCCAACTTCTACCCCAACTGAAACTCTTACCGAAACACCAACACAGACGCCAACCGAAACTTCAACTGAAACCCAAACTCCAACCGAAACCCCAACCGGCACTCAAACCATCACCCCTGAAACCCCAACCGAAACTCCAACTGAAACTCAAACCAATACCCCAACATACACCCCAACAAATACTCCAACCCCGATCCCCCCAACTTCCCCGATAACCCTAACCTTTACCCCAATCCCAACCAGCCTCTCGGCCTCGGCCCCAACCCCAACTTCCCCGCTCACCCCGACCTTTTCCCAAACCCCGACTCCAACTGAAACAAACATCTCAAATCAAGCCGCAGCCCTCGCCGCGCCCCAAACCGGCGGCGAAGCTTCAAACCAAACCCAAACCGCCAACTATTTCTGGCCAATCTTCAACTTTGCCAGCGCCTTCATCTTAACTTTGACTGGCTTGATTGTCTTAAAGCGTAAAAAGAAATAAAAATGGCTAAAAAAAGGACAAAAAATTTAAGAAAACGATTGAGCCGACAGATGATTGTCGGCTTAAGCCTTTTTATTGGCGTTGTTGTTGTGACGCTTGCCCTTTCGCTTTACTATCTTTTAAGGCCAGCCGTTCCCACCCCCGTTACGGGCGGTGAGTTCACCGGCTGCTACTCAACTTCTCGAGGGATTTCAAACCCCCCTACTAACTACCTTAACTCCTCCAACAGGACCCTTAATTTTAACAATTTCAATTTTGCCTTTTCTCCTCAAGATTCCATAACTGCCATCGGCGTAGACATCGTTGGCAAAACCAACGGCGCGCAAGCCACGATGATAGCCATGCTTTCTTGGGGAAACAATTTTTGGTCTTCTTCGAGGCAAGTTAGTCTCTCAAACAAAATGGAAACCTATTCCATCCCTCCCGAAAAGTGGAATCACGAGTGGAGCCCAGACGAACTTCAAAATAAAAATTTTCGGTTGAGATTATTTCTTTTAGGCATTCAACCGCCGCAAGTGAGCATTTTGCTTGTGAAGGTGACAGTTTTTTACAATTGCGTTTTCCCGACTGAAACGCCGACTGAAACATTTACTTTCACCCCGACTCCAACCCGAACCCCGGTGGGCCCGGCGGGCGGGCGC
>Ga0315291_10004888_pt1 | contig 16919 bp, 15 predicted proteins | sample YL17G12_20_MG_FD_203070 | JGI IMG/M metagenome (GOLD analysis project Ga0315291, IMG submission 203070) | Sediment microbial communities from Yellowstone Lake, YNP, Wyoming, USA - YL17G12_20 | ecosystem: Environmental > Aquatic > Freshwater > Lake > Sediment | place: USA: Wyoming | collected...
CACCTCTTTCGCAGGTAGGCAGTTTCGTTTCATGGGTATACCCGAATCATGAATCAGCATTCATATGAAAGATCAAGCACCTAATAACCGGTTGCGTCGGAAACTGCGGGAACCGAGATAGATCAACAATCCATCCAACAGCCAGATCACCAACCCCATCAGGAGCACCACTCCAACATTAAAGTACATTACGCCTGAGACCTTACCAAAGACCAATAGCATTACCGGCAACACCACCAGGCTGCCGAGCTGGTAGGCATCCTGGAACCCCTGTGCGCGTGCTGATACCAGCACCATCACACCTAATCCCAATCCAGGTAAAGCCGGCACCACCCAAAAGATCAGCGCCAGCCACATGGTGTTTGGCAAGAAGATACGATGCATTTGAGACCAACCAGCCGCATTCGCCATGATCACATAGAGCACGAATCCAACCAGAGCTACCGCGATGGCTGCCAGCCAGCCGGAGAGCAGCTTGGCAATAAATAATTCCCGGTCGGTGGTTGGGGTGTAGAGCAGCGCTTCCATTGTCTTGCGCTCTTTTTCGCCAGCAAAACTATCTGCTGCGATCGTCGAGGCCACCATGAGCGGGACGATCAGGAAAAAGGGCGCCATCATGTATACCAGGAAAAATACGATTAGTGTCTGGTTATTGTCATACCCCGCGAGCTCGTGTAGAAATCCCTCTGGCATTCGATTGATAAGCCCTTGAATATCATTCAAATTATTGGCCGAGACGCCTGCTATATTCACCAGAGAAGGCACCTGGGTAACCAGCCAGGGCAAAACGACAAAGAATATCAATGGGACGATGATGAGTGGCAGCAACACGCCTTTGTTCTGGCTGACAACTTTCAAATCTTTTCGGACAATCGCAAATATCTTACGCGTATTCATTGCACACCTTCCTTCTCCTCATGGAGAGTAAAGTACACCTGTTCCAGATTAGCTTCCTGGGCTGCCAAACGGTAAACCCTGACGTGGTTCTGCACCAGGCAGGCCAGCACATCTGGGATGGATTCGTGTTTATTGATGGTTACCACCAGGGCACCGTTGGGCTGAGCCGCCTCACCCAGCACCATGTCCGGTAAACCCCGCAAGACACTCAAGGCAGCCGGGACCTGTTCTTCTGAAACTTCGATTTCAACCCCCAACCGGCGGACGTATTGGCGGGTTAACTCGGTGGGTGTACCTAAAGCCACCAACCGTCCGTGCTCCAATATGGCTACCCGGTCGCATAACTTCTGGGCTTCCACCAGGTTGTGGGTGCACAGGAAAACCGTGCAACCCTCCCGCCGCGCCAGGCGTTCAACCAGGTCGTTCACATGGTGAGCTGCCAACGGGTCCAGGCCGGAAGTGGGTTCGTCCAGGAAGAGCAGCTCAGGCTTGTGCAGCAGGGCTCGCGCCAGTGCCAATCGCTGCTTCATCCCTTTGCTATACCCGCTTACGCGCTCCACAGCGCGGTCGGCTAATTCGAATTCAGTTAGCAGCTCCTGGAGGCGCGGCTTTACAGTCTTCCTGGGCATACCGTACAGGTCAGCGTAAATGCTGAGGTTATCCCAGGCGGTCAGGCGCTCATCCAGCGAAGGGGTCTCGGTCAGCACACCAGTCCGGGCGCGTAATGCCGGGCCATCCACCTGCGGGTCGAGGCCCAGCACACACATGCTGCCGGAGGTCGGCTCAATCACGCCGTTGAGCAAACGCACCGTGGTGGTTTTGCCGGCGCCGTTGTGGCCGAGGAAGCCGAATATCTCTCCCGCACCCACTTCAAGTGACAGGGAGTTCAATGCAATCGTCTCCTTGAAATGGCGGGAAAGTTTATTGATTGTGATTACGGGTGTATTCATCTCGTCACCTCACATATTTCATTTCATATCTAAATAGTTATCAAGCGTGTTTCATTCCTTAATGAGGGCATGACCTTCAACGTAATACCTTCATACCCAGCCAAAAATTATCTTTAACGGTTCCCCCACCGCATCGGGAAGACCATGTGCGATGCCTGGCGCGACCAGGTTTCCAGTCTTCTCGCGCATCACTCCAAGGAACAATCCAGCCACAGTCGAGGAAATCGCCGAACCCCATGCAAGGGATGAAAATCCAATCGCTGGATCGAAAGTATTGAACGCATGCAGGAGACCAAACAGGAGGGAGGCGACGATTAGCCCGATCCCGAACTGGATTCCGAACAAACGCGTTGGTCGTCCAAAGGCCTGGTTCAGCCGTGATTGAAAGTAACCGCGAAAGATAAACTCCTCTCCAAACCCTGAGAAGATAAATTGCCAGATGACCGTCGAAACGATCACCAGGTTTAGCTTGCCCAATGCCACTGAAACACCAATCGGTACTAATAGAAATAGCAGGGTAGCAATTATATTTGCTCGACCAGACTTAACTTCCTTTTGATGATTTAATAACCATACCATCAGAGCCACTGCAATAACCCACAGCCATGCTTCGAATACCCCCTTGCCGAGTTCATTTAAATTCAAGCCCAACCATGCTGGACCAAACGTTCCAAACACGGCCGGTATGATCCGAACCAGGTAGGCTTTAAAGCCAATATCAAGGTTTGTTTGCCACTTCATAGTGGAAACGCCAAACTCTGCCCAACCCCGGCGTGTCAATAGTATGACCAGAACGGTGATGCCAATGAAGAGTAACATCACTGTATATGACCAACCGAGATTTTGTTTTTCCCATTGCACAATACTCGCTGTACGCAAAGAAACCCGCAATACCAGGAATAGGACAAATACCGAAAGGATTTCCAGTGTGGTAAATATTCTTGTTTTCATGATTACCTCCTTCGCACACTATGATCGAGTTGATGAACTTTTTTTTAGGTCATCTCGTTCCTAGAACTCCTCACGCTCGAAGCGCAGGATTGCTACCGCGGTGAAAATCAGGCATAGCAGTGCGGTGATAACAATGGGTGTAATCGATATCAACGGTTGGCCCAGAGCCAGAGCGAGTCCCGATGGTAGATCTTCAGATATTGCATGAAGAAAGACCATGGGGCAATATCATTTAGGAATGGTAGGTTCGGTGCCAGGACAGGGTCTCCCATTGCCATCGCCAGGCTGATTCCCAGGACTGGCCCCCTGCTTTGGAACAGCGAGCCGAGCATGAAAGTCATGGTAAGGTAGAACATGAGGGTGAGGGATACCAAAGCCATTGCTCCCAAGAAACCTGGTAGTGACCATGGCGAGCCAATCGAAAGTGAGAGCTGGATATATGCAACCACACCCTGGATCACCATACCGGTTACTAACAGACCTATGGCACCCGCAACCAGTTTTGAAAGAATAAATGCTGGCCTCGAGACGGGCTTGGAAAGCACCCAGGCAGCTGTACCGGATTGTCGTTCGCCGATGATGGCATCCTGGGCAAAGATGATGGCAACGATTGGAAGGGCCATACTGCTGTACGCCCAGAAGACGGATAAGGCGCTGGAGGTTTGATCCTGCCCTAGAACCTACATAGGGGTGAGACTGTCAGTGGATGCAATTCTCTCTGAGGCTGTTTCGGCTGGTGCTTTCCATAAGAAAATGGCGAACATACCGTTCAACATGCACAGCCAGATAATGACCTGGACCAGCCATGTCCTTGTGTGCCACCAGCTGCCATTTGCTTCGTGGAACAGGTTGGCAAAGCCCATACGCCAGCCGCGTTCATTCACCATTCTAAGAGCATTGGTATTTTCCATTTTGACCTCCTCCCGTAAGGGTTAAAAAGATCTCCTCAAGATCGAGTTTCTTGCGCCTAAATTCAAGCATGGTAACCTCCCCATCTGACTGCACAAGTTGCAGTAATTGAGCTTCAGCGACGGCTTCATCAATAACAGTGACCTGCCAGCTGATGTGGCTGTTAACCGGCTTCACTTGAATGGCGGTCACCCATGGGAGGCCTGATAAACGGAGACGAGCCTTTTCTGTCTCTCCCTTAAGCGTCAAGGGGTACACAGGTGCGCTTTTCGAATTAAGCAAATCTTCAATTAGCGCTTGAGAGATTAACTTTCCATGATCCATGATGGCTACGGTATCACTGACCCGCTGTACGTCCGATAGGATGTGAGTTGATTAGAAGATGGTAGTATGCTTACGCAGCCTCTCCATTACTTCCAAAACATCATGGCGTCCTTGCGGGTCTAGGGAGGCTGCCTGCTCATCCAGGATGAGCAGGTCGGGATAGTTGATCTGAGCTTGGGCTATGCCCAGCCGTTGCCGCTCACCACCTGAGAAACCCTTAATCGGGCGGTCGGCCTTATCGTCCAGCCCGACCAGCCCCAGGGTCTCTTCAACCCTTTTTTCAATTTCAAGCGCTGGTCCCGAGTAGAAAAACCGGACAGTGAAGCGCAAAGTTTCACGGGCGGTCATGTGCTCGTACTAACGCGGGTCCTGAGCCAGGTAGCCAACCCGCCTGCGGATCTTGACGCTCTCTTTGACGATGTCGTAACCGAAGATCCTGCCACTGCCGGAAGTTGGGCGCGCCAGCCCAAGCAACAGCTTGATCGTGGTGGTTTTGCCAGCCCCATTGGGTTCCAAGAAGCCGAAGATCGAGTGCTATGGGACCTAAGCTGAGCGAGCAAAGAGCTTTAATACTTTTATAGGTTTTACATAGATTATCGGTTTCAATTACAAGCGTTTTACTTGCATCCATTAATGCACCTTCCTTCCCTGTTATGCCCATTTGGATTTACGAATGCATGTGTAAATGTTCGCCAACCTGTCAAATGACACTCGTTTCTACGGAGTTCTTGATTTCAGGATACACTCCTGATGCAACAAAACCGTTACAAACACATTACAAACGACGTTAAATAAGCATCAGATGCTGATGTTGACAGCAGCTTCAGCAATTTCTGCTATCAGCCTTGCCCGGCAGGCAATCAAGTCGAATCCTGTTTTAGCAATCTATCTTGGATTAGGTAACTATAGATTTTCCGTAAACGTCGTGGGTAGAGATTTTTAGGGGGATTTATTGTAATTTTGTAGATAAGATTGTGATTTTTAACGGAAGGGAGCTTCTTGTGTAACGAATTTTTCTCGGGTGGGGTGTATGCTCTGATCATTGAAAGATATCGAAACTGTGAAGACAGTATATTCAGATGGCAATCGATTTGAAAGGAGAATCCAATGATCATCATATTCGTGGTTGGGGTCATATCATTCCTGGTGGTAAGCTTATTATGGATAATAAGTTGGTTGACGCATCGTCCAATCATCGCCTATAAAAACGCCAAACCAACCGGGGATCAGGGTGAAAATAAAAACGAGCTCAATGAAGAGCAGGCTGCAGTAACAGTCGCCACCTGGACCGTCCTCCATCCCCCTTCCTAGTATGACTGGGATGAATGATCTAAAGATTAGGTGTAATTAGCAATATGACAATGGTTAATTTAGCATGCTAACCTGGGTTGTTATCCAATAAGGAGAAATTATGTATCAAAAAGTCTCATTAATAATCTTCGTGTGTATTGTTGGGGGCGTATTTCTCGCCGGGTGCGAAGTTTTTGCAGGACATAATACTCCTATGGCTATGGCAACGTCCGAGAATAATGATACAGGCATCGCCAATCCAGCAGCAGTTTATTGCGAGAAGCAAGGTTTTCGCCCGGAATCCCGTACAGCTGAGAATGGCAGTCAATATGCGGTATGCATCTTCCTGGATGGGTCTGAATGTGATGAATGGGCCTATTTCCGGGGGGAGTGTGGTCCTGCATCGCAAAATCCAACCACGGAGAACAAAGCTGTAGAAGCTGCGAAAATCTTACTGGCAGGAGAGCTTAACATCGAGATAAGCCATATTACTGTCTTCTCTCTGAAACCGACTACCTGGCCGGATAGCTGCCTGGGACTTCCCGCGCAAGGAGAAGTGTGCAACTCCGTGCAAACGCCTGGATTTCGGGTTACACTGACGGCTGGCGATAGTAACTACACCTACCGCACTGACCTGACGGGTGAAAATATCCGTCTGGAGACTGCCGGAATCCAGGTTTGATTTCCCGCAATACACTGGAAATTGGGTCTAAATAATAAGCATACTGTAATCCCGTCATGATGGTCCTCCCATCTCTCCCATGCGATCCGGGCATATCTGCGGAATTAATTCGATCGTTGATGAAAAATCCCCCTGGAGGTGTTTACCTGCCAGGGGGAATGGAGTTAGCTAGACTACGTTCCAATTACTCATCCTGATTGTTCCTTCTGCATTTTGAACAAGAATTTGTCATAATCAAAATTGGTCCAATGCATGGCGAAAAAGTACGCTGTAATCCCGATTGCCAGGATGTAAATGATAAATATTCCCACCGCGACCCATTCCAGCCAGTATGCGTTATTGATAAAAAGCACCATGGTAGGCAAACTCGATGCGAGCACTCCGAGGTACAGCAGAACTTTTGGGATGTGCGGGTGGTAACGTAATGCGGCCACTGAGAAGGCGAAGCTTATCCCGAACAGGATGAAATTAATATCCGACCAGAAGGCGTGTTCCTTCAAGTGATTGATCGGATAGAGCGCACTCATCATCAATGCGAAGGCGGTCAGGACACCCCCCACCTGAGAGATGAGTAACAATCTCTGCTGGATGGTTTGATGTTTCAACCTCCATTGAGATAGCCCGCCGATGAACCAGATGGCCAGGAATAGAGCGCACGAGATGACTCCAATGTTATAGAAGATCGCTCCCTGCGGGTTAATGGTTTGATTTCCCAGGTCACTAAACCAATTGTGGAGCGGGGATAAAGGCTGTGGGTATTTCGTGTACGCCACGATCGAGGAAGTTCCATATGTCACTGCACAAAGAGCCGCGGAAGTGAAACAGATAGGTACTCGAAATTTCATGGCTGCATCCTCCTTATCCATTCTGAATCAAGGATGTTCGGCATCTACTGTTTGGTTTTTCATAGTATCATCATAGTCAATATCCAACACAAAACCGTTACAGATTCGTTAAATCATAGAAATAAGCTACATCCCCTGAAATGTAACGTCCCTATACTAGTAACAACCAATATTCTATGGAAAAGCGTAATCTTACTAGGGCTTGAATCCAAGGAACTAATGAACCACCTGATTAAGAGTCATCTGCTAAAATTCAACCGATTAATTCCGCCCCTAAGCCATCGGTTATTCTTTTAAATCAGCTCTACATTGTGCGGATGTGACTCTTGCATTCCTGAAGGTGTAATGCGAATGAACTCGGCTGCTTGCCAAAGCTCTTCAATCGAGCAAGCACCAGCATAACTTAACCCTGAACGTAGCCCGCCCACAAGTTGGTAGAGGACGTCCACCAACGCACCTTTATAAGGTACGATGGCTTCCACCCCTTCAGGCACAACTTCACCCCACTCTTCAATCGCCAGTTCGCTTTTTTCAAGCTTCCGCCGGTCCATATTGGCTGACAACGAAGCCATTCCGCGCACGATTTTATAGCGCCTATCTTGGCGAATGACGGTCGCACCGGGGCTTTCATCCGTGCCAGCCAATAAACTCCCTATCATGACGGTGCTGGCACCAGCAGCCAGCGATTTGGTTAAATCTCCCGAGTTGCGGATGCCGCCATCTGCGATGATGGGTACATTCAATGCTCGTCCAACATCAGCACATTCCATAATAGCGCTGAGCTGTGGAACACCAAAGCCAGTCACGATTCGGGTTGTGCAGATTGAACCGGAGCCCACCCCCACTTTGACCGCATCTGCCCCTGCTTCAACCAGATCTCTTACCCCTTGTGCTGTGGCAACATTGCCGGTAATTATGGGCACGCTAGGGAAGCGCTGCTTCAAATTGCGTACCATATTGATCACATGGTCTGAATGTCCGTGGGCAATATCCACTACCAGGATATCGACACCGGCAGCCACACAACTCGCAGCCCGCTCCAAGTCCTCCGGACGTGCCCCTACTGCAGCACCAACTCGCAGACGGCCTCGGCTGTCTTTTGTAGCGTTAGGATGTTTCTGGATTTTAACAATGTCCTGAGCAGTGATCAATCCCGCCAGACGGCCTTCCGCATCCACTAGAGGCAGCTTTTCGATGCGGTGTTCATACAACTTACGGCGTGCATCCTCCAGAGTTTCGTCCTGAGAGGCAATCACCAGCCTTTCGCGTGGGGTCATCACCCTACTTACGGGGATATCATTTTCCGGCGCCAGCAAAACATCGCGGTTGGTGACAAGTCCAAGCAGATGTTTATCGTCATCTATCACCACCAATCCACCAACATCGGCCTCTTCCATGCGTTGGCGAGCCTGCTCCACGGTTGCTTCAGGAAAGATGGTGAGTGGGGATTCAACAATGAGACTTTCTGAGCGCTTTACGCGCAATACACAGTCAGTTTGTTGTTCGATCGACATAAAGCGATGCAAGATCCCGATCCCACCCAACTGTGCCATGGCGATAGCCATGCGTGTTTCGGTCACCGTATCCATATTGGAAGAAAGGATAGGGATTGATAGGTGAATCCCTGGCACAAGCCAAGTGTCGGTGGAAACATCTTTTCGACTTTGGATAGAGGAGTGATGTGGCACCAGTAGAACATCGTCAAATGTCAATCCGAAATCAGTGCGAACCTTCATATGCCCTCCTAAATATAACAAAACACGTGACAATAATAGTATATATCAGGATTTCCCTTTGCTATTCACCCTTTTTTTCCAGCGATTTCCAAATGAATTCTTGATCAACCGGCAAGCGATCTATTCGAACACCAACCGCGTTATAGATGGCGTTTATGATTGCCGGTGCAGTGGGGATACCAGCAATTTCACCCACACCTTTGGCACCATAGGGACCATCAAGAGTTGGATGCTCGATGACGAAGCTAACAATTTCTGGGGTGTGAAGAATAGTTGGAATGCGATAACGCGCCATTTTATCGGTGAAGATCAAGCCATCTTCGACGATGAACTTTTCCATCAGCGCTCCCCCAATTCCCATCATCACGCCCCCTTCAGCTTGGCCCTGCAAACCAAGCGGATTCAGGCACTTGCCAACATCGTTCGCAGTGATCACTTGTAGCACCATCACTTCCCCTGTGCGCGTGTCCACCGACACTTCAGCAGCCTGTGCTGCGAAAGAATATGCAATATGAATATCGCCTCCTTCGCCCAGCGGCTTGGTTGTGGGTGCCTGGTACTCATAACTTACATAGGCTTCACGACCTTCAGCCTTCATAATGTCCACAACGCTCGCTAATGTAATAAAATGACTGCCTACGAGTACCTGCCCTCCAGAGAAATGAATTTTATCTGGCTGCAGGTCAAATTTTTCAGCCAATACACCACCGATTGCCTGGCGTAATGCACCAGCAGCCAAGCGCACGGCATTCCCGCTGACATAGGTCTGGCGGGAGGCGGTCGTTGCCCCACCATCCGGAGTCAAATCAGTATCCATGAGGAGCACACGGACCAGTGAAGGGGGTATATTGAACTCCTCTGCCACAATCAGCTGAAGCACAGTTGATAACCCTTGCCCCACTTCAGCAGAAGACGTCCGCGCTTCCAAAGTACCATCGGCAAATAATTCGACTTCCGCACTGGCAGCATCCTTTGCACCTCCCCCGAAACCGGTATTCTTGTAGGCAATTGCAAATCCCCAAGCTTTGCGGATAAAACCTTCACTGCGTGAATCAAATGGATGATCGCCGCCGCGTTTTTTCATCTCAGCTTCAACTTGATCAATACAATCCAATAACCCCACACTCTTTTGCAGCACCTGCCCAGTACTCGTCATACCTCCTTCGTGCAACGCATTCTTGCGACGGAGCACTAGTGGATCCATGTTCAGCTCTTTGGCAAGCATATCCATCATGCTTTCAATGGCAAAGGTGGACTGGGTGACGCCAAAGCCACGGAAAGCACCCGCAGGCGGGTTATTCGTGTACATGGCATAACAATCTGAGCTTACGTGAGGAATTTCATAAGGTCCGGCGGAGTGGGTTGTTGCGCGCTCCATCACGTTCTCGCCCAGCGAGGCATATGCTCCGGTGTCACCGTACAATTCGGTCTCCACCGCAGTCAAGCTGCCGTCTCGTTTGGCACCAACTTTGACACGGATCTGGGTGGAATGCCGTTTGGGATGGACCAGCATGCTTTCACGACGGTCAAAAAGTAGTTTAACCGGTCGCCCGGTGGCATGAGCCAGGAGGGCAGCATGGATCTGCCCAGAGATATCCTCCTTGCCACCGAAAGCGCCTCCCACGAACTGACCCACAATTCGCACTCGTTTTTCTGGCCAACCAAGCGCCCGCGCTACCTGTTCGCGATCCGAGTAGGGAATTTGTGAACCAACGTAGATTTCCATCTGCCTATCAGGGGTCAAACGTACGATGCTACATTCCGGTTCCAGGAAAAGGTGCTCCGCCGCTGAGGTCTGGAAAGTGTGTTCAAGAGTCAGGTCCGCCTGATTAAAACCATATTGGACATCTCCTTTACGGACCCGGATATGTTTGAGCAGGTTGCTGCGGTTGTGAAGAGCCGGTGCGTCAGAGTTCCTTGCTTCAAGTGGACCTTTCACCAGCGGCTGGGGATCATAATTAACCTTGATTAGCTCCAATGCCTTGGTTGCAATTTCCTGCGTTTCTGCTGCTACGATGGCGACCGCATCACCAACATATCGAATGCGCTCCCCAATCCCAACCAGGATAGGCCAATCCGTACTCACCAAGCCGTGGTTCCGTTCTCCAGGAAGATTTTCTGCGGTCAGTACCGCCTGTACTCCGTCCAGCGCACGAGCCCGGCTGACATCCAGGTTACGAAGGATGGCATGTGGAATCTCTGCTCGCTTAACCCGCGCGTAAAGCATGTCATCAAATTTTAGATCATCTGTGTATTTTGCTTTTCCGGTGACCTTCTGGAATGCATCCGGCCGGTTTTGAATACTTCCAACCTCTTTATGATTCTCCAAGGAAAGTGGAAGGGAGGGCGAGGCAATTGGTGTACCACGATGGATTGAATAAGCGGCGGCTACAATCGCACGTTCGATAGCCGGATAGCACCCACAGCGGCAAAGGGCGCCTTTCATCGCCTCACGGATTTCTTCCCGGTTTGGATTGGGATTGTTTTTCAGCAGCGCGTATGCGGTCACGATCTGCCCGGGTGTACAGAAACCGCATTGTATTGCACCGTAAGCAATAAAAGCTTTTTGCAGAGGGTGTAAAGCCTGACTTTCGTTCATTGCGGGTGGAAAAGGAGCAAGCCCTTCGATCGTGATAATCTCTTTCCCCTGAGCGCGTGCCGCAGGGTAGGCGCAGGATAAGACAGGTTCCCCATTCACTAACACGGTGCACGCACCGCACTCGGCTTCGTTGCAGCCGATCTTCGTCCCGGTCAAGCCCAGGCGCTCGCGCAATAATTCCGCCAGGGTCTCTCCGGAGATGAGGGGGAGCGTGAATGAGCTTCCGTTTACGATCAATGAGAGCATTTTATTAGGTTTCATTACTATAAAATCTCATTCAGCTCTCTGCCAGGCTTTCGAGAATGCTTCATTCAGCAGGATTCCTGCGAGATGGCGTCGATACTCTGCAGTTGCCCGATGGAGGCTGTTGCGGAAATGCGCTTCTTTCAGCAATTCATCCAGAGCATGAGCTTGAACGTCTGGAAATGGAGTCTGGTTGATCAATACCTTTTCAGCGGTTATCATCCTCAACGGGATTGGACCTGAAGGACCGACCGCGATCCTGACATTCGCAATCCGGTCCTCTTTGCGCTCAAGCCATATACTTAGATTAAGGATTGCCAGGGCAATGCCTTGAGGATTGATGCGCCGCGAAAACGCAGATGCCTGTCCTTTTTCATGCAAAGGAAGATAAAAACCGACCAGCAAATCGCAATGGGGATCCAGTGTGGATTCACCGGGCCCTTTGAATAATGCAGAGAGTAGGACCCGACGCCTGCCACCCATACAGGCAACTTCAGCCTGGGCGTCAAGGGCTAGAAGTGATATCGAACCGTCAGCGGCTGGTAAAGCGTGGGCGACATTACCTCCGATGGTCGCTACATTGCACACCTGCGGGTTACCCATCAACGAGGCAGCTTCCGCCAGTGCCTGTGCATGTTGCTTAATAAGAGGGGATTTTGCCAGCCGGGCGAGAGTGACAGATGCACCGATGAACAAGGATCTGTCGCGGATCTCCAGTGCACACATTTCCCCAATTTCGGTCACATCGACCAGCATCCAGACAGGTGAGTGACCGCCTTGTTGTATCTCCAACAGCAAATCCGACCCACCGCTCACAATCCGCGCCGCGTCATCAGCTCCAGTCAGAAACTGTAAAGCTTCCTCAACAGTATGGGTAAGGATGTACTCTTCACATAGACTTTTCATAGAGTATCAGGAATAATGATCCTGGTTGGGGTATGGCGCCTGCAAATTATATCAGTTGCGTACCCACAGGAACTTGGATTACTGAGCAAATGTGTCCACTAACAGATTTACATCCCCGCACACGGGATACAAGATCGGACAAGTGCAGCCATGCTTGCGGTATTCATTAACACACACTCGCGCTTCCTCGGGTGTGCCAGAGGCAGTGATACGATCGATGAGATCGTCAGGCACAAAATGCTTCGCCTTGTCAATCTGTTCCTCGGTGGCAGGCCAGCCTAAAATGGACTGAATCTGCTTGACGATTTCTTCAGAAACGCCGGAAGCTTTAGCTATGTGCGGCTGTTGAGCCAGGTATTGGCACAGCAGCCCACGCGTAGAGTCAATTGCTGTGTCGTGATCGAGATCCACTGAGCACACGATCAATTGCGGGCGATCGATGTCTTCAAGACGACGGCCACTCTTCTTGGCGCCTTTCTCGAGCAATTCTAGCGTATGGTCATTGTGTTCGGGAGGTGCACAGTAGTTCAAGACAACTCCATCGGCGATTTCACCTGCCAGTTCCATCATCTGGTCACCCGTCGCGCCGATCATGATCGGTACGTGACGCGGCTCACGACGCCCGTGCACCACATCCAGCTCGATGCCGTTGACGTGGATAAACTCACCATCAAAAGTCACACGCTCCATATTCAAGAGTTTGCGTAGAACATGCACTGTCTCTTTCATCGCGGTTAATGGCTTCTTGCGATCAATGCCCACGTTTTTCGCCAGCGGATCCCACCAGGCGCCAATGCCGCAGATAATACGGTTGGGAGCCAGGTCATCTAATGTGAGGAAAGTGGCTGCCAGCAGGCCAATATTGCGCGACCAGTTATTAATCACCCCCGAACCGACCTTGATGCGTTCAGTCACTGCCGCATAGGCTGCCATCGGCACTATGGCATCTCTCACCAAACGGCTTTCAGCCTGCCAGACTGCTTCAAAGCCTTTATTCTCCGCATATCGGACGTATTCAAGTCCGTCGCGGAGATCGTGGCTATCTTGCAGGTAAAGGGCAACGCGTTCCATATTGATTCTTCTATTAATATCCTGACGTTTTAGGTTTGGTAGGAAATAGGCTGACTAAAGTTCCTGTAGCCGCTTCCACATCTTTGGGGCTAATTCGCGTGAGCGGGCAGCGATTCGCGCCTCGTCCATACTCAGGATCTGCTTTCCCTTCATCAAAATTTTACCTCTACAAACTGTCGTATCAACTGTCGCATCCACCAAACCGAAGATGAGATGCCCGAGGAAATTCGCTTCACTCAGCGGCGTAGGAGGCTGGTAGTCAAGGATAGCGAGATCAGCCGGTCTACCCTCGGCTATCTCACCCAACCGTAGTCCGAACTGTCGTTTGGCAATCTCGGCGTTGTTCTGCAAAAGGAGTTGCGGGGCCTCTAGGAAAGCAACCCGTGGGTCATGGTTGGCAAGCCTGTGTAGCAGGTAGGCACAGCGCATCTGGACCAGCATGTCTGAACCCATACCGTCGGTGCCTAATCCAACCAGAACACCTTTATTTAGTAACTTCAACAGCGGTGTGACCCCGACCGCGTTGTTCATATTCGATTCGGGGTTGTGGACCACACTCGTCCTCGTCGCTGCGAGAATGTCCATCTCAGCTTCGTCGATGTGAACACAGTGGACGAAAATAGACTTTTCGCCTGTGACACCTGACTTCTCAAGCCTTTTCACAGTCGGTATTCTATATTTGGAAAGGGAATCTTCGCGGTCGGCGGCGTCTTCAGCGACATGGATGTGACAACCCACACCCGCCTCCTGAGCGATGTCCACGCATTCTTCTATAGTCGCATCTGATAGGGTGAACGAGGCGTGCATTCCCATCATCGCGGCTATCTGACCATCGCCCTTGCCAACTTTCTTGATGAAGCGTTTGTTTTCCGCTATCCCACCACCTGCAATGTTGCGGTCGGAGACTTCATAACAAAGGGAGGCACGGATGCCCGCCTGTCGAACGACATTCTCGATCAAGTCAAGCGAACCATCCCGCATGGCCGGGGAGGCATGGTGGTCGATGACCGTGGTCGTGCCATTACGGATACAATCGATCAGGGGTAGCTGTGTTGAAAGGGTGATATTCTCCTCGTCCAGCGCCATATCTACTTTCCACCACAGTCTTTCAAGGATCTCAACAAAGTTCGAGGCGGGTTCACCAGGGATGCTCATCCCTCGCGCCATGGTGGAGTAAAAGTGGTGATGAGTACAGATGAAGCCGGGTAGGATGATTTTCCCGGAGCAGTCAACCGACTCGGCGCCTGAGAAGCGTTGCTTCATTTTGGCAGAATCACCCACCGCAGCAATCCGTTCAGCCTCGGTAACTACGCTTGCATTCCAGAGGACTCGGTTCTTTTCTCCAAGCGTGACAACTATTCCGTTTTCGAAACGAGTAGTCATATCTTTCCTTTCGGTTCTAATTCTCTATCAGCATTGCAAGTTCTTCTGCGCTGCGTGTCCGCATGGTAATGGCACCCACAAAGCACTTCTTGGCACAGATCGAGCACCCGATACACAGGGCTGGATCAGTGTGCGGGTAACTCTTCTCGTCCAGTGTGATCGCCAGGTACGGACAGCGAGCGCAGTTACCGCATGAGACGCAATAATCTTGGTTGGTCTCCGAGATTTTCTTGGTGGGTGTCAGCGCCATAAAGTCGGTGATGGGGTTCGGTTGGGCTATGCCAATCAGTTCTTTCATCGATCCGATGCCCCGCTCCTGCATCATAAAAGAAGTGCCCGATTCGAGGTCATGGATAATGCCATATCCCTGCTTCATGACGATTGTGCAGAACTGGACGGTTTTGACCCCCAGAGCGAGGAAATCCATCGCAGCCTTGTAATTCATCGGGCCACCGTTGCCTGAAATTTCAATCCCTTCCGGAACTGCCTGTGCAAGGGTCAGGTACGAGATTGGGGTAACGCCTTCTCCACTCATCCCCACGATAACCCCTTCTTCCCAGGTACGTCCCGTGGCTGGTCGGAACGCCAGGGTGGGGAAAGAGTTAGCCAGGGTGATGCCCGCCTTCTTGTTCGGGTATTGGTTGAGCACTTTGCGGATCGCACGCAGGATGGGCACAATGGAAGTAACCGCCGCAGTCAGTTTGAACAGCTTTGGAATATCGGGATCCCCGACTTGCATGATCCAGTCAATAATCTTGGCAGTGAGAGCTGCATTTTGCGAGACAATGGTACCTTCAGTGCCGTCGCCCCCTTGCGGGCATGATAATGAGAACTCGATGCCCATCACTCCGGCCGCTTCCAATTTTTTTGTATTAGATTGCCATCCGGCTCTATCCGCTTCATCGTTATCTGTGACCGGACCACCCGTAGAAGCCATCGTTAACCGGTCCGGCCACTTCTTGATCAGACCTTCAACCTCCTCGCACACCCGGTCAAGCGGGTGACCCGAAACATTATCAGCGTTGGCGTAGGTATACGGATTATAGGTGAACATATATTCACCCGGGATATGGATGGGAACGTTATCAAAGGCGGTTTTCATCACCCCACCCGCCCAACCGGCTTCGTAAGCCCGGTTCATCTGCTCCAATCCATCCGTGGATGGGGAAGCGGAAATAAGGTACGGTGAGAGGATTGGACGACCGAAGAACTCAGTCGACAACGAAACCGGCACCTGCTTGTACCCGGGTAGGAGGTAATAAGACTTAACTGCCTTTTCAATCACCGGCTTCTTCTTACCCTTTAGGTAGGCGTCGATCTCGAGCGCGGCGTTCTTGCCAGACGCGATAGCTTGTACGACAGTCTTTGGTCCCGTCAGCATGTCACCAGCGTAAAATAAACCTTCGCCCTGTTGGCTAGGGATTGTCGCCCACATTCCAATCGCCACTATCACTGCTATAAAGCCCGTGCGCTGCCCCTCTGTACCGGGTAAGTCACGGATGTTCGCCGGGCTGAATGATTTCCCTTCGGGAAGCTCGACCTTAAGGGTTTCTACGCCCGACACTTTCTTGCCATCCTTGATGATCTTGCTGACCCGGATGCGCCCGTTCACCTCGATATCGAAATCCAACAATTCCTTTCGCTCTTTCGCAGTCAGCGGCATCTCTGAGAGTTTTTCCAACATGAAGAGTTCAACGTGCTTCGCCCCGCGCTGTTTAGCAGTGACAGCACAGTCGATGGCGGTCGCACCACCCCCGATGACTGCCACACTCCCATCAAACTTATACGCATACGGTTTTGCCAGCAGGTCAACCATCGTGATGGCCAGGTCTTCATTCTGGATACCGAGCTCGATTGGCTTCCATAATCCACAGGTGACACATACCGCCTCATATCCATTCTTGAGTAATTTTGTTGGATCCTCAATTTTTATCCCCGTTTTTACTGCGATGTTTCCAAGCGACAGGAGGAATTGTATATCTGTTTCGACAACCTGTTTATCCAGGCGGTGGTCAGGGATCAGGTTCATCATCCCGCCAAGGCGCTTGCGTCCTTCGAAAATATCCACCGCGTAGCCCATCTGCGCCAGAACCGCGGCCACACCCAATCCAGCTGGTCCGCCGCCGAGAACAG
>Ga0315291_10004890_pt1 | contig 16916 bp, 16 predicted proteins | sample YL17G12_20_MG_FD_203070 | JGI IMG/M metagenome (GOLD analysis project Ga0315291, IMG submission 203070) | Sediment microbial communities from Yellowstone Lake, YNP, Wyoming, USA - YL17G12_20 | ecosystem: Environmental > Aquatic > Freshwater > Lake > Sediment | place: USA: Wyoming | collected...
AGCATGGTGGCGAGGTCGCCTCCTGGCAGCATCTTTGCGAGTCTGTCGAACTCCGACAAAGAGAGCGGTTTCACCTCTGCTAGCTGTTCCGACAGCCTCGCCATGATCTCTCGGTAAACAACGTAGCTGCCGAACGCGGTCCAGTGGGTGTCGGTCCGGTAGTAGACGGGCGACTCCTTCTTTGCCTCCAGCAGCGGCCGGCGGGGGTCTACGACCTCCACTTGCGAGTGCGCGGCCATGTGCTGCACGAATTGCTCGGTGCGGACCGAGGACAGCTGACCGGCGACAGCCCGCGGCAGTTTCTCGGGATAGATGGATTGTTTGTCCGGCGCGATCACGACAATAAACGCTATCCCTTTCGCCGCCAACCAGTCCCGTTTCTCCTCTAGCGCCTGCTGCCACTGGCGCAGGAGTTGATCGCTGGCCAGCTCTGACTGCGCGGCGGTTTCCTCGTCCGCCAGATAGTAGAATCCGTCTCTGCCCACGACCACCTTGAGCGAAGGGGAAGCGTGCAGCCACATCACCTTTGCCCAGTTGTGAGCCCGGATGAGCCTATTGCGGAAGCCGAAGTGGTCATCGTACCAGGCCTCAAGCTTCGGCGGCAGGCCAGCGAGACAGCTGGCGGAGAGCGTCACTTGGGGGAATCGTGCAAGCGACCGTTTCTCCTCCGGCGCGGTCGTCCTATCGAGCTGGAGGATACCTTCGGCGATCGGCAGGTAGATCGCGGCGACGAATGCCGCAATCAGCAGCAGGTCCGGCCAGCTCCGAGTTATGTTGCCAGATCGCAGAGCCATAGGGGGTGTCAGAATCGGAAGTAGATGAACGGGTTATGTGTGCCCGCCGACAGCGACATTCCGCAGGCGACCAGGATGGCGGCGAGTCCCACCAGGGCCGCGAAGCTGCCTGCCTGTGCCAGCACTACCCGGCCCCGCGCCGGGGAGGCGGAGGTGTAGGTTCGGAACCGGCCCGCAAGCCACGGCACTACGGGTGTCGAGCCGAGCGCTCCGGCCGCCATCGCGAGCGCCACCTCCGACGTCAGATAGGCGCCGGCAGAGCTGCCGGCGCCCGCTGTCCCGCCCAGGCCCAGCATCGCTCCCAGGAAGGCCAGCGCCTGCCCAAAGGTGTCGGCTCGGAACAGCACCCATCCGACGATGACCACCACCACCGCGTAGATGTGCCGCAGCGGGCCCAAGGGTGAAGGCCGCTGGTCCTTGACGAGCACCCGCTCAAGCACCAGGAAGAGGCCGTGATACAGCCCCCAGATGGCGAACGTCCAACTCGCTCCGTGCCAGAGCCCGCATAGCAGGAACACGGTAACCAGATTCAGGTACACTCTGGGCGGCGACCGACGGCTCCCGCCCAGCGGGATGTAAAGGTAGTCCCGAAACCAGCTCGACAGCGATATGTGCCACCGCTTCCAGAACTCCCGAATCGAGCGCGAGATGTAGGGGTAGTTGAAGTTCTCCAGGAAGCGGAACCCGAACATCCGACCCAGCCCGATGGCCATGTCGGAGTAGCCGGCGAAGTCGAAGTAGATCTGGAGCGTGAAGGCCACCACCCCCAGCCACGCGATACCCGGCGTGAGCCGGTCCGGGGCGAGCGCAAAGGCGCGGTCGGCTGGAACCGCAAGCGTGTTGGCGATCAGCACCTTCTTGCCAAGGCCGACTATGAACCGGCGCACCCCATAGGCGAAATCGCTCGTCGTGATGGCGCGGCAGCCGAGCTGGGCCGCGATATCTCGATACCGCACGATCGGCCCCGCAATGAGCTGCGGGAACATCGAGATGTAGAGGCCCACATTCACCGGCCTCTTCTCCGGCGGAACCTGCCCCCGGTAGACATCAATCACATACGACATAGCCTGGAACGTGTAGAAGGATATGCCGATCGGCAGGTGGACGGGCTTCAGCTCGAGAGAGATTCCGACAAGCGAGAGGAACACCGTCAGGTCACCCAGCACGGCCTTTAGGGTCGCGAGCAGGAAGCTGCTGTACTTGAAGACGGCGAGTGCGCCCAGGTTGGCGGCGATGGCGCATCCCAGCACCAGCCTGTGGCGCGGCGACTTTCGGCTCGCCTCGACCCACAACCCAAACACGTAGTTCATGGCGATGGAGCCGAGCATGAGGATTACGTAGAAGGCCTCGCCCCAGGCATAGAAGAGAAGGCTGAAGAACAGCAGCAGCAGGTTGCGGCCCCGCCGCGGGACCAGTGCGTGGGCGGCCAGCACAGCCGGAAGGAACAAGAACAGGAAAACGACCGACGAGAACACCATCTTCGTCCTCATCCCCTCGCGGCTTGCCGTCTTCCGACTCCTGTCTTTTCTCGTTCTTCGAGGAACGCCCCCGTCCTCTGTCTTGGGCTGGCGAGATGGGGCCGCACCAGGGGCCCGTCTCGCCAGCGGAAGCCAAGCCGGGGCGATTCCGGGAAGGGGCCGCCGCGGCAGGCGAATGCTGAGAGGTGGCCGCCCCTCGACGTCGAACCGCGGCGGAAGCGGCGTGCCGAGAGGGGTTGAGCGCCATGGTGGTCGGGTCCGGCATCTATCGGGCGGAGTCTCGCAACGAGGTCGTCTACGCTCTCGACTGCGGCGGCGCCTATGCTATGGTTGACGTCGGGAGCGAGGCCGGGCTTGCCAGCAAGCTCGAGCAGCTCCAGGCAGATGGTATCGGCCAAGGCAAGATAGCCGCTCTCTTCATCACCCACTGCCACCAGGACCACGCGGGGGCTGTTGGCGGTCTCCGCTCGGGGGAGTGGCCACGGGTGGTAGCCCACCGGCTCGCCGTCGAACACCTGCGCCAGTGTCCTGCCCACAGCCCCCTCGACCACGCACTGGTTGACTACACCATAGACGAGGGCGACGCGGTGGAGATCGGCGAACTCGTGTTCCGATCCCACCACCTGCCCGGCCACACGCCGGACTCCGTCGCCTGGCAGGTCGGCGACAGCCTTTTCGTCGGTGACGTGCTTCGCTGCGACGGCACCATTGGCTGGATGGACGTGCACTGGGGTTCGTGTGTGAGCGATTACCGGTCATCGCTGGAGCGGCTGCTGAGCTTCAACGTGTCGCGGATCTACCCGGGGCATGGCGAATGCGGCCCGTTCAGCAGGGATGCCGTCGAAGAAGCTCTGCGGCGGCTGGAGGTGCTGGCCGAGGCGGACGGGCGATTGCTACACGATCTCGGCCGCCCCGCGCCGCGACGGCCGACCGAGATGCCGTCCAAGATCGTCCGGCTGTCTACCGCGCGTCCCACCACGTAGTGCACTGGACCGCGCGCCTGACACCAGTTCCGTTCTGCCGCCTTGCCGACGCGTTGACTCTCCCTCCCCTTTCCGGTAGCATCTGTTGGGCAGGAGCTATGCTCCTGCCCGATTCGCAGAAGTGCGCCCGGAGGCAGAGATCTTCATGGATTTCACCTTCAACGAGGACCAGCAAGCGATACTCGACGCGGTCAAGGAGTTCTGCGACGAGGAGCTCGCGCCGAAGGCCAAGGAGACCGACGAGGCAGCCGCCTGGCCGGCCGAGAACGTCCGTAAGATGGCGGAACTCGACCTCATGGGCATCCCCGTCCCCGAGGAGTATGGCGGGCTGGGGATGGACTTCCTGACCTGGTCGGCGGTCGGCGAGGAGCTGTCGCGGGCCTGCACGACCACGGGAGCAGTCTACGGCGCGCACTCCCTCGCGCTGGTACCCATCATGCAGTTCGGGACCGAGGACCAGAAGCGGAAGTACCTGGTGCCGCTGGCGAAGGGCGAGCATATCGGCGCCTTTGGGCTGACCGAGCCCAATGCCGGCTCCGACGCGGGCGCGGTGGCAACCAGAGCCGTCAAGGATGGCGACCACTACCTGCTCAATGGCACGAAGATCTTCATCTCCAACGGCGGCGAGGCGCAGACGTACGTCATAGTCGCCAGCACCGATCCCTCCCGCGGCGCGCGAGGGTTGACCGCGTTCATCGTCGAGAAGGGGCTGCCGGGCTTCGAGTTCGGCAAGGACGAGAAGAAGATGGCCTTCCCGTCGCTGCCGAACCGCGAGCTGATCTTCACCGACTGCCGCGTTCCGAAGGAGAACATGCTCGGCCGTGAGAACGCGGGCTTCCTCGTCGCCATGCGTACGCTCGCGGTCGGCCGCATCGGCATGGCGACCGGCGCGGTGGGCGTCGCCCGCGCCGCGCTCGAGGCCGCGGTGCCGTACACCCATCAGCGCGAGCAGTTCGGCAAACCCATCTCCACCTTCCAGGCGATCCAGTTCATGCTCGCGGACATGGCGACGGAGGTGGATTGCGCTCGCCTGCTTACCTGGCGCGCCGCCTGGCTGAAAGACCGGAACAAGCCGTTCGAGAAAGAGGCGGCGATGGCGAAGCTCTACGCCTCCGAGGTCGCCATGCGGGTGACCACGAAGGCGGTGCAGATCCTCGGCGGCTACGGCTACACGAAGGAGTTCCCGGTCGAGCGGTACATGCGCGAGGCCAAGCTCTTCGAGATCGTCGAGGGCACCTCCGAGATCCAGCGCATGGTCATCGCCAACCACGTCCTCCGGGAGCTGAACCGGTGAACGCAGTCGTCTGCATCAAGCAGGTCCCGGAAACCACCGATGTCCGAGTTGACCCGAAGACCAATGCCCTCATTCGCGAGGGTGTGAAGAGCATCGTCAACCCGGTTGACGAGAACGCGATCGAGGCCGCGCTTCGGCTTCGCGACCAGCACGGCGGGAAGGTGACGGTCATTACCATGGGGCCGCCGCAGGCGGAGGAGGCGCTGCGCCAGGCGTTGGCGATGGGCGCGGATGAGGCGATCCTGTTGAGCGACCCCGCCTCCCGCGGCAGCGACACGCTCGCCACCTCCTACGCGCTGGCGCTGATGGTCCGCAAGATCGGCGACGTTGACCTGGTCCTCTGCGGGAAGCAGGCGATTGATGGAGATACCGGGCAGGTCGGGCCGGGGCTGGCCGAGCGGCTCGGAATCCCCCAGGTCACCTTCGCCATCGGGCTGGAGGTGACCGATGGCAAGCTTCGCGCCCGGCGGGTGCTGGATGACTTCTTCGAGGTCGTCGAAGTCAAGCTGCCGGCCGTGGTCACGGTGGTGAAGCAGATCAACGACCCTCGTCACCCCAGCATGAGGAACGTGCTCAAGGCCAAGCGCGCCGAGATCACCAAGTGGACCCTGGCCGACCTAAACGCAGACCCTAAGCAGGCCGGGTTCGACGGCTCGCCCACCCAGGTCATCAAGGTCTGGCCGCCGGCGAAGCGGGGCGGCGGCAAGCGGCTGGAGGGTTCGGCCGACGAAGTGGTAGACGAACTCGCCCAAGCTATCAAGGACATGAACATCGCGGCGGGGTGAGGCCGCATGCCTGGCCTACGAAACTTTGGTGAAGTAGGGTAGGGCGGGGATGCGGATGGAGACAAAGGCGGCTTACTCGTCCCGGGTGGACTCTCTGGATCGCGTCGGCCGGCAGCTAAGCTCCTGCCCTGCGAGCCACAGCAACACTGAGGAGGGGTACAATGCCTTGGCGTGAGTATGCACGATCGCCAGCCGGAGCAATCGCCATCGTTACAGCGGCTCTGACGGCCATGGGTGTGCTCGCGGTCCTACTCCAACGGCTCATGCGTGCCAGGCCTAAGCTTGGTCTCCGGGTCAGAGCTGGCGCTGGCAGCGCACACAAGGGGAGTGACGAGGTAACAGTGAGGCTCGGTCGACAAATCCGGAGTGCCGCCAGTGAGTTTGATGAAGCCATCTACGGGCGCTACCTCGACGATCGTGACCCACGATTCAAGCAGGCCACCAGCCATCGTCCAGCTGCGGGTCTCAGGAATGTCCAATACCATCAGTGGGCGGACGGGTGGTACACGCTCTTCGACCACCAAGTGAGCATGACTCAGTGCCCGCTTCTCGTGTTCGAGATGTCGAACCGGGGTACTGCGTATGCAGTCGGCATCAGAGTGGTCATCACCTTGCCCGCCACACTCGACGCGGTCTTCATCGATGATGTCCCTAAGCCTACGTTAGTACCGCCGCACCCGCGCGACCCCTCGGCCGGCGATGCGGCAGGGCATGCACGCGACAGCCGACGCATGGAGTGGCGCTATCCGGAGTTAGGCAGGTTCCGGCATCGACGGCACACTCTGAAGCACGAGGGTGCTGAGATGACACCTGACGGGACGTCGATTACCTGGCAGTTAGAGCAGCTGGAGCACAAGGCTCCCCCCAGAGCGCTGGTGTGCGCCGTAAAGCCGCCATACGAGTGTAGTAGTTACATCATCAGGTACACGATCCACTGCGAGGGCGAACCCCGACCGAGGACCGGGAAGGTTAGGCTGCGTTCGGAACTCCTTGATCAGAGGCAGACCTTGGATGCAGCGTGGGAGGCGGTGAGCATGCTGATGGGCGTCAACGCAAGTCCGTAGGGCAGGAGCTTCGTCTCCTGCCCAATAAGCCCCCTTCGCTACGTGATTGGAGAAGTATTGGATGGCTGTTTGTCTAGTAGTTGACAACTGCACCGGCTGCAAGCTCTGCCTCCGCGCCTGTCCGTATGGCGCGATAGATATCGTCGAGGACAAAGCGCGGTTCAACGACAACTGCACCCAGTGCGGCGCCTGCGCCAGCGCCTGCAAGTTCGACGCGATACTGCTCGAGTCGTCGTATACGCCTGACGTGGATGTCACGCAGTACCGCGGCATCTGGGTGATCGCCGAGCATCTTCATAGCCGTTTCCGCCGCGGCACGCTGGAGCTGCTGGGCGAAGGGCGGCGGCTCGCCGACAGGCTCCGCGCCGAGCTGTCGGCGGTGCTGCTCGGCGACGGCGTCGGGGAAATGGGGGCGGAGCTGTTCGCCTACGGCGCAGACAAGCTGTACCTTGCGCAAGATCCCGTGCTCGCGCATTACCGCACCGGCCCCTACACGGACGTCCTCGCCGGCCTCATCAACCAGCACAAACCCGAGATCGTGCTGATCTCCGCCACGCCGCAGGGCCGCGACCTCGCCCCTCGTGTCGCGGCGCGGCTTTCCGCAGGGCTAACCGCCGACTGCACCGGCCTCGACATTGATGAGAGCGAGCGCCTGCTCGTTCAGACCCGGCCCGCCTTCGGCGGCAACCTCATGGCCACCATCGTCTCCCGCCACGCGCGCCCACAGATGGCAACCGTCCGGCCGGGCGTGATGAAGGCGCTCGAGCCCGATCCATCGCGGACCGGCGAGGTCGTGAACGTCCCTGTCCATCTCGATGAGCGCAGCATGCTCACCAAGATCGTGGAGATAGTGCAGCTCGACACCGACGGTAGGGTCAATCTCCAGGACGCGGAGATCATCGTCTCGGGTGGGCGAGGGCTGGGCAAGCCGGAGAACTTCGCGCTCATCCGGGAGCTGGCGGAGGCGCTGGGCGGGGCGGTAGGCGCTTCCCGCGCGGCTGTTGACGCGGGCTGGATTCCCGCCTACCACCAGGTGGGCCAGACCGGGCGCACCGTGCAGCCGAAGCTCTACATTGCCTGCGGCATCTCCGGCGCGGTGCAGCACCTCGCAGGAATGAGCAGCGCCGACTGCATCATCGCCATCAACAAGGACCCCGCCGCTCCCATCTTCAACATCGCCACCTACTCCATCGTCGGCGACCTCTTCGAGATCGTCCCGGCGTTGACGAGGAAGCTGAGGGAAACCTTGTAGGGTGAGGCCGCCCCACTCCGCCGGGAGAGCGGGCAGGAGGCGAAGCTCCTGCCCTACGGGTTGAGGGAATGAGCAACGGCCGCTTCGGTACCGTCATCGCCTGCATAGACGGACGCATTCAGCAGCCGGTCGCTGAGTGGCTGAAGGCCCACTACTACCTCGACTACGTTGACATGATCACCACCCCGGGCTCGGACCGCGTGCTCGTCGAGGGGCCCGCTGAACTCATCGAGCACTTGAGAGCGAGCGCGCAGACCTCCATCTCGCGCCATGGCTCGAGCGTCCTCGCCGTTGCCGGCCACCACAACTGCGCTGGCAATCCGGTGCCGCGCCACGAGCATATCGAGCAGATCCACAAAGCGCTGCAGGTCGTCCGCTTCTGGAACGTGCCGGTGACGCTGGTCGGGCTCTGGGTCGGTGAGAGCGGGGAAGTGGAGGTGGTGGGCCCGTAGGAGCGACTTTCCTGTCGCGACGGGATACGTGAATGGCCGGCGCGCAGGCGGAGACCTGCGCGCCCTACAGGGCCGCCAGCTCCTCGGCGATGCGCTGCTTGAGGTGCGCGACGATCGCGGCGGCCAGCCGCTCTCCCAGTTCCGGCGAGGCGTGCTCGCGGAAGTCGGGCGAGAACTCCCAGCTCCCCCGCGGCGAGCGATATCCCCAGGCGTTCTCCCGCGGCTCGTAGTCATAGGGAATCTCGAGCTGCGGCCTCCACTTGTCCATCTGCACAAGCTGGGGATAGAACAGCATCATCAACGAGGTTTCGTACTTGTCCGCATGGTCGGCGTTGCACGGGAACTGGGAGAAGTCCACTCCCTCGTACTCCGGCTGCGCGATGATCCGGACCGGGCTGCTCGCCATGTACTCGGCCGCGGCCTCCTTGATCGTCCCCACCTGATAGGGGCCGTAGTGCCCGGTCAGCAGCACGATCAGCTTCGCCCCCATCTTCTCCAGGTTCTCGAAGAACTCAGTCAGTATCTGCTTCACCAGCCCCTTGCTGAAGGTGATCGTGCCCAGCATCTCGTCATAGCCGACGACGCCGAACCAGTTCTGCGGCAGCAGAATCGCATTCGCTTCGGCCGCCAGGCGCTCGGCGAGGCCGCGCATCTTCAGCGCGTCCGTTCCGAGCGGCAGGTGGTCGGCGTGCCACTCCAGGATGCCGGTCGCCAGGATGAACACCGGGTTCTCGGCTACCGCAGCCTTGAACTCCGCGGGCGTCATCTCCTCGGCCTTGAACTTCCTCGACATGCCTCCGCCTCCATGAGATCGCTTGCTGCGCTGGCGTCCGCGACCAACGCCGTCTTCGCCGGCCCATCGCCGCGCGATCGGAATCAGAACCGCACCGGTATCTTGCGCGCCCGCAGGTACTGCTTCACCTCACGGATCGTGATCTCGCCAAAGTGGAAGACAGAGGCGGCGAGCACGGCCTGGGCGTGGCCCTCCGCCACCGCCTGGTAGAAGTGATCGAGCTTCCCCGCGCCGCCGCTGGCGATGACAGGAAGCTTGGTCGCGCCGGCTATCCCTCGCGTCAGCTCAAGATCGTACCCGTCTTTCGTTCCGTCAGCGAACTTGCTGGTTGGCAGGATCTGCCCCACGCCGAGGTCGGCCATCTCCCTGGCGAATTCCACCGCATCCTTGCCGGTGGCAGTGCGCCCGCCGTCAATTAAGACCTCTCGCTTCGACGGCAGCGACACGTTGACGTCGGCGTCAATCGCGATGATGATCTTCGCGGATCCGAACTTCTCTGCCGCCTCTTTCACCAGCCCGGGGTCGCGGAAGGCGGCGCTCGAGATGGACACCGCGCTCGCGCCCGACGCCAACGCTTGCTCGATATCCTCCAGCGACTTGATGCCACCGCCCGCGGTCAGCGGCACCCGCACGACCTTCGCCACCCGCGCCAGCACATCGAACATCGTTCGCCGCTGCTCGACGGTCGCGGTGATGTCGAGGAAGGCGATTTCGTCCGCGCCGCCATCCGAATAGGCCCTCGCCGCCTCGACGGGGTCGGCCGCATCAACCAGATCAACAAAGTGGACCCCCTTGACGACTCGCCCTCCCTTGATGTCCAGACAAGGGATCACCCGCACGAAATCCATTGCGCTTCCTTCCTCCGAGCAGACGGCCTCCCGCCCTCGACTAGACCAGCGTCGCCCTGATGAACTCGACCTCCTCCTGGCTCAGCTTCCGTCCCGCCCCCGAGATATTGCTGCGCGCCTGCCGCTCGTTGCGAAAACCGGGGATGACGCACGCCACATGCGGGTGCGCCAGCACGAAGTTCAGCGCCATTGCCGCCAAGTCCTCCGTGGCGGCCCCGAAGCGCGCCTTCAGCTTCGCCAGCTTCGGCTTCAACTCGGCAAGCGCCTCCGCCGAGAACTCCCGACTCCCTCGCCGATGGTCGCCCGGCTCGAACTGGGGCGGCTTGCTCGGATCGAACTTGTCGAGCAGACGCCCCTGGGCGAGTGGGCTGAACGCTACCAGTGCCAGACTCTCCTTCTCCATAAGCCGTTGCAGTCGCGAACCAGGCTCGATGAACTCGTCGCCGAGGGCGTTTGCCGAGGTCTGGAGCACATGCGGCTGCACCTTCGGGACGACTCGCTCGAAATCGTCCGCGCTGTAGGCCGACTGTCCCTTGAACCGGACCTTCCCCTGCGCGACGAGGCTGTTTATCACCTCCACCGCGTCCTCGAGATACCGGTCGTTCGGCCCGAAGTCGGCGTGGTGGAAGTAGTAGAGGTCAATGTACTCGCGATTGAGGTTCACCAGCGACTGCTCGCACTGGTGCCTTATGTGCGATGGCTCGAAGGCGTGCTCGGCCGTGCCCGGGAACCAGCCGACCTTCGTCGCGATGACGACGTCCGTGCTCCTGACCCCGAGCCGGTCGAGACAGCGCCGCAGCATGCGCTCGGCCCGCCCGTTGCCGTAAACATCGGCGTTGTCGAAGTGGTTGACCCCTCCGTCGAGCCCCGCCTTGACGCCGGCGGTGATCTCATCCTCGTTCACATCGGCCCACCCGTTGGGCTCGCCGTTGACCCAGTTGAGGCCGCCCATTGTCCAGCAGCCGAAGCTGATCTCTGATACCTCGATGTCGGTCTTGCCCAGTTTCCGATACTCCATCCTCAGCACTCCTGATGCGGAAGTCGTGCGCCAAGTATAGCAGAACGGTTCGCCTGCCAGGGGACGGGAATGTACAGGAACCAGGCGAACCGCATGCTTCCGAGCGCGCGTCACACGCGCTGGAGGGGCCGGTCGCCCGGCCCCTCCGATCACATGCTGCTGGTTTCGCCTTGGCTCTCGCCTGCTACTCGCCAAGCCGCTCGATCTGTGCGGTGAACATCCGGTCCTTGCGCCAGACTCGGATGACGACTGGCTCGCCCTTCCTCAGTTCGCCTATGGCCTTCTGGTAGCTGGCGACATCCTCGACCGCTTGCCGGTTGATCTTCACGATGACGTCGCCCGGTTGGATCCCTGCCCGCGCCGCTTCGCCCCGCGGGTTCACCGAGCGCACGACCACGCCGCCCGCGATGCCCAGGTCGCTCGCTTTGTCGGTCGGCACGGTCTCCACCGTCAGCCCGAGCTTGCCGCCCTCGGCCCGCGCCTCCGGCTTCTTCCCGGCCTCCAACGACAAGGCCTCAACCGTCACCTGCAGCGCCTGGGCCTTGCCGTCCCTCAGCACCTGCATCTCAACGCTCTTGCCGGGCCTGGTGTTCTGCACCGCGGTCACAAACTGGTCAACCGATGTGACGTCCTTGCCGTCGTAGCGGGTGATGATGTCCTCTGGTTTCACCCCGGCGCGGGCGGCCGGCGTACCTTCCTGTACTTCCTCAACGAACACGCCTTGATCGCCGCCATAGACTGACTTCAGCGCAGGGGTCAACGCGGATACCGCAACGCCAAGCTGACCGCGGACGACCGGCTCGCCGCCCTTCAGCGATTCGATCACCGACCGCGTGTTCGCGTCGATCGGAATCGCGAAGCCCACGCCGATGTTCCCGCCCACCGGCCCGCTCGTGAAGATGGCCTGGTTGATCCCGACGACTTCGGCGCGGACGTTCACCAACGGCCCGCCGCTGCTGCCGGGGTTGATCGGCGCATCAGTCTGGATGAGGTTGCGGAACGGCCGGCCTGGGATGTCCGACTCGAGCTGCCGCTCGGTCGCGCTGATCACGCCCACGGTGACGGTCGGCTCGTATCGAAGCGCTTCGTCGAATCGTCCGCCATAGCGCTGCCCGCCAAATGGGAAGCCGATCGCCATCGCCCACGAGCCCACCTTCAGGTTAGCCGCGTTCCCGAGCTTCGCCACCGGGAGCGCCCGGTCTGTCTCTATCTTGATCACCGCAAGGTCGGTCAGCTGATCGCTCCCGATCAGCTTCGCTGGATAGGCCTCACCGCTGGACAGGTGAACGGTGATCTTCTCCGCGTTGCCCGCAACATGGTTGTTCGTCAGGATGTACCCCGATGGATCAATGATCACGCCTGACCCCTGACCGCCCTCGGGCCCTCTCGGTCTCGGCATCCGCGGCATCGGAAAACCCGGGCCGAAGAAATCCCTCAGGTCCGGCATCCCCTCGGTGTTCGGCTCTGCCTCCTGTTCGCTGGCCCGCGGCTTCTGCTCGACCTCGATGAAGACGACCGCGGGCTTCACCTCGTCCGCCATCCAGTTGAAGCCAGCCTGCACCGCCTCCAGTGTTGACAGATCCGGCCGGCTGGCCGCCTCTGCGCTTCCCGCAGACGGACGAACCAGCCACGTCACTCCTGCTGCGCCAACGATCAGCAGCAGCACCAACACCACCGGGAAGATGGCCCGAAACAGACTGGTATGAGATCCTTCACGCGCATCCCGCATCTCGACAATCCTCCTAACGTGTCTGCTACCCCACCAAGCCGGATCTCGGGGGCCTGCCCGCCCGTCCTGTCAGACCCCTTAGACACGCGGCCTCGTCCTGGGTTCCGCCTGCCACATCCTACCGTGACGCCGGCTCTTCTTCAGGTCTTTTTGGTGACAGAAAACGGACAAGTGCGTCAATTCTCTCACGCGCCGCCTCGCCGCCGCGGGAGACTGCCTGCTCCGCCGCCCGGACCTGCTCAGCCAACTGCCTGCGCCGCTCTTCGGCCATCTCCCTGGTCTCCCCCGCCATCTGGCTGACCCGCTCGAGATCGGCCCTCGCCCGGGCGATCTCTCCCCGGCCGATTGCCTCGGCCGCGTCCCGAGCATAGTCGAGCATGGACATATGCACCTCGCCCCGCTGTCTCGCCAGCTCCTCGCGCAGCCCCGCAATCTCGCCCCGCATCACATGAACCTGCCAGATCACGTAGCCGTTCGCGGCGAGCAACAGGATCAGAATCAGCGATAGGATGCACCCTCTCATCTCGCGCCTTCCCTCCGCATGGCTACTGACACCATCCCACCAGATCGAGCACCAGCGACTCGAGCGCCACGTCTATGTTGGCATTCCGCTCGATCGCGTGCTTGGTCTCCAGAATGCTCTCTATCGCGCATTCCGCCTGTCCGACAAGCTCCGGGTGGGAGCGTTCTCTCATCGCGCGCTCGTAATCGGGGTTCAGCAGCGGCGCGCCCTGGCTCAGCGCAACCAGATCCCGGTACCATGAAACCATCACGTCGAGGCACCAGGGAAGCTGTGCTCGCACTGCCCGTTCGCCGCCGAAGCTTGCCGGCGTTGCCTCCTCCGCCTCGTCTCCCTCTACCTCCTCCGCCGGTTTCGTTTCCTCCTGCGCCAGCCGCGCCGCCTGGAGCTTGATCTCCTCGGCGATCCGCAAGGCAGCGGGTAGGCTACTCCCGATCATGCCCGCGCACAGGTCGAGGAGCGCTGTCCTCGCCGCTAGCACCTCCGGGCGTTGCGAGGCGCGAATCGCCCAGGCGATCCTCCCACCAGAGAGCCTCGCGATCACCGCCGCCTCCTGCGGGTCCAGCTCCAGTTCCCGCAGCTTGTCCTCAATGGCGCGAGTGTTGACCAGCTGAAACACGACCTGCTGGCACCGGGACGGGATCGTGGAAGGAAGGGCCTCGGGCAAGTCCGTGACGACGATCGTCACCACATAGGGAGGCGGCTCCTCCAGCGTCTTCAAAATGGTGTGGATGACCAGGTGCTGGGTGTGCTCGGCGTGGTCCAGCAGGTACACCTTGTACCGCCCGAGCACCGGTTTGAGCTGCACATCGTAGACGAACTGCTCGCGCAGATCCTTGATGGCGATGACTGTCTTGCGCTCGCCGGCGCCCGGACGGAGCACCCGCACATCGGGGTGATTGCCGCGCTCGATCAGCGCGCAGGAGCGGCATCGTCCGCACGGCGCCTCCTCCCGCTCGGCCTCGCAGTTCAAGGCTTGAGCGAAGACCTTCGCCGCGGTGGATTTGCCGACGGAGTCGGGCCCCGTGAACAGATAGGAGTGCGCGACACGATCGCGCAGCAACGCAGCGCGCAGAACCTGTACCGCCCTCTCTTGTCCGACAAGGTCGTCGAACCCAAGGTGCGCCGAAAGCGTAGGCGCGTCCGTCTTTTTCACTCGGTTCGCGGACCCCCTGGGCATGGCTGGATGGGCGCCGGCCGGTCAGAGCTTCGCGAACCGTTCTACGTCGACCACGAAGATAGTGGCGCCCCCCACCTGGACTTTCACCGGGTTCGGAATGCAGGTTCCGATGGGCTCGATCGTCGGCGGGAACACATTGACGAGCTGCTCCCTGGTCTTCGAGTTGGCGCCGATGACCTGGATCACCTCATCCACCTGGCCCTCATCCACCCCAATAACGAAGGTCACGTTACCCTCTCGCAGCAGGCCGCCGGTGCTGGCGATATTGGTGAACTGGTAGCCCCGCTCCAGCAGCCCGTCGGTGACCTTCCGCTGGTCCTTGTGCTGCACTATCGCCATGATCAGCTTCATGGGCCGGCCCCTTTCTCATCCAGCAGCCGCTGCACCGCCGCCACCATCTTCCCGTGCACGGTCTGGACCTCTCCGGAACCGTCAATGAGCTTGACTCTCCCCGGCTCCTTCTCCGCCAGCTCGCGGAACCCCGCGGCGACCCGCGCCAGGAAGTCCCGACCCTCAGATTCTAGCCTATCGAGCCGTCCCTCGTCCAGACGGGCCATGTTCACTGGAAGGTCCAATACCAGCGTTAGGTCCGGAACAAGCCCTCCGGTGGCGGTCTCGTTTAGCTGGCGAAGGAGGCCCGGGTCGAGCCCGCGGCCATACCCCTGGTAGGCGAGCGTCGAGTCGGTGTACCGCTCGCAGACAACCACATCGCCCGCGGCAAGGGCTGGCCTGATCACCTGGGAGACGTGGATCGTCCGGTCAGCAAGGTAGAGGAACAGCTCGGCCTCGGCTGGGATAGCCCACTCGCGCGACAGGACGAGGTCCCTGATCCGCTCGCCCGCGGACGTGCCTCCGGGCTCTCGAGTGGCGCAGACCCCGTAGCCCAGACCGATCAGCCAGCCAACGAGGAGTCGGGTCTGCGTCGTCTTTCCCGCGCCGTCAATGCCTTCGATTGTGATGAATATGCCTGGCACCGCCGCGGCCGCCCTCCTGTAGGGTGTGCATGGACACCGACGTCCCTCTTTCGCCCAGGGGAAGGAATTCGTAGGGCAGGAGCGTGTCTCCTGCCCGCAAGACCTAGCCCCTCACAACCCCATCGAAATCTGCGTCTCCGCTCCGCTCGCCACCGCCTTCCCGTACCTCCCCCCGCCTCCAGCCAGCAACGGCAGCGTACCCTCCCGCGCCTGCACGATCAAGCCGGCGAGCTTCTTGCCGACCACCAGCTCAAGCTCTCCGCGTTCGGTCTCGTGCAGCACCCGCATCTCCGTGCCGAAGCGGTTCAGCAGCTTCCCCAGCGCCACCGCACCGATGCCCGGCAGAAACTGGAGCGGAACCTGATAGTGGTATGGCGGCCGGTGCTCCGGCGGCCGTGGCTCCGGGTAGTCGGCGATCTCCGTAATCCGATCCAGCACTCCCTTGACGATCGCACTCCCGCCGCACAGCGGGCAGGCCAGCGCGGGCGCGGGCGTGCGCGCGATCTGCTCGCACTTCGGGCAGAAGGTCCGGTGGTACTTGCCCAACCGCGGGTCCAGCCCGTAGTTCGCAACGACCCTTCGCCCGTGCTCCCGCCGCAGCGCCATGACCACCTCTGCGAAGCTCGGCTCCTCGAGTTCGAGCACGTTGTACTCGCGGGCGATCTTCGGCAGCGAGTGGGCATCGGAGTTGGAGAGCAGCGTGACCGGCGCAAGCTCCGCAATCCGATCGGCGAGGTAGCTGTCAGCGCTCAGGCCAAGTTCGACCGCGGCGAGATTGGCGATGGCGCCGTCGCCGAACATCTCGCTCAGCCGCCGGACGCAGTTCCCGTAAGGGCTCTTGTGCGGCGTGAAGGCGTGCGCCGGCACGAAGGCGGCGCCCGCCGCCTGTGCTATCTTCAGCAGCTCCCGCGCGGGGACCCCGCAGCGCTGTGAGCTCAGCTCCGGGTTGGTTACCAGCCGGTGCGCGAACCCGACGAACACCTCGAGCTCGCGCACGCCGGGGAAGTAGCTGATGTGGTGCGAGGCCGGTCCGTCCTCCTCGACCGTCTCCAGCTCACACGCCAGGATGATCGTCGTCCTATCCCGATAGCGCAGCCCCCCGCCGGGAAGCTCCACCATCTCCCCCGCGGAGATCATCTGCCTGATCTCGCCCATCACCGAGGGCGAGGCGCAGTCCACGATCCCCGCAATGTCTATGCCCTTGCGGACCGCGCACTCGCGGGCGATGTTCTCGAAGGTGAGATCGCGAGCGGCAGTGATCTTCACCGGCTGGCCCGAATGCGTCCGGCCAATGTGGATGTGCAGATCGGCGTAGAAGCGCCTCATGGCACGCGCTCAGTCTGGCCTCGTCCGATCGCCGCCGTCACCCGGTCGCACACCTCCTCCAGCAGTCGCTCTCGCTCCTCGGCCTCGTGCGCGCCGCCGGGGATGACCAGATCCGCATGGGCGCGCGTCGGCTCGCAGAACTCCCGGTGGCGATAGCGGACGGAATCGAGATAGAAGTCGCACACTCCGTCCAGATCGTACCCCCAGCCCACGTTCCTCCGGATGCGCCGCACGATCCGTTCATCGGCATCAGCTTCGACAAACAGCTTCAGGTCCATAAGCCCGCGGAGTTCAGCGTCATGAAGGACCAGGATGCCCTCCACCACGAGCACACCAGCCTCGTCCTCGCGGGCCCGCCGAACGTCATCTCGCAGCCGGGCGAAGTCGAACGAGTCGGGGTGGTTGTGGTCGCGCCAGATGCGGCCG
>Ga0315291_10004891_pt1 | contig 16915 bp, 19 predicted proteins | sample YL17G12_20_MG_FD_203070 | JGI IMG/M metagenome (GOLD analysis project Ga0315291, IMG submission 203070) | Sediment microbial communities from Yellowstone Lake, YNP, Wyoming, USA - YL17G12_20 | ecosystem: Environmental > Aquatic > Freshwater > Lake > Sediment | place: USA: Wyoming | collected...
CTGCCCGAGTGCGCCGGCGCGGCCCTGGGCGTGGACCGGCTGGCCATGCTCCAGACCGACGCCCGGGACATCCGCGAGGTGGTCGCCTTTCCTTTTGGCCGGTAACCGCTGCACCACGAGGCATTTTTTCTCGAACCGGAGCAATTGACTCCGACCCGACCCTACGATAAGATGAAATGAAAATTCTGATTCAGGGGAAAGAAGTGGCTGACTATCAATTGAAGTTGAAGAAAAGCCCGCAGGCGCTGGAAGCGGAGATTCTGGGAGCCGACCTCTGCTGTTCCTGCGGCGGCTGTCTGGGTCTGTGCCCCTATTTCAAGATCCGGCACGAAAAGGTGGCGCTGCTCGAGCCGTGCGGGCTGAACGAGGGCCGCTGCTACGATATCTGCCCCCGCACCGAGACCGACTTTGCCGAATTGAACCGCCAGGTCTTCGGCCAAGAGCGCCGGGACTACGTGCTCGGCACCCTTCGCGCCGTGCTCATGTCCCAGTCGCGCGACAGCTCGGTGAAAAAGGCCGCCCAATACGGCGGCACCGTCTCCGCGCTCTTGATCCAGGCTTTCGAGGATAAAGCCATTGCCGGCGCCATCCTCGCCCGCACCTCCGAGCGCTACCCGCTGCTCCCCGAACCCTTCCTGGCCCGCAACGCCGGCGACGTGCTCCTGGCCCGCGGCTCCAAATATACCGCCTGCCCCAGCCTCGCCATCCTGGACGAGTCGCTCCGCCAGTGCGAGAAACTGGCGGTAGTGGCCCGGCCCTGCCAAGTGCTGGCCATCCGCAAGCGCCAGGCGATCGAGCCCAAGCTTAAAGATCGGATCGCGCTGGTGATCGGGCTGTTTTGCATGTGGGCGCTCGACTACCGCGACCTGGTCAAGCACTTGAAGAACCACCTGGACCTCCACACCGCCCGCAAGTTCGATATCCCTTACAACCGTTTTGTGGTTTATACCAAGAGCGGCCATTGCGAGCTGGACTTCGAGCCGATCCGCCGCCTGCGCCGGCACACCTGCGACATCTGCTACGACTTCACCAGCGAGCTCTCGGACCTGAGCGTGGGCTCGACCGAGTGGAAGGACAAGTGGAATACCCTGATCGTGCGCTCGGATCAGGGCCAGGCGGTTTTGGACGCGGCGCTCTCGGCGGGCACGCTCGCGGTGAAGAACCTGCCCCAGGACCGGGTGGAGCTTTTGCGCACGGCCTCGCTCAACAAGAAGAAGCGGGTGCTGGCCGGGCTTTCCCACTCCGGCACCTACCTGAAGCTGGACCCGCAGGAATTCAACTGGGTCACCAGCCAGACCTGAAGCAGAGGCCTCAACTTACTTAACATGGGGTCTGACCCCATGTTAAGTTACTTTGCGCTCTCGGCCTCGGCCTTAAGCGCCTGAATCCAGTCCTGGTGCAGTTTGCCGAGGTCGTCGTCGTTAAACATGATTTTCATGACCGGCACCATGGGCCCTGTGAGCGCTTCCTTGGAGATTACCTTGGTCTTGTTGCCCTGGGCCTGGAAATCGAAGCTGTGCCACCCGCGCACGCCGAGCATGCCGCCGGCCCAGGCCACCCGTTTGTTCGGCTCGCTCGCGGTGATGGTGACTTTCATGTTCATGGCCGGGCCCACCAGGCCGAGCTTGAAGTAAAAGACCGAGCCCTGGGCCAGGGGCTGGCCCGAAATCATGCCTGCGGCCTTGAGGGTGGGGAACCACCGGGGCCAGGAAGGGATGTCCAGCATCAGCTTCCAGACCTTGTCCACCGGCGCGTTAATCTCGATCGCCTTTTCCGTCTTAATTTCTGCCATTTTTCACTCCTTCATTCAAAAATTCAATTTGCCGCCCTGCCACCTTGACACCCTGACACCCTGACACCTTTTTAGTACCCCGCGCACAAACCCTCTTTGATCGGGGTAAACGTGCTGCCGTCCCAGAAGACCAGCCGGTAACAGACCTGGGCGCCGTCGCCGGCCGTGCCCAGGATCTCCGGCTTCTCGTCGCCGTTCAAATCCCAGACCGCTTTCACCTCCAGGTCCGCCGGCAGTTTCAAGTCCACGACCTTCTCGCCCTCCACCCGGAAAAGCGAACCCGCGCTCTGCATGTCTTCCAAATCGTATGCTCCTTGCGGGTGGTGCCAGTAAGAGACGAAGTAGTAGATCTTGCCGGAAGCATCCAGCCGCGCCGGGATCACCCGGATGTCGGTCAAGGTTTGGCCCAGACGCTCCGGCGGCACCGCCAGCGCAAAGAGCCGGTCGGAAAGCTCGGGCGCGATCTTTTCCTGGGGCTGCAATTGGATCCGGGGGTTGGGCTTGAGCTTCACGCTGCCGCGCAGGGCCAGGCCGCGCTGGCCGGTGATCTGGGCGTCCGGGGTCTTGAGCTTGAGGATGGCCGCCACCAGCACGGTGGAAGGGGAGTTGCCCAGATAAGCGAACAAGGCCACCGTGGCCGGCGCGGTCTGGCCGTCCATGGCGACCAGCGTGAATTTTTCGCCGCTCTTGACCCCGGATTGCTGCTCCACCTGCAGGATTTTTTCGAGGTCGGTGATGGGCAGGCGCGAACGATACTCGACCGCACTCTGCCCGGGATCGAGCAGGTTGACCATGCCGTAGGGGTATTTGATCTGGGCGTAATCCAGGCCCAGGTCCAGGGCCGCCTCGTTGGTCCGGCTCCCGCTCACCCCGCGCAGGGTCTCCACGAAGAAGACCTGGTCGGCCGTAAGTGGCGAGGCCGGGCTCGGCGCCGGGTCCGCCCGGGCCGGGCCAGAGAAGAGAAAGAACAACACGCCGGCAAGAAAAAATCGCATGCGGGGTGATTATAACGTAGCCGGGGGATTTTTCCAAACCGGGCGCGGATGATCCAGTTGACAGGGAGAGCGGTTAAGGCGATGATACGGGGGAAAATTTGTCGCCGGTGAGGACGGGTAAGGGGGAGAGAAAAGGTGAAAACGAAAGCTGGGATCATGGGACTGGTCTTGCTGCTCCTGGTGGGAGCTTCGGCCTGGGCCAAGGAAGAGAAGCGGCCGCTGCGGATCGGACACCGGGGCACCCGGGCGCTGGTGGATGAGGACACGCTGGAGTCGCTCAAGGCCGCGGCGGAGATCGGGGTGGACATGCTGGAGTTCGACATCCAACAGACCCAGGACGGGGTCCTGGTGATCATGCACGACGAGACGGTGGACCGCACCACCGACGGCCACGGCCGGATTGACCAGATGACGCTCGGGCAGTTCCGAGAGCTCAAGACCAAGAGCGGCTATACCCCGCCCACCCTGGACGAGGTGCTGGACTGGCTGGCGACCAACGACCTGGGTTTCATCCTGGACTTCAAGATCCCGGACCCGCAACTCGCGGAACGGCTGGTGGCGATCATCGAGCAGCGGGGCATGATCGACCGGGCGGTGTTCGAATCGCCGGTGCCCAGGGTGGCCGGCCAGGTGGAGAAGATCAAGCCCGAGGCGGTGACCGCGATCTACCCTAAATCCATGCCCTTGATGCTGATCCTGGCCGAGAAGTATAACGTGGACCAGGTTTCCTACCAATGGATCTTCGCCACGCCCGGCCAGATCCTGCTGGCCAAGGCCACCCACCACCCGGTGTTGGTCTGGACAGTAAACTCCAGGGGCAAGATCCGCTGGTTCCGACTCCTGAACGTGCACGGCATCATGACCGATGATCCCAACTTGTTCCAGGCGGAAAAAAATTAAAAGCGAGACGCAACCAAAGAGTAGGGGCACGGACTTCGGCGAGCTCAGTCGAGCCGCAGGCCGTGCCCTTACTTTCTAGATCATGAACCCGCGTCCCCATGCGGCGGCAAGCCGCTCCGCTGCTTCCGATTGGCTGATCCTGGTCCTGGCCAATGCCATCTGGGGCTCGACCGACGTGGTGGCCAAGGCCGCGGTGGAAGAGCTCAGCCCCTCGGCCCTGGCCTGGCTCCGGCTCACCATCGCCCTCGCCGCGTTTGCGCCCGCGCTCTGGCGCCGGCGGGCGGAAATCCCCCGCACCCTCGCCGGCCTGCTTCCCTTCCTTGCCCTCGGAGCCTCCGGCTTCTTCCTCAACTTTGTCCTCCACTATTCCGGCCTGACCCTGGCCCCGGCTTCCCATGCCACCGCGCTCCGCGTCTCCGAGGCGTCCGTGATCTTCCTGCTCTCCGCCCTCTTGCTCCGCGAGCGCATCCGCCCCGCCGCGGTCCTGGGGCTCCTTGCCGGGACCGCGGGGGTCTTTCTGATCCTGAACCTCGATTTCGCCAACCTCGCGTTGTTCGCGGGCGGTTATCGCTTCGGAGACCTTTTAATCTTGGGCGGGATTCTGATCGAGGGTTGCTACACGATCATCGGCAAGCGGGTCTTGCGGACCACCCGGCCCTTTACCGCCACCGCGCTGGCCGGCCTGTGCGGCTGGCTGCTTTTGACCCTGTTCTATGCACCTAAGCTTGCCGGTGAATTCGTCCGGCAGCCGCCGTCGCTCAACGCTCTTCTCGCGGCCGCCTTTCTCGGCCTGCTCGCCACCGGGTTCGGCTACTGGATGTGGTACCGGGTCCTGGCCCGCCGGGACTCGCACCAGGTGGGCGTCACCATCCTGGTCCAGCCGGTGGTCGGGATTCCCCTCGCCGCCCTTATCTTCCACGACCCGCTCCCCCTCCGCTTCCTTCTCGGCACCGGCCTGATCGCAATCGGCGGTTACTTGGCGATAAGAAGTCCTGTCCACGAATAGGAGAATATAAAGAGTGAAGTTACAACTAAAATAGAAATTATTTCTTCGCTCTGCTTAATTATGTATATCATCAATAACCTTCCGCATTATATTTTGATCATTGATCAACCAAACGTCCAGCGTATTATCAAGATCAATGTTGCCGACCGCCGCGGCGGTAAAAGATTTATCCGTAACTTCAGCAGCCGGGATAGTCAGGCCGGAGGAAGGTCGGGGTAATGAAATAATTTCTGGGTATTTGGGTGAGTGAATGATTTTTCTGGGCCCGAGGATAAAAGTGTAACTTTCTTGATGCTCCGGCTTCCATGTCAAGGCTGAAAATGTTCGAGCGTAGTGCTGGTGCTGAACATACTAATGGGAGCGCTATTCATTGGACAGTGAGGAACCCGGGCACAGATTGTAGGGGCACGGCATGCCGTGCCCCTACGGGGTTTGCCCGCCGCGGGAAGTGTCCAATATTTCATGCTCCCATTAGTAATTGGAGACCTGACCCCGATCCGCCCATAATATCATTGGGATTTCTCGTTGCCATAAGAATTAACCATTTGGCGTATTCCTTCCATATAACCACTAAGAGTGGACTTGGAGAGAGCTTCCTCCAAGAATTCCGGCAAAGGAATGGAAGTCTCGACAATGGGAGCATAATAATAAATGGTTGAAGAACCGTCACCATAGGGCTCGACATACTCGAATCCTTCAATACTCTTCAAACCCCTAGTTGCCTTTTTAACCCGGATATTTTTCTTATTATAGATTTCAACCTGTTCGTCAGTTACAAATTGCCACTCCTGCCGGTAATTGACATTATCAAACTTCACATTCAGCGTATAATTTATGGATAAATATAACACCTTAAGTTGTCCTTCAATCAGTGAATTCCCTATTTTATCTTTACTGCCCGGCGGTTCAAATACATATATTGTTTTGTTATACTCAAGACCTGGAACAAACTTGCCCATCGCATCCCAGTCTTCAAGAACTTGCCATACCTTATCCAGCGGAGCCTTCAAGATCATTACTCCAACAACCCTCTTTTTTATGCCTTTGCCCTCTACTTTATATTCCTCCTCAAAGACCTGAATCTCGCCAGATAATAATTTCTTCTCATCAAGTTTATAATTGAACTTTGCCGCTTCACCATTCCCCGAATTTGTCAGGGCCATTAAAAATAAAACGGCCAGAGCAATCAGCTTTGATGCTCGAAGCATATTCCTTATCCGACCTTTCATCCTATTCGTAAATAGAAACGCTTTCATAACCTGCTCGGCCGACTGGTTGCCGGTTGTAATCATTGCAATTCGGATATCTCCTCAAGGGGTTACCCCAAAGGATCTGGTTTATGCCTTTATTTTTCCCTGGCCCATTTTAGAAAAAGAAACGAATAAGGTATTAATAAGAGCGCTTCCAGCCACAACAAGTTAATGAAAACCGGTCCGGTAAAAAAAGCCGTGAATGGAAAAACCACACCATTCACCCAGTCTGTTCCCGTCCCCGCGTAAAGCAGCCTCTGGTATCCGGTGCCATCCCAACCGATCGTAGCTATAAAGACGGCGGCAACAAAGCTCCAGATCACCTGAATCATGGCCGCGGTGGTGTTCCCTTTTTTGAGGAAAATATTTGTGAAATAAAAACCTAGCGCTCCCATAACGATGGTGGCAATGGGATAAAGGCTCATAAACCACGGAGGGTAGTCGGAATAAGAATTGGCCACGAACATTGATTCCCAGGCTGGGAACCGCTTGAGCAGATAAAGGATCTGAGGAACAAAGAAGAGCGAGAGCCACAAGACGGTTGCGAGAAAATATTTATTGACCAGCGAATCCGGCTCCCTTTTCAATTGATTCTTCGCGGCAAGGGCAAGGCCGGATGCAAGACCGTAGGAAAAAAACAAGTCAGTTTGTAACATGGCCAACTACCTCCTTTTCCTTCCTGGCGAGATATCTCTGCTCCCGGTATTATCGAAACGCTCGATTCATCATCTTATGGAAGTAAGATAAAGCCACTTGAGAGGGAAACTTGTATATCTGTGCCGGCTCCTCTCCGAACAGGGGCGAAGGGATTCTCAAGTAATAAGGGGCCAGCACGGTAAAGATGGGAATTCCTACCGGGCATCCCCAGATCCGGCGCGTCTTGCCCTGGACCTTGCCCTTTACCTTGGTGCAGTTTCCGATCAGCAGGATCGGGTACCCCTGCCCGTCCACGTCGCCATCGTATTCGCCCACCACCATGGCCAGAGGCCTTGCCCGCTTGATCGAACCGGCCGCATACGCTTCAAAACCGGCCAGGGCGCCCTTGAGCGTGTTGATGCATCCTCCCCAGCAAGGTTCATTCCCGCCCGGGTGATGACCCAGCAAGAAACGGATGGGTGTATCAAGCTTGCCGAGATCCGAATAGCTGTAGTCAAAATCCTTAGTTTTCTCCTTGATCTCATCCCAGGAAAGCTCGCTGCTGATTTCAATCTGGTCATCCGAGACCGGCTCCCAGCCGCGCGACCGGACGATTCGGAGATGCTCGATCTGGTCCGGGGCAAACCCCAGGATCCGAGCGCCCACCGAGTCTATGGCCACACTCGAAGTCCCCATCAGGATGGCGCCCAGGCGCAGTGGCTTAGGGAAGATCTCATTCTGCTGGCCAATATCCACCGCGTCCACCACCACAAAATCCGGATGGCCGACTTCGTAAAGGTCCGCGATTTTTTCCTCGAGATGCCAGTCGTGACCCAAGAGGCGCTCCTTCTGGTCGCAGATCCCCATGTTAAGCTTCAAGGCGCAGGTCAGACGCGTGGTGACATGGTGTTTGAGCTTGGGCGCATACAGCTTGTAGTCCGCCTCGACCAGCGTGCGGGAGAAGCGCAGGCTTTTATGGAAACCGCCCCTGGCCAGCGGAACTTCCACCAGCTGATCCTCGTCAAAGAAGCAGATTTCGACCTTGGGCTTTTGTTTCAGGAATTCGTAGCCGGCTCTGATAAAGTGGTAGCGCGTGGGAACATAGACCCCAGTCCTCTCGCCTAAGATGACCTTCTCAACCTCCGGGCGGGCCGCGAGGACATCAATGATCGCTTCCAGCACCCGAGGATTAGTATAAGGGTGGAGGCCAAACCGCTCATGCGCGAAGACCATGTTGTACTTGAGCAATACCTTGCCAAACGGCTTAGCGCCCAATTCCTCCATGCCTTCGGAAACAATGCCCCTGATGCGATCAAGGTCGTCATAATCAGGACAAGCCCTGATCATTACTCTATATTGACCGGCCATATTCCATCCTTCATTCATCCTAGGACGAATTGCTTGCATCGTCAACAGGACTTGGAGATCGGGGTCAGATCTAAATATTAAACTTTACATAATTGAATGGGCCGGTGAAGAGAGTATGTCGTATATCGTTCGTTGTATGTCGGATTAGAGCCTTCAGGTTCATGCCTCTTGAGGTCTTGATACCTGACACCATGACCCCTTGACACCTGTTTCTACTGCCTACTGTCCATTGCCTCACGCTTTTTCGTCAAAGCGGAAGGCGACGGAGTAAACGCCGCCTTCCAGGGAGCTGTGGACCTTGTAGCCGAGCTTGTAAATCACGTTCATCATCCGGCGGTTGATGCCGAGCACCTCGGCCACGAAGCCGCTCACGCCTTTTTCCTTGGCCACCTCGATCAGCGCCCGGAGCAAGAAGCTCCCGACCCCCTTGCCCTGCCAGTCGGGCCGGACCACGATCGCGGCCTCGGCCAGGTTGGTGGCGCGGTCGAGGAAGTAGCGAGCCACCCCCACCAGTTCCTCGTCCTCCTCCTCCCCGATGGAACCCACCACCGCGAACTTCTCCTCGTAATCCAGCACCACCAGCGGCTGCGCCTGCTTGTGGGGCAGGGTCTTCACCGCGCCCATGAACCGGTAATACACGTCCTGCTCGCTCAAGCTGTAGAAGAAACGGCGGAGCTTGTCCTCGTCCACCGGCTTGATCGGCCGGAACTTCACCTCCCCGGCCTCGCGGGGGGTGAAGGTCCAGGCATACCGCTCCGGATAAAGGGTGCCGCCGGCCGGCGGAAGACTCTGGTCGGGATAAACAAACTTCAGCTTCTTCGCCTCTTCCAGCAGGCCCGGCCGGAACGAGGGGTGGGCGATGTTGAGCAGCGCCAGCGCCCGCTCGCGGATGCTCTTGCCGTGGAGGTAGGCGATACCGTATTCGGTGACCACGTAATGCACGTCGCCCCGGGTGGTGACCACGCCGGCCCCGCGGGAGAGCACGGGCACGATCCGGGAGACGGCGCCGGCCTTGGCGGTGGACGGGAGCGCGATGATGGGCCGGCCGTAACGGGCGAGCGCCGCGCCCCGGATGAAGTCGGCCTGTCCGCCGATGCCGGAGAAGAACTGGCTGCCGAGCGAGTCGGCGCAGACCTGGCCGGTGAGGTCAATTTCCAGGGCGGAGTTGATCGCGACCATGTTGTCGTTGCGCGCGATGTTGCGGGGGTCGGAGACGTAATCGGTGGGGTAGAACTCGAAGACCGGGTTGTTGTTGATGGTGTCGTAGAGGCGCTGACTGCCCATGCAGAAGGCGGCGATGATCTTGCCGGGATGGAAGGTCTTTTTGCGGTTGGTGATCACCCCGGCCTCGTAGAGCTCGATCAGCCCGTCGGAGAACATCTCGGTGTGTACGCCCAGGTCGCGCTTGTCCTTGAGGTGGCGGAGCGCGGCGTTGGGGATCTTGCCGATCCCGGCTTGGATGGTAGCGCCGTTGGGCACCAGCCGGGAGACGTAAAAGCCGATCCGCTCGGTCACCTCGTCGCCGGCCTCGGCCAGAAACTCCAGGATCGGCTCCTCATGCTCCACGATCGCGTGCAGGCTCTCCACGCTGACAAAACTGTCGCCCAGGGTCCGCGGCATCCGGGGGTTGACCTGGGCGATCACGTAGCCGGCGTGCTCCACCGCGGCCTTCACCGTCTCCACCGACACGCCCAGGGAGCAGTTGCCGAAGGCGTCCGGAGGCGCGACCTGGACCAGGGCCACGTCAATATGGAGCCGGCCGCTCTTGATGATCTTGGGGATCTCGGACAGGGAAATGGGCGTGTAGTCGGCCTCGCCCCGGGCCACCGACTCGCGGGCGGCGCGGCCGATGAAAAAAGTGTTGAGCCGGAACAGGTGCTGGAACTGGGCGTCGGTGTAAGGGGAGACGGCGATCGAGACCAGGTGCAGGATCTCGGTGTCGGCGATGTTCTTGGGGAAGCGGGCGAGGTTCTTGACCAGGTATTGCGGCTCGGCGCAGGCGGTGGCGATGAAGATGCGGGAGCCGGGCTTGATCTTCTCGAAAGCGGCCGCCACCGGGCAAAGCCGGCTTTCGTAAACTTCTTTCAGTCTCGGCAACCTCCATTCCATGGCCAGCCTTTCCTTCTTCTTTGTTGCCCCGGGTCCTGGGCCAAGCCGCTCATTTGACCACCAGGAAAAGACGCGCGCTCCCGGCTTCCACTTATTGTAGCATATCCGGCCCGGATCAAAAGACCCGGAATCGGGCCGCGGGCGCGACAGAGAAGGTGAGGGTCTGGCAAATGGCAGCAGTTGTGGCAGAGCCCTCTGGCCTGCTCCCGGCCCATCAGGGGCAGGCAGGGCAAGGAGTGGGCCGGGGTTCTCCCTACCATCCGCAAGGCTCCAATGCCAGCCGAGATCAATGCCTAGATCGGCGGGTCTATTGCTGCCGTCCCTCGATGGCGCAAAGCAGGATGGCCGCGGCCAGGCCCAGCCGGCGGTCGAGCTGAGAATTGAGATCGCCGGAGAAATCGAGGGAGAGCTTGAGCAGGAAGGGGTTAAAGTTCTGTTTGAATTGGATCAGGGGCTGGCCCTTTAGCTCGACGGTGTAGGATTGGGGGATGAGGTTGGTGAGGAAGCGCCGGATCAGGGCCAGGGCCAGGCTGTCCTCCTGGATCTTGCCGATTTCCTGGTCCTGGGCGTTGAGCAGGGTCCACTCGTCCCGCACCACGCTCTTCAGCCCCTTGCGCTTGAGCGCGCCCACCTTCAGCGATTGCCGGGCGTCCCAAACATCGTAAGTAGCGCTGATGTCCAAAACCTGCCGCGCCTTGATCACCAGCAACTCCTGCCGTTTTTCCTCGTCCGCGTAAACCCGGATGTCCTCCCGGAGCTTCAAGGCTTTCATTTCCGAATAGAGGACCAATTGGCCCGAAGGCTCGTAAATCCGGAACTTCCGGTGCCACAAGCTCAAGAACGCTCTCCGCACCGTGTACTGCGGATACGAAAACGGATCCAAACTTTGCATTGCCATGGGTTTTCTCCTTTCCAGGTTGCGGCCGCAGCGGCCGGCTCGCCTTGCTGCACCATTCGGGGAGCCGGGGTAGCTTTATTAAAAATTGTGGTGCAGGCATCTTGCCTGCTACTTCTTTGATCTGCAAGCTGAAAGCTTGCACCACAACAGGCATTTTATAGATCAGTACTTTTAATACACTACGCTAGGTCCTTGCCGGCCGGCAACACGCCCAGCCCGTCGGCCTTCTCCACCGCCCGGTTAATGGCCTCGGCCACCGCCTCGGCCGCGAGCACGCCGAGCTGGTTCACTTCGCCCGGCCGGGTGCCGAGCGAAAGGCAAAAGGTCACGTCGCCGTCAAAGGTGGCGTGCGCCGGCGACAGGGTCCGGTCCATGCCCGCGGTGGCCATGCGCGCCACCTTGGAGACCTGCGGCTTGCTGAGCTGAGCGTCGGTCGCGACCACCACCAGGTTGGTGCCGCGCTGGAGCAGGGCCTCGGGCAACTCTTTCATCTCGGCCAGGCGCCGGGCCACGTCCAGGAACTCTCCGGTCTGGGGGTTGCGGCAGCCGGCCAGGATCTTCCCGGTCCTCCGATCCAACACGTCCCCGAAGTTGTTGACCACCGCTAACGCGGCCACGGTCACTCCCGATCCTGAGACGCGGCTGGCGCATCCGACCCCCGACTTCATGGCCCAGGCCGGGCCGAAAAGCTTCCCCACCGTCGCGCCGGTGCCGGCGCCCACGCTGCCTTCCTCCACCGGGCCGGCGCTCGCGCTCAGGCAGGCCCGGTAGCCCATGACCGCGTCCGGCCGCACGTTCGGGTCCTTGAAGCTGAGGTCGAAAATGATCGCGGCCGGAACGATCGGGACGAGCGCCACGCTGGTCTGATAGCCGATGCCGCGCTCTTCCAGGAACTTCATCACTCCGTCCGCCGCGGCCAGCCCGAAAGCCGAGCCGCCGGCCAGGCACAGCCCGTGGATGACCTTGGCCGAGTGCTGGGGGTCCAGGGTGAGGAATTCCCGCGAGCCGGTCGCGGTTCCGCACACGTCCACCCCGGCTACCGCGCCCGCCTCGGCCAAAACCACGGTCACGCCGGTGCCGTGCTCCAGGTCCGAATAATGGCCCACCTTCAGGCCCGCCACGTCGGTCAGGGTCCCGTTCATTCTCCGCTCACCTCCCTCGCCTTGAGGTCAGATCCTCGCTTTTCTCATCCTGGCAGACTCCCGGCTCCGCTGTCAAGCCTCGGGAGTAAAGGGAAGCGCCTTTCTCGCCTCTAAACTTGACTTGGGTAAGTCATGTGATAACCTTGAAAGCTGGGACGAGCCACTGAGGATTCTTTTGGAGGCAAGCAGCCGGAATCCAGGCAACTGTCCCGATTAAGATCAAATTGAATGGAGGTGCCTGATGCACACGATCCAGGAGATTATTCGCGAGGCTTCCGAGCTGCCGGTGGAAGACCGCGCCAATGTCATTGACTCGTTGCTTCGCACCCTCAACGCGCCTAACCCGGACATGGATCGGGCCTGGTCGGAAACCGCGAGTCGCCGCCTGGCCGAACTGCGCTCCGGGCGGGTCCAGCCGGTTCCCGGAGACCGGGTCTTCGCCAAGATCAAAGAACGATTCGCGCGATGAAATTCGCGTTTCATCTCGAGGCAGAAGCGGAATACCTCGAGGCAATCTCATACTATGAAGATTGCGAACCCGGACTGGGAGAAGAATTCGCGCTGGAAGTCTACTCAACCGTGCAAAATATCGCCGCTTACCCGAGCGCCTGGCCCATCCTCGAAGGCGATATCCGCCGCTGCTTCGTCCACCGTTTCCCTTACGGCGTCCTCTACAGCATCGAGCCGGGCAGCATCTTGATCCTCGCCGTCATGCACTTGCACCGACACCCCGACACCTGGAAAGATCGCCGATAGGGGATCGGAACCAGAAACCCAGAACCTTCCCTTGATTATTATCCAGCATTGTAATGTTGAATGTAAAGTTCTGACCCCGATCTTCCGCGCCCGCCTCGGTCAAGACCACAGTCACGCCGGTGCCGTGCTCCAGGTCCGAATAATGGCCCACCTTCAGGCCCGCCACATCAGTCAACGTCCCGTTCATTCTCCGCTCACCTCCGGCGCGGGCATCCTGCTCTCTCACCTGAAAATTTCCTCAAGCCATTCCACCACGTCAGGAACCACGATATCCACGTGCTCGGTCAGGATGAGGTGGGGCAGGTCGGGATAGATTTTCAGAGATTTTTTGCACGTGAGCCTATTGTATATGTATTCAATGTAGTCCTGGGGGAAGATGTTATCGCGGCCGGCGTGGAGGATTTGGACCGGGGTGGTGATTTGGGCGATTGGGCGGGGCAGTTTTTCAAAGGCCAGCGAGGCCATGCCTTTCAAGCGGATGGATTTGTAGGCCAGGGGGTCCTGGTCGAGGAAAACCTTGGCGTTGCCGAAGCCGCGCATGGGTTCGGCTTCGAGATCCAGGTAGAGGGAGATGGGAATTTTTAATTCCGGCAGAAGCGAAGCGAAAATCGGCAAGAGGGGCTTCATGACGCGGCTGAGAGCCGGATTCCGGGTCAGCTTGACGCTCGCCGGGTCGCTTAGGTCGGCGACGTTGTGGCAAACGACCCCGGCCAGCTTTTCATCGGTCGCCGCGACATAAAAAGCCACGATTCCGCCCTGGCTGGAGCCGGCGAGGGCAATCTTGTCATTAAAACGCTTCCTCGCGTATCCCACCGCGGCGCGGGTGTCGGCGACCAGCTCGGCGACGGTGTAACTGCCGGGCGCGCCCTCGCTCCGCCCATGGCCGCGCGGATCTACTCCCACAATATTGTAGCCCTTGTCCGCCAGCGCCAGCAGGAACTCCGAGTAAAGCAGCGAATAAACGCTGGTCCCCGGGACAAACACCACCACCGGCCGGCCGCGGTCCACCTCGATGATATCCAGGTTCAGCTTAAGCCCGTCGGAAACGACGGTGTCGGACTGGAACCGATCGAATTGGAAAGGGATGCCGCGCGTCTTGGCCAGCTTCTCCAGGTATGCCCTTAATTCGGTATCGTTCATCTTAACCCTCCTTATTTGGCAACGAAGATCAACTCACAAGAATCGCGGTTCCGGCTCAGGGCATAGGGCCTGGGGGCCTGGCGAAGCACTTTCACTTTCTTGCCCGCGTCCCGGAGCATGGCCGCAATTTCTTCCTCCGCAGGGATCCCATCGCTCCGAAAGGAGACCACCAGGATGCTTTCCGCAAACCGCTCGAGCAGGCGGCGAAAGGCCGGCCGCGCTTGGCTCGCGTTCAGCCAGGGGTCGGGTTCCGGTTTCAGCCGCAGGTGCGGGCTGTTCCGGTCCAGCCGTTCATCCCAATGTTTATAATCGCACAGCCCTTCCAGGAAATGGTAGAACCCGGGATAATCGGCGCCGCTGCCGTCGCGGCGGAGATAAGGCGGGTCGAGATAGACCAGGTCAAAGCGGCCGGGCGCCTCCAAGGCGTCGCCGCAAAGGGCGCGGTTTTCGCGGCCGTTGTCGAACACCGCGGCAGATGCCTCGCGGGCAAAGCCGCGGAAGTGGTCGGGGAAGGGCCGGTCCCAGGCGGCCTTGTTGCCAAAGCCGCGCTCGACCTCCCGCAGGCGCAGGTCCAGGTTCTTGCGGTGGAAGAGGTTGTAAGGCCGCTTGGCCAGGCAGGCCTGGAAGAGCGCGAAGCGGAGCAAGGCCCGGCGATAAGGGTGGCGGAGCCGCGACAGGTTTTGCGCGACCACGTCCAGCCAGCGGTTCTCCTCGTCCGTGAAATAGATCCCGGCAAAGGTCTCCTCGATGAAGCGGGCGTAGCGGACTCCGGCGGCCGGCTGCATGGCTTTCTCGATGTCGTCCTCGCTCAGCCGCTCGCCCGGGTTCTCGATCAAGCCGCGGGCGATCTCGGCATTGGCCCGGAGCAAGTCATTGGCCGTGACCTGCTTTCCCATTTGCTTGAGGAGGTAAGCGACCGCGGCAGTGCCGGACATGGCATCGAGCGCGGTGTCGAAGCGAAGGCCGCGGAGGTGCGAGGCGATCCAGGGCAAAAGTTTGCGCTTGCTTCCCTGGTAGCGGGTGGAGGGAAAGCGGCCGGCGAGGGTTTCGGGAAAAAGCGAGGGTTCAATCTGGCGCATGCTTTTCGGCTCCGGGAGAGAATTATGCTAGCATGGTGCGCAAATGTCTTCAAACGCTTTTTTCAACCGCGACCTCTGGTATCTGCGGACGCTGTATTGGTGGAACCAAGCCCGGCTGTGGCGGCTCCGGCGCGGGCTCCGCGACCGGGTGAGCATCGCCCCCGGCTGCGACATCTGGGCCGGGTGTCTTTGCTACCAGGGATCGGGCCGGGTGAAGTTCGCGGCCGGCTCGGGCGTCGAGCGCGGGCCCCAGGTGCTCCTGCTCGATACTGCGCCCGGCTCGGAGATATTGATCGGCGAGCGGGCCTGGTTCCGCTCCAAGTATTGCGCCAACGTGCTCACCACCTTCGAGAACGCCCGGATCGAGATCGGGCCGGATTGCATGTTCAACGGCTGTATCATCACCGCCCGCGAGCGGATCACCCTTGGCAAAAAGACCTTGCTCGCCTGGAACGTGACCGTGCTCGACTCCGACCTCCACGACCTCTCCAACACCGAGCCGATGCGGGTGAAACCGGTGACCCTGGGCGACTACGTCTGGGTCGGCGCCGGCGTCACCATCGTGGCCGGCGTCAGCATCGGCTCGCACACCATCGTCGCTTCCGGCAGCGTGGTCACCAAGGACCTTCCCGATCACGTCCTCGCCGCCGGGGTCCCGGCCAAAATTATCCGGCAAATTGCCGACCGCGACCAGGCCAGCTAAGAAAAAGAAAAAACACAGAGCACACAGAGGACACAGAGAAAAAAGAAAGATCACTTGGTCAATAAAGATAAGAAAAAAATTTTTCCAATTTTCTTATCTCGTCGCTTTTTTTCTTCCTCTGTGCTCTCCGTGTGCTCTGTGTTGAAAAATTCTCTTCTCTTTATCTTGTCAGCATGGGGCCCAGGCGCTTGCCGCCGAGCACGTGCATGTGGACGTGGAACACCTCCTGGCCGGCGTCGCGGTTGGTGTTGAGGATGCAGCGGTAGCCGCTCTCGGCAAAGCCGGCCTTTCGGGCCACCTGGGCGGCCACCTCAAAGATGTGGCCGACCAGCGCGCAGTTGGAGTCGTCCACGTCGTTGGTGGTGGGAATGTGCTCCCGGGGAACCACCAGCACATGCAGGGGCGCGATCGGGTGGATGTCTTTGAACGCCACCGCCCGGTCGTCCGCGAACACGATCTCCGCCGGAATCTCCTTGCGAATGATCTTGCAGAAAAGGCAATCCGCCATGACCGCACCTCCGAGCTTAACAAGGGTTGCCTCCTAAATTAGGCCAAGCCTCCATCTCTGTCAATGAGGCAATTTTTTTGGGTCAGGGTGGCAAGGTATCATGGTGGCCAATGGCAGGCAGGTTTGGTTTTTAGGGTTGACCCAAGGCTTCAAGAAAAAGGTCAAGAGGATCAGGGCTTGGTCGCATTGAATTGACAGGGTTTCTGTCCTATAATAGCCAGCCATGAACACGAAAATTTCGATTCGGCAAGGGGCCTGGCTGGGTGTGGTGATCGCGGTCGGGATCGCTTGGGGAGTGAGCGGTCCGAGCCAGGGGAGGGCCAAGAAGTCCAAGGGCAAGATTGATGAGGAGCGCAAGCGGGAGATGCTGCTCAACCCGAATGAGGTGCCGGAGGACTTTGGCCAGTTGCGGGCCGAGACCCAGGCGGAATGGGCGGAGCGCCGGAAGGAGATCCAGGCCGAGATCGCGGCGGAGCGGGCCGAGATCGTGCGCCTCCTGGGCGACGAGCGCAAGGCGATCCAGTTCATGTGGGGCCAGCCGGCGCAGACCTCGCTGGACCAATACCAGCTCGATCCCGCTTTCAAGGGCCAGGTTACTTACAAGGACGGCTATGTCAAAGCCACCTCGGTGGT
>Ga0315291_10004895_pt1 | contig 16913 bp, 14 predicted proteins | sample YL17G12_20_MG_FD_203070 | JGI IMG/M metagenome (GOLD analysis project Ga0315291, IMG submission 203070) | Sediment microbial communities from Yellowstone Lake, YNP, Wyoming, USA - YL17G12_20 | ecosystem: Environmental > Aquatic > Freshwater > Lake > Sediment | place: USA: Wyoming | collected...
TTGCAACGTGTTACTGGGTAACCGAATCAGGTCCCGTCCGGAAGCGTTAAGCGGGGGAATGCCCTTGTATAAATACCTTGCCAACAGAGCACTCACGTTCGTGGAGAATGTCTGGTTGGGGCAAAACTTGGGTGAATTCCATTCGGGACTGCGGGGTTACCACAGGAAAGTACTCGAGACGATACCCTGGGAGAACAACAGCGATGACTTCGTGTTTGACAGTCAATTCTTAGTGCAGGCTGTGCATTTCGGATTCCAACTTGGTGATATTCCGGTACCTGTAAGATACATGAAGGAAGCCAGCAGCATTAACTTTAAACGTAGCGTAACTTACGGTCTGCGGACCCTGGAGACGCTTCTCGCTTTCACGTTGCACCGTACAGGAGTCTCGAAGAGTCCTCTCTTCCTGGACCAGAAAGCCGAGACCTAATAATCTATCGATTCCAAAGCCTATGAGCTACCAGTGACTCGCCCTCACCTCTTGTATCGCTCGGAGAGCTATACCGCTGACCCCATCGGAAGCGGCTTCACGGCCTGCTGAGCCGGCAACCGATAGCCCTCAGAGCTGCGCGGAGCAGCATAAAGCTCCACCAGCACTCCTACATACATTGCGATCCAAGGCATTGTTAGAAAATGGAATCTAGAATTGCCAAAGAATATCAGACCCAGACCAGTAAAGTAGATTATAATCCACAGGCTGACGACCGCTGTCTCTGGAAATCCAGTCTTATGCTTCCTCCTGCCAACGAGAAGGACAACAGAGAACACAAACGCGGCCATGATGAGCATATAGTAACTCTGTGCAATGATCATGCATCCACGGAAGAATGTAATGGTGCCCGCTTTGGTCGACCCGATCCCTGTTCCGACCCAGACTCCCATGCCTCTTTCGGTCCAGACGAAACCCTCGATGTCTCTGTGATACAAGTAGTACAGCTTCTTTGGCCATAGCCTGATTGTTCTCAGCGGGTGTTCCTTGACATACCTCAACGCGAGCGCACGAGCCTTGGCGTCTTTTTCATATTCACTTTTGGTACCCTCCAGCAGTGGCGATGCTTCACTACCAGACGAGTAGGCACCTGTGGCGTGCGGATTATTTCCAATGAACAGATTTATGCCACCGTGGGTCGTTATGAACACAAAGTGGGAAAATGTCTGAAAGTTTCTTATTTCCCAAGGGAGTATAGTCAATGCAAAGGAAATGCATACAACGGCAAAGAATGCCAAGTGCCCTCGTAAAGCCTTCTGTCTGATCTTGCCTGCCAGAGTGGCACCAAACAGTACTACAGGCAAAAAGACGACTTCCGCCCTCACCAAGCAAGCAAGGCCAAATACCATCCCCGATAGAACCGCTTTCCACAGCCTGGACTTCTCCACGATAAACAAAGCGACAGCAAACAGAGCCAAGAATAGAGCAAGAATCTCGGCTGCAAGCAGGGAGCAATAAGCGATGTGATTCGGATAAAATGAAAGGACAGCAAGAGCTGTTCTAGCGACAATTTCTGAATGAAACAATTTCTTAGCCAAGCGATACGTAAGGAGCAGTGCCCCCATGTACAGAATGACGTTTGCTACCTTTCCGACAAGCACGGAGGTACCAAACACGGCAAATAGAAGCGTCAAGAATGCTGGGTACCCCACTGCATGATATGCTGTTGGCATCCAACCGACCGAGTATCTCGAGTATCCCTTCCCTTCCAGGATTCTTGTGGCCGTCTCATAGTACCAGGCGTAATCGGCGACGGGCATTGCGGGTGCAAAATGAATCCAACACATTCTAACCGCGAGTGCGCTGATGAGGCAGATCGGGATGAAGTGCTTTGATTCAAGTGTCCTGCTCAGAACGAATCGAAATGATGATGTCGAATCGCCCATCTGGATATCCTCCTGTCTCTTTCGCGCCAAGAGAACGCAAGCTAATCAACTGTGACCGCAGAGTATATCACTCAATTAGGCCAAGTCAACCACGGGTCACAGAGGTGTACTAGCAATGTTAAAATGTCCTATTCCTAGCAAAGCAAAACTGTCCTATTGTGTGGCTGCGAAAGCGGGACTTTTCCCTCCCTACGGCTTGCCCTCGACTCTGGCACAACCCCGGCTCTCAAATCTCACCTTGTACCTACTCCGGGGATGATCTCTTCTACAAGCTCAACCCGCGCTACAAGGAAGAGCCCGTGGGGGCAGGCGTGAACAGATGTGGCGTCATTCACGAAGATCATGTATAGTGTACGGCACAAGGTGAGACGCGGTGAGGGTGTGGAGTGCCGCCTGGATCGTTGCGGCGAATAGGCAAACAGTCTGTGAAGTCATTGAGTGTTGCGAGGGGTCATAGGTAAAGGAAGGTTATGCGATGGCTAGCGAGATGAGCGAACTGAAACTGCTGAATCGGACGGTCAAGGACCTTTATGCCACAATAAGCTTCGTTAAAGGAGAAAGGCCTGACCTGCCAAAGATGAAAAGTCTCTTCATGCCGGAGGCGAAGTTGATCAATAACACGGGTAGCAAGCCCGTCGTGATGACACTTGTTCAGTTCACGGCAGTCTATCTCGAAAGACTGCGCAGCGGTCTTGTGACCTCCTTCGAAGAGAAAGAAGTATCTCACGTCACAGAACTGTTTGGGAAGATAGCTCACAGATTTAGTACATACGAGACGCGGTTCGATCTTACCGAGCGTAAACCGTTTCGAGTGGGCATAAACAGTTTCCAATTCATCAAATCGGGTGACCGTTGGCTGGTAGCCTCGCTCGTGTGGAATGACCAGACGGAGCGACTGAAGATCCCGCGAAAGTATCTGAAGTAGCAGCAGAATTCACGGATGGGAGTCAGTCGGTTACGGACGGGATCTCTGCATTAGGCGCGAAAACGACATGTCGCGAACTTTACGCACCGCGCCGGCGGCCTCCGAGCCACCCAGTTGATGGAATGCGCGTGTAGTGTCGACCACCGGCTCACATACCGATATGCCCTGGCAAGTGTCCCCACGTGAAATGCCATGTCTCTCGTAACTACACATGATCTTGGAAAATCCTTCGGCAACGTAAACGTTTTCGCCGGTCTGTCGCTCAGTATCCCCCACGGCGCACGCATTGCCGTCGTCGGCCCCAACGGAATCGGGAAAACCACTCTGCTGCGCATCATCGTCGGTAAGGAACCTCCCTCAGCGGGCACAGTCCACCGCAGCCGCGGGCTGACGATAGGCTACTTGCCTCAGGAGTCTGTTGTAGAATCCTCGAACACACTTTGGGAGGAATGCCTGATCCCTTTTTGCGATCTTCTCGCCCGGCAGAAAGAGTTGACCCGTCTTGAGGCGGTAATGGCTGGCACCGGGCAGGTTGAAGACGCCATACTTCGCTACGGCACCCTGCAAGCTCGCTTCGAACAGGCCGGAGGATACAGTTTCGAGACGCTCATCCGTCAGGTGCTCGCAGGTCTGGGGTTCTCGGCCGATGAATACACTTTACCCCTCATGTACCTTTCGGGTGGACAACGCACACGCGCCCTCCTCGCCCGCTTGCTACTCGAAAGCCCGCGTCTGCTGATCCTCGACGAGCCGACCAACCATCTTGATTCCTCTGCCATTGAATGGCTCGAAAACTACCTCAGAGAGTGGGATGGTGGCATTCTCATCGTCTCTCACGACCGCTATCTCCTCGACAAAGTTTGCAACAACATCTGGGAAATGAGTAGCGCAGGGATCGAGGCCTATCGCGGCAACTACAGCCATTACCTGAGGCAGCGTCAGGAACGTTGGGAACTGCGCTCGAAGGAGTTCGAAGCTGAGAAAGCCCGTCTCGAAAAAGACATGGACTACATCAAGCGGAACATCGCCGGGCAAAACGTCGCCCAGTCCAGGGGGCGTCTCAAACGCATGAGCCGTCAGATTCAAGCCATTGAGCAAATCGGACTCGATGCCATGCGCGGCAGGAAGTGGCTCCACATAAGCCAGGACGTGCAGACAACGACGGGCGTGATGAGCGTGGAAGATGCCGAGCGGCGGCTAAAGGCCTTGCGCAATCCGGTCCTCCGTCCGAGAGAGCTCAAGCTCAGACTCCGGGCCGGCCAGCGCGGCGGCAATATCGTGCTTCGAACACGTGACCTGGCGATCGGCTATCCGGGCAATCATCTCTTCACCGTCCCTGACATCGACCTTGAGCGCCTGGGTTGCACCGCCCTCATCGGCTCCAATGGTTCCGGCAAGACAACTTTTCTCAAAGTCATCCTCGGCCAGCTTCCTCCTCTGCTAGGTGAGGTTCAGCTTGGAGCAAGCCTCGACATAGGCTACTTCGCGCAGGCTCACCAAGGCCTCAACCCTGACAACGTCATCATCCAGGAGATTGAGTCCGTTGCTCCTCGCATGCTGATTGAAGAAATCCGCGGCTACCTTGCCCGCTATCTCTTCACAGGCGAGGACGTCTTCAAAAAAGTCGAGGTTCTCTCGGGTGGCGAGCGCGGGCGCCTGGCACTGGCGAAACTTGCCCTCACTAACGCTAACTTCTTGCTTCTCGACGAGCCGACCAACCACCTGGACATTCCGTCCCAGGAAGCGCTGCAAAACGTACTGGCCGACTTCGACGGAACCGTTATTCTCGTGTCCCACGATCGTTACCTGATCGACGCTCTGGCAACTCAGGTCTGGGAAATCGATAGAGGCCAAGCAGTGCTCAAGGTTTTCATGGGGACCTACAGCGAGTATCGCTCCCGTGGAGAGCCTCAAGGAGCCTCAGATTCGACATTGGAACGCTCTCGTTTACAGAAGCGTGAGACTTTCCGCAAAGCTCGCGCAGCCAAGAACCGGGAGATCGCTGACGAACGCCGTGCCCGTGCAGAAGAACGCCGGCGAGGGACTCGCCTTGCCGAAGTGGAAGCCCGCATCTCGACCCTCGAAGAAGAGCTCGCCCATCTCGGTACACGCCTGGCCACCCCGCCGTCTGATCGCACCGAGATCCAACGTTTGGCCGAAGACTACATACGCGCAGAGAGCGAAATGGAATCGTTGATCGAGGAATGGGAAAAACTGCAGGAGTGAGCGGAGAACCTCAAGCTTTGCCGTCTTTGCTTCGCCAGCCCGTCACGACATACCGAATCCTCTCTGACATACGTGCCCCGCACAAACTTGCATTCCTTGCGACTCAGAAGGTCAACGTATAAGCCAGAAGAGGGCATCATGGCGCGGCCTGGACGCGAGCGTTGCTTGACGCAGCCTATTAAGATTCGGAAACTGAGTCTTTCTGAATTGAGCCGAGGTGATGGGCATGTCCATACTGACTCCACCACACACTATCGGACACAACACATACTGATAGAGTAAACCGCCTCTAGTCAGATTTCCGGTAACCTCCTCGCTGTTCGCCAGCCCTGGCTTGGAGACTGGCATCGGTGACTCCATCTGATACGCAAAGTCTCTCAGGTAGAACTTGAGATCGAGCCCGGCCTTATCTGGCGCGTTCCTGAGACGCATGGCTTCGACAAGCGCACCGAGCCGGTAGAGATTAATGAGATCGGCATATTCAGGGACTGCACAGGCAGCGTGGTCCAGATGTCCGGAGAGAGCGTCCGCAAAAGCCTTTGCATTGGGATCGTCCGCACCTGCGTCAAAAAGGGTTCCGTCCGCCGCCGCCCTTTGCTTCTCCGTCAACACCACTACAGAACACTTATCAAGACAGACAATGTCCTCACTCTCCTGGTAAGTCGGTTCTCCCTTACCCACGTGAAACCAGAAGCGTGACGTCGAGAGTCCCATAGGTGAAATTCTACCGCTCTGCTCGGCTGATCTCCTGGCGTCGGCAAGCACGATGTCGATGCAAGATGGAATACTCTCGACTTGAACCAGGCCTTGGGAAAGCTTCTTCATATGATAGTCGGCCGCAATCAAGACATGGGCGTATCCGGAGTTTCTCGGTACCCCGCCGACTACAACTGTCTGCGGACCCCACGTATCCTTGACACGTCTGAACAGTCTCCGCATGTCGCTCACGCTTGTGATGGCGCCCGATTGAGACAGGATTTGGGTGATCTTGCGCACATCTTCAGGTCGTGGGTCGAGCGAACAGTATGGATAAGACCCAGTTCCCCATGTGCTTCGTATTGCGAGCACCAGATCGTCCAGATGCAGTGACGGCCACGCGGACGAGCGTCGCCCAACGAGGATCACGTCTCTATTGTTTTGGTCTACAACGTAAGCGTCAACCCAACCAATACCTGCCAGGTTTCTCACAACCTCACGGTTTGGGCTCGCTTTCGCCTCGACCGAGAGTACACGCAGTGAAAGACAGATCCGCTCTCTGCTCGTAGCTGGATGCGATGCTGAATAGGCCGGTCGATCTTCCGTTGAAGCACTGCCGCTCGACCGGATCATCAGGCACGAGAGCGAAGCAACAATCACGAAAAGCAATATCCAGAATCTGAACCCTGTTCGATCATATTCCCACCGCGGAGCGAATTGCCACAGCCCGGCCGTGTGCCGCCGGCTCCTGTGTCCCCGCAGTAGGCTCGGCCACGTCGAGACACCTTGCCGGCCCGATCTACTTAGAAGACTCATTTGCCACCCTCCAACTTGCTGTTTGACCAGGTGAGACTATCTTCTCGGGGGCGACTCTTCAAGATCTCGGCCCGCATTCTTCTCAACGAGTCGCCCTTTTCTTTGCTGAATGAGTCAGCACGTACACTCATTTGCATGGACACGCCGGATTCTTTTGTCCCATTTGCTGCACTCGCCTTGGCATTCTCCGAACCAAACCTGGGAAGTTGTTCCGAACTAGATGTCTTCACCGGCGCTGTGTAGGATTTCCCGTTCCAGAACTTCACCAGGAGACGCAGTTTTGTGTCCCACTGCATAGCGGCTAAGTGGCCCTTACCTAGCAGTGAAAAATCCAGTCTATCCAGCGGATCAAACCAACCTACTGTCAGAGACGGGAAAATATCCTTAAGACCTTTTACGATTTCGTGATTACCTATCGAGCGAGCAAAGGGGCCCGAGGGGGCAGGCCAATCCCCCGCCGTATTGAATATGCGAACATTCTCTGGCCCGAGCGCTGCAATCGTCTCTATCATGGGGGTCTCGAATGCTCGTCCATCAAAAAAGTCCGCGCCTTCCATGTAGGATTTCCACGAACTCACGTTTTCAGAGAAGACCTTTGTGCCGTTGCTGCCGAAGATTCCCCGAAAGCTGTGCTTTCCATATCCTTTCGCTTCAAGATAGTCATGCAGCATACCGATGGCTTCATAGGCACACTTACCAAAACGGTTCGCGGCCTCCTGATGCGTAGGGCTTGCATACGTCTGCGTCCCGATGTGCTCTACTATTTGTAGTTCAAGCGTCCTCGACCCGCTCGCAATTCCGTGCTCAACCTTTTTCTTAAGGGCTTCAAATATTTCCGTCTTGACCTGTTCGTCCGACATTTCTGCAAGATCTTGATGGGCAGGCATCACAATCAGCACCTGTCCGTCCTTGGGGAGAATCGGAAACACGCAGCTCTTGGCCTTGCTGAAATCGTCCCCGGTCCTAAGAAGGCCGGGGTCCCTATACTGGTTTATCCCAAGATCTGTGATGAAGAATTCAATAAGCCACGGGAATCGGAGCGGCACCGGCACCTTGGGAAGTTGAGCGAGGTCGTCCGCAATCCCTGTGGCAGACACCAGGAGAAGGCAACAAACCAACGGAAGAGTGACATTGGCGCTTCTTGATGGGACCCTTGCCATTTCAACCTCCAGTTCGGATTGCCCGAGCCTTAGTTAGAGAGTTCCTCGTGCGGGGCGCTCATGATTTCCACCGAAGTCGCGGAGAAGGAGTCTCTATACTTCTTGCCAGATATCCTGGCACTTTCCGAGCCCTGTGGACACCTCTCTTCCCTGCGCCACAACGAGATACCAGTTTCAAAGCCTAGTGTCATCCCGGCGTGAACGAGCGGGCGCTAAATCTCTATGTGAAACCTGTGCAAAAACCTGTGAACAATCGGAGCGAAGACAACACCGATACTCACCAGGAACAGAAGTCCCGAGAAAAGCGCGTAGAAGGAGGCAAACAACTTCGCCCCAGTCGTACGGAGCGCATTCACTGGTCCCATGCCGCCGAGAAGCATCGATGCATTGACGAGAGAATCAATCCACGACAACTGTGCAACAAAGTGATAACCGAGAACACCGATGAGTAGAGCACCGGATACTATTCCAACGGCAATGGCGGCATGGAGAGCCACGCGGAGCAAGAACGCGGCGCGCGGCAGTAGTGGTTCGTGGCGGTGTTCGTAGGCCAGCCTCAACTTCCTCTTGCGCCGCTCAATACTTGATCCCGACCGTGCAGCTTGGTTTTGCGTCAATTGGACTCCCTCCATGCCCAGTAATCATCTATTCCGATTGATCAGCCCGCGGCTCCCCGCTACTCAACAAGGCCGGCCAGCGTATGTTCCTGCAAAGTCTCTCAACCAGCGCCGGCGACCTTGCTTCTGCGCTCTAATAAAAGCACGTCGTGCCACTTTCCGTATAACTTGCCGAGCTTGTCGCGTCGGCCGACCTCCCTGAATCCGCAGCGTAGGTGAAGCGCGAGGCTTGGCCGGTTTTCAGGAAATATTAACGCTTGAAGTGTCCAGATTCCAGCCCTCTCTGCGGAGGCAATCAGGGCTTCCAGCAGAGCCCGACCGACACCATGACCTTGAGATTTCGATGCGACGTAGACACTGACTTCAGCCACGCCGGCATAGACGGGACGGTTCGACACGGGAACGAGCGCGGCCCAGCCTAAGATTGACGAATCGCCCACAGACGCACCGGTGACCAAGGGCTCACTCGCCGGAGAGGTGCGCCTGGCCATGAATCTATGGGCCTTAAGATGTGCTGCATCCCACTTGTCCCACGTCCCCGGGTCAGTCTCGAAAGTCGCGCAGCCGGTAGATATGCCCTCTTCATATATGACGCGCACGTGAGCCCAATCGCCAGGACTCATCTCGACAATCGCGTACTTCATGTGGCTGCTCTCTGTTCGAGCCAGATCTCTACTTGTCTTTGCGTGCAACGGCCACCAGTCTCTTGGCTTTATCGTCATAGGCCGCACCTTCAAGATCGCCATAGACGGCAACTGAGCCAAAGCCGCAGTCCTGTAAGAGCTGGGACAGCTCCCCCGCCGCCCGTCTTGAGAGATCGATATACGTTTACAAGAACTTGCCGATTCTGAGCAGGATCGCTGAAGTAACCGAAGGACGTGAACATCATCGCAGCAGCGTCAAAAGCGTCTGGTCTGCAAAAGCGTCTCATGTCGTCCTGGACAAACTCGATGTCGAGCTTTTCTTTCCTGGCCCCCTCTCCTACTCGTATCTCAGAGCCTCTATAGGATTGAGGTGCGAAGCCTTCCATGCGGGATAAAAGCCGAAGCCGATTCCTACAAGCACTGCAAAAACAACTGCAAGAATGATCGAGAGCGGAGAAATGACGACGGGCCACCCAGCCCCCATCGAGATCACGCGCGACCCCACGACACCTATTGCGATCCCAATCGCGCCGCCCAGACAACTGAGCACCACGGCTTCGATGAGAAACTGGAAAAGTACGTCTCTCGTTCTCGCACCCACGGCCATTCTGACTCCGATTTCTCGAGTCCTCTCGGTGACGCTCACAAGCATGATGTTCATGATGCCGATGCCACCGACCACGAGAGAAATGGAAGCGATGGCGGCCAGCAAGATACCGAGTGTTTTCGAAGTCTGAGTCGCCATGTCGGCTATTTCCGTTTGACTCCTGATCGTGAAGTCGTCTTCGTCCGATTCTCTCAGCCTGTGTCTGGCTCTAAGGAGTCCCGTGATTTCGTCTATGGCTGTCGGGATGGCGTCCGGCGACACTGCGGAGGCCATGACGTAGCCTGCCCATCGGGCTCCGCTGACCCGCTGCCGTAACGTGGAATACGGCAGGAAAATCTGATCGTCCTGGTCGCGCCCCATTGCATTCGGTCCCTTTGCTTGAAGAAGCCCCACCACCTTTAGCGGCAACTTTCTGAAGCGAATCGTTTTGCCTACAGGATCTTCGTTTTCGCCGAAAAGCTCCCGGGAGACTGTCGCACCTATCAGGCAAACCTTGGCGGCACTGCGCTCGTCTGACTCGGTATAATAGTCACCGCTCTTGACGGGCCACTCTCGGATCAAAAAGAAATCCGATCCCACTCCCTGCGCCTCGGTGGCCCAATTGATGTTACCTGCCACAGCTTGTCCCCCGGAGTGAGAGACAGGGGTAACATACATCACAGATGGACATTCACTGAGGATGGCTGCAGCATCTTCAACAGTAAGCCTGATGGAAGTACCGGCACCAGCACTGACGCCGCGCTGGGTCGCAGCCCCGGGGAATATGAGGACAACATTTGTCCCCATGCTCGCGATCTGTGTCTCGACCACCGCCTTGGCCCCGTTGCCGACAGCGAGCATGGCAATCACAGCTCCGACCCCGATTATCACGCCGAGCATCGTGAGCAGAGAACGCATCTTGTTGGTGCCGAGGGCACTGTAAGCTATTTTGAGTGTATCGGCTGTGTTCATGTCTCTGTTCCGAAACGCTCCAAAGCTGTCAATGCCCGCCGGAGAACATGCGATCTTTTCATCGATTCTCCTCCTCGGGCAACAAACATGGCCGAAATCATCAATGCCCGCCAGAGAACATACGGCTTCCTGACGGCTTCGTTGAGTAAGTGCTAGGTTACGGTCTCCGAAATCATCAATGCCCGCCAAACAACATACGTCCCCCACCGGGTCCTCTAGTCTGTGTGCCCTGGTTTAGCTTCGGATTCGAATAACCTATTGCGACAGCGTCCCCTTCGGCGAGCTCTGAAGAAGTGACTTCTGTAAAGGCGCCGTCTGTGACTCCAATTCTCACGGCCACAGAGACTAGCCTCCCTTCCTTGGTTACTTTCCAGATAACTTTGGTGTTGTTCGAGGCCCGACCTTGCTGAGACCTCGTGTGTTGCGTGTCTACAGCCATCCCGCGCGCGCCGCTGCCTCGTTCCGTCCTTTGACTCGCAACTTGCGCGCCCCGCTCACCCGTCTCGGCTGCGCCGCGCGCCTTCCCGGACGCCTTGCCCGCCAGTTTCTCTGAAGGCTTGAACCTAAGCGCCATGTTGGGGATTTTGAGAACATCGTCTCTCTCATCTACTTTGACAGAAAGAGTCGCTGTCATTCCCGGCATCAGCTTCTCTTCAGGATTGGAGACCGCAACAATTATCACGTAGTTCACCACATCCTGAACGGTCACGGATTCAAGCCTTACCTGGGACACGACCCCGTCGAACACTTCATCAGGATAGGCATTCACCGTGAACGTGGTCTGCTGATTTACTTTGATCATCCCAATGTCGGCTTCGTCGATGTTAGCTTCGAGCTGCATTTGCTTGAGATCATTGGCTATCACAAAGAGGGTCGGAGCGGAAAAGCTCGCGGCAACTGTCTGACCCACGTCAACGTTTCTCGCGACTACAACTCCGTCCACCGGCGCTCTTATACTCGCGTATTTCAGATTGATTCTCGCCCTGTCAAGCTGAGCCTCGGCAGATTCGAGGCTTGCCGCTGCGTTTTCGTGATTCACGTTCGCGGTCTCGAGCTCTAGCTTGGACACGAGCTCCTTCTGAAACAGTGCCTTCGCCCGGTCCAGGTCAATCTCTGCTTGCCTCGCCTGAGCCCTTGCGCGCTGGACCATCGCTTCGGCGTCTCTCACGGAAGCAACCAGAAAAGTCGTGTCAATGAGTGCAATTAACTGGCCCTTTCTAACTCGCGAATTGAAATCAGCATGAAGCTCCGCAATGGTCCCTGAAATCTGTGACCCCACCTGCACGTTCTTAAGCGGATTCAAGGTCCCCGTCGCTGTGACGACAACTGATATGTCTCCCCTTTCAACCACCGCCGTCTTCAAGGCCCCGTTGTTATTTGCGGACCGACGCTTAAGGACGAGAAAGACAGAGACGGCTACCGCAACGATCACGACAACGATGACGATATTTCTTACGCGTTTAGTCAAGAAAGCCCCCTTTCTGAGGTTATCAAACGGCTCCTGACGTCAAGAGGAAGGCAATGCTCATCGCGAATGCCTCAATCTTGGAACACCAACGTGAGCCGGTGGGTTCCTGCCTTCCTGGATAGCCCGGCAGGCAACGGCCGCAGGAGAGCTGGATCCAAACCCTTCGGATCTCTGCAATTGCAAATGCCCAATCGGAAGCAGGCAGCGGCACTAAGAGCTCTTGATCCAAACCAGCTTGTGGATAGTCTTTACTTCATCTATGGCGAGTGTTCTGGATGGGCTTCCTGATTTGATCCCAGAAAGGACAAGCCGTTTGCCCCTTCGCTCGACCCTGCCTATATACCCGGCACCGTCGGCAAACACTACGGCGCAGACGTCCCCATTTTTCCAGGGCGCAGACGGTGAGAAAATAGCAACATCTCCCCGCCGAAGCCTGGGTGAGTTGAAATCATCCGCTATTCGAACTGCATAAGCTTTTGAGTCCGTTACGTCAGCCGGAGCAAGAAAGCGTTTGAGTTCCGAGCACCCCGGGGAGCCCGGAGCGCAGGAGTAAAGCGGGACGGAAACGCCCGCACTGGCATCACGAATTTCTCCCAGCTCCTTGCTGAGGAGCACGTCCTTGACCTGCTCCAGATGCACAAGGAATTGTTCCTTGATTGAGAGGGCCGGAGCGACAAATGACCCGGTGAGCTCGGACGTGGACACATCAAGCGCTCCGGCTAGCCTTGCCAGAGCTTCGGCACCGGGCACCTGCTTACCGGAGAGGTAGCGACTAATGCTCGAAACCGCGAGTCCCGAAAGCTCCGCCAACCGGGTAAGGTTCATCCCCCGCTGCTGCATCAGACTGCGCAGCCTGGCTGCTATATTCATCTTCTCGTCTCCTCGCTGCAACTGAGTAAGTCTAGCACAACGTTGCGGAAAAGCAAGATGTATCGTGACGCAGCGTTCCGTCAGATGGAGCTGCTCTGGGTCTAGGGAAAGAAGAACCCAGAAACGGCGAACGCTGCCTTTTCTGGGCGTTCCATTGACTGGAGCCGTTTTAGGTCTGGGGAGAAAACCAAGCCTAGCCGGGTCGAGGGTCTTTACAAACCGCTCCGCCGGGCGTCCCGGCGCGGTCTGACAGAAAACATTGACGCTGCAACTTTTCGTATTGACAAATCATTGCGCGTATGCAATACTTGTCTACGAAGCATCAGAGGATAGCTCGCCCGCAAAACCAGCAGGCGAAAGTAGCGACCGTTGCTGGGTACAAATTGTTATTAAGGTTCCCGTCAGAAGCTTCCCACGAAGCAAACGGAAACATCCGGCACGTGGCACAGAAACCGAGGTCAAGAAAGCTAACCATGTAGTCAGAAAAAGACACCTGAATCGGCGCTTGATAGGGACGAGGTCTGCATCGTGCAGACCCCCTCTGACAAAACCCAACGGGGAGAGGTCGGGGGTACACCGAACTCGGGGGTCAAACAGCGCTTCGCACGGCGGCAGCCAGGTCAGCTTAGCCGGTTTGACCACCTGAGTAGGTGACACAGAGGCCGGGGCACACAGCTTTTGGGCAACTCGTGGCGCTCGTCATGCGTCTTGCGCCACAGGCTTCTCGTCGACTCGCCGCTGCACGAAGCTGTGTCCCCGGACCCGTGTGAAGGCATCACAACATTGGGCTGCACTCTGACGGTACCGGGTTTCAGCGAGAGAACATAAAAACGTTCCGGTATGGGGAGACACTCTAGCCGGGGCCATTGCCAAATCCTACACCGACAGAACGCCTTGGTAGGGAGAAAACATTCTGTGAGGCAAATCACGATCACCGGCATCCATAAGATCAGAAGTATTTCGAGTTAGTTCAGAAGAGCATAGCCGAGTTACGAGATATTGAGGCCAAAGAGACAGCACGGCCTTATGGTAGCTTCCCCGCCGTCATTAAGGCAAAGGAAAAAGCATGAAAAAACTTTTGTTCTGCATTCTATGTTTGTGCGTCATCCTAGGTGGCAGGAGGGCGGTCGTAGACAATCCTTGTCGGTATTCTAGCCCCGAGGGGTGGAAATTCCAATTTGTAAAACAGTTCAATCCCGCCGACGCTCAGGAGAAAATTGAGATTCTGCGTTCGGTAAGGGCGATTCCACCAATGCTCGAGATGATAATGAAGACCCAGGACAAATATGACTGGCTCCAGTGCGGAATCGTGGTGCCGGAAAATATGTCTCTCGTGGTCGGGCCTGAAACCAAGGTGATTATCAGGAAAGACTCGGTAGAGGTCGAAAGCATCAAGCTCATTTTCACAGACCGTTTTGGCACGCAGTATTGGGATTCACAGTATGGCCAAATACCCCTAGGACTGTCTGAGCACATAGGCATCTATGCGAAGACTGGGAAGGTCACCCCTGACGGCGGTAAAACGAAGCTGCGTGTGATTTCCTATGGGGTTTTTGTGGCCGTCCCTAGTCAGTCAGGTATCACGAAATCCAATATAAGGGAGGTGAAACTGACAGGGGTTCGAGTCGAGGAACCGAGGAAAGAATCGAAAAATGAGAGGAAGTGATGGCACATGAAAAAGGTTCTGATCGTTGTGATGCTGTTGATTCTTGCGGTTTACGCCCTTGCCGTGTCTCCGGCGCCGACCGCCGCCTTTGACAGTTGTTCATTGGCAGCGTCAGCGGGGTGGCATCATCCGGGGCTCAACGGGTGGTGTATCACTGATATCGTGATGCAACTTATCCATGATGGTGTATTGAATCCGGAAGACTGGTACTAGCTAGAATTTCTGCGGGCATTCGACCGAAGTGACCGTAGGCAATGACCGTCTCGACTGGCGACATGACGCACGCTCTCTCGCCGGTTGAGTCGGTCAATTAGTGGCACGAGTCGGAGGTATGATGGCAAATAGATAGAACGAACTGGACGCCCTTAGAGGGAGCGACGACAGTCCTGACTGTGACCGTTGATGCAGACGAACAACAACCAGAACTCGGGATCTGGCTCTTGTGTGAGGTGCAGGCTGGGAAGGTGTTTGAGGTGATGCTGGCTGAGCGTGGTGTGTCTCACGGGTCCTGCTGTTCTCCAGTCTTTGCAGGCTGATTGAGGAGCGGCAGTAAAGCAACCTGTAACAAAAATGGAAGGGACGCAAGAGGAAATGGCTGACCATCGGACGCATAGTGCAAGATTCATTTTCGTCATTTGGCTAACTACGTGCGGGACAGGGTTATTGATTCTGCCAATGGCCTGCACGAGCGATGCCCTCGCCAAAGTGCCCGATTATGTGAGCCCGGAGGCATGGATTCTTCGGTACAAGGGAGAGGTTTCACAGGAGCAGGCAGACTACTTTGCCCAAATCTCGATGGGGCACGCCCTGCTGGGGAAACTCTACTTGCAGATACACAATGAACCGGGCCTATATGTGGCCTTCGCTATACAGGGTAAGAAGGACTTGGTCTTGCTGTGGGGACCCAGGTCAACGGTGGTGGCGATTGATAGGGAGGGAAAACGGGATACTAGTGAGGCGTGTTTCTTCAGTGCCGATAAGGCCCAGACGCGCATCTTTGACACGCGAAAGGAAACAGTGTCAGTTGACCGAAGGCTCATGCCCTCCAGCATAGGCGGAATCAGCGTAATGGTGAAATTTCGATCGGGTTCGCTTTCGCCGGAAAGAATAGTCGAGTTGAAGGTCGAGAATGTGACCGTCTGGAAAGAAGTCGGTAGTTTGCACGACCAGCTACCAAAGCCGGAAGACAATCGTACGAGGAGGTGAGAAGCTTGACAAGCAAACTCAGGAAGACTGTCGTCACTTTGCTTCTGGTTCTGCTCGTGTTCGCGTTTGCTGCCGCAACTGGATCCGTTCCGGCAAGCGCAGGTGAATACTGCGACCGAGCGGCGGCGGCCGGATACCACCACGCAGGATTGAACCTCTGGTGTCTCTACGAGCTGATCCAGGAGTGGTGGGCCGGCAACTTCTGAACAACTGGGAAGGGGCACAAGAAGAACGAGGCGCTACAAGAGATGAGTGCCTTCCCTGATTTCTTCTATTTCGATACCTTCGTCGTCGCGCAGGGGAGGGGCATCTCGGCAGATGTGCCCCTTCCCTTTTTGGCGCCCTCAGCATGTGACACAGAGGCCGGGGCACACAGCCTTCGGGCAAATGATGGCGCTTGATCACGCCACGAGTTTCTCGTCGACTCGCTGCTGCCCGAGGCTGTGTCCCCGGACCGGTTGGATGGGAATAGCCAATGGTAGGTATTCCCGTGATTGATGGGAAGGAGTGAGAGATGGGGAGGACGCTGATTGTTTTTGTTGTTGTGTGTTTGTGCCTGGAGACGGTTCTACCGTGTGCCGAGGGTAGTTTCCGTGTGACAGAGAAGGGGACGAGAGTTTGGACGGCTCCTGGTGGAGGTTGGGAGGTCCTCACCAGGTTTATGAAACGTGACATGTCTGAGATTGCGAGGTTCCTGGAGGGGAAGCCGTCTGACGTGGATGCTGCGAGGTTGTATGAGGTGATGGTTAATGAGCCTGGTGTGTGGATGGGGTTCTCAATAAAGTTTGTGAGGGTTCAAAGGGTGGTGTTCACTAAGAGCACGAAGGTGGTGTTGATTGATAGGGAGGGGAAGCGGTACGAAAGCGAGGGATGCTTCTTTTCGCCGGATCTGATGCAGACCCAGGTGTATGACTCGAGGAAGATGAACGTTGTTGTGAGTACGAAGACTGTGCAGCGTCACCCCAAGCATGGTCTGCCAATGATGGACACGAAGTTTCGCGATGGTACATTTCGGTTGAAAGACATAGTGGAGTTCGAGGTAGTGGGAGCGATTGAGGACACGGTGCAGCGAGCGACCCAATGAGAGGAGGTGACTTGCTGTGGTTAGGATTCTCATAGCTACCCTGTTGTTGGCTACGTTGCTAGTCCCGAGCGTGGTGGCGGCGCCGATCGAGTGCTGGTGGGC
>Ga0315291_10004897_pt1 | contig 16909 bp, 13 predicted proteins | sample YL17G12_20_MG_FD_203070 | JGI IMG/M metagenome (GOLD analysis project Ga0315291, IMG submission 203070) | Sediment microbial communities from Yellowstone Lake, YNP, Wyoming, USA - YL17G12_20 | ecosystem: Environmental > Aquatic > Freshwater > Lake > Sediment | place: USA: Wyoming | collected...
GTTTCCGGTCCCTGCACGCTCCAGTACATGGAGCTTTGAAAGAGAGGGGTCAGGTCTCACATAAATTCACGATTCAAGACCTGACCCCAGGTGTTCACCTGGCAGGGCCGCCCGTTTGTTGATAACATCTTGCCCTGTGCCAGGAACGCAAGCCAGAGGAAGTAATCCATGGTGAACCATCAAGTTGTTTTAGAAAGGACGACCCGGAGCGATGCGCAGAGCGGCCCGCCGAGGCTCTACATGAAGGAGTTTTTGGCCCGCGTGCGCGGTATCATTTTCAGAGGCGACCGCGTGGAGTGTTCCTGCTGTGGAAGGAGTTTTTCCCTTTTCATGTATTCCCCGTACATGGCCGCCCTATGTCCATACTGCCTTTCGGTGGAAAGGTACCGCCTGCTGTGCCGGTTTCTCCGTGACGAGACCGACTTCGGCGGAAGGCCTATGCGCGTCATGGACATCGGACCTCTGTGGTGCTTCCAGGAGTTCTGCCGGTCGCTGCCAGAGGTGGAATACGTGTCGGTAGATATCTCGTCCGAACTGGCGATGCGCCACATGAACATCAAGGACCTCGAGTTCGAAGACGACAGCTTCGACTGCATCATCTGCTACCACGTTCTGGAGCATATTGACGACGAACGGCGGGCGCTCCAGGAGCTCCGCCGCGTGCTGAAGCCGGACGGGTGGGCGATAATCCAGGTGCCGATCCACGTCGAGAAGACGACAGACGGCTCCGAACTCCCTGCGGAGGAACGCGACGAACTGCTGAAATGGCCGGACCACCTGCGGGCTTACGGAAAAGACTTCCCGGACCTGCTGAAGTCCGCGGGCTTCCGCGTCAATGTCATCCCGTTCGTACGTAAGTTCAGCGAGGACGAGATAAAGCGATACGGGCTGGACACCAGCGAAGATATCTTCGTCTGCACGAAGGATAACCTGGGGTCAGGTCTTGAATCGTGAATTAATTCCTGTTTTTGGGGGTCAGGTCTCGCCCTCGTCAGTTTTTTTCATAGCGTCAGGCCCTTTACGTAAATACTTACCAGATCCATGTTCCACTGCCAGGAGACCTGGCACCGTCTCTATAGGAAAAATTCACGATTCAAGACCTGACCCCATTAGCTCCCCGTTAACTTCCATGTCGCGCAGCTCGCGGCGCAGCACCTTGCCCACCGCGGTCTTCGGAAGCTCGTCCATGAACTCTATCTTCCTGGGGACCTTGTAAGCGGCGAGCTTCTCCTTGCAGTACGCGGTGATTTCCTCCTCAGTGAGGGTCTCTCCCTCTTTTACCACAACGAACGCCTTGATGGTCTCGCCGCGGTACTCGTCAGGGACGCCCACCGCACACGCCTCCAGTACCTTCGGGTGCTCGAACAGGACGTTGTCGATCTCGATCGGGAATATGTTGTAGCCGCCGGCGATCACCATGTCCTTCTTGCGGTCCACGATCGTCAGGTATCCGTCCTCGTCGAAGAACCCGAGGTCTCCGGTGAAAAGCCATCCGCCCTTCAGTGTCTTCGCGGTCTCCTCCGGCTTCTTGTAGTAGCCCATCATGATCTGCGGCCCCTTGATGATGATCTCGCCTATCTCGCCGGCCGGCATCTCCTTCGTTCCGGTCTCGGCATCGACGATCCTGAAGTCCGTGTCCGCCACGGGAGTGCCGACGGTCCCGGGCTTGATGGTCCCGCCCCACGGTGTGGCGGTAACGACCGGCGAGGTCTCGGTCAGCCCGTAGACCTCGAGCATGGTCGCGCCGGTGAGGTCCTTCAGGTCGCGGATCGTGTCCGCGGCAAGCGGCGCGGCCCCGGAGAAGAACCCCTTGATAAAGGAGAGGTCCATCTTCCTGAACTCCTCGTTCGCCAGCAGGCCGACGAATATCGTCGGCACCCCGGGGAGGTACTGCGGCCTGTACTTTTTCAGCAGTTCAACAAGTCCTTCGGGCTCGGGCCGGGGTATCATCACGTGCAGCCAGCCGGACCAGATCACCATGTTCTGCACGGCCGTGAACCCCGCCGAGTGGAATATGGGGAATGTACCGACGAGCGACACTTCGCCGTCCTTCAGGTCCGGAAACCAGGAGCGGAACTGCTGCACGTTGCTGCTTATGTTCCCGTGGCTCAGCATGACCCCCTTGCTGATGCCCGTCGTCCCTCCAGTGTAGATAAGCGTAGAGAGCTCTTCCCACTTTCCCCTGTCCTCGACCTTGTCTGCCGGGTACCTCTTGATCAGGTCCTCGAAAACGAGCACCTTCTCGGACGGCTCGAGCTTCTTGTACATGGCCTTCTTGACGTACGGGAAGAGCTGCTTCTTGGGGAACGGTAGATAAGAGTTGATGTTGCAGCCGATGATCTTCTCCAGCCTGGTGTTGGGCATCACGCTAAGGATCCTGGGGACGAGAAGGCTGAGCGTTATAGCGATCCTCGAGTCCGAATCGTCGAGCTGATACTCGAGCTCGCGCTCCGTGTACAGGGGGTTATTGAGGACCAGGACGGCGCCGATCCTGAACACCGCCAGGTCGGCGATGATGGCTTGTGGGAGGTTGGGAAGGATCGTGGCGACCTTGTCCCCCTCCTTGATCCCCAAGTCCATCAGGGCTCTCGCGAACTGATTGACCAGGCCGTCAAGCTCACGGTAGGTGATCATCTTGCCCATGTAGTTGAGGGCCACGTTGTCGGGGAACCTCCTGGCGGACCGGGCGAGGCTTTCAGAGATAGTGGTTTGCTCATAATCGAGGTGTTTCTTCACATCGGGGGCGTATGACTTGAACCAGAGCTTCTCTTCCATTTCGACCTCCAATCCCAGGCACGCTTCACGGCGTCGAGGTTGCTGGACGTAGTTACCGTATCCCAAAGTCGCGGACTTATAAAGGTCGAATTCAAGTGCATCAGGGGCTGAAGGCCTTTGCCCCCGTCATGGGGAATCAGAATAAGAGGGGGTGCCGGAAAACGCCAATAGGCTATCCACGATAAACAGGGTGTAGGTTATGCGTGGCTGGAGGTAGTCATAGAGAATCCATTTCATGTCGGTATGGTCGTGGGCAGGTTGACGATAGTTTTAAGCTAATAGCGATGCCTGTGGTGTGGGCACCCTGCCATTCAGGATGAATCGTAGAGGATAGACGTGCCGGAGAATCGTCGGTTTGAAATATGGGACTCCCATGTCCACATCCTGCCGCCGGGCAGAACAAAAGGGCTGGTGCGCTGGATCAAGAAGGCTTTCCCCGCGCACCCGTCACGTGAGGACATGACCCCCGAGGACGTGCTTGCCGACCTGCGAGCGTGCGGCGTGGAGAAGGTCTTCAACCTCGTCTTCCCGCTGAAGGATCCCGAGACTGAGGCTCTGAACCTTTGGAGCCGGGACATCGCGGCGAGATACCAGGAAGTCGTCCCGTTCGGCTCAATGCACATTGACACCGCTCGAAAGGAAGAGGTTGCCGAGCGGTGTCTGCTGGAGTACGGCCTGGCGGGAATCAAGCTTCACCCTTACGTCCAGGGCTTCGAGGCGTTCTCCGAACCTTTCGAGCCTTTGTTCCGCAAGCTCCAGGGGCTCAGGAGGCCCTTCATCGTGCATACCGGCTTCGACGCGTTCTACAGGAGGAGCGCGGACCTCGGTTACCTTCAGGGCATGCTGGAAAGATACCCGGAAATGCCGGTGGTGCTGGTCCACGCCGTATTCCCGAAGTTCAAGCTCGTGCACCGGTTGATGAGCGCGCACGGCCAGCTCTACCTGGACCTGACCAACGTCATCTCGGCGGTCAGGTACTACAGCGGCGCATCCCCCGGCGTCCTGCCCCCGGATGCCCCCGTGGACCTGGACGAACTGTCAGCCAATATCGATTACTTCTACAGGCTGCTGGATGACTACAGCGACAGGATAATGTTCGGCACGGATCATCCGGCCGGGATGGGTTCGCCCCGGCAGATATATGACGACTTCGACAGCTTTGGGTTCAGCACCGAGATCAGTTCGAACCTGCTGGGCGGTACTGCGCGGAGGTTTCTGAAGCAGCACTGCGGGCAGTGACGCGGGGTCAGGTGTAATCTTTGAAAAGCTTCGCTGCTGAGACGAAGATCACCGGCATCATGGCGAAAGTGCCGACGAGCGCCACCTGGTTAAACCCGTTCTCGAACCAGTTCATCTCGAGCGCCCGGGCCGCGAGCGTGAAGTAGATGTAGACCCGCATTTTTCATCAAACAGGAAGGAACCCTCCCTTATATTGTCTTAAGAATGCATTAGAATGGGCAATTCCGGCAATGCGAGGTTCCTGTCTTTCAGATGGCTGAGGTAGCGGTGCCCGAGAAGCTGTTCCGGTCGATGCTCTCCCGCATCCACCGGCTGGGGAGGGCGAACATGAGGGCGCCCGCCTTGAGCTTGTTAACGCCGCGGGGACAATAGGGTGGCCGGAAACATGGGACAACTGTCCCCGGACAACGGAAACCCAAGAAGCCTGGAGGTGACATGGAGAGGTCGGTCGGCGCGCATGCCGCAGACTCCAGTTAACCGCGCCGGAAGGGAGCGATTCGTGGTAACATCACGGCGTTGGAGAAGGCATATGAGGAATACCGGTTAGGAAGCCATAAACTGGCCATGTAGTACTTATCTGTGCACAGGAATCATTTCGTTATGATGAGAGGTTTCAAATGAGAAGACAGCTCGGGCCCCCGAGCCCTTACGGGATGTTGCATCAATCGAAGCCCGTTACCGCATGGCTCAACGATGTCGGCCTCGACGATCTGAGGCATGTCGGCGGTAAGGGGGCGAACCTCGGCCACCTGATGCGCGCGGGTTTCCATGTTCCGCCCGGGTTCTGTATCCTGGCGCACGCCTACGAGACGCTCCTTTCCGGAGATGAACTCGAAAGGTCGATCAGAGCCTCGGTCGAAGCAATCGACTTCACCGACTCCAGGTCCGTCGAAAAAGGGGCGGCCGGGATAAGGGAACTTATGCTCGCTAGCCCGGTGCTGGACCCGATAGGAAGGGAGATCGCCACCGCTTACCTCGAGCTCGTATCGAGCGCCGGAGAGAACGCCCTGGTAGCGGTGCGCTCGTCGGTCGGGACGAAAAACCTGGCCTCGACATCCTTACCCGGACAGATGGATACCTACTACAACCTCAGGGGCGAAGACGAGGTCGTCCGAAAGGTCAAGGAGTGCTGGGCGTCGGCCTTCAGCTATGCGGCGACGGCATACAGGCATGCACGCGGAATCGACTTCTCGGATATCTTCGTCGCTCCGGTGGTCCAACTCATGGTCGCCGCCGATTCAGCAGGAGTCATCTTCACTACGAACCCGCTTTCAGCCCGGACGGATCAGATGGTCATAAATTCCTGTTTCGGTCTGGGTGAAGGCGTGGTATCGGGGAAGCTCGACTGCGACCATTTCGTGGTGGACAGAGACACCTGCGAGGTCCTCGAGGAGCGGATAGGAGAGAAGGAGTTCAAGATCGAGTTGGATCCCGAGAAGGGTGGGGGCAGCAAGAGAGTACGCCTCTCCGGGGAGGATTACGGAAGCCCGTCGCTATCCGGCGACCAGATCGCGCGGCTGATCGGGGTGGCACTGCGGGTCGAGGAATACTATGGTTCCCCGCAGGATATCGAATGGGCCTTCCAGGACGGGGATCTCTACATACTCCAGTCGCGGAGGATATCAGCCACCGACGTCGGTGACAGAGCTGGGGCCGGGACGGCGGACGAATGGGTGTCCGAGTTCGACTCGACGGTGGACCCCGACTACGCCGACTACACTCTGGACAACATCAGCGAGGTGATGCCCGGTGTCTTGACTCCCCTCTCCATAACCTCCGGCATCGGACCTCTCGACTACGGTTTCGTCAAGACCAACACCGATTTTGGTCTCATGAAGGGCATCAACCCCAGGAGCGAGTATACGTTCCTCGGCGTATTCTACGGCCGCGCGCACCTCAACCTCTCGGTGATAAATGCCGTCACCGCGAAACTGCCAGGCGCCACGACACAGGAGTTCGAGCGGGTAATCCCCGGTGAGGAGAGCGAAGGCGAAGTGGTGAAGTTCCATCTCTCCCCAGGCGCCCTTTTCACGATAATCAACACCCTCCTCCGCATCGTGTACCGGATGATACGAACGCCCAGGGAGGCCGCGGCGATAGGAAAGGAGGTGGACGCGAGGATCGCCCGCTTGAGAGAGCGGGATTTCGAGAAGCTCCCCTACAGTCGATACCTGGCGCGCTTGAAGGAGAGCCAGGGAGACAGCGAACGAGTCTTCCCGCTGCATATAACCGCCTCACAGTTCGCCGTGGTCTTCTTCGACTCGTTGCAGAAGATGACCGATCGCTGGTTGGGGGATACGGAAGGCCTCCTAGCCTCCCGCCTCGTCACCGGACTGCACGAACTCGAGAGCGCGAGGCCCAGCATCGGCATCTGGGACCTCTCGCGCATCGTTAAGGACTCTCAGGAACTGACAGAGATCTTCGATATGAACGAACCCGGGCGAATACTGGAGATCCTCGAGGCAAGTCCCGCCACCGATGCCAGGGGATTCATGTTGTCCCTCCGCCTGTTTCTCGATGCCTACGGTTATAGGAGCGTCTTCGAGGCGGAGATGATGCTGCTCAACTGGGAGGACGATCCCAGCTACGTGTTCGCCATGATAAAGAACTACCTGGACGCCGACTCCGATGCAAGTCCGCGCAATCTCGCACGGAGGCAGGAGAAAGACCGGGACAGGGCTCTGGATGAGGCTTTCGGCCAATTGTCCGCCCACCGCCGGCTGCTCCTCCGATTTATAGTAAAGCAGGCACAGAAGTACATCGCTCTTCGAGAGTTCATGAAGGCCGTGCTGGTAAAGGGTATCGCGGAGGTGAAGAGGGAGAACCATATCTTGAGCAGGAAGTTCGCCAAAGAAGGTATCATCCGGGAACCCGGGGATCATTTCTTCCTCACCAAGCAGGAGGTCGAAACGATCCTTGGCGGCAAAGGAGCCGGCATTCCCGTGGAGGAACTGGTGGAGAGGCGCAGGCGCGAGCACGAGCGCAACCTGACCGTGGTGCTTCCTGAGTACAGTCAGGGCCGGCCGAAGCCTCTTTCCCCGGAGGAACTGGAGCTCCAGGGGGACTTCGAGGTCCTGCGCGGCATCGCGGTGAGCCCCGGTAAGGTCACCGGCAGGGCCAGAGTCATAACCGACGCGCGCAGCAACGCGGAGATGAAGCCAGGCGAGATACTGGTGGCTCCGGTGACAGACGCCGCTTGGACCCCGCTGTTCGTGACCGCCTCTGCCATCGTGGTCGACGTAGGCGGACCCCTCTCCCACGGCTCGATCGTAGCCCGGCAATACGGGATACCCGGCGTGTTGAGCGTACGCGTTGCCACCAGGCTGATCAGGACGGGTCAGATGATAACCGTCGACGGGGACCATGGCAAGGTATATCTCCACCCCGCCGAGTAAATACGAACGGGATGACATACCGATGCGCAGGGTCTGCATGAGAGGAGGTTCGTCGGGACAAATGAGAGACCAAAGGGAACTCGGTCCGGGAGAACGTGTGAGGGTGCGCGTTCTCAGCACGCTGTACTCGCTCTACAGGACGCGGAAAGGGGTGACCAAGCCGCTGGCACCCGACGCGGAGTGGCTTCACCCGAAGTCCCCCGACCCGGACTGGAACGAGAGCTTCTACTTCAACTTCACATGCCCTGGAGAGGGCATCGGCGGCTGGACCAGGCTGGGCATCGTACCCAACCAGGACAGCGACACGGGCGCCATGATGATCTATGCGGGTGGAAGCCGGATCCTCGCCTCCCGCGAGGAAGGAAGGATAACGACGGGCGGTGGGAGGCTCATGATGGGCTCCCTCGTCCACGAGTGCGTCGAACCGCTCTCCCGGTGGCGCATCGCCTTCGACGGTGTGATGGCGGACATCGATGACTCGAGAAAGATCCCGGAACTAGGACCCGAATCGGTGGAGCTCAAGCCGGTCAAGGTGGACCTCACGTTCGAAGGCCTCGCCCCGTGCTTCAACTTCAAGAACGCAGACCCGGATGCGCTGGCGGAGATGGTGGTCGGCGCCGGGACCAGCCTGGGCGACCTCCGCAAGGTCTCCCGGGTCTCGACGGAGCACTACGAGCAGGTCGGGCGGGTCAAGGGCACCATCTCCTTCGACGACCGCGAGTTACCGTTCGACGGAAGAGGCCACCGCGACCACTCATGGGGCCCGCGCGACTGGTCCGCGCCGCGTCTGTGGACCTGGCTCACCAGCCAGTTCGGTGATGACCTCGCGTTCAACCTCAGCAGGGTGGCCATCGCGAGCGTGGACGTGTTCAACGGGTTCATCATGAGGAACGGGGTCAACTATCCGGTCAGGCGGGTTGAGCTGGAGACGGAGTTCGAAAAGGACGAACGGACACAGAAGAGCCTGCGGTTCAAGGTGGTCGACACGTCAGGAGAAACCCTCGAGGTCTCGGGACGGGTGCTGACGGTGGCACCACTTATACTGGAGTCGATTGGGCACAAGACCCTCGTGAACGAGGCGTTGGCCGAGTACAGGTGCGGGGACAGGACCGGGCTTGGAATTGCTGAGTATCTCCATCAGCTTGGTTGAGCCGTTAGAGAAGGAGTTATTAACCCTTATACATGCGAGGTTCTTGAGCATCGATGGAAAGCTTCTTCCCGGAACAAGTATGAGACAGAACTGCTCCTCTATGACCAGCTCGATGAAAGGTGGTGGGCTCCGCGCGTGGTCCTTGAATGCAGCGATTTCAATACTGAAACTTCGATATTGGAGAGCGAGCGCATGGGCAATTTGATTTATTTCGAGTAGAAGTAAACGACAAGCGGCGCCGCGTTGACCAGCCTGTCGTTCACGCGGTTTGGCCTCCGGAAGAGAACGTAAAAGATGAGCACGATGGCGAAAGGCGCAATCCACCAGCCGACGCAGTTGCCGATGGGAATTCTTCCCTTACCCTTCTAGACCCGGGGTAAAACGCACAAAAGCCGCCTGGCACCGATTTCGCAGGGGGGCCAGGAGCTCCACAATACGGGATTCAAGCGCCCGGCGGGCGTATTATCTACCAGGGGGGTGGTTGCCTTGAAAAGAGCAGCGGTAATTCTCCTGATAGTCTCCTTAGTCCTGACTGGTTTTCTCGTCGTCCTGCCCGGTCACAGCGCCCTGGCGCAGGACAACAGGGAGCCCGTGATATTCATCCCGGGGTGGGGAGAAGACATCTTGGTCTTCACCGCCATGGTGACGAGGCTGAAATCGTGGGGAGTTGTGTGCTATCCCGAGTCCAACATCCTCAGGGGTGTTGTGGATATAAGGGACTCGGCAAGTAAGCTCGCCCGGAGAGTCAATGAGATAAAAGCCCTTACCGGCTCCAGCAAGGTGGACCTGGTGGGCCACAGCGAGGGCGGCCTTATCGCGCGCTACTACATCCAGAGGCTGGGCGGAGTCGCGAACGTGGACGACTACGTGTCCATTGGCACCCCGCACCAGGGGACGCTGCTTGCTCTCCTCGGGCTCCTTTCTCCTTCGGCATGGCAGATGGTCCCGGGCAATCCCTTCCTCGTCGACCTCAACACGCCCGACTGCACGCCGGGTAGCGTGAAGTACACCGCGATCTACACGATATTCGACGAGGCAGTGATCCCGTTCACCAACGCGATGTACCCGGACCCGACGGTGATCCATAAGAAGGCGACGTGGTTCGTCCTGCACATCGGGATGCTGTGGGACCCGACAATCGCGAGGTGGGTGGACGAGGCGTTGGATTGAGTCCCGGTCCCGCGTCGAGCGGGGCCTCTAACGGGACGTCTTCCGGGTGGCCGGATACGGTTTTCCCGGCGGCACCCGCGACCTGAATCGCTATCAGGGCCTGCGTCAACCTGCTTCTTTTTCCATAAAGACGAGAACGACTTTTTCGCCCGGTAGACCGCACGCCTGTTCCCCGCCTCCGGCACTCAACCGGCTCCCTTAAGCTCCTTCGCTTTCAACACGGCCTCGAAGGCGTTCGGGGCGTAGCCGCTCGCGCCTATCTCTACTGCGAACTCGCGGGTAACAGGAACGCCGCCGACGATGATCACGGCCGAGGGGTCGACCCCGCGCACCGCCTCGATGACTTCTTTCATATGCTGCATGGTCGAGCTCAAGAGGGCCGACAACCCGAGTATGTCCGGCCTGTGCTGCCGGTATGCGTCTACGAACTTCTCCGTCTTGATGTCCTCGCCGATGTCGATGACCTCGAAGCCGGCGCCCTCAAGGCACATGCGCACCAGGTTCTTCCCTATCGAGTGGATGTCGCCGTGGACGGTCCCGAGGAGGACTTTCCCCTTCGCCTCGACATCACCGGCGAGGTGGGGCTTGAGCGCCTCCATCCCGGCCTCCATCGCCATTGACGCGACGATCAGCTCGGGGATAAAAGCTTCACCCTTCGCGAAGCGCTCCCCGATGTCCTCCATGGCCGGTATCATCGCGCCTTCGAGCATTTCCCCCGGGCTCAGGCCGCCGTCCATCCCTTCCCGGACGAGGATTGTTATCTCCTCTTCCTCCCCGGCCAGGACCGCTTCCTTTATCTTGAGTATCAAGTCGGGCATCGTGATCTCCTTTTGCTGTCCGCCCGCGTGCCCCGCACCTGGAAACCCGCCGGCTTACGGCATTTCACTCGCGGTACCGATCGGATAGCTACCATACCTGCGCGCCGCTTTGACCATGGCGATGTAGTTCTCCGGTTTACAGCCCGGGTGTATCGAGTTGGAGGAGCTTATGATGTAGCCGCCTCCCGGCGCCGCCGCCGCTATCGTCGTCTTCACGGCCTGCTCGACTTCCTCCTCGCTCCCGAACGGCAGCAGGTGCATGCAGTCGATGTTTCCGAGGATGCACAGGCGGTCGCCGTATCTGGCCTTCACCTCACCGATGTCCATGCACTGGGGCTGGACCGGGTGGAATCCGTCGAAGCCCGCCTCGACGATGCCGTCCATTATCGGCCACATGTTGCCGTCGGAATGTTTGAATACGAGCTTTCCGCTCTTGTGAACGTGCTCGGTTATTTCCCTGTGATAGGGAAGGATGAACTCCTCGTACTGGGCGGGCGACATGAGGGTCGTCTGGCTGAAGGCAAGGTCCCCGTCCAGGGCAATGATGTCGGCGCCCTGCTCCACCGCCACGTCGGCCACTTCCATGATGTAGTCCGTCGCCAGGCGCGCCAGCGCGTGCACGAACGGTGGGTCCTTCAAGTAGTAGTAGAGCAGCTTCTCCATGCTCCCCAGGAACGTCCAGCTCTCCCTGAACGGCCCCGGCTGGACCAGCACCTGCGCGATATCGTCGCCGAAGTTGCCCCTGGAAGCCATCAGCATCAACAGGTCTGCCGGTTGTGGATGGTACGGCTCGAGGCCTTTGAGGTCTTCAGGTCCTGACACCGGGCCGCCTACCGCCGTCGCCTCTCCCTCCTCGCTGATGCGCAGAACGCGTCCCCAACCGTCCTTAACGTGCTCGTCGTCGACCGGCTCGGTGCCGAGGAGCGTTATCGATGTCAGGCCGTCGAGCTCTAGCTCACCCACCACCGTGAAAAGGGTCGCCAGCAGCTTGAGCTTCTCCTCCGTGGTCATCTTCTGGGCCGATTTCAGGGGAGGCACGTCGTCGGTGAAGAACCGCCCCAGCTTGATGATGGACTCCTCGTTGAAGGCCATCTCCCAGACCGGGACCCTGTCCGGCTCCTCGAGCTCGAAGGCCTTCAGCATGCGCTCTTTTCCGTTCATTTGAGCTCCTTCCGCGGTCTCACTGAGGCCTGGAACCCCCGCTGCGGAAAAATTCCGCTTTTCAGACCTGACCCCAGATTGAAGTGGTGCGGGGAGAGGGACTCGAACCCTCACGCTCTTTCGAGCACGACATTTTAAGTGTCGCATGGCTACCAATTACATCATCCCCGCACACGCAAAGAGTATATCCCAGAGCCTATGTTTTTACCTCTATAGGTCGGCGTCTGAGCGTGACAGTTCGGGCAGAGCAGTTGTAGATTCTCTACCCTGTGGTCGAACCTGTCGCCGTTTATGTGGTCGAGTTCGAGTGATATCTTTCTTCCGTTCCACTCGTCCAGCCCGCAGCATTCACAGGCATGTTTCTTGAGGCTGCTTTCTATAAGCCTCCTCTTTAAGCGCCATGTGTTGGTGTATGTCGAGTTTTCGACCAGTATCCTCTCCAGGGGGATCGTGTTGAGAGGCTTCAGCCCCAGTTTGTCCCCCCTGTTCCACCCCTGCCCCGTCATGTGAGAAACGTCTATGCCGGACTCGGTTATGAATTCCCGGGCTCTTGCATAGTTCCTGTTTGAAGGCGCAAGGCCCAGTTCCAGGAGCGCCTGATGTATCGACCTTGCTTTCTCCAGGGATGACCTTATCTCCTCATGACTGAGCTCTTTGAAACGCCTGTAGTTCCTGTTCTCCCTTGTGCCGCCTCTCTTCGTGTAAGAGTACATATGGGAGATATCTATCCCGTGTTCCTTGATCAGCTTCCAGGCCGTCGTGTAGTTGCCTCCGGCGGGGACCAGTCCCGCCTTTCCCAGGGCAACGCGGATCGATTCGGAGGTCTTGAGCGCCTCTATCAGTTTTTCCGGATCGTGCTTCTTCTTCCCGGACCGCTTACCAGCGCCTCCCTGTTGCTTGCACTGCTTACATGATATCCGGGGGGTGTGACAATGGAATCGGATCTACAGGCGGGAGAGATCAGGTCAGGGTCCGGTACAGGTCGATTACAAGCCCGTCCAGGATGTCTTTCTCGCTGACCAGGATCTCGTCGAGGCCGGCGATGTCCATGACGGCACGCAGGACGGCGGCGCCGCCGATTATGATGTCGGCGCGCTCCGGCTCCAGGCCCATCACGCGTTTCCTCTGCTCGACCCCGACCGCGGAGAGCCTCAGGAAGAGCTCCTCGACCTGAGGGCGGGTCAGCCGCGAGTGATGGATGCTTTTCGTATCGTACTCGGTCAGCCCCTGGTTTATGGCCGACAGCGTGGTCACCGTACCGGCAAGCCCCACGGCGAGCGACAGCCCCGCGGGAACGATTTCTTCCATCACCGACTTCAGCCGGCCCACGATGTACGACTCCATCCTGCCGAGCGCGACGGGCGAAGGGGGATCGCTCGCGAGAAAGCGCTCGCTCATCCTGACACAGCCGACGTCGACGCTGCGGAGGGTGATATCCCCCCCACCTGAATCCTCCCCCGCCAGGGGGGATGCATCAATGGGGCCGGGCGGCGGTTTCCGCGCCGGGGGGTTACCGTTTCCTATCACTCTGACGATCAGTTCTGTGCTGCCGCCGCCTATGTCGAACACCAGCACCGGCCCGGTCATTTCGATATCCTCGCTCGACAGGTCGGAGACAGCGCCCAGGAAGCTGATGCGGGCCTCCTCTTCGCCCGAGAGTATCTCCGGCGCCTTCCCGATTATCTCCTCCGCCACGCTCAAGAAATCCCGGCCGCTCTCGACATCGCGCAGGGCGCTTGTCGCCGCGGCGCGGACTCCCTCCGGGCGCAAGCGGTCCATCAAAGCCCGGTAGTCACGCAGCGCGGCAGCGGTGCGCTCTATCGCCCCGGGCAGCAGCCGGCGCGTCCGGTCGACGCCCTCTCCGAGTCGCGTTATGGCCATGCGGCGGTCCAGGGTCTGCGTGTGTGTGCCGTCACATTCCGCGACGAGGAGGCGTGTCGAATTCGTCCCTATGTCAATCGACGCAAGCCTGAGGGATCTCTTCACACCAGGTGCCCCCTCTCTTCTCTATCTCATCGATGCACCAGCGGCCCACGAGGCCGCGGCCACCCGGACCCGGCAGCCCCGGACCGGCGGTCCGCGCCGTGGCAAGGTGATACGCAATGTGCGCGTGCAGGCATTTTACCCCCCCGCGGGCTCCGCCTGCCACGCCCCGCAGTCCGACCCTTTCCGCGAGCTCCCGCCCTCCGGCCGAAAGAGAAAGCAGGGCGAGCATGCGAGCGAACCGCTCCTCGTCTACCAGGAAAACCTCCCGGGCGCCGGGGTCAGACTCGAGCCTGCGCGCGAATCCCTTGATGAAACCTCCGCTCTCAAGCCTCGACGCCTCGATCGCCGCGTGGGGGCAGGTGAGCCAGAGAAGCGGCGGCGTCCGGCCATCGGCCGCGAGGGCCGGCACAGTCAGCAGGACGGCCAGTCGCCCGCGAGGGCAGCGGCAGGCGACGAAGACCTCGCCACGGGGCGGCCTGCCTAGCTGCTTCTCGAACACCGTCAGGTCCCCCGGTTCCGGCGGCTCCAGGCAGGGAAACTCAGCGGGCACCGCCTGCGGCAGCTCCCGCACGCCGGCCATTACTGGAATATCAAGGTCATCTGAGCGATTCTCCAATAGAGTCCCTCCTGAGCGAAAGCGGCTTCCACGCGGCTTCGCCCGCCGGCGCGGTATTCGATGTAACCGTCCGCGCCCGCAGCGGTCCCGTCGACCCTGTAGGTAGAAAAACGGTAACCCGAGATGTCCCGGAACAGCAGGTCGTTGCCCTCCGCGTTGGACACAAAGGCTTCATAGGTGACTTCCCGCTTGAGGCCGGCGCACAGGTACCCGTAGGCTTTCCGGTAACGCCCTTCCCTGATGGTCTCCAGGTACTCCTGAATGACAATGCACGGATTGCGGGGGGAAGGCACGATCCTGGAGTCGGTCATGAACAGGCTGCCGAGGTCGAACGACGGCTCGTGGCCGGGTTCCCCGGCCTTGAAAGCGAAATTATAAACAGCGAAAACAATCGAGATGATTATCACAAGGAAGCCGACAGAAATGGCGCGCGCGTAGAACCGGCGGTCGTAGCTCGTGGGCTCTGAGGCTGTAGTGATGGGGCTCCGTCCCTTTCGGGAACGGTCTCGGGCCGGGGTCATTATTCAGGGTCCGGGATCATTTCCAGAAGTCCTCTGGCTCTCCCTTTTTTTCCTTTCCCTTTTGCTCCTGCTCGCCCTCGAAGAAGAAGGAGTGGAGGTCATCGTTGCGCCCGGTCCCTCCGGGGGGTGGAGGCTCTGGCATTTCAGGAGACTCTGCGATGTCCGGTGGCCCGGCACCCAACGGCGGTGTCTCTACCTCAGGTTCTCCCGTGGACGGTGGCTCGGGCCAGGTGTCAGCCTCGGGTGTGAGCGGTGGGAGAGTATCCCGCGCCTGCTCCGCAGGTCCCCTGTCTTCAGCCCCGGAAGGCGCCTCTTCGAACGGCCACTCGTGGCCGGTTACATCCGGCTCCGCCACGGGGGCAACGGTTACCTCCCCGATTTCTTCGATCGGCACAGGCCCTTCGGCCCTTTCCCGGGTAGCGTCGTCCGGCTGTGTATACTTGCGCTCGCCTAACAATTCCTGATATTCGGTTGGCAACCTGTAATCATCGGGGGAGACCTGCTCGGGCCGGACCTCCTCCGGTATCCCGGAATCCTCGAATCCCGGAGGGAACTCCTCCACCGGGGCAGTTGGTGCCGGAGGGACGTGATCCGGTGGCAGGGCTTCTGTGTATTCTGGAGGCGGTGCCGGCTCATACTGCCGCGTCGTCCCGGTCAGAGGCGGTTCGGGAGCGTAATCCGGTGGCGGTGCTTCTGTGTATTCTGGAGGCGCGTACCCGGGCGGTGCCTCGGGGGCAGCAGGAACAGGGTCCCAGGGCGCTTCTTCCGCAAGCGGCGGTGGGAACTCCGCTGCGGGGGCCTCGTAAGCAGGTGGAGCTTCGAACGGCGGGAGGCTCTCAACCACCGGCCCGCCCGGCGTTTCCGGTGGCAGGTACTCCGGTGGCGGAGCGTAAGCCGGCGCTTCGGCCGGCATCACGGTGGGCGGCGCTTCCTCGTAGGCCGGTGGGGCCTGGTATTCTACCGGCGGTGGTGCCTGCACGCCCGGGGCTGGAGGTATCATCGGGGCCGGTGGCGCCTCGCCCTTCTTCGGCTTCCTGGGCGGCCTCTCTTTCTTTACCTTTGGAGGCCTGGGTGGCCTTTCTTTCTTTGCCTTCGGCGGCCTCTCTTTCTTTACCCTGGGGGCTTTCTCTTTCTTGGCGCGCCCCCTGGCTTCTACCGGGATCACCGGCTCGCTGACCACTGGAGGAGGAACATACCCGGGTGGCGGCGCTTCGGCCTTCGGCGGCCTGGCGACTTCCTCTCCCAGCTCCCCGAAATCAGCGGTCGGTGCCGCTATCAATGGGACCTCCGGCTCGGGGGGCACTTCCACGCGAGGCGGGGCGGCGGGCACTTCTCGGATCTCTCTGGCCGGGGGAGGCAGCGGAACCTCGGGAACACTCATCTCCGGCGGCGCAACAGTCGCGGGAGGCGTCGGCATCACGGTCGGCGGAGCCTCTACCTCCACGTACTCGGGAGGCGCCGCAAGTTCTTCAGCCGGGGCGGGCGGTGGGGTCGGCGGTGCTTCCTCGTAAGCCGGCGGAGCCTGGTATTCTATCGGCGGCGCAACAGTCGCGGGGGGCGCCGGCATCACGGTCGGCACTTCAAACGGCTCTTCCCTGCCCTTGCGTGGTTTCTTCCGAGGTTGCCTGGATGGCTTGCGGGCTTTCGGCGCCTTCCCGACACCGGCCCCCAGCATCTGCGCGAACCGGGCCACGTCCCGCTGGTAACATACCGGGCACCTCAGGACATCACCTGTCTCGGCAACACACTGGGTGCATATGCCTTTACCGCACTCAAGGCATTTACCTATCGCCTTCTGCTCTGGATGCCTTTCGCAATCCAATTCACTCACTCCCCGGTGTGTATTCAACGGTTAAAAGCCCGTCCCAAGTACGCACCTCTAACCCTTCAGCCTCTTTTAATATATTCTACCACAGCACCCTTTACGCCTTGAGAAGGCACGCCTGTCCGTGGCCATTCACTCCGCATAGTGTTCAAAAAGTGGGGTCAGATCCCAAAATTTGAATCTTTAGATGAGGTGATTCGTAATCGATCAGGTAATTCAAATTTTTGGATCTGACCCCGGGTTTGAAAGTGGC
>Ga0315291_10004898_pt1 | contig 16907 bp, 14 predicted proteins | sample YL17G12_20_MG_FD_203070 | JGI IMG/M metagenome (GOLD analysis project Ga0315291, IMG submission 203070) | Sediment microbial communities from Yellowstone Lake, YNP, Wyoming, USA - YL17G12_20 | ecosystem: Environmental > Aquatic > Freshwater > Lake > Sediment | place: USA: Wyoming | collected...
TGTCAGAGTAGCCCGCGCTGGCTATCTGTAAAGCTACCCTAGTGTTTCTTTTGTAGAGATAAACATCGCGGGTAATTATTTGGTCTTCAAATACGGCTTTGAGGGTAAAACTAGCGATGGGGGCCTGCCATGCATGGTAAGGAAATCCGTTGGGGATTTCCTTGAAGTAGTACGCACCTGTAGTGGAGTTTATGTAGCACCGTAATCCGTAGCCCCTAGACGAGGACACAGAATAAACAGGCCCTGCTCCAGTCAGGTCATAGGTGCCCTCCATGACCACAAAAACCCCGGCAACAGGAGGCCCACCGATACCCTCCAACAGATTGTTAGAACCATCTGTGTAGCAATCCCCATAGATGTCAATTGCAACAGTGATGTACTCATCTGTCAGTACCCCTTTGGGGACTGCCAGTACAGTATCTTCAATCAATGGCCTGATCGGATTTCCAAGACTGGAGGTATACCTAGAAGGGGCGGTCGGATTTTCCGACGTGTATACGGAGGCAGAGTAAGGAGTGCTCGTAACGCGCCATCGTCCCTGATCATTCTCCAGCCCCGTCACACGGTAGTTACCGTCCAGCCCAATGGGGTGCTCCACGTGAATGATGGAGCCTACCTGTAACTTCAACCCCTCATCGAAAACCTGAAACTCCACCATCACGTCATTCTGCAATTTCAGAATGCGTTCTTTGGCCTCTCGGAATGCTTGGCCGTATGCGTGGATTCCGGGCAGTGAAACCTTCGTGGTCCTGACTGGCAGACCGGAGAACGTGTATACCGCCCTTTCCGTACGCCACTCATTGTCGTTGGAGGCATCCATGTACTCCACGATGCAGACAGTCGGAGAGTCCATCGGACTGCGCCGACGCATGGTGATCGAATCTTCAACAATGTCTGCCGCAGTAAACGTGGCTGTCAGGTCTCCCGGCAACGTCTCCGCTTTGTCTGGAGTGAAGTACAACTCCCCATTTTCCCAGTTAATGAAGCAGCCGGTGTAGATTCGGAATACGTTCATCCACTCTTCTGGCGCACGAGGATCTGCCAGCGTGAGACCAATAACCCGGCTCTTGACGCCGGTCGCTACCTCTACGTCGCAGAAATCTGCTCCTGCGTGTACGGAGTCCCAATTGACCGCCCAGCCAGCCCCGACTGCGACATCCGCTGCCGCCAGCACAGGGTTGTCTGACCACACTGTAGTGGCGGTACGCGGGTCGTAGATTTTCTTACCTTTAATGATGGCTTCAACGTGCGGGAAGCCCGACGAATACGTGCTGGGGACTTTTAGTGCAACGTAGCAAGCCGTAGGGTTGTCGGCGTACCCCGAAATGACGGCTGCCAAGATGGCGGAAGTTCCACCTGCGGGGTGGAGTTCCATGGCTCCACCACCTGTGATCAAGCCATTCGTCGTTTCATTGATCTCGACGCCATCAATAAATAGAGCCTCAAATCCTTCGCTGGCCTCCGCGAACACCACCGCGAGGTACATGAACGTAGAAGTGATGTCTACATGAACCACCGCAACTTGGCCCTGCACACGATCTCTTCCATAGATCACTGGCAGGGGCACCATCGGAGCAGCTATCCCTTGCTTGGTCTTGGAAGCCTCCGCCGTGTCGTTCACCTCATTTGCAGGAGGTACCCAACCGGGTAGATGGGGAATTACTATGGAGACGAGAGCGGGGGGATACTTGGTTGGGCTAGTCATACTTACTGCTCTATGAGAGTAACTTCCACCCGCCAACGTCCAACTCCCTCGATGGGAGTGAACTTTGGATAATCGGCATACCTGACTGTGTAGTTGGTGTTGTCCGGGTAGAAGTAGAACAGAAATCCATTCATACGGTCCGCGAGATAGTGATTCTCGACGGCCAGCTTGTTTGCGTTAGTGCATTCATGCTGGATTTTGAAAATATTCCGCGTGGCAGTGAAGTAGTTGCGGAACACAGGAGTGCCCGCCACTGCTCGGGTCACTACCAAGCCCGTGTCTGCTTCCTTCACACTCCCCTCTATCAACGTCAGTGTTGGGTAGTTGGCCATAGCTACACCTGTATCAGCTTGGTTGTTACTACCCAGTCCCCCCCTGAGGACACCAGCCTTACTGTTGGCTGGTTAAGGTAGCGCACCGTATAAGTCGCGCCATCGCCCATGAAGGTGAAAGAGAAGCTTGTCGTACTGTCTCCAGCGTAGTGAGACAAGATGGAGTCTTTCTCCGTCGCGTTGCACTCATGGGTGATGTTGAACGTGTATCTAGCCTGCGAGTAGAACGACCTGAATCTGGACTTCCCCGAGACAGCCCTGTCCACCACAGTTCCATACGAAATCTCTGCACCGCTGCCGTAAGACTGTCGCAGGGAGGGGTAGGCTGCCATGACTTACTCGTAGGCCCGCTGTAGTTCGTAATTCGTGTTGTTCCAAATCACCACCGCCCGATCCTGCGGGATGTGCTCAAAACCAGCAGTCCCTATGTAGTTGCTCGGGGTGAATTTCCTCGTAGCGTTGTTGGTGATCACGGTTATCCGTAACTCTGATGCAAGTAGCTCAGAGGAGTCGCAAGACCCAACAGCGTACTTAACTGGCGTATTGAACGATCCGTCAGAGTTTCGATACACGATCCAGATGATTACGCTGCCGTTTTCCATCTTGTTATTCAGGAACCATGACGCCCCGTCATGACTGGTGTTGTCCAGCACTTCTAATACGCAGTTCTGTCCACTACCTCCCGTCCAGTTCAACTGACTAACCAGAATCCTTCCTTCCAGATAGTTGTGATTGCCGCCCCCACTATCGAAGGTAACCTGTGGCCCCTCCGACAGGTACTGTGTCCCGGAGGTCGGCAAGGCCAACTCACAGATGTGAAACGGCTGCGTGTGCTGTTGACCAATGGCCGTCAGCGTTCCCGCATTGACCGTGCGCTTGATCTGCGTCATGCGTTGACCTCATGGTTCATATCCCACCAATTGTGGAAAGGATTGGTCTCTGCAAAAGGATTGACGGGCTGCACGACTGGGGGCGGAGGCACAGGCGGAGGCGCAGGAGGCGGCGGTGTCGGGGGTGGCCTGTTCAGTATCCCTGCTAGTAGCTGGTTAACCACGTCTCCGAAAATCCCAACTGAGTTGTAGAAGTTGTACCCAGCCGTCATGTAGTTAGTCGCTGAGTTGGCCTGCATACCCGCCGCTTCAAACATCATGGTGGAGATACGACCATTGAGCGTAGTGTCGCTGGTGTCTATTCCACCAATACCCGCTGCGATCTGCGCTTGAAGCAGGGTGTTTATGTCATTCAGATACGTGATGAAGTCTGGTCCCAAGGCAGCCCGTTGCTGTTCATCCAGACTACCGTACAGGGCATTGACTATCTCGTTTATGCCTGTGGCTAGGTTCTGTAATTCCTCTGGGTCGGTAGTGTTTCCAATCTGCAATGCCAGCGTGTCCGCCTTACCCCTCAGGTAGTCGTACAACTCCTGCGGATCCATCAAATCCTGTTTTATGGTCTCTGCCGTGTCCCCCAACATGGACTTAATCGCCTCCCCCGCATTCTTCAGGGCGAGTACCAACTGCATGGCCGCTTCTTTCTGCGTCAAATACGCTTCCGTCAACGTTGTCAAAGACTCCAGCGACCCGTCAAAACTCTCTGCTGCCTTGAGTGCCCCAGCCGCAAGATCCGCGTATTGCTCCGTTAACGACTTGTTGGCCTCCTTCATGTACAGATCAGCACCCTTCGTGGGCGCTGTAGTCATGGCCGCCTCCAGCGTAGACATCGTTTCAAACGACTTCAGGAACTCCTCTGAGTAGGCTCTCCCATACTCATTTTTCTTCAGTTGCTTGTAGGGTGCGTATTTCTTCTGGTAGTACCCCATCATGCCCTTGTAACGATCAGACAACCCCGGCGTATTGTTCATGAAGTTCATGACCTGCGCACCGGACAGGTTCATCAGCTTCTGCTGGATATAAGCATCCTGCTTACTCTTCTTGACGTTCTTCAAAGAGATGGTCAGTTCCGCAGTGAAATTTTCTACGGCTGCTTTGGAGACTCCCAAGGCATCCGCAATTGCCAACAGGGCCTCTCTGGTGCCCATGATTCGATCACTGAACGCTTTGTAGAGGGCGGTGTCCGGCGCTATATTTTTTACTATTGTCGTCCGGTCTGTATCAAACATGGCCCCATACTTCCGGACCTTCTTGAACGACTCAAGGACCATCTGGTCCCCCGCCATGCTGACTTTGTACCCGAACCTCTTAATGTCCTCTCCACCACCGATCATGTTGTCAACCAATGAACCAATGGCTCCACCGATAACTGCGCCCACTTGGGGCATACCAAAGTAAGCCCCGATGATGGCCCCTACGACCCCCCCGACAGCACTCATGATCATATTGCGAGTGGGCTGCCCACGACTCCCTAGTGCCTGATCTGCGACATACCCACCCACCATGCCATACCCGGCACTGCCTACGACTTGCCCCGCTGCTGATCCCATCAGTCCGGGATTTCCAGAAGTTCCAGCACTCCACAACCCGCTAGCAGAATAGCTCCCGGCCCCACTCATCCACGCAGTGAGGCTACTGCCGAAGTTCTCACTGAAGACAGCAAAAGCTGTGCTGAATTTACTGATGGACTTCAAACCCGTGGTTATCTGCCCGATGTTGATCCCACCTCCGCTGGCACCACCGCCAGTTGTGCCACCCGCTGCTGCGTCCTGTGCTCCGGTAACCAGATCGAGAGTGGCGGGACTGAGTAGTCCACCTCCTCGCCCGCCGTTCTGGTTTAGGTAAGCATCGGCAAAGAAAGACCCATCTGCGAAGGAGTCCGCAGCATCCTGTATCGCAGCGGCCCCCTGTCTGAGGGACAAGCCCATATCCTCTGAAGCACCGAATAATCCATCCGTGAGTCTATCCATGACCCCCTTAAAGGCGTCACCAAATAGACCTCCTCCCCCACCCCCTCCTCCTCCGCCGCCACCAGACATGGCTAACCGCATTCCGCCTGCGATGGTTTCCTCAGCAGATGAGCGGGTACTGAAGGGATTCTTCCTGTCAGAACTGGTAGGCATCCCCAGTACTTTGGCGAAGGAATCCATGACCGTGCTCATGATGCCGCCACTCACGGTGCTTCCCGACCGGTTTTCTCCAGTAAGAAACTCGGCGGCCTTCATGACCAACGGTCTGGTTATGGTGGCGTGAGCTATCTCAGCCATCACACTCTTGGCAACATCCTTCAGCTGCTCCACGAAGGCGTTGCCGCCCTTGAACGCAGACTTCCACAAATCCACGAACATGCCGTCGATGCGCTCAATGGCGGAACGCCACGCTTCTTTCCACGCATCTGCCAGATTCAGGCTGCCTTTGGCACGTCGAGCCTCTTCGTCGTACTGCTTATTGATGAGGTCGGTGAACTCCTTGGTCAGTGCAATACGCTGCGCCTCTGAGACTTCTAAGCTGTCGATGGTCGCCTTCATGTCGATGAGTGAGCGGGTGCGCTCCATCTCCTTGGCGATCACCGGATCGTACTTTGCAGCTAGCTGCACGAGCCCGTCCTGCTCCAACGCGATCATCTGCAAATTACGCTGATGGTTCGCCAGCATCACCTGCTGGTACCGAGCCAACGCCTCTGGTTGCGTGCCCAGCAGGATCACAGCGTTGGCCATCTTTATGTTGAATTCTTCCTGCGCAGCAGCGGCGGGATCAATAGCAGCCTTCAGGGCGCGCACCTGCTGCTCGTATTTACTGCCTGCCAATACGGCACTCAGCTGCGCAACTTCCGCAGCCTTGATGGCTTCAACGTACTGCTTATCCGTTATTGACCCTTTCTTCAGGGCCACGTTAAGTTTCAGCAGTTCGTCTTCCAGTGCTCCAAGCGCAGCCGCTGCGGGATCTCCTGTCGAGGCCAGCATGAGCAGAAACGCCTCCATAGGACCACGCTGTGTTGCCAGACTCTCGGCGGCCACCGCCGTGCTCTCCATCTGCCTGCCAAGCTCAGCCATCTTGAGATTTGCCGCGTCCAGAAACTCTTTTTTCAGGCCAGCGGGCAGGTTAGTCGCGGTCTCTGCTGCCTTGATCAGAGCGTCGAGCGCCTGCATCTGTTTCTGGATACCCCTGACAGGGCTGGCATCCGCAATCTCGCGCATCTTCTGGATGTAGTTCTCGGACACATCGTTCACACCCGCGATACCAGCTGCCTCTTCGCCCGTGGCTGCTGCGTGCTTTTTCGCGGCGATAGCTGCCCGTTCCGCCGCCCCGGCGGCGCTATTCTGGTACACGATGGCAGCCGCAAGCTCCTTCTGGTACGCCTGATTACTCTCAATAGCGGTTTGCCACGGTTGAGCCGCGTCTCCTAAAGTCTGGGAGAACTTCTCCATGGTCTTGATGCCACTTTCTTCAAGCTCCTTGCCGAATCTAATAACGTCATCGGCCATCCATGAAAAGAGTTTCGACCCTTTCATGGACTCACCAATGCTCTGAACCACCTTGCCAGCAAACTCACGAAGCAACCCTACCGCCCCCGTCAAGATATGCGTGAGCGCGGTGGTGTAGATCACAGCAGACTTAGCCATCTCTAGGAACATCTCGATGATGATTGCGCCGACCAGCGACGAATACTCATCAAAGGCGGGTACCGACTTTAACAACCACGTCCGCAACGCAGAACCGAGTTCGTACCCGACTAGACCAGCAATGACCATCGCCCCTATTGCACCTAACGACCCCTTGATCACGGCCCCCGTGACAACCGCTTCTCTCGCCATGGCTTGAGTCATCAGAACAAACCCCGCCTGCGCAGCAGAGAAAGCCATGGACATGGTGGTTATGATCTTCGACATCAGCATGAACGCACTGATGGTGGCAACGATGATGGTGGTATCGCGCAACAGAGCGAAGAACCCATCCAGATGCTCGTTCACCCACTTCAATGCAGGCACGAGCTTGTCCTTTATGCTCGTCCCCAACTCCGTCATGCGATTGACGAGACCCTTGTTCAGGATTTCCAGCTGTTTGGTGAACGTGTCGTTCACCCTCGCCTGCATGTCAGCGAAGAGCTTTTCCTTATCCGTCAGCTTCTCCAGCACCTTGTCATAGGCGGCCCCGGAATCCTTCATCACGTTTAGTGCTGCCGTGGCTAGCTGTGACGATCCCAGCATGTCTGTCAGCGCCGTCTTGCTGCCTTTGGTCTTCTCGATCATGTCCTTCAGGACCGCGCCAAACCCCTCGGAGGCAACCCGAGAGGCGGATATCTTCACCTTGTACTGGTCAAACTTGGCCACCATCTCTGGTGTGATGTTCGTCAGTTTTTCTGCCAAGCTCATCACGCCGGACATCGCCATCATCAGGCCGCGCGAACCGCCGCCCATGCTCTGCGCTGCTGCGATGGATATCGCCGTGAAATCTTCCAGAGAGACACCGGCTTGTTGCAGACGCGGGCCAGCACGTGCTGCCATCATGGACAATACGTTCAACTGCTCCGCATTACCGCCGGTTGCTACCGTAAGCGTTTCCGCTACATCTATCGCGTCGTTTGCGCTCTTGCTGTAGGCAGACATCACCTGTGGAAGGATGCGCGCTGCCTGACTGACTTCGATAAACGACGCCTCCGCCATCTGGTTGACCGCAGCCAGCACCTTCAGGTTATCGCTGGCCTCAAGAAACCCGCGCGAGGCCACCTGCATGGACGCTGCCGCTTCCTCTGCGTAGGTGTTACCAAAGGTGCTTGCCATGTCCTTCATGCTGTCGGACAGGCTGTTCGTCTGCTCGTTGGTCAGATTCATGGCGTTCTGGAGGCGCACCAGCTGCGCCTCGTAATCTGCCGCGTCCCGGATAGCAGCCCGCAGGCCCGTAGCGCCGAAGGCTACACCGGCCACGCTAGCCAGCGTGCCTCCTATCTGCCCAGCTACGTCTCCGAATCCAGCACCGCCACCCCCGCCTCCAGCGGCATTCTTACGTACTTGGGCTGACTGTTCGTCTGCGCGTTTCAGCGACTCTTGGTAGTCGTCAATAGCCCCTTTTGCATTACCGTACCCGACGACCAACTGGTCAAGAATGGGGATCAGCTTGGTGATTTCGTCGGTGTGCTCCGACCCGGCTTTCATCGCCTCTACCAGCTGCGTGCGATAATCGAATATCTCTGTAGCTGCCGCTGTGGCTCGCTTCTCCAGTTCATCCAGTTTCGAGGTGTAGTCCTCGACGGAAATAGCCCCCGATTCCAATTCCGCTCGCGCTTCAAGGGCCTCTTTGTTGAAGTCGATGAAAGAGTCTGTCAACTCCGTGAGTGAAGTACTTCCGTTCGTCATCTCAGAGAGGGCCTGAGAGGTTGCTTCCAACTCCGGACGCATTTCCAGAATGGAGGTGTACATCATGCGGAACTGGTCCACCATCTCCGTCAGGCCCTGTGCCCCGGAGATGTTGCCAACCGAGGCCAATGCCTCCGCGATATCGCGAATAGATGCGTCGAAATCGTTCAGGGAGCGAAGCTGGTCCGTGATGGTGGTCGTGGATTCTTTGATCTGCTCAGATGCAGACTGAACCCGCTCTCCAGCATCCCCGTAACTGCTGCCTACTCTAGAGACGGACGCCCCAAGGTCATCCGCTTTTTCCGCACCCTCATCCGCTGCCTTGCTGAACGACGTTAAGTCGCGGGTGATCTCCGTAACCTTTGTGCCATCCGTCGCCGTAGTGACTTTACGTAAGCCCTCCTCCAGCTTGGACACGGAATCAATCGCGTCTTCGGCAGAACGCTGGATCTCCAGCGTCGCACTCTTGAACGTGGCGGCACCCTCGGCAGCCCCGTTGGCGTCAATACCCACTGATAGACGGTATTCTTCTGACATGATCGGCTACCTTCTACGTCTGGGTCGCTTTGCAGGCCCTTCCGGCCTCTGCTCGTCAGACTTCGTGTTCATTCGTTTCAGGTATGCCGAGTCAAGAGACTGCATCATCGTGATGTAGGTTTCTCTCTCATCGGGGTCGAAGATTTCGCTTAGTGCGAAATAAGCCATCATCTCTGAGATAGGGATGGCACCGACCCCGCCCATCCCCACTGACCGGCTGGAACTCAGGAGCTTGAAGGCTCCCATGTACTCAGCCAGCCATGGCTTCAGTCTTGGCCTGTCCTTCAGTGCGGGTGGCTCTTCCCCCTGCTCTGCGAGCGTCTTTAGGAAGTCGAGCTTCTCACCCCACTGAAATTCCCACTCCAAGACCGCTACAAGTTTTTTGCGTCCTCTTCCTCCTCAAAGCGCCGGAAATTGGCGGCCTTGCTGGACATGCTCTGGAGATCGCGGAACAACTCCGGAAGGTCCGTAAGAACCTGTACACAGTTGGCAACGGAATACGGGAGCTTGCCAGCCGGAGTTTCCAGTGTCGGCACCCACGTCTCGGTGCCGTCTGCGGCAACCACCTTGGACTCCCAGCCAAGCACCACCGCTTCCGCGTAGCACTCGCGAAAAAGGAGTTCAGACACCTGCTCATCCATGGTGTCGTTGTCCAGCTGGTGCCGGTATGGCTTCAGCTTGGCCTGAAGGAGTTTGCGGAACCGCTGGTTGGAGCCGCCCGCACGGGCGATACGAAAGCGGAAATCCCCGTAGTTGAGGAGAATTCCGTCCTGTTCGACTTTCTTGTCAACGTCGAACATTTTATATGCATTTGCCATCGTAGCCTAACCTCTCTTCGTGAAAGGCCGAAGGGGCTTGCGTTATGCAAGCCCCGTGCAGCCGAAACTTAGACTTCCAGAACGTCGATGGTGAGGATGACACCCGCAACCGGATTGCCTTCCAGCTGGAACTCCGCCATCACGTCGGTGTCCGGGCCACCGGCCACGATGGTTGGGTTCATCAGGCTCGCCGCCGGGATCGTGAACTTGTAGCCGTCGCCCGTGTTATCGACCAGTGAGAACTCCAGTTTCACGTCCGTCTCGCTCTTGTACTTGTCGTACATGGTGAAATCTTTGAAGTACATCGACACCGTACCACTCAGGTCAATGGTGCCGCGACCCATACCCTGCGCAGCCGAAGAGCCGATGGCGTACTGAGCCCGCGCGCCCTGCTTCTGGACTGTCAACTGGATCGACTGGAGCGGCGTAGTGAACGCCACGTCGTTCAGTTTGATGGTGGCAACGCCCGCCACGGTGTCCATGACGCGACCGGTGGGCGCGGCAGTGACGCTGGTGCCCAGCTGTGTGACCCCGTTGACTTCGGACTTTGCCATCACCGTGAAAGACCCCTCCACGAAAGCTCCCACCGAAGCATTGATCTGGAACTGCGTGACGTAGCACCCGGTGTATTGCAGCCACAGATTGCCTGCGGCAGGGCCAAGGCGCTTCTGGATCGTGAGCGTGTTGATCACCACGCCGTTCGACACGGAACCGGGAGTACCAGCGAACACACTGTTGAGCGCGCCCGCGATGAAATCATCAAAGGTGTCGGCTGAGAGTGCGAAGTTCAGCGACCCCTCCACGCCCACCTGCGTGGTGATGGCGTGCGACACGACGCCGGATGGATTGATTTCCTGCGGACGGCTGCGCTGCTTGTTCTCGGACAGGCTCTCGCCCGTCAGACGCAAAGCCTTGTAAGCCACAGAAGTGGAGGCGACTCCCCAAGTGAGTTCCTTGGCGTAGGACACTTCAAAGTCACTGGTGTCGATTGCGGCGCTGTAATTGGCGGTAGGCATGGCTCAATGCTCCTCGATTCAGTAAAGATAATCTCTCACGAAGGGGATGCTCACGTTCACCTGAAAGTAGGCACCATCCACTCCAATTGACCTCACAGCAGGGGAGCGAAACACTATCGACCCATGCTTACCCTCAAGATCCGTGAAATCAGATCGCTGCCGTCTGAACAAGGCCGCCACCTGATCCCCGATGTCCAGAGCCGTCTTGTCGCCCCAGTTCGCAGGCGTAAACACCTGAATCAGCACAATCCCCGGATGCCTCTGCGTCGCGGCTCCGGGTGATCCAAACTCGATCTGGGCGGCATCTCCCGATTGGATAGCCACCCGCAGCCAACTCGCCTTTGACGGTGGCGTGAAGTCTTTGTTGGGCCACGCTATCTGAGTCGTCGTCCAGTTGCTCAGCAGGTGGCCAACCGCCTCTCGCTCAAGTGCCGCCGTCATCGTTCATCACCTTTGGCTGTTGTTTGTATACGCCCTCCAAACATGACTTTGCACCCAACCATGCCGTAAACGCCTCTGCGGGCTTTTGCCCTTGGCATTTCGCGCAGACTGTCATGGCGCGTCCTCGCTAGACATCATCTTCGTCTGCTGCGTGAACACGCCCTCCAGCACTTCTCTCAAAGTGATCTCTACCATGCCTTGCGGAGCCTTGGCTGACCACGTGCCACTTTCCAGTCGCAGAATGTACGGAACGTTGTTGCAGATCCAGATAGTCTGGCCCAGCGGCATCCGGCGGATCTGGTTGCGGGTATCTGCCCACATGGCCCGCTCGTTGCCCGTGATGGGCTCCCCTGTGACACTGCCGCCAAACACTCCCTCGCGCTCGATATCCCACTGCGTGTTGACCGTTGCGTACCAGTTGTGGCGAGCGTGCCCCGTGAGTACGGGGGTGCGCAGAATGATCTTTTCGTACACGTACTGGCCTACGGCCAAGTGCATGTCCTTGCCAACCTCCTCAGCGGACTTGCTCGCGAACTTGTTCAGCGAGTCCTTGAACTTCTTCAAGCTGACTTGGTTGGGAATCACGGGATTTGCGCCTCCAGCTGGTAGAGGACGGTAATGCCCGCCGGGGAAATGCTTTCCACGCTCAGGATCTCGTACTCGACGCCGGATATGAGCAATTTGTTGCCTACGGCAGGCTCGACGGCCATGCCTGAAGGCGACAGGTAGATGTAGCGGGACTTCGCCTGTACGGCGGTGTCCGCCTTACGGGTTTTTCTGTAGGTCCCCACCAGCCCCTGTACTGCGTAAGTCTGGTCGGTACCGGGGGTGAAGCTGCCCGTTTCATCATCAAACGTGCCTGCTGGAGGCACGATCAGGGTCATTGCGACGCCGTACTTCGCAAGGGAATTCTTGACTGTTACGTCACGTTTTTGCTCGTAGAACCCCACACGTCACGTCCTGTTGGTGCAGCTGGCTGCACGGTTCAATAACCCTTGATCTCCGCGAAGTACTCTTCGTAGTCGAACGGGTCGAATTCCCCGTCATCGTACAGTGCGTCCTTTTCTGCGTCGGTGAGGTACACATTCATGCTCACCTGCGGCGCACCCACCGCCGCCACTCCACGCAGCATGGCTTCGATGTGGGGATATCGCTTGTTGGTGGGAGCGTCCGCCCGGTAGCTCACCGAGATGGGTCCTACCGTCTCAGACGCCACAGCGTTGCTGTTATCCACGCTCTGCTGAATGAACCGTTCCGTCAGTTCAATCAAGGCAACTTCCGCACACGCCTGCTCGATCACGAGAGGGACAGCGGTATCAATTACCGTGTACCCATCCTCATCCGTGACTCCCGTGCGAGGCCACGCCAAGCTCTGTGCCTGCGTCTTTTTCTTCCCGCTCCAGCTGCCTCGTAACCACGAATCGAGAGCCGTCGTGGCTCGCACCAGCGCAGCTTCTTGCGTTGCCGTGTCTTCGTCAGACCACGCATCGTTGCCATGCGCGACGTGGTAGGCCAGCGCATCCGCAGCCGACAGGTAGCTCACGGCATCGGTCTTACCCGTGCCGTCTTCAACGCTAATGGTCACGGGCTACTCCTTCCAACTTCGGCCATGTCGAATGTCCCAGATGGTGTGGTAGGACAAGCCGAAGTGCGCAGCAGCTTCTCTGTGCGACAACGTAGAGACGCGAATTTTCGCGGCGACTTCCTCGCTGCACTTAGTAGCGCGGCTGTTACGCACCTGTTCGCGATCCGACGCCCATCGGCAATTGTCGGGAGCGTACGGTCCATTTGGATTGACACGATCCAAGGAATGCTTGGGTGTCGGCTTCGGCCCCATGTCCGCGTAGAACGCGGCGAAGTCGGTGAACCAGCGATCACACATCCGTATGCCGCGACCACCGTACAGGTGCCAGCCGACATGATTAGGGTTCGTGCATCGCTGTTTAGCATGTGCCCAAGCCTTGTACTCCAAGCTCCTCCGCAACCCATGGGTGACGAGCGTCTTGTGCCCCTTCTGGAACGTCATGTTCTACTCCTACGTGGTGATTAGTCACGTAAGAGTACTCCAGAATCCTAACCCCCACAAGTCTTACGTCAGGGAAGCCGTAATGCTAGTAAGAGTGTATGTTCCCTGGGCTCCAAACACCTCGTCCGTCACGTCAGCCATACCGAAGTACGTGCCAGCAGTGACTGCCGAGAAAAACCCGACATGCGTGACTGTGGTGCCCGCCGCAACGTCAAATACGGGGGCGTTCGATGATGTCATCTGGCTGGTCGTGGCAGTGTTCCACGTAACGCTCTTGCGAGCGTAGGTCGGCGTACCAAGTGAGACTTCATGCTGCGTGCCGAGGTCCGGGTCCGGATCACCCGTAAACAGACCGGCATACGTGATGCTGATGCTGGGCGACACATTGGCGAGGCCGCAGTTGAGCATGTTGTTCTTGGCAAGTGCTGAAAGACCCATGGTTCATCTCCAATCAAGGGGTTACGGGGTTGGTTACCAGAGCACGAACGATAGTCATAGTTCCTCTCAGGACCGTGCCTATGTCTCCTGCGGAGTCTATGACCTCCAACTCGTGGTAGTAATCGCCTGAAACAGTCTTCGTATCGTCCGGGTCGATCTCAATAGTGAGTAAGCCCCCGGCGGCATTGGTCACCGTGATTCCTTCGTCCGTTTCGTCGGACTTTTCCAGCAGCCTCGTGGTACTGGTCACCTTGCGAGCGACCCACCACTTGATACTTTGAGCAGCTACCAGCGAGATGGCCACGCCCGCCGGATCTTTGACCGCAACGGACAGGCGCTTCGTATCGCCTTGATGCATTGAAAAGTTCAGTTCCGGGGCTGTGCTCATGCTGCGTTGTCCACGATAACTGTGACTGGGAAGGACTTCTCCGTGATGGCGGTCACTGCAATCTCCTCACTCATGACCGCAACGGCAGAGACGTTCTTCGTCAGGACTGCTGCGGCCACTATAGATCCTTCAAAGAGGGCTTCGACTTGTAACGTGATTTCCCACGTTGCGTTGCAGGACACCACTTCTTCAATGTGATCCGGGTGCCCGAAAGCCCCGACTGTTACGAGGGTCGCAGTACTCTGAATTGTGACCGTGCCAATCCTAGACCGTGATCCAACCACTGCTACCGTAATGGTGGCTGGAATGGTGATGGCAGGGGAACTACTCGCCCGCAGGGCCTGTACCGTAACGGCACTGATGGCTGTAACCGCAGGGGCGGCCTGCCTCCCCGTGACCCCATCCGCTGCCAGACTGGTGGTATTGAGTACCGAAAGAGCGTATTTAGCCCCTCGCGCCCCTGCCGCGCTGATCGCGGGGGTACTCGACAGGGCTACGTCAGCAGCAGCGGCTCCATTGGCAAGGACATTGATAGTGCTGCCCACGGACAGCGTGATGCTGACTTGGCCGGTGTGGTTACCCCCCAGCACCTCCACGAGAGCCGCTACCGGGAGGTTGACCGATACCTGTCGCCCCGTCAGATGTCCTACCGTGGGCGTGACAGTGAGGCTCAGGGTAGCCGCAGACGAAAGTCTGGCTGCCCGACCAAACGCCACCACATTGACGGCTGCCGACTCGGAGATCGTCGCCTGCCGTGCGCCCTGCGCCTGCACCGTAAAGGCGGGAGTGGCAGACAGGAGAGCGGCCCCGCTGTACTGCACCGAAGCAGCCCCTGTGACAGACAGGGCTGCTGTGGCAGAGACCGCCGTTACGCACAGCGCGCCCTTCTGTTGCGTCGCCACAAGAGCCGTGACGCCAGACAGGGTTACTGCCGTAATGTGCCCTTCTGCTGCTGTCCCGACCACTCCCAGCGAAGTGGTTGCCGTGAGGGTGGCAGGACTACTTGCCCCCTTCCTCGCCGTGAGAGTGGGGGCGACGCTGCCCGTCAGGCTGACAGCGACAGAAGCGGCTTTGCTGGCCGTCGCAGAGATCGCGGAGGCGGCGGAAGTCGTTGCCGTCCCGAAATGCCCCTCTGTTGCCGTTCCCGTTGCGGCCAGTGAGGCGGAGGAAGAGAAGGTAATGGCCCCCCGGCCACCCTTCTGGGGCACAGCAGCTACTGTTACTGGATTGGAAAGGGTGATCGAGACGGCCCGCCCACCCCGGCCCGTAAGGGCTACCTCTTCCGTGGTCGCTAATGTGACTACCCGAGCACCAGCATGTGCCCCAGAGACGGTGCAGCTGGTTGCACCCGTACAGGTACCACTAGCCCGTCCGTCATGCCTGCCCTGTGCTGTAAGGACGCTGGCAGCAGATAGTGTTGCTGTGCCTACATGCCCCTCAGTAGCCACGCCTAGTGCAGTGACAGAACTGGGGACGCTGACAGAAACTGTCGTCCGAGCGCCCTTTCTAACCTGTGGGGTAAGACTGGTAGCTGCCGCTAGGGTAACTGCCGCCTGACCGCGCTTGCTGACCCCAACTACTAATCCAGTACTAACTCCCAACGAAATAGTAGATGCGGCTGCCTTGGTGCCAACCGTCGTCAAAGCGGAAGCACAGGCAACGGAGGCTGGGCCGTACTTATCGACAATGACTTCTTTAGATCCCGTCGCTGCCGCCCCTACCGTGGCGCTGAGGCTGGCCTCCCCTTGTGCGCCCTTCTGTATCCCGAGAACCGTATCGGTGACCGAGGACAGCGTGACTGGAACCTGCGCGGCGTGGCGTCCAACCACAACCACACCGCTGGAGCACGACACTGTGAGCACGCCCCGTGCGTTCTTCTTTTTACTGGCAGTAATAGACGAAGATACGTTACTAAGCTCAACTCCTAGTAAGGCATTTTTCCGAACAGCTGCTGTCAATCCAGAAACCGTAGACAACGTAACGCTGGTCTTACCGCCCTTACGCACCACAGGAGTGATTGCGGTGGTAGCCGTGACAGTCGCAGTGCCTGTGTGGAATTCAACGGCAGACTTGGTGACTGCCAGCCCCGTAGCCGCACTGAGCGTGGCCGTTCCTTTACCACCCTTCTTAACTACAGATACCAGTGAAGTGCTGACTGCCGTGACAGTGACTGCTACAACACCACCTTTTTTAACTGAAGCCGAGAGACCGCTGGCGGCAGTAACCTCTGCGGTGCCGTACTTATTAACAACCTGTTCTTTTACCCCAGTAGCCAGCAGCCCACTCGTGCTGGAAACTGTCGCAAGTACCCCGCGCGCAGTGGTAACTATCGGAGCGATGCTAGTTGCTGCCGTTAACGTTGGAGTCCTTGCGGCTCCTTTGCGAACAACAGCTACAATCCCTGTGCTAACCGCAGGCACTACAACAGCGACAACCCCTGCGTGCTTTTGAACCGGCGTAATCGTTGTTGTCGCAGTGACCGTGACTGCTGAAGCTCCGCCCTTCTTGCCAACAACGGGACTGATTGCCGAGGTAGTGCTAAGTGTTACTGCCCCAGACAGAACGTTCTTTCTTACCGCTGAAGTTACAGAGGTTACGCTGGATACCGTTACCGAGACATTCCCTGCGTGCCTGCCAACAGGCGTGATCGAGGTAGCAGACGGGATAGAAACAGAAGCAACGCCGCCCTTCTTACTTACTGCCGTGGCAGTACTGGTCGCAGATACTGTGGCACTGACCCTGCCACTGTGACGTTGGACTACGGTAAAGGCGGCAGTGCTGGTGATAGCAATGGCCCCGGAAAGACCATTCTTTCTTACCGCAGGGGTCAATGATGTGGTGGACGAAATAGGGACGGCAACCGCGCCACCCTTCTTGCCCACAGGGGTAATCGAAGTAGCTGCCGTCAGCGGCACCGCTACATTCCCTGCGTGCCTCACTACCGGCGTGATCGCTGCTACTG
>Ga0315291_10004899_pt1 | contig 16903 bp, 12 predicted proteins | sample YL17G12_20_MG_FD_203070 | JGI IMG/M metagenome (GOLD analysis project Ga0315291, IMG submission 203070) | Sediment microbial communities from Yellowstone Lake, YNP, Wyoming, USA - YL17G12_20 | ecosystem: Environmental > Aquatic > Freshwater > Lake > Sediment | place: USA: Wyoming | collected...
TAAAACCTTTGATTTTACGAGTTATGTTGTAGTAGTGAATACTTATAGATTTTTTGATTGATTCCAGTCATTTTAAACACTTATGGGAATCAATGCTTCTATGGACCACCATTCATGTCGCACACCCCTTCCGGTTTCGCCGCGTTTAGGTTATACTGGGCCGCGATTCATCCACCGATAGGGGCGACCGGCTGGTCGCCCCTACGAGGCTTTCTCCATGGAGCGATACGACCTGGTGTTCATCGGCGCCGGCCCGGCCGGCTACGTGGGCGCGATCCGCGCGGCCCAGCTCGGCGCCCGGGTGGCGGTGATCGAGAAGGACGAGGTGGGCGGCGCCTGCCTGCAGCGGGGCTGCATCCCCACCAAGACCCTGGTCGCCTCAGCGGCCGCGCTCCGCACCTGCAGGGAAGCGGCGGCCTTCGGCCTCATCCTCCCGGAGCCGGCCCGGCCCGACCTGGCCGCCATGCTTGCCCGCAAGGACAAGGTGGTCAGCATCTTGACCAAAGGAATTTTAAACCTCTTCAAAAGTAACAAGATCGTGCTCCTCCGCGGCCAAGGCAAGCTCCTCGCCCCGGACCGGGTCGAGGTCAAGAGAGCGGATCAGAGCGAGCTCACGCTCCAGGCCAAGGGCATCATCCTGGCTCCCGGCTCGCGCTCCAAAACTCTGCCGGCCTTGCCCATCAACGGCTCCAACATCCTGACCAGCGACCATTTGCTCAACCTGAGCGAAATCCCGGCCCGGGTTTTAGTCGTCGGCGCCGGCGCCATCGGCTGCGAATGGGCGTTCATCCTCAAGGAGCTGGGCAGCGAGGTCACGGTGGTGGAGATGCTTCCGCGGCCGGTGCCTTACGAGGATGAGGACATCTCGGAGCTGCTGGCGCGGGAGATGAGGAAGGCCAAGATCCGGCTTTCCTGCGGGGACCGGATCCTTTCCATCGGCGAGGATAACCTGGACGGAAAATTGGTGGCCCGGATGGAGACCGGCCTGGAGGTCCGGGTGGACAAGGTCCTGGTCAGCGTTGGCCGCGCCTTCAACACCGAGGGCCTGGGCCTGGAAGAGCTGGGGATCAAGCTCAACTCCGACGGCTCGATCGTGGTGAACGAAAAGATGGAGACCAACGTGCCCGGGATCTACGCGGCCGGGGACGCGACCGGCGGCATCCTGCTGGCTCACAAGGCCTCCGCCGAGGCGGTCGCGGCCGCGACCAACGCACTCGGAGGTGAGGCGCGGATTGATTACTCGGTCATTCCCAGCGCCACCTTCACCTTTCCCGAGATCGGGAGCGTGGGGCTGCGGGAGCATGAGGTGAAGCAGAAAGGCATTCCCTATCGGGTGGGGAAGTTCCCCTTCCGCGGCCTGGGCAAGGCCCAGGCCCTGGGCGAGATCGCGGGCGAAGTCAAGGTGATCGTCCAGGCCGAGACCGACCGCCTGCTCGGCGTCCACATCATCGGCCCGGCCGCGACCGAACTGATCCACGAAGCTGCCTTGGCCCTCCGCCACGGCCTCACCGCCCTTGACCTCGCCGGCTTGATCCACGCTCACCCCACCCTGAGCGAGGCCCTGATGGAAGCGGCGGCAGCCACCACCGGTCAGGCGATCCATCTGCCCAGGCAAAAGAGCGAATAGTGTTGCTACGGCGGTGCCGAAGCTTGACCAAGCTTCGCTCGTGTGTTAAATAAGGTACTGAAAGTCAGTCTTCCAGTCGAGAGGATTCCCATGCGTACAGCTCAGCGTGCCACTGATCTTTCTGCCTTTCTCCGGAAGTTCCAGGGCGGCGAAGAATTGACTTTATTCTCCAGTGCCGGCCCAACCTTCACGGACACTCTTCGAATTGGTTCTTATACCGTTACTCGATACACCAATGAATACTGGACTTCGCGCCAGCGGCAAGCTTCGAGTATCCACGAAGTATCCTATCGGGCCTGTTTCAAACCCCAACTCCCCCATTTTTTCATTGAGCTTCTTGCCGCCGAAGCTGATTCAACTGTCTACGATCCTTTCAGCGGGAGAGGGACCACGGTGATTGAAGCGGGATTGATGGGGAGACGCTTTGTCTCCAATGATATCAATCCGCTGAGCGAAATTCTAGCGCGGCCGCGTTTCTATATCCCCGATCTGAGAAAGGTATCGGAGCGGTTGGACAAAATCCAGCCTTCGCGCCGACTGCAAGCAGACCGGGATCTCTCAATGTTCTACCATCCGGATACGGAGTCAGAAATTGTTGCGCTCAAAGATTACCTAAGAGAGAGGCTGGCATCTGGCGAAGAAGATGATGCTGACCGCTGGATTCGCATGGTGGCCACCAACCGTCTAACCGGACATTCAGCTGGTTTTTTCTCCGTCTATACTCTGCCGCCAAATCAGGCGGTTACCCCGAAAGCTCAAATCAAAATCAATCAAAAACTGAAGCAGAAACCAGAATACAGGAATACTAGGAAAGTTATATTGAGAAAATCCAAGAGCCTGGCTTCGAGATTGAGTCGTGAAGATAAAGCTCGACTCCGGGAAAGCGCAGATAACTCGCTCTTCCTGTGCCGGGACGCCCGTTCGACCCCCGAAATTGCGGACGCTTCTATTGACCTGACCGTTACTTCCCCTCCCTTCCTGGATGTGGTCCAGTACCCACAGGATAATTGGCTCCGGTGTTGGTTTAACAGTATTGACGTAGAACAAATTGCAAGTCATATTACGATTTGTAAAACACTGGAAGACTGGCGAGCGGTAATGCGCTCGGTGTTCGTTGAACTGCACCGGATCACCAAACGCGGCGGCTGGGTGGCGTTTGAAGTCGGTGAGGTTCGAAGCGGAAAGATCAACCTAGATGAGCAGGTAGTGCCACTTGGGATTGAGGCTGGCTTCATCTGCCAGGGAATTCTGGTCAACCAGCAAAAATTCACCAAGACTTCGAACATTTGGGGCATTCGTAACAACCAACGTGGCACGAATACCAACCGAATAGTCCTTTTTCAAAAGGATTAGAATTTTTTTAGCGTTTCAATCTCCTATTGAATCATGAAGAAAGGCTGCTGACCAAGAATGGACAAAGAATACGTTAAGAGGCTGGAGAAAGTTATTCAGCAAGTGCTCAAACCCCTCAAGAACATTCCCTTTAATGTTGTTATTCAAACAATTTCGGGTAACCGGGTCATTCCGTTTAACAGAAAAAACTCCAACGATCGAGCATTGCTCCAGAAACTGAGAAAAGCCGCTCGGCTTGCAGGACTCCATATCAATCGAGAGCCTATTTTTAGGGCTCGAGCTAACGAGGTTGGTAATGATATAGAACCTTATATTCAAGAAGCTCTCCAAAAGGTCGGTTATCCTGCCCAAGTCCCCAAGACTAGGGGCGGCTCGAAAAAGGGTGCTGGATATCCTGATATTGAGTTTAAAGACGAGTTCCAACGCACCAATTATCTTGAATGTAAAACCTATAACATTGAAAACATCTCTACCACCCAACGTTCTTTCTATTTTTCTCCCTCCGAAAAATTCAAAGTCACCCGGGATGGTCATCACTTTATTCTCTCTTACGAGATGTATGTGGATGGCCGCAAAAATAGGAAAAATATCTATAGGTGTCGCCACTGGAAAATTCTCTCTATTGAAAAACTACTGGTAGATTTGAAGCATGAATTCAACTGCGATAATCGAAGGCTTTATGCGGATGGCTTTCTTCTCGCTGAAGGCGATCTTAAGGGAAGAAAACCCGCCAAACGTAAGAAATAAAATCCCAGCCTTGTAAAAGAGAGGCGGCAGACAAAATGGCTTTGAACAATCTTAGCGGCTCTAACCAATCAAGTTTTGTTTGTATTCAAAGGGCTCGAACATTTCTTGCGGACAATGCCCAGAATCCTGACGGCAGGTGGCATGTAGTGAATTATCTCTTAAACCTACGAAATGCGCTTGGAATAGATAATCGAATATCCATAGATGATATACTAAGCCATTTGGAGACCAATGGCATTTCTCTCAGCCGGGAACAATTCCAACAAACGATCCTTGGGGAATTAAAGAGGCAGGGAATATTAATGACCTTACCTTACCCGGGTGGAAGAGGCGGGGTCTTTATTCCAACTAGTGAAGATGAAGCTCGAAGAGCCGCTGCTCAAGTCCTAGAAAGGATAGAATCTGAGATAGAAAATATAAGTGGTGTAACAGATTTAATGCCTTGGGGTCATTCAATTTCTTCGCTTCAGGCAAATATCACACAGACAAGAACGAGTTTGTAGGGCAAGGGCTAGCTTCTCTTCGTGTCAGGATAATAAATCAAAGGGTGTTTTAGCTCTGTGAAGAAGGCTAGACCATTGCACACTTTCTCTCCTGTCTCGAAACCCTCGCTCTGGCGACAGATGCTACCCTGGATCATCGCCGCCGGCATCCTGGGTTACGTGTTCTATCAGGTAAAGTTCGCCGAGGTGGCCGCGGCGCTGAAAAGCGCAAGCCTGCTCGCGGTGATCGCGGGCTATGCCGTTTACACCCTGGCCTATTACCTGACCGACGCCCTCAGCTTCTGGCGCTGTTATTCGCGTTACAATTTGCCGATCCGCTTCGGCGAGGTGATGAAACTGCGGCTGGCCAGTTACATCGTCCAGGCCCTTTTCGCGGCTTTTACCGAGATGTTGACGGTGCTGTATCTCTTTCGCCGGCACCGAGTCTCGGTTCTAGCCGCCACTTCCTCCGGGATGTTCGTCTATTTCCTGGAAACCTATAACATGGTGCTGGCCCTCTCGATCTGTCTGGTTATGGTGCCTCCGTTGCGCGGGTTCTCCTGGCTGGGCCCGACCCTGATCGCGGTCTGCGTGGCCGCCTGGGCCTTCCTCTTGCTATGGCTTCTTTATTGGCACACCGGCTGGCGCCGCCGGCTCTGGCCCACCTGGCAAGACCGAAAAATCTTCACCGCTTTTGCCCAGGCCCGGCTCTGGCATTACCCCGAAATTTGGCTCTACCGGCTGCTCACCGTGGCCGCCTCGGTCGGGGCCAGCATCTGGATTTTACGGAGCATGGGCGTAACCGCGCCCACCGGTCTGCTCGTCGCCGCGGTCCCGGTCATTATCAACAGCACTTACTGGCCGGTCTCCGCCGGAGGCGTGGGCGGCCCGCAACTGTTCGCGGATATCTTGCTCCGAGGCTACATGACCTCGGCCCAGGCCGTGGCCTGGAGTCTGATCTGGTCTGCGGTTTTCCTGCTCACCCGCACCCTCACCGGCGTCTTTTTCATCCGGCCGGTCTGGCGGGCGGCCTTTCAACCCGAGTCGAAAAACGCCGATGAGTAAGAGCTGAACCCAGGTAGAAGCCAAGTTGGATTTCTCCCCCCGGCGTGATATACTGAGTTCGTAAACCTTTGAACAAGGAGGCCTTGTATGAGTTCGCATCGGGGTGCGTCCGGGTTGCGCACGCTTTTTTTCCTGCTCCTGGTCATGGTCTTCTCGCTCGGGGCGATCCTGCTCATGGGCCAGCTCCAGAGCTCGCGGGCGGTGTCGGAGGACACGTATGTTTACTCGGAGGTCTTTAACGAAGTCCTCTCCACCGTGCAGGAGCACTACGTCAAGGAAGTGGACGCCAAGACCCTGATCTACGGGGCGATCAAGGGCATGCTCGCCGAGCTCGACCCGCATACCGTGCACCTGCCCCCGGAATATTTCCAGGACATGAAGGTGGATATCTCCGGGGAGTTTGGCGGTGTCGGCATTGAAATCGGCATGCGCCAGGGGATGCTGACCGTGGTCTCGCCCATCGAAGACACGCCGGCCTGGAAAGCCGGGCTCAAGCCGGACGACATGATCCTGAAGATTGACGGCGAGCCGACCCAGAACCTCGACCTGATGGAGGCGGTGCACAAGATGCGGGGCAAGAAGGGCACCTCGGTCATCCTGAGCATCGGCCGCGAGGGCTGGACCGAGCCCCAGGATTTCACGATCGTCCGGGACATCATCAAGATCCAGAGCGTGAAGAAAGAATTGAAGGAGCATGACCTCGGCTACGTCCGCATCACCAACTTCAACGAGAACACCGACCGCGAGCTCAAGCAGGCCCTGGAGGACCTGACCCGCAAGGCCCCGGACGGGCTCAAGGGGCTGGTCCTGGATATCCGCAACAATCCGGGCGGACCCCTGGACCAGGCGGTCAAGGTGGCGGACGCCTTCCTGAGTGAAAACGTCATCGTCTCCACCAAGGGCCGCGACCCCGGCGATGACAAGACCTGGTATGCCCATCCCGAGGGCACCTATTCCGGGTTCCCCATGATCGTGCTGGTCAACGGCGGCTCGGCCTCGGCCTCCGAGATCGTGGCCGGCGCGCTGCAGGACCAGGGCCGCGCCGTGGTCCTGGGCACCCAGACCTTTGGCAAAGGCTCGGTCCAGACCCTGCTCACCTTGAAGGACGGCTCCGGGCTCAAGCTCACCACCGCCTATTACTACACGCCCAGCGGCCGCAGCATCCAGGAGAAAGGCATCGAGCCGGACATCAAGGTGGAGGAGCTTTCCCCGGACCAGCGCCTGGCCCTGGAGCACATGCGGCGGGAGCGTAACCAGCGCCTGCGGGAGCAGGACCTGGAAGGCCATTTCCAGAGCAAAGATACCGACGAGAAAAAGCCGGCCGCGGCGCCGGCGCCGGCGGAGCCGGAGCCGCCCGCGGCCGATGAGGAGCAAGCCGAGAAAATTTTTAAGAGCGAGGATTACCAGTTGGAACGCGCCCTCGATCTCTTGAAGAGCTGGGAGATCTTTCAAGCGGTGCTGAAGAAGAAAGCGGCGTGAGCGGGTTGGCGGTTGGCGAAGCGGAGGCGGCAGTTTACGGTTGGCGCTTGGCGGAAGCACCCTTTCCGGGTCGCCCGCCCTCGGTTCGGCGGGAGGGTGGGCTTTCTTTTTTCCGCCAACTGTCCACCGCCAACTGCCAACTAAGCCATGGCCAAGGGGCGCGCCAAACCCCGCGCTAAATCTAAAACCGGCCGGGCCAAGCCCAAAGCCAAGCGCCGGAGCTTTTTCTCCCTCGCCGTCCGGGTCGGACTGGGCTTGATTTTACTGCTCGGCGCCGCCCTCGCCGGGTATCAGACCTGGGGTCCCTTTGAGCTCTGGCCCCGACCGGCGCCGGTCCCGCCCGACGCCCAGACCTTGCTCCACCAAACTATCTCCCAGCTCAAGAGGCTTCCCCGCCTGCCCAGCCTCCGGATCGAAAAGACCGAACCCATTGAGCGCGCCGGCCTGGTTTTTTACTCCGCCGATTTCAGCTTTGAGACCGAGACCGAGATCATCCTGGCCGAGCAGGCCCTCGAAGATTTTTGGAAGAGCCAAATCCCCGCCCTGGAAGTGGACGCGGCCTACCCGGAGGAAGCGGCCAAGGGCGCGACCCTGCTCATGGCCAACCGCGGCGGCTCGCCCCTGCTCGCGGTCCGGCTGTTTTTGCGGGAGGTCCCGGCCGAGCCGGTCCGGCCGGCGGAGCCGCTCTTGCCCGAGAACCACGGCCGGCTCGCGATTGTCATAGACGACCTCGGCAACAACCGGGAGGCCGCCCAACAACTGGCCGACCTGCCCGCGGCGATCACCCTGGCCGTCATCCCCTTCACGCCCTATGCCGAGGAGGCCGAGCGCCTCGCCCTCCGGGCGGGCAAAGAGGTGGTCCTGCATATGCCCATGGAGCCCCAGGATTATCCCCATACCGACCCGGGGCCGGGCGCGCTGCTCTCGGCCATGTCGGACGCGGACCTGGAGCGGGCATTGCTTTCGGCGCTTCAGGAAGTGCCCCACGCTGTGTGCGTCAACAACCATATGGGCTCGGCCCTGACCGAAGACCCGGCGGCCATGGCCGCGGTGATGCAGACCCTCAAAGCCCGCGGACTCTGCTTCCTCGATTCCCGCACCTCGGCCCATTCCCTGGCCCAGGACCAGGCCGAACAAGCCGGAGTCCCCGCCGCCCGGCGCGATGTCTTTCTGGATAACGACCGCCGGCCTTACGCCATCCGCCGCCGGCTCCTGGAGCTCTCGCGCCTGGCCCATCGTCACGGCCGGGCCGTGGGCATCGGGCACCCCTATCCGGAGACCATCCAGGTGCTGGCCGAGACCTTGCCCCATCTCCAGAAGCTGGGCTACGAGGTGGTCCCGCTCTCGCAGTTGGCAAATGGCCCCTGAGTTTCTATCATAAGGAGTGGAAGCGAGGAGAGAGGAAATGAAATTAAATCGCCGTTCCTTTTGCCAGGGTCTGGGCGCCGGCCTGCTGGGAGCGAGCCTGGCTCCGGGGCAAGCGCGCGGCCAGAGCGTGAGGGTGATGCCCATGCTCAAAGAAACATCCGAAGCAGTCTATGTGCAAGGCCTTCCCCGCGGCGCTTCCGCCGAGCAAATCCTGCAAGCGGTCCGCCGGTCGGCGGAAGCCGCCACTGATTTCTCCTGGCTCTCCAAAGGCGACACGGTCCTGCTCAAGCCGGCCGCCAACTCCAAGAACCCCTACCCTGCCACCACCTCTCCCCTGGCCGTGGCCGCCCTGGCGAAACTCCTCAAGGAAAAAGGCGCCGGCAAAGTCATCCTCTGCGACAAGGCCGGAGTCCAATCGGTTTACCAGACCCCGGACCGCGTGCGCGGGTCCACCCGCCAGTGCTTCCTCAATAACGGGCTCCACCCTGCGGCCCTGGACTCCGGCGCCGAAGCGCTCTATTTCGAAGAGACCCCTTACGACTCCTTTTTCAGCGACACCCCGCCGGTCGGCTCGCATTGGAAAAACGGGATCTGGATGCCCGGCATCATCCAGCAGGCCGACCACATCGTGCTGCTCCCTCGGGTCAGCCGCCACGTGCTCGCCGGTTCGACCCTCGCCCTGAAAATGGCCATCGGCTGGCTGCGCGACGACTCGCGCCTGGAACTGCACCGCGACGCCGCCACCTTCTACCAGAAGATCGCCGAAATCCACCACCTCCCCTCGATCCAAAAGCGGCTGCGCCTCACCTTGACCGTGGCCACCCAAGTCCTGGCCGCGTTCGGCCCGGACTTTGGCACCGTGGCCGAGCCGGACCCCGGCCTGGTCTTCGCCTCCACCTCGCTTGTTGCCCACGACCTGGTCTCGCTCTCCTGGCTCTTGTGGTGCCGCGAGCACGCGGTCCCGAAAAGCGCGCTCGGCTTTGCCCGCGATCCCTACCAGACCTTCCCCGGCGCCATGAACCGGGCCTTTGTCGGCACGATCTGGGGTTTGTCCGAGATGCTCCACAGCCAGACCTTTGACCCGGTCCGGCTCCGCACCGTCTGGGACGATCCGGTGCTGCGCCGCGCTCTGGAGATCGAAAACGGCGCGCCTCGGCTTGATTTGCAGATCCTGGACCAAAGCGTGAGCGAAACGGTGCAGGAACAAATCAACGCCTACCTGCTTGCCCCGTGAACCTGCGCGTGAACGTGAACGATTTCCGCAGGTCGCAGGTCGTAGGTGGGGGAAGACCGCCAACCGCCAACCATGAACTCTTCTCCGCCCGCGACCAACGGGAGCGGGCAATATTTCAACCGGCGGCAGCCGGAAAACTGCAACATTTCTCCATATAATAGAGGGATGAAATAAATCTGGCGATGATGAAAGCAATAACTAACCTCACTGACTTAACCATCTGTTTTTACAAGCTATTTTTGACCTACCTTTTCCCCGGGGATCGGGACTCTCATGGCCCAGACAAGATCAAAAAACGGTTTTTCAGACCCCTGGTTCCTTTTTTTGTCCAGCGCGGCTTGACACTTTTTCCCTTTTCTTCCAATTCCTCTTACTTCCTCAATCTTTTCCCTCTCTTGCCTTCCCGACATACTCCATACGACATACGATATACCCTCCTCAAACGTCCCCCCATTCTGCACGCCAAGCACCCCATATTGCACAGCAACCACCCCATCCTGCACGGCAACCACCCCATCCTGCGCAGCAACCACCCCAGGTTTCCGGCCTGGGTGCGATCTCTCCCGTTCTTCCAACCCCGAGCCACGGTGTCAGGGTGTCAAGGTGTCAGGGGAATCCGTTGACGGTTGGCGGTTGACAGTTGGCGGAAGGTAGGGGCGCGATTCATCGCGCCCAGGATTCGCCGGCGGGCTCGCCCCCGCCTAACCCAAATGTAGCCGCGACCGCCCCGGTCGCGGAATCCAGGAGATCCGCATATTCCACAGATTTTCTTATTCTAAAGCCTTGTGATCTTTTCCTGGAGGGGGACAGACATTCGTGTCTGTCAACCATTAAGCCTTATGCAAATCTGAATTAACTTGCAACTAAAGCTCTGACCCCCTAGCTCCATAGCTCACTGCCCGGCCTAGAAAAGAGCCAACTAACTTGAGCGCAAGTTATGTCGAGAATCTGTCGCCAGTGGTGTCGCGAGTTTGTCGCCAGTTATCCCTTGACCCTGCCTAGCCGATAGTAGAGCCGGTTCGTAGCTCCTTCCGGAATCAGCAATCCTTTGACGATCATCGCCTTCAGTTCTCGCTGAAGTGTCCTGCGGCTCACGTCGGGACAAAGCGCTTCGAAATCTTGAATCGTCACCCCGCCCTGCTCCAAGGCGCGCCCCAGAACCACTCGCTGGCGGTCGGAAAGGCGGTATTTTTGGGCCAGGATATCCCGCCGGATCACCCGCTCTCCTTGTTCCTGCACTTCGCGCATCTGGGTCGCCAACCCCTCGGTGAAGTATTCCAGCCATCCGGTCAAGTCCATGTCCCGGTCGCGCACGCTCTGGACGGCCTGATAATAACCGGACCGGTCCCGATCATAATATTCACTGATCGTGAACAAGCGCTTGAAGTCATAGCCGCTCCGGTAGAGGCAAAGCGTAGATAACAGACGGGCAGTCCGGCCATTACCATCCCGGAAAGGGTGGATATGAACGAACTGGAACTGGGCGACCCCCGCGACCAGGACCGCGTGCGTCTCGCGCTCGGCGCTGAGCCAGGCGATGAGCTCCGCCATCAAGGCCGGCACTTCAGACGCTGACGGAGGGGCGTAAACAATCTCGCCAGTCGCCGAGTTGACCACGTAGTTCTGGATTTTCCTATACTCTCCGGGCGCGGCCGAATTGCCCCGCACGCCCTGAACCAGCCGGCGGTGAATCTCCCGGATCAAACCTTCGGTGATCGGTTGACCGCTCCCGAGGTAACCGGCCACCAACTCAAATGCCTCCCGGTAATTCAGCAGTTCCCGGGCATCGTCCGGATTTGCCCCCGGCACCTTCCGGCCGGCCAGGAGCCGCTCCGACTGCTCCAAGGTTAGCCGGGTGCCCTCGATATGGGTCGTATGGTGAGCTTCCAAAACCAGCGCCCGCTTCTGCATCCCCGCGATCCAGTCCGCAGACAGCTTGGCCGCCTCCAGGAACCCGCGGGCCCGTTCGATTCGGGTCAGGCCGCGGGTGATGGCGTGGGTTATGGTGAAGCGGGGAGAAAATTTCATCGCTGGGCCTCGGGTTTGCCCTACTGTATTGAACTGTTTATCCCTTGTCAAGAAAGGCTTTGAATCTGTCGTCTCAGGCGATTTCACCATTATCATGATTCCGGCTTTGGCCGCTGAGGATCATTTGAGCCGGTCGTGAGGAATCCTGGCCATTTCCGCGCAAAGGTCGAAGGGGTCTGGATTTCGGGGGGAAGATGATTTACAATTGCTTTTGGGTTGTGATCGCCAAAATTTGCGCATCGAGGTAGGGGCATGGCATGCCATGCCCCTACGACGAAAAGACCGTAACCGATCAGATGAACAACCTTTTCCGCCAGGTTTACACGGTCTCCGAGCTGACCGCCAAGATCAAGGGGCAGTTGGAAAAAGACTTCCCCGAGGTCTGGGTCCAGGGCCAGATTTCCAACTTCCGGAAGCCGGCTTCCGGCCACATGTATTTCTCGCTCAAGGATGAAAAAGCGCAGCTTCATGCAGTGATGTATAAATTTCAGAACCTCTACCTGGCCTTCCGGCCCGAAGACGGCATGGAGGTTTTGTGCCGGGGCCGGATCAGCGTTTATGAGGCGCGGGGCGAATACCAGATCATCCTGGACCAGATGGAGCCGAGGGGCATCGGCGCGCTGCAGAAGGCGTTCGAGCAGCTCAAAGCGCGGCTGGAAAAAGAGGGCCTGTTCGATCCGGCGCGCAAGCGGCCCATCCCCCAGTATCCCCGGCGCGTCGGCATCATCACCTCGCCGCAAGGCGCCGCGCTCCCGGACATGCTCCGCGTGATCCGGCGCAAGGCCCCTGGTCTGCAGGTGCTGATCATTCCCTCCCGCGTCCAGGGCGAGGGAGCCGCGGCTGAGCTGGCTCATGCCCTTGCGCTCGCCAACCTCCCGGAGGCGGCGACGCCGCCGGACCGGCCGGCGATGGAGCTGGTGGTGCTGGCGCGGGGCGGCGGCTCGCTCGAAGACCTGTGGGCCTTCAACGAAGAAGCGCTGGCCCGGGCGATCGCGGCTTCGCGCCTGCCGGTCATCTCCGCGGTGGGCCACGAGGTGGACTGGACCATCGCCGACTTCGTGGCCGACTATCGCGCCGCCACCCCCACCGCCGCGGCCGAGCGGATCGCGGCGGCGGAGGCGGACCTGGTGGAGCGGCTCCTGGAGATCGAGGGCCGGCTGGGCCAGGCGCTCATTAGCCGGCTTGAGTCCTGGCGCGAGCGGGTCCGGCTCTTGCTCCGGGCGCTTTCCGATCCGAGGCCGATGCTGGCCGACAAGATGCAGCGGGTGGACGATTTGAGCTTCCGCCTGGCCGCGGCCGGCCGCAACCGGCTGGACAAGGTCCAGGGCCAGGTGCAGGCGCTTAAGCGGGAGCTTTGGGCGCGCGAGCCGCGCTTCAAGCTCAAGCAGGACCGGCTCCGCTTTCAGGCGCTCTTCGCGAGCATGGCCGCGGCCGGCCCGCGCAGCCTGGAGGCGGCCGGGGCCCGGCTGGAGCTTGCCGGCCAGAAGCTGGAGGCTTTCTCGCCCCTGCGGACTTTGGCCCGGGGCTACAGCATCGCCCGCCGGAGCGACAGCGGCGAGCTGTTGCGGCAGAGCGGCCAGGTGGAGGCGGGGGACCGGATTGATGTTTTGCTGCATCAAGGCTCGCTGGCTTGCGAGGTTCGCGGGAAAAAGCCGGGCCCGGAGGAGACCACCTGAAACGCATCCTGGGAATCGCGCTGGTTCTCTTTCTGCTCGGCCTGGAGCAGCCGGGCTGGCAGGTGGAGCTATACCCGCAGCCGGCTGACGGCCGCGTCCGCCTGGCCCAGGGAGAGGCGCTCCTGGTGCGGGTGAAGAGCGAGGCCGGCGGAATTCAGGAAGCCGGGGGCGAAGTGTTCGGCTCGAGCCTGCCGCTTGTCCGCACCGAAGACGGCTGGCTGGGTCTCTTCGGGGTGGACATGGACCAGGAGCCGGGAAAATATTCTTTAGTTTTGCGCCTGAAGCTGGCCGACGGCCGGGAGGAGGAAAAGCGGGTGCGGCTCCTGGTCCAGGCTCGGGACTACGGGACCGACCGGCTCACCCTTCCCCGGGAAAAAGTCGAGCTAAGCGCCGAAGCCCTGGCGCGGGTGCAAACCGACCAACAGGCCCTGGCCCGGGCCTGGCAAACGCCTTCGTCCATGCGGTATTGGTCCGGTCCCTTCCAGCGGCCGGCGCCGGGCGAGGTGAACGGTGTTTTTGGCCGGCGCCGGATCATCAACGGCCAGCCGAGAAGCCCGCACACCGGCCAGGACCTGCGCGCCGGCCTGGGCGATCCGGTGCTGGCGAGCAACGCCGGCCAGGTGGTGCTGGTGCGCGATTGCTTTTTCTCCGGGAACTCGGTGTTGGTGGACCACGGCCTGGGCCTTTACAGCATGTATTTTCACCTTTCCGAGGTGAAAGTGAAGGAAGGCGAGATGGTGGAAAAGGGGCAGATCCTGGGCCTGGTCGGGATGAGCGGCCGCGCCACCGGCCCGCACCTGCACTGGGGCTTCCGCCTGCTCGGGGCCCGGGTGGATCCGGAGGCCATCCTCGCTTTGCCCTTGCCCTGAACCCTCTTAATCAGACCTGAATCCTCCTGACTTCAGCGTGCCCCCAAGTGAAACGAGGCCCCCTGCAACCCTCCTGTTTAAAAAAATCCTCATAAATTCTTGACTTTGTCGTTCGCCTGGGATAGGCTTTATTCAACGAAACTTTTAGGAGCGGGATGCGTGCATGAGTCGTCGTGACTTACTCAGAATCGAAGCCAAGGTTGATGTAGAATATCAGAACTTCGAGCAGTTCTTTCAGGAATATACCAAAAATATTTCCTTGGGCGGCATTTTTATCAAGACCGAGAAAATGGTCCCGGTGCAGACGGTCATGGAGATTGACCTCAAGCTGCCTGAACTTGCGGAACCCCTGACCCTGGTGGGAGAGGTCGTCCATGCCATCACTCCCCAGATGGCCAAGGAGCACGGCTGGGAGCCGGGCCTGGGCATCCATTTCGTGGACTATGATGAAGAGGAGGCCAAGACCAAGCTTGAGCAGTATGTGCGCGACCTGACCAAGAAACATCCGGACAAGATCGTTGACCGCCGCAAGAGCGACCGCATTCCCCTGCGGCTGCGGGTGAAATTCCCCAACCTGCAGACGCTGATGGAAGATTATGCCAAGGACATCAGCCACGGCGGGATCTTTATCCAGAGCGAGAACCCGCGCCAACTGGGCGACCGCTTCATCGTGACCATGGTGCATCCGGACACGAAACAGGAACTGGAGCTGGAAGGCGAGGTGGTCCGGGTTGCCCGCCGCGAGCCGCGGGACCCGGGCTCGGTCTCGGGCATGGGCATCCGGTTCGTGAATCTGGACGAAAAAGCCAAGAAGGCCATCGCGCTGTTTCTCGCGAGCGATTACCCGGCCAACCGTTGAGTAGGCATGGCCCGCATCATCGGCATTGACCTGGGCACCACCAATAGCTGCGCTTCCATCGTCGAGCACGGCCAGCCCCGGGTCATCCCCTCTTCCAAAGGCTACCAGACCATCCCTTCGGTGGTCGGCTTCACCCCCAGCGACGAGCTCCTGGTCGGCCACGACGCCGTGCGCCAATCGCTGATCAACCCGGAAAACACCATCTACGGGGCCAAGCGCCTGATGGGCCGCAAGTACAGTTCCCGCATTGTCCAGGACGTCAAGCAGGCCTTTCACTACCAGATCGTGGAGGGCCGGCACGGCGAGGTGGAGGTGATCGGCAACGGCCGGCCCTTTACCGTGCCGGAGGTCTCGGCCCTGATCCTGCGCGAGATCCGCAAGGTGGCGGTCGAATACCTGCACGACGAGGAGATCCAGGCGGTGATCACCTGCCCCGCCTACTTCAACGACCGCCAGCGCTTTGCGGTCAAGGAGGCCGGCCGCCTGGCCGGGCTGGAGGTGGTGCGGATCATCAACGAGCCGACGGCCGCGGCCCTGGCCTACGGCTACCGCAAGGGCATCGAGCGCAAGATCGTGGTCTACGACCTGGGCGGCGGCACCTTCGACGTCTCGGTCATGGACCTGGGCAAGGACGTTTACCAGGTGCTCAGCACCAACGGCGACACCTTCCTGGGCGGGGTGGACTTCGACAACCGCATCATCGAGCAGGTGGTTGACCGCTTCGAGAAAGCGACCAGGATCAACCTGATGGGCGACCGGATCGCGCTGCAGCGGCTCAAGGCCGCGGCGGAAGAGGCCAAGAAGGAGTTGAGCCTGCGCTCGGAATCCGAGATCAACCTGCCCTTCATCGCCACCGGTTCGGAAGGCCCGCTCAACCTTTCGGTCACCGTCAAGCGGGAGGAGCTGGAGCAATGGGTCGGGGGCCTGGTGGACAAGACCATTGACATCTGCCAGTTCGCCCTGGACGCGAAAAAGCTCCTGCCCAACGAGATTGACGAGGTGGTCCTGGTCGGCGGCCAGACCCGCATGCCCCTGATCTGGGAAAAGGTCCGGTCCTTCTTCGGCCGGTCCCCCTCCAAGGGCGTGCATCCCGAAGAGGTGGTGGCCCTGGGCGCCGCGATCATGGCCGACATCCTCTCCCGCGGCGAGACCGGCGTGCTCCTGCTCGACGTGGTCCCCCTCTCCATCGGCCTGGCCCTGCCCGGCGGCCGCTTCAAGAAAATCATTCTCCGCAACTCCACCACCCCGATCAAAAAGACCGAGGTCTTCACCACCAGCAAGGACAACCAGAAATCGGTCGCCATCACCGTGCTCCAAGGCGAAAACCCCAAAGTCGAAGAAAACGAAGTGCTCAGCCACTTCGCCTTTACCGGCCTGCCCCCGCACAAGAAGGGTCAACTCAAGATCGAAGTCACCTTTGCGGTGGACACCGACGGCATCCTCACCGTCTCGGCCCGCGACCAGAGCAGCGGGAAAAAGATCACCACCGTCGTCAACCCCAAAACCAGCGTCTCGCCTGCGGCCTGAGCCGGCGCGGTTCCTTCCGCAAAAATCAAGGGAAAAATGGGGTGCGCTCATTGAAGGTGATTCCAGCCCTTTCTCTGGCTTGCCTGGTGGCAGGCCCCGGCTGGGCCCGGAGCCAGGAGCCTCCTCCCTCACCGGCCGAGCCGGCCCCTCCTTCCGCACAAGCGCCGGCCCCGACACCGGTGAAAATCCATCCCGGCGTGATCGAGCTCGGCCGCGACGTGTTCCTGCCCCACCTGTACCAGGACACCAAGGCCAGTTTCACCTCGCGGGAAAGCCTGATCGGCCTGGCCCTCGGCGGCTTTGCCACCGCCGCGATCTCCTTCCAGGACCAGAAGATTGACGACTACTGGGAAGCCGAGGACCCGATCGGCGACTGGTCCGAGATCGGCGACCAGTGGGGCGCGGGCTTCTTCCAGCCGGCGGTCGTGGTCGGCATGTATGGCTGGTCGCGCTGGACCAAGAACCAGGAGCTGGCCACCAACGCCGAGGTCTTGGCCGAGGCGCTCATCCTCCAAGGCCTGACCATCAACTTGATGAAGCCGTTAGTCGGCCGCGAGCGGCCCGATCACAGCGACAAGCTCTCCTTCCC
>Ga0315291_10004901_pt1 | contig 16899 bp, 13 predicted proteins | sample YL17G12_20_MG_FD_203070 | JGI IMG/M metagenome (GOLD analysis project Ga0315291, IMG submission 203070) | Sediment microbial communities from Yellowstone Lake, YNP, Wyoming, USA - YL17G12_20 | ecosystem: Environmental > Aquatic > Freshwater > Lake > Sediment | place: USA: Wyoming | collected...
TCATACGTCCGCCCGGCCACCTGGTTGCGGTGGTTCTCCAAGGCGAGTTGGGCCAGTTTCCGGCCGCAGGGGGTGGGATACTCGCCGGTGATACAGGCCCGGCAAAGCTCCCCGGCGTCGAAGCCGATCGCCGTGGCCACCGACTCGACCGGCAGGTAGCGGAGTGAGTCAGCCCCCAGCCGGTCGGCCATCTCGGCCTCGACCTTGTCGCTCAACGGGCCTTCCTGGAGGAACTGTGGTGCGAACAGCTCGCCGATGGTCGACATGTCGATGCCGTAGAAGCATGGAGAGATGATCGGCGGGCAGCCTACCCGCACGTGCAGCTCGCGGGGCTGGCCCAGCCGGCGGATCCGCTCCAGCAGGACCTTCAAGGTCGTGGCGCGAACGATCGAGTCCTCCACCAGCAGGACCCGCTTGCCTTCCAGCAGCTCGCGCAACGGGGTGTACTTGGTCTGGGCCTTGCTCAGGCGGCCGCTGCCCCCTTCGATGAACGTCCGTCCGCTGTAGCGGTTGCGGATTAGCCCCTCGACGCAGGGGACCTTCAAGGCGTAGGCCATGGCGTCGGCCGCGGCCTTGCTGGTGTCGGGGACCGGCACAACCACGGTGCTCTCGTCGATGGGGACCGTTTCCAGCCGGGCCAGCTCCTCGCCCAGGGCCTTGCGGGCCAGGTATACGCTCCGCCCGTCCAGCGTGCTGGCCACGTTGGAGAAGTAGACCCACTCGAAGAAGCAGTGGGCCCGGCGAGGAGAGGCGGCGAACGGGCGGATCTGCAACCGCCCATCGGAGATCACCGCCGCGTGACCCGGCGGCAGCGACCGGATGCTCTCGGGCTCGAAGCCCAGGTTCAACAGGGCCACGCTCTCGCTGGCCGCGGCAAACAGCGGCCCCTCCACCGCGTAGCTTAAGGGCTTGATCCCCAACGGGTCCCGGGCGACCATCATGCCGCCCAGGGCGTCGAGGAACACCAGGCTGTAGGCGCCGTCGAATCGCTCGGCGAACTGGCGGCAGACCTCCACCAGCGGCGGCTGGCGGTCGCCCTTCAGCGCCCGGCACAACTGGTGCATGATGATCTCGGTGTCGGTCTCGCGGGCGAGGTAGTTGTCGTCGTCGACGAGCAGGTCGCTGCGGAGCTGCTGATAGTTGGCCAATTGGCCGTTGAAGGCGAAGCTGAACCACTTGTGTTTGCGGATGTGGTGCCGCTCGAAGGGCTGGGCGCAAGTGCGGTCGTCCAGGCCGCAGGTGGCGTAGCGGACGTGCCCGATGGCCGCCTGGCCGGCGTAGCGCTTCATCAGGCTCTCGGCCTTGCCCTGGTGGCTGAGGCGGAAGACCTCACTGACGATGCCGACTTCCTTGTGGGTGTCGATCAACTGCCTCCGCTGGGGGTTGTAGGTGGTCATGCCGGCGGCGAGCTGGCCGCGGTTCTGGATGTCCAAGAGCATCCGCGGCATCAGCCGGGAAACCTCGCCGGGACCCTGCCGCGGACAAAGCGGACTGACGTCCGCCCCGGGCAAATGATAGATGGCGGCCACGCCGCACTCGTCACGTACTTCGGTCATACCCTAATTCTACGCCCCGGCAACGGTTCCCACAACCGGGCAGGGGCGGGGGGGTCGCCCTGGTGACCATCCGGCTGAACCGGCAAGCCCGTAGGGTGGGACGCCAGTCCCACCAATCCACGTTCTTGCTATGCTGGCGTTCTGCATCCTGGAACGGACAATGGTGGGACTGGCGTCCCAGCCTACGCCGCTGCGTCTCTTTCCGAGCCTGCGAGCCCGCGAGGACTGCCATGACCTCGATTCGACCTGCCCGACTGTCTGACCTCGGTGCGATCACGGAGATCTACAACGAGGCGATTGCGACCACGACCGCCACGTTCGACACGGAGCCGAAGACGGTCGCCCAGCAACAGCGTTGGTTCGCGTCGCATGGCGGCCGGTATCCGATCCTGGTGGCCGAGCTGGACGGCCAGCTCGTGGGCTGGGCGTGTTTGAGCCGCTGGTCCGATCGTCCCGCTTACGACGACACGGCCGAGACGTCGTTCTACGTCAAGAGCGAACATCGGGGGAAGGGGATCGGCCGAGAGCTGAAGGAAGCCATCGTGGAGCAGGGGCGCCGCCTGGGCCTTCATTCGCTCATCGCCAGGGTCGCGGAAGGCAGCGAGGCAAGCCTACACCTCAACGAGATCGCCGGCTTCCGGCACGTCGGCGTCCTGAAAGAGGTCGGGCGGAAATTCGGCAGACTCTTGGACGTGCACGTCATGCAGATCATCCTCAACGACGATCGGTAGCCTGCTTCCATCAACCGGGAGTAGCCGTGGCCTTTGGCCTCGGCGGATGAGCCTGACGCTTGACGCTTGTTCTCCGCCCTCGTTAGCCCAGTCCTTCCCACCCGATAGAGGACCCTGAGGAGGAACCGTCGATCTGTCCGGCCTGCTCCGCCTGGTTGCGGTCGCCGAAAGCCAGCTTCACTTGGCGTCCCAAGGCTCGGGGAGGCTCCGCGGGCAGAACGTGCCTTTCTGCGGGGCCGGAAGTGCGGTATCTTGGGGTGTTTTCGCAGTCTCAGGGGCGACCGCCACCTGGAGGTTGACACTAGGGGCCGCAACGCGGCGCGCGGCCACAGTCAAACGGCGGGCAAGCCCGCCCGCTAAACGGCGTTCTGACAAATAGCCATGACCGATCTGTTGCGACAGGAGATTGCCACCGCGGCCACCACGATCGTGGTCAAGATCGGCACCCGGGTGCTGACCCAGGAGAACGGCCAGCTCAATGCCGGGCGGATCGAGCAACTGGCCGAGCAGGTGCAGAAGGTGATTTCCACCGGCCGAAAGGTGGTGCTGGTAAGCTCTGGGGCGGTGGGTGCCGGGATGGGGCGACTGGGGCTGAAACGCCGGCCGCAGGACGTGGCCCATCTGCAGGCGGTGGCGGCCATCGGGCAAAGCCTGCTGGTCGAGGCCTACGAGCGGTCGCTGCGGACCCACGGCCACCACGCCGCCCAGGTACTCCTGACCGCCGAGGACCTCGAACACCGCACCCGCTATCTGAACGCCCGAAACACCCTGCTCACCCTGCTGGAGATTGGGGCCGTGCCGGTGATCAACGAGAACGACACGGTGGCCGTCGACGAGCTGAAGATCACCTACGGCGACAACGACCGGCTGGCGGCGATCGTGACAAACCTGATCCGGGCCCCGCTGCTGGTGCTGCTCTCGGACGTGGACGGTCTGTACGACGGCGATCCGGCCGGGGCCGGCAGCCGGTTGATCCCACTCGTCGAGCGGCTGGATCGGTCGGTCTTGAGCCTGGTTCGGGACCGCGCCGGCGGCCTGGGCACAGGCGGCATGGCCAGCAAGTTGGAGGCCGCCCGGCTGGTCACCGCGGCGGGCGAGAACGTGATCATTGCCGGGGGCCGCAACCCGGACGTGTTGCCAAGGATCATCGCCGGGGAGACGGTGGGCACGCTGATCTTGGCCCGAGGGCAGACGGTGGCCGCACGGAAGCGGTGGATCGGTCTGACGGTGGAGCCTCGCGGCCGCCTGGTGCTGGATGCGGGGGCGCGAGAGGCCATCGAGCGGGACGGCCGCAGCCTGTTGCCCATCGGCGTGGTCGAGGTCGAGGGGGATTTCGGCAAGGGGGACGTGATCGCGCTGCGCGGCCCCGACGGCACCGAGTTCGCCCGCGGCCTGACCAACTATGCCTCGGACGATATCCGCCGGATCAAGGGCCTCAGGACCGGCCGGATCGCCGCCGCGCTGGGGCATTGTCCGTATGACGAGGTGATTCACCGGGATAATATGGTCGTTACCAGTTGAGGGTTGAGAGTTGAGAGTTGAGGGTTGAGAGTTGAGGGGCGACGGTTGACGGCGGCGCTGCCAAGCCCTCGGCCGTCGCCTCGGGAGCTGTAGGAGGCGACTCCAGTCGCCGATTTGGGCTTGATTGCAGGGTAATCGGCGACTGGAGTCGCCTCCTACAAAGGCTCATCACCATGCAGACCGTTGCCCATCCCATCGCCGCCACGCGAATTCCTTGCTTCGGCTTCGAGTCGAACGAAGACGCAGCGCGCCACGTGGCGCGGATGATCGCCAACACGGTCCGCGAGCGGAACGCCTTGGGTCAGCAGGCGGCCTTGGGATTGCCGACCGGGTCGACGCCCATGGGCGTATATCGTGAATTGGCCCGGATGCACCGCGAGGAGGGGCTGGACCTGTCGCGGGTGGTGACGTTCAACCTGGACGAGTACTACGGCCTGCACGCCGCCCGCTTGCAGAGCTACCACCGCTGGATGTGCGAAGCGCTGTTCGACCATGTGAACATTCCTCGGGGGAACATCCACTTGCTCGACGGCACGGTGGCGCCGGAGGACCTGGACGAGCACTGCCGGCGGTTCGAGGAGGCGATCCGCCGCGCCGGCGGGATCGACATCATGTTGCTGGGGATCGGCCGCAACGGACACATCGGCTTCAACGAGCCGTTCTGCGAGCGGAACAGCCGCACGCGGCTGATCACCCTCGACCCGGTGACCCGCAAAGACGCCGCCAGCGACTTTTTCCACGAGGAGAACGTGCCGACCCAGGCCCTGACCATGGGGATCGGCACGATCCTGGAGGCGCGGAAGATCGTCCTGATGGCCTTCGGCGAGCACAAGGCGCAGATTGTCCGCGAGGCCGTGGAGGGGCCGGTCACCGACCGCGTGCCCGCCAGCTTCCTGCAAGAGCACCCTAGCGCCTCGGTGGTGGTGGACGACGCGGCCGCGGCCGATCTGACCGGCGTGGCCACGCCCTGGATCCTCGGGCGGGTGGACTGGACGGACGTCCTGATCAAGCGGGCGGTGCTCTGGCTCTGCCAGCAGACCGGCAAGGCCCTCTTGAAGCTCGACGGGGAAGACTTCCGGCAGCACAACCTGCATCAACTGCTGCGGGATCACGGACCGTCGGAGAAACTGGCCCACCGGGTGTTCAAGTGGATGATGGATACCATCGAGTACAAGCCGGCCGGGCGCGAGCCGCGGCGGGTGCTGATCTTCAGCCCCCACCCCGACGACGACGTGATCAGCATGGGCGGCACCATGATCCGGCTGGGCGAGGACCGGCACGACGTGCACGTGGCCTACCTGACCAGCGGCAACATCGCGGTCTTCGACCACGACGCCCAGCGAGTGGCCGACCTGGTGGCCGAACTAAATCGCCGCTTCCAGATCGACGTGGAGAAGACGCCGAACCTGGAGGCCGAGGTGATCCATGCGCTGGCCGCGAAGGAGCCGGGCGAGCCCGACGAGGCCGTGGTCCTGAAGATCAAGGAGCTGATCCGCTGGAGCGAGGCCAAGGCGGCGGCCGGCGTGTGCGGATGCAAGGAAGAACGCCTGCATTTCCTCAATCTGCCCTTCTACCAGACCGGCACGATCGCCAAGCGGCCGATCGGGGAGGAAGACGTGCGACTGGTCCGCGAGCTGATCGAGCGGATCCAGCCGGCCCAGGTCTACGTGGCCGGAGACCTTTCCGACCCGCACGGAACACATCGACTCTGCGCCGAGGTGGTGTTTCGTGCGCTGCGGGCGACTGAGCAGCAGATCGGGAGCCGGCCGGAGGTGTTGCTTTACCGGGGAGCATGGCAGGAATGGACCCTGCCGGTGATCGACGTCGCCGTGCCGCTGAGTCCGGGTGACTTGAAGCTGAAAAAGACGGCCATCTTCCGGCACGAGTCGCAGAAGGACTCGGCCCTGTTTCCCGGTCCCGACGATCCCCGCGAGTTCTGGCAGCGGGCCGAGGACCGCAACCGCCACACGGCCGACTTGTACAACCAGATCGGCCTGCCGGAGTATTACGCCATGGAGGCTTTCGTCCGCTGGAATCCCTCTTGACTATGTACGGGCGTATATTATAGGATTCTATATGGCGTGTATCCTCAGCAGCCGGAAACCTACTACATAGGGGGACTCGTACAGGTGTTCGAAAACGTGACCAAGCGGCAGCAGGCCGTCTACGAGTTCATCCGCGATAAGATCCGCGGCCGCGGCTACGGCCCGACCGTCCGGGAGATCGGCAGCCATTTCAGCATCAGCTCCCCCAACGGGGTGGTCTGCCATCTGAAGGCCCTGCAGCGCAAGGGGCTGATCCAGCGGGAGGCGAACATGTCGCGGGCGATCAGCCTGACGGCCGAGCCGATCCAGCCGAAGGGGTTGCCGCTGGCCGGCCGGATCGCTGCCGGCGTGCTGCACGAGGCGATCGAGCAGGACGAACGGGTCGACTTCGACGAGCTGTTCGATGCGGAGAACAAGAGCCTCTTCGCGCTCCAGGTCAACGGCGATTCGATGATCGAGGATCAGATCGCCGACGGGGACTACGTGATCATCCGCAAGCAGCGGACTGCCCGCAAGGGCCAAATCGTGGTGGCCTTGACCGACGAAGGCGAGGCCACGCTGAAGCGCTGGTTCCCGGAAAAGAACCGCATCCGTCTGGAGCCGGCCAACTCGGCAATGAAGCCGATCTACGTGAAGAACGCCCGGGTGCTGGGGGTGGTGGTGGGCGTGGTGCGGAAGGTGCAATAGAGCTGCTTCCACCGGCTGGCTTTGAAGGTGTCGCCATGGAGGTCTTCCATGCGGTTGCGCATTTACGTTGACACGTCCGTGATCGGCGGCTGCGTGGACGACGAGTTTGCGCAAGAGAGCCTTGCTCTATTCGAAATGGCGCGCGCTGGCGAGGTGATCCTGCTCATTTCGGACGTCCTGTTGGAGGAGTTGGCAAGAGCGTCAGACGATGTCCAGTCCCTATTGAACGCCTTACCTGCGGGATGTACAGAGTTCCTACAGACATCCGAGGAGGCGGTCCGACTTCGAGATGCGTACCTTGCGGCGAAGGTTGTCGGTCCTTCCGGCGGGAGCGACGCTCAGCACGTCGCAATCGCCACACTCGCTCAAGCAGACGTGATCGTAAGCTGGAACTTCAAACACATCGTGCATGTGGATAAAATCAGATTGTTTAATGCGGTGAATCTTGCACACGGGTACCGACTGATCGATATCCGGAGCCCTCTGGAGGTGGTGTGAATGAAGAAGGTGAAGTCGTTCGATTGTGTCGAGATGAAGAACGCGATTCAGGCACAGCTTCGAAAGGAATATGAAGGACTGGATGAGCGAGAGATAATCCGTCGCCGTCGCCAGTGGCTTGAAACCTCGGATTCCCCGGTGGCCAAGTGGTGGCGGACCATGCAGACCGCAAGACAGTCTCCCTGAAACGCGCGTGCCCGCGCAATCGGGGGCCGCTGCGGCGCAGTGGGAAACGAATCCGCACGCTGAGATCTGGTCTCCCCCTTGTGCTTACCGGCGAGTCGCCAAAGTACCCGACGAATCGATGACCAAAGTCATTTTCCACGCCGATCTGCTGCTGCGAGGAGGAAAGGAACATGAGCGCACACCTTGATACACTCTGCGATTTGCTGAGGCCCCTTGGCCTGGCTGTGGCACTGTTGGCCTCTCCCTGGCATGTTTGGGCGGCAGAAACGCCCCCCGGCAGGCCGAACATCCTCTTGATCATGGCCGATGATCTGGGCTACGAATGCCTGGGCTGCAACGGCGGCACGTCGTATCGGACGCCTAATCTCGACGCCCTGGCCAGTTCCGGGATGCGGTTTGAGCACTGCTACTCCATGCCCCTGTGCTCCCCCTCGCGGATCAAGCTGATGACCGGCCGCTACAACTTCCGCAACTACCTGGGCTGGGGCATCCTGGACCCGAAGGAGCGGACCTTCGGCCACCTCCTGCGGGAGGCAGGCTACGCGACCTGCATCTCGGGCAAGTGGCAACTCTGTCATTTCGACCTGCCCGAAAACGCCGACCACCCCAAGCGCGCGGGGTTCGACGAGTTTTGCGTCTGGACCTGGGAATTCCAGGGCGGAAAACCCTCGCGCTATTGGGACCCGTACATCTGGCAGGACGGCAAGTTGCGCGACGACCTGAAGGGCAAGTACGGCCCCGACGTACACTGCGACTTCGTCATCGACTTCATCGAGCGGAACAAGTCCCGGCCGTTTTTCGCTTACTATACGACGAACCTGGTCCATGCGCCCTACGTGCCCACGCCCGACAGCAAGCCCGCAGCCGGCGCCAAGAAGCCAAAAGGAAAGAAGCAGCGGGCCGGGCGAGAGAACTATGCCGACATGGTGGCCTATCTCGACAAGTGCGTCGGCCGGGTGGTGCAAACGCTGGATCGCCTCGGGCTCCGCGAGCAGACCCTGATCCTCTTCACCGGCGACAACGGCACGCCGGTGGGCATCACCTCGAAGATGGGTGACGTCGCTATCCCCGGCGGAAAGGGCTCGACCAAGGATACGGGGATTCACGTGCCGCTGTTGGCCAACTGGAAGGGGACTGTGCCGGCAGGCCGGACGTGCAGCGACCCGGTCGATTTCGCCGATTTCCTGCCCACCCTGGCCGAGGTGGCCGGCGCGCCACTGCCCGAAGGGGTGAAGATCGACGGGCGGAGTTTCTATCCGCAGCTTCTCGGGCGGCCGGGCAATCCCCGGGGCTGGGTCTTTCTCTCCGCCAGCGACAGCAAGACCGGCAAAGCCAGTCCGAAGGGGCTCGTCCGCGATCGCCGCTGGAAGCTCTACTCCGACGGCCGACTTTTCGACACGCAGGCCGACCGCTTCGAGGAGAACGCGATCCGACCCGGCGAGGGAACCGCAGAGGCCAACTCCGCCCGGAAACGCCTTCAAGCGGTGCTGGATTCTATCCAGTGAGCAGATGCGACCAGGGCCAGAGGCTCCGAGCGTGCTGCACCCCGTCATCCTGTGCGAACGGCGGCCAGGCGCCCCAGAGTGTACCGGCGATCGGAGATACCTCCGACAGTCTGCTAAGGCGCTAGCGGCTTAGGCCGACTTGCTGAGCGAGACGGCCTGGTTGAGCTTGTTGTAGAGGGTCTTCAGGCTGATGCCGAGTTCTTCGGCGGCCTTGGGCTTGTTGCCTGTGTGGCGGTCCAGGGCGTCGTGGATCGCCTGCATCTCCAGCTCGCGGAGCGTACACGGGGCGGTCAGCTTCAGGCTGGGTGCGCTCATCTGCCGGGAGGTGAAGCGGCTGGGCAGGTGCTCCGGCGAGATCGGCCCGCCGTCGCAGAGGATCAGGGCGTGCTCGATCACGTTGGCCAGCTCGCGGACGTTGCCCGGCCAGGTGTGCTCCGTCAGCGTGCGGAGCGCCTCCGGGGTGAAGATCTGGTCGTCGGGGCGGGAGGGGGCGCCGGAGCGGGCGGCCAGGTGCCGGGCCAGCAGGCCAATGTCGGCCAGCCGCTGCCTCAGCGGCGGCAGGGCAATCTCGAAGGTGTTGACGCGGAACCAGAGGTCCTCGCGGAACTCGCCGTCGGCCACCATCTGGCCCAGATCGCGATTAGTGGCACAGATCACCCGCACGTCGCAGGTGAACGGCTCGTTGTCGCCTACGCGGCGGACCTCACCGCTCTCCAGGAACCGCAGCAGCTTGGCCTGCATGGCCTTGGGCAGCTCGGCGATCTCGTCGAGCAACACGCTCCCGCCGTTGGCCACCTCGAACAGCCCCACGCGGTGCTCTTCGGCCCCGGTGAAGGCCCCCTTGCGATGGCCGAACAGCTCGCTTTCGATCAGATTCTCCGGCAGTGCCCCGCAGTTGATCGGCACGAAGGGCATCTCGGCCCGCAGGCTTTGGTCGTGCAGCGCCCGGGCGACCAGCTCCTTGCCGGTTCCCGTCTCGCCCAGGATCAGCACGGTGGAGTCGGTCGGGGCCACTTTGGCGATCAGTTGGCGGACCCGCTCGATTCCGGGTGACTGGCCGATCAGCTCGGAAGGACCCTCAATGCGTTCCAGGCGTTTTTTGAGCGCGCGGTACTTATTGGTCAGCTCGCGCCGCTGGGCCACGCGGTTGAGAACCGCTTGCAGATCGACCAGCTTGCAGGGTTTGGTCAGGTAATCGAAGCTGCCGTGCCGCAGCGCGGCCACGGCGGTCTCCAGCGACGACTTGCCGGTCAGCACAACGGCTTCGGTGTCGGGGGAAAGCTGCTTGGCCCGGGCGATCACTTCGATCCCATTCAGCCCCGGCATGTCCAGGTCGACCACGATGCAGTCGTAGGTGTTTCGCTCTAGGGCCGCGGCGGCGGTGGTCCCGTCGGGACAGACGGTGACCTCGTGTCCCATGCGGGGCAGCTCCAGGCGCATCAGCTCCTGGAGCGACTTCTCGTCGTCGGCGAACAGCAGCTTCAGTCGTTTGTGTGGCTTGGTGTTGATTTTCGATCTCCTGGGGAAAAAGGGGACAGGTCCAATTTGTGCGAAGCACCCTTCGGGCCGTCCCGGCAAATTGGACCTGTCCCCTTTTTCCCGGAATCATGCCGCCTGGTACCGGTTGTCTACTTTCTGCGGTGTCTCCGCCTGCCCTGTTTCCACCAGGGGTAATCGCACGCGGAAGGTGGCCCCTTGGCCGGGTCCGGGGCTTTCCGCGCGGATGTCTCCGCCGTGGTCGGCCACGATCCGGTAGCTGATCGACAACCCCAACCCGGTCCCCTGCCCGGCGCGGCGGCGGGTGAAAAACGGCTCGAAGACGTGTTCCAGCACCTGGGCATCCATCCCACAGCCGTTGTCGCGGACGGCGAGTTCGGCCATGCCGTCCCGTGGGCAGAGTTCGATCCAGACGGTGCCGCCGTCGTCGAGGCTGTCCAGGGCGTTGGTCAGCAGGTTGAGCACGACCTGCTTGATTTCCTGGGCGTTGACGGGGGCCACAACGGGCTCGCTCTGCCTGAACCGGATCTGCTTCTGCTGGTACTTGCCCAGGTGGCCGACCATGCGGACCACGCCGCGGACGAGCTGGCCCAGGTCGGTGTCTTGGCGCTTGGCCTGACCGATGCGGGAGAAGTCCAACAGTCGTTCGGTGATTTCCTTGCAGCGGAAGGCCTCGCTTTGGACCATTTTGAGGTAGTGGCTGATCACCGCAAGCTGGTCTGCCAGCGGCGTTGCCGGCGCCGACGCAGCCGCCGGACGGTTGTCGTCGACGGAGTCGCCTCCCAGAGGTTCTTCGCGGACCTGGTCGTCGACGCGGTCGCCTCCCAGAGGTTGTGCGAGGACCTCGCGGACGCGGCTCTCCAGCGACTCGGCGCACATGGCGATCGAGGCCAAGGGGTTGTTGATCTCGTGGGCCACGCCGGCGGCGAGGAACCCCACGCTGGCCAACTGCTCGTTGCGGACGACTTGCTTAGTCCGCTCTTGGACCTGCCGATCCAGGTCGTCGCGGATGTCCTGGAAACGGGCGGTCATGTCGTTGAGGGCCTCGGCCAGCTCGGACATCTCGTCCTGAGTGTCGAGGTGGATGCGGTAGTCGAACTGGCCCGCTGCTACGCGGCGCGACCCGCGAATGAGGATGCCCAGCGGCTGGAGGATCCACTGCCAGGAGAGCCGCATGAACAGCGCGAAGAGCAAGGCGGCCGAGACGCTGGCAATCCAGGTGCCCACGATCAGCGTGCGATACTGGCCCCGCACCTCGTCGCGGAAGCCGCCCAGCCTGCGGTGCAGATAGCTGGGCAGCTCGGCGGCCAAGGTCCGCAGGGCCTCCAGCTCGCCGTCCAACTGGCCGACCTTGACGTCGTCGAGCATCCAGTTTTCGTCGCGGTTTGCCTGGTGGATGCGGGCCAGGGCGGCCTCGATCTTGTGGACCGTCTCGCGTTCCTGTCGATTGTCGGCCATCCGCAGGTCGGCCTGTCCCTCGTGCTCCAACTGGGCGCGATAGGCGGAGAGCGTATCCTCCAGCATGCCCAACTGGGCGGAGAACTGCTCGCGGACCATCCACACCCGCGAGGGCACCTGCTGGCGTGGGCCGCCGACGAAGCTGCTGCCCTGCTGGAACTCGCTCAGCCCGCGCAATCCGTGCAACTCGCTCAGCGTGATTCGCAGGTCGGCCACGCGGCGGTTCAGCTCCGCGGCGACGGGCAGTTCCACGCCGCGCCAACTGAGGCTCTTGACCAAGTTGCGGTAGGCATAGGTGGCGTAGAGGCCGGTGCTGGAGAGGATCGCTGCGACCAACACCAGCAGGCCCAAGCCCACAAACAGCTTGACCCGAATAGGCCACTTCGAGAGCAACGGCGACCTCCTTGTCGCACGACGGACCGCTTCTCGAACGCACAGCGTGCTTCCTAAGCACAGAAGGCGGGAGTGTAGCATCAGTTGCCCATCCGGGGCAAGACGAAGACGGACCGGCCGGCGTAATCGGCGTAATCTGGGCAGGCGGCGCGGTTCGGGAGTTCTTCGCGCAACTTACGGGACGTACGGGTGGCCGGGGTCGAGCGTAGCGAGCCCCCGGGATCCTGCCCCGGAATCCTGCGGCTGGGGGCGGCCTTCAGCCGACCGCCAGGCACCCCGAGTATCGGCTCTGGGATAAGCTCTTACTGGGCGGCCGGACCCTCGTCTGCTCCGGAGGCACGTTGGAGCTTCAATTGGGCCATCATAAAGCTGATAGCGGCAAGGTATTGCCGGACGGCCTGGAGATGGTTGGCCGCCTTTCGGGCATCGGCTGCCTGATCGAGTAGGCCGTTGAAGCGGTGCCAGTCGACGGTCCAGTCCTCGCGGGCGGCCGCATCGCGGAGCTCCTCAACGATGCCGTTGAACCGGTCGACGAAGTCGGCGGTGGCCGTGCAGACGCAGCTACGGTAAGGGCCCTTGCCCCGTGGCCGGCCGTCGAAATCGGCGTTCGTTTCCGGCGCACCGTATCGCTGCGCCAATGCCATGATCCCGGCCAGGATGCTCCCAGCCAGGCAGATCAGTGCAGTCCCCCAGTATTCCAAGGCAACCGCCCCGGCCGCGGCCAAGGCGAAGACGCCCAGCAACGTCCACACCAGAGGATCGACCGATCTGGGGGGCCGCTGTGGGGCGAGAGATTCCGGCCGGGGGCCTCCGGCCGAGCTGAGCGGCGGCCCCTTGACCCGGGCCACGATCGCCGTGATGTTGTCGGGCCCGCCTCGCAGGTTGGCCAGGTCGACCAGCGCGCGGACGGCCTCGGCCGGCGGCATGGCACCCAGGATCAGGCCTATCTCCTCGTCCTCGACCGGGCCGGACAACCCGTCGCTGCAAAGCAGAAAGGTGTCGCCCGGCGCAATGGGGAAGGGCCCCTCGAGGTCCACCTGGACGTTGGGGCCGGGGCCGAGAGACCGGGTGATGATGTTCTTGGGGATGTAGTCGTGGATGTCGTCATTGGCGACCTGACTGGCGGCCCGCATCTCCCAAATCAGGCTGTGGTCGAAGGTCAACTGTTCGAGCCGGTTCCCACGCAGCCGGTACGCCCGACTGTCGCCCACGTGCGAGAGCAGGGCCCCCTGCGGCAAGAGCAGGAGCACGGTGCAGGTGGTACCCATTCCCCGGAACTCCGGATCGGCCTCGCCGCGGCCGTGGATCTGCTGGTTGGCCTCCTGCGTGGCCTTCAGCAGCGCTTCCGGTGGGGAGAGGTCCGTGAGCTTGGAGTAAGTCAGGGCCACGGTGTCGATTGCCACCTTGCTGGCCAGCTCTCCGGCGGCGTGGGCCCCCATCCCGTCGGCGACCATCAGCAGGTGGCCACGTTGCTGCCAGGTCTCTTGGCTGTCCGCAAGCACAACGGCCAGGGCATCCTGGTTGTTGGTGCGGCGCAGCCCGATGTCGCTGAGGGCGGCGTACTCCAGAGCGTGTTCCCAGATGCCCGAGTTTTGAGCCATCTTGCCGCGGAGAATAGTCCGGATGGTGGGTAAAGTACAGGACAATGTGTGTACGTGCCGGCGCTTGGGACTCTTAATTTTAGCTCCGCAGGCGGCTTTGAGCCAGCCCGAGGGCTGACCGATTCTGGCGGATTCGATCTGGTCGCATTCCGCACCGGTGACTATACTCCCGCCCCGATCGACACGTTGGGTGCCAGTGGCGGCGGGCACCGACGGGCACCATGCGAAGCAGGGTCGCGTTGGTCCGCCACTGCCGGACGAGGGGCAGATAAACCGCCCCTGGCACCAGTCCAATTCACTGTGGCGGACCGTTGGGTGTTTCCGCGATGTTTGTACCCTGTCCCGTTGCCGATCCGGCCGTTGCCCGGTTGAAGCCCGTCTGGATCCTGCTCGTGCTGGCCGTCTGCGGCTGGCAGAGCGGTTGCGTACAACGTCGGATGGCGATCCGGACCAATCCGCCGGGGGCCTTGGTCTACGTGGACGACTACGAGATCGGGACGACGCCGATTTCCACAGACTTCACTTACTACGGGCAGCGGAAGATTCGCCTGGTGAAGGACGGGTACGAGACACTGACCGTGATGCAGCCGGTCACTGCGCCCTGGTATCAAATCCCGCCGCTGGACTTTGTTACCGAGAACCTGGTCCCGGGCGAGATCCGCGATCAGCGGACCTTCAGCTACCAGTTGACCCCGCAAACGGTGGTGCCGACCGACCAGTTGCTATCCCGCGCGGAGAGCTTGCGGCGGGGGATTGCCCCGGTGGGTGCCGCCGGGCCGTCGGCACCGGTCGGGGCAACCGGGCCGACACTGGCTCCGGGGGGCCCGGCCATCGCGCCAATGCCGGCCGTGCCCGAGCCAATCGCCACGCCCGATGGGGTCGGGGGTCAGCCTCTCTACCCTTTGCCGCCGAGTGGACGCTAGGCCCAATACCGTTGAATTAAGGGCGAACTTGGCGTCAGCGCAGTGGCACCGGCGTCTCGCCGGTGTGACGGAAATGATGGCAGCACTTTCACTTGCATCACACCGGCGAGACGCCGGTGCCACTGTGTCCAGGCTGGGTTGGCCCTTAATTCAACGGTATTGACGCTAGGCCGCAAGCGGCGCCGGGGTCACTACTTGATTCCCGGGTAGCGTTGCAGCAGGCCCTGGGCGCCCACTCTCTCGGGATGGCGGGCGACCTTGTCGGTGAAGATGCGGACGTCCTTGATGATCGGCTCGAGTTGTCGCGTGAGGTTGTCGACGTTTTCTGCGGCCTCGCTGAGGTGGTCGTACAACTGCCGATCTTGGAGCAGCAGCCCCAGGGAACCCTGCGGCTGTCTCAGGGTTTCGCTGAAGGCCGCCAGGTCCTTCATCACTTTATCCAGATTCTTAGTCGCCCCGTCCAGTCGGTCGACCATCTCCCGGCTGCCGAGCGCTTTAGTGAAGGGCTCCACTTCGTTGAGGCGTGCGTGTGCGTCTTCCATGGTCTTGTTGATGTCATTGAGCCTCTTGGGCAATTCCTTCAGCACGGCTTTGAGCTCCTCTTGCGTTTTCTCGTCGCCGATCATATTATGGATGGCGTCGAGCGATTCCTTGGCGAGCCGCGTGGCTTCCTTGATGTTTGCCTGGGTATCGGGGTCCAAGACAGCACTGACTCTCTCGGCGGCCGTTTTCAACTCTCCTCCGGCGCCGGCCAACGCGCCGCTCGCCTCTTTAATCTTGGGTGTTAGGTCACCCAGGCTCTGAGTCACCACGCTCAGCGAGTCGAGCGGATTGGGCGCGACCTCACCTTTTTGGAGGTTGGCCGAATCGAGCAGTTCCGTGGTGGGAGACTTGCCCTCCCCGCGGAGGAATTGGAGCGAAGGTTTGCCGAGCAGATCGGTCTCGATGCGGCAGACGTCGTTCTTGTACAGGTTGACTCTTTTCTCGATGTCTGTGGTGACCAGGATCCCGTTGGAAAACTCGGCCTGGCCGACGCCTGCGGGGCCTTCCAGGTCCGCTTCTTCGGCGGCGAACCGGATGTCGGTCACCCGCCCCACCACGATCCCGTTGCGGCGGACCAAGGCGTCCTCGGTCAGGCCCCGCCCTTCCGGAAACCAGAGGCGGACGGTATAGGTGGGCTGGAAGATCCTCTTGGCGAACCTGGGCAATTCGCCGAACAGCACTACCAGGATCCCGGTAATCAGCAGGCTGGCCAGGACCATCACCCCCACGCGGAACTGCACGACTCGATCGTCCATGACTTAAACCCCGTTCTGCTGGCGCATCTCCATCAGTCGCTCACCGGCTTCCCCGCGGACGAATTGCGACACCCGCCGGTCCGGGGCAACGTCGATGTCCTCGGGAGTGCCGTCGAAGAGGATTTGCGGCTCGTCTGCACGGAGCCGGGCCAGAGGGAAGAGCATCACCAGGCGATCGGCGACCTTCCGGGCGGTCCGCATGTCGTGGGTGACCACCACGCTGGTCACGGGATGGCGGCGGCGGGTGGTGATAATCAACTCGTTGATCACGTCGCTCATGATCGGATCCAGACCGGTCGTCGGCTCGTCATAGAGGATGATCTCGGGCTCCATGGCCAGGGCGCGGGCCAGGCCCACCCGCTTACGCATCCCGCCGGAAAGCTCGGCCGGCTTTTTCCCGGCCACCTCCTCGGGCAGCCCGACCTCGGCCAGCCGGGCCAGGGTGATCTCGCGGATTTCCTGCTCACTCTTGGACGTATGCTGCCGCAGCGGGAAGGCGACGTTCTGCGCGATTGTCATGCTGTCGAACAGGGCGGCCTGCTGAAAGAGGAAGCCGAAACGGACCCGCTGCCTGGTCAGCTCCTTCTCGCCGAGTCGGGCGAGATCCTGGCCGTCGAAATAGACGGCGCCCCGCGTCGGCCGCAGCAGCCCGATGATCGTCTTCAGCAGCACCGTCTTGCCACAGCCGCTCTCGCCGATGACCGCCAGCGTGTGTCCGCGGGTGAGTTCCAGGTTGATGTCGCGCAGCACGCTGAGCCGGCCGAAATCAAGGTTTAGACGCTCGATCCGGATCAGCGGTTGCGGCGAATGCCGCGTGTCGGTTGCGGCGCTGACCATCTGATTCTCTTCTGTCGCGGAAAGTGGTTCTCTACGAGCGTGTTTATTGATCCTCAGAAAAGTAATGCCGCACCGCACAAATCGCCCAGGTTGCCAAGTCACGTGAAAACCAGGCTGAACCACGCAAACTGTGCATCCGTATACGACATTAGATATCTGAGGG